>Ga0302326_10020477_pt1 | contig 13611 bp, 12 predicted proteins | sample Palsa_T0_3_FD_202264 | JGI IMG/M metagenome (GOLD analysis project Ga0302326, IMG submission 202264) | Peat permafrost microbial communities from Stordalen Mire near Abisko, Sweden - Palsa_T0_3 | ecosystem: Environmental > Terrestrial > Soil > Palsa > Peat permafrost | place: Sweden: Abisko... | reverse complement strand
ATCTCCTCCACCGCAGCCGCCTGTGTGTGCAACACCTCGGCCAGCGATGCGAGTTGGATGTCGAGATCAAATCCCCCTGCGGTCCCGCGGAACTGTATCGCGACCGTGCTGACCTGCGCATGCAGCAGCTTGAGCATCAACTTGCCCAGCGGTTCGGCAGTGGGCGAGCTCACGCTGAAACTCTGCGTGCACTGCGGCATAGAGTGCAGGCGGAAGTTGACCGAGGTGATGACGCCAAGCGTGCCGAAAGCTCCGATCATCAGCTTGTGCAAGTCATACCCGGCGACGTTCTTCACCACCTTGCCGCCTGTCTGGGCGATGGTCCCATCGGCCAGCACAATCGTCATCCCGATGATCAGGTCGCGCAGACCTCCATACCTTAGCCGCAGCGCCCCCGAGTCATTGGTCGCAACGATGCCGCCAACCGTGGCACGATCCGACCAAAGCGGATCGAGCGCCACATGCTGCCCATGTTGCGCCAGGCCCGACTGCATCGCCGACCAGGTGCAGCCGGCTTCGACAGTGCAGGTCATGTCCTGCCAGGTATGTTCCCGGAGCGCGTTCAGGCGATGCATATCGAGCAAGAGTCCGGGCCCCACCGCGTAACCCCACCCTTGCTTCGTGCCGCCGCCTCGGCACACCACGGCAAGATGGTTTTCTTGCGCCAGGCGGAGAACCGCCGCGATCTCCTCACTGTTGGCTGGAGCAACAGTGAGGACGCTGCCCTCCATCCGCAGGTGTTCCGAGCCGGTAATCGCCGCCAGAGAAGCGGTCATGTCTTGGGTCATAGAGAACTGTGTCGGAGACAGATCAGAAAAACTCTGCGACGCCTGCTGTCTCCAGTGGGTGAGGCGTATACTTGCCGGTTTTTTCCCCGCACAGCCGGGGGCGAGGGAAAAGCTTATCGGGGTTTGAGATATTTTCCGGGTCGAAGGCGCAGCGGACCCGTTGCATAGTATCCAGGTCGGGCTCGGAGTACATGTACCCCATCGCCTGCTGCTTCTCCTTGCCCACTCCGTGTTCCCCCGTAATCGACCCACCATGGTCGACGCAGAGGTAGAGGATGCGCATCGAAAGATCGATGGCGATCTCCTCCTGGCCGGGAATTGAGCGGTCATACAGCACCAGGGGGTGCAGGTTACCGTCGCCCGCATGGAACACGTTCGAGACTCGCAGCCCCACCGCTGCTGCCATTTCCGCAACCCGCTCCAGCACGACGGGAAGCTTGGTGCGGGGAATCACTCCATCCTGCACGATATAGTCAGGCGAAAGGCGTCCCGCCGCGGCAAACGCTGCTTTGCGGCCCTTCCACACCAGCATCCGTTCCTGCTCACTTTGCGCCAGCCGATCCTCCCACGCGCCGTTCGCCCTGCACAGATCGCGCACTTGCTTCATATGTAAATCGACCTCAGCGGCAGGGCCGTCTACTTCCACCAGAAGCAGAGCTTCGCACTCGGGGTAGTGTGGGTGCACGGCCGCTTCAGCGGCCTGAATAGAAAGCCGGTCCATAATCTCCATGGCTGCAGGCAGAATGGAGGCGGCAATGATGTCAGAGACCGTCTGTCCCGCGGCCGAGATGGAATCGAAGGCGGCAAGCAAGACTTGTACTGTCTCGGGACGGCGCACAATGCGTAGCGTCATCGAACTGGCAACTCCCAGCGTTCCCTCAGAGCCCACGAAAACACCGGCCAGGTCGTAACCGGGAGCATCCAGTGTTGGCGCGCCCAGGTGGACCAGTCCGCCCGTAGGCAAAACCACTTCGATCGCCAGCACGTGGTTGGTCGTAAAGCCGTACTTGAGGCAGTGTGCCCCCCCGGAATTCTCGGCTACATTCCCACCGATCGTGCACACCGACTGCGAGGAAGGATCCGGCGCATAAAAGTGTCCTGCCGAGGTTACCCGCTGGGTAACGTGAGCATTGATCACTCCAGGTTCCACGGTAACCCGCTGGTTGGGTACGTCAACATCCAGGATGCGGGTCATGCGGCCAAAGCCGATCACTATGCCGCGGTCATCGGGCAACGCGCCGCCAGAAAGACCGGTCCCGGCGCCACGCCCCACGAACGGGATCGCATGCCGGGCGCAGATGCGTACAATCGTTTCCAATTGGCCAGTCGAGCGAGGCAACACGACCGCTGCCGGTAAGCTTCTCAGCACTGCGAGGCCATCACACTCATAGGTCTGCAGCTGGTTGCGCTCGATAATCAGGCCGTCGGCATCCACGGCATCTCGTAATTCGGCGAGAACGGCGGCAGAGAGCATGTTGCTACTATCCTAATTCACACCATCGGCGGTTCGTCCCGGGCGTAATAGACTGGCATTTGCTGCCGTCGTAGAATTCTTACTGCTAAATCCAAGAGAGAGCCACCCCGAATGAGCCAAGTTTGGTCCCAGAGCTACACCCTCTTCGGGAGTGGCCTCGCCTTATCCGCGGTGATTGCGTCCTTACCGATCCTTGTCCTGCTTTTTCTCCTGGGCATCATGCGCAAGCCGGCGTGGATCGCCTCCCTTTTCGCACTACTGGCAGCGCTCGTCCTGGCGCTCTTTGCCTACAGGTTGCCGCCCGCTCTTACCTTCAGCTCCGGGGCCTACGGCGCCGCGTTTGGCTTATTCCCCATCTGCTGGATCGTGTTCTGGGCGATCGCCCTCTATCAGGTCACGGTGGAGACAGGGAAATTCGAAATCATCAAGTCGTCGATGGGAAACTTGACCAGCGATGCCCGCCTGCAGGCGCTCCTGATCGCCTTTGCCTTCGGGGCATTTGTCGAAGGCGCAGCAGGCTTCGGAACCCCCGTTGCTGTCGCAGCGGCGATGCTGGTCGGCCTGGGTTTCTCTCCTTTTTACGCATCCGCGCTTTGCCTGGTGGCGAATACCGCTCCAGTAGCCTTCGGCTCGATTGGGATTCCCGTGATCACCCTGGCCGGGATCACCGGCTTGCCGTTGGATAAGCTCAGCGGCGCGGTTGGACGGCTTTGTGCACCCCTTTCCTTGTTTGTTCCCTGTTACCTGGTCTGCATCATGGTGGGCTGGCGCGGCATGTTGGAGGTGTGGCCTGCCGTGGTGGTGGTGGGTGCAGTCTTTGCTTCGGTGCAGTTCACCATGTCGAATTTCGTGGGTCCCCAGCTTACCGATATTGCGGCTTCGCTTTCCGCCCTCTGCGGGATGCTGTTGTTGCTGCGCTTTTGGCGGCCGGCCAAGCTGTGGGATCGGGAACTGGAACCTGTGGTCCCGGCCGGCAAAGAGAAAAAATTCTCCGCTCTTGCCGCGGGTTCTGATCGGAAGCACACGGCTGGACAAATCTTCGGCGCCTGGATGCCCTACGGCCTGCTCGTGCTCCTGGTGCTGATCTGGGGCTACAAGCCAGCTGTGCTGAATTACGGCGCCATCAGCGTCGGCTGGCCCTTGTTGCACAATCACGTTCTGATGATGCCGCCAGTGGTCGCCAAGCCCGCCCTGTATAAGGCGCTTTATCAGCTAAATTTTCTCTCCGCCGCCGGTACAGCCTGCATGTTCGCGACCTTGCTGTCGGCTCTGTTTTTGCGCATGTCCCCGTTGGCCTTTGGCCGCCTTCTGGTTTCGGTGTCCCGTCAACTTTTCTTGCCCATCTTGACCGTCACCGCCGTTCTCGCCATGGCCTTCATCATGAACTATTGCGGCGCGACCGCGACGATGGGGCTCGCGTTTGCTGCTTCCGGCAGGCTCTTTCCGTTCTTCAGCCCGTTGCTTGGATGGCTCGGGGTCTTCCTGACTGGCTCAGATACTTCCGCGAATGCGCTCTTCGGCAACTTGCAGGTGGTGACCGCGGGTCGGTTGGGATTTGAACCAACGCTCATGGCTGCTGCCAACTCTGCCGGCGGTGTTGTGGGCAAGATGATCAGTGTGCAGAACATCGCAGTCGCGGCCGCCGCCACCGCGATGACCGTATCTGACCAGGCAAAACTCTTTCGCTTTACTCTGCGGCACAGCATCGTGATGGCGACCGCCATCGGCATCGAAGTCATGCTGTATGCCTATCTCTTCCACGTTCGTTAGCCAACTTTAATCAGGAGCGACATCTCGTGGCAAAGCTAGGATTCTTGGGGCTCGGCATCATGGGCGGTCCGATGGCTCGTCATTTAGTTACGGGTGGCCACAACGTGGCCGTGTGGTCGAATAGCCAGAAGAAGGCAAAGGACCTTGCCGATTCAGCGGGCGCATTGTTTTGCGCCACGCCCATGGAGGTTGCGCAGAACAGCGACTGTGCCTTCCTATGCGTAGGAGACACCGCCATGTCCCGGGGGGTCATCCTGGGCGAAAAAGGCCTGGTGAAAGGCGCAAAAAAAGGATTCGTGATCGCCGATTGCAGTACCGTTTCTCCGTTGGAGAGCACGCAAATCGCTGAGGAGTTGCAGGGCCTGGGCATCGAGTTCCTGGATGCTCCTTGTACCGGCTCCAAGGCCGGGGCGGAAGGCGGAACCCTCACCTTCATGGTTGGCGGCAAGAAAGAGGTCTTCGAGCAGGTCAAGCCATTTTTCGAGGCGATGGGCAAGCTTCTCTATTATTGCGGCAAATCAGGCATGGGCCTGCGTGCCAAGCTTACGCAAAATCTGATATTGGGCAACTTGCTGCAGGCTTTCAACGAGGGCCTGGTGTTGAGCACCAAGGCGGGTGTCGCTCCCGAGCTCATGCTCGACATCCTGAACAACAGTGCGGCCCGCTCCGGGCTGATATCCATCAAGGCGCCCATGGTCTTCAAGCGCGATTTCTCCACCAATTTCTCTGTCAAGTGGCTGGAAAAGGATATCGGTCTCGCCCTGGACCTCGGTTCTGAGATGGGGGTTCCGCTGCTTTTGACCGGCCTGACGCAGCAACTCTTTCAATCCGCGATGGCCAAGGGCTACGGCGAAGAAGACATCTGCGGCTCAATCCGTGTTCTGGAAGAGTTGGCGGGATGTGAAGTTAAGGCTTAGCTGACCGCCTCAACAAAGTCGCTCGCCGTACTCGTTATGGGCCGGCAAGCACTCTGTTCGGCCAGATCGGCCTCCTCCTCCAGGTGCTTGATTACAACCTTGGAGTAGAGAACGAAGTGATGTGCGGAAAGCATCACAGTAAAGCCCAACCAGATCTTTGCCGGCGAGCGCCAGCAGGAGGAAATCATCCTGAAAAAGAATCGCCAGTAGCTGAGGCGGTAGTCGGAGCGAATGCCTTGCCGCCAAATGGTGGCCCAGAGCACGGTCAGGTTGTAGTACATGCCCAGGTTGGGCGGCTTCTGCGTCGCTTTGGGCTGCCAAACCTTCAGCGAGTTATAAGCGCGTTCAAAAAAAGCATCAGGTTGGTATAAGCCTTCGAGCAGGGTGCTGAGGCCGCGCAGTAAGACCGGCAAAGGAAGAACCGTGCGGAAATTCGGCAACCCGAATTGCATAATAGACTGACTGTCCTCAATCAGCCGCCCTTCCCGCTTCATGCGATCGAACAACGCCGTGGTCGGCGGTGCCATCAGAATTCCTGCCATCGCCCAGGCGATCGCCGTTATGTTGATAAACTCCAGCTGCCGGGCAAAGATGGTCTCGTCGTCAGAGTCAAAGCCCACGATGAACCCGGCCAGCACCCAAAGCCCTTTTTCCTGGATGATGCGCACCTGGTCCACATTGTTCTTGCGCAGGTTTTGAAATTTGCGAGATTCCTTAAGCGCTTCGGATGACGGGGTCTCGATGCCGATGAACACATACATGAAGTTGGCCGCGACCATTGCGTCCATCAGTTCGGGGCGCGATGCCAGGTCGATCGAAGCTTCGGTATAAAACGAGAACGGTTGCTTATGCAGCTTTTGCCATTCGATCAGCTCAAGCGTAAGCTGCAACGCCTGCGCATGATTGCCGATGAAGTTGTCATCGACAATGAATACTTCGTTGCGCCAACCCAACTTGCGCAGTACATCGAGTTCCCGGATGACCTGGGTAGGCGTTTTCGCCCGGGGCCGGCGGCCGTAGATGGTAATGATGTCGCAAAATTCGCACTGGAAGGGGCATCCGCGGGAGAACTGAATCGGCATCGAGGTGTATTTGTCCCGATGCAGCAGGTCGAAACGGGGCACCGGACTGCGCGTCATGTCCGGTTTATCGACAATGTGGTACAAAGCCTTTGCTGTCCCGTTTTCAAGCGCAGCGGCAATTCCTGGGAAAGCCTCTTCCGCCTCGCCGACCATGACGTGATCAGCCACCCGAAGCGCGGATTCGGGGTCTGTGCTCGACCAGGGCCCACCGATGAAGGTCCGTTTGCCGAGGGCGCGGGCGCGGCTCAGTATATGCAGTGCATCGGCGCGCTGGGCATGCATGGCGCTCACCATCACCAGGTTGGCCCACTTTAGATCCTCATCCCGCAATTCTTCGAAGGCGTGGTCGATCAGGCGGATCTCCCAGGTTGCCGGACACAGCGCGGCCACGGTGATCAGCCCTAACGGCGGTGTCATCGCGCGCTCGGGAATCATCTCCAGGACGCCTTCGAACCCCCAGAACGACGGCGGGAAACTCGGCCAAACCATTAAGACTTTGACATGCGAACCCAGGGCCGGCAGGGAAGTGTAGGGCGTCTCTTCGGGCGTGGGCACGAGCGCGGGAAGAGAGGAGGCCGATGGCGGTGTGGCAGGCAGTACGTTAAGTCGCGGATCTTGCACTGAGGCCATAGCGCCCCTTTCTATTCATCGAGGGCCCGTGGCACAAACAACTGCATGCACCACGATGCCCGGTGCATGGACAAAAGTCGGAAACAATTGGGGGCTGCAGTCCGATTGAGTCTACGCCAAAGCCTCATCCGTGTCATCTGCGGTCGAAAACATTTCCAAGAGAGGTCCGCTGAACCGCGGATCCCTCGGCTGCGCTCCCCCGGATTTCCTGTTGGGCTTGGTGGTGTTGGCGCACCCGATGCGCCTTTCCTTATAAGAAAGGCGCACACGCGAATATGTCTAGTGCCGCGTGGCAGGAAATCCGGGTCGGGATGACAAAGGGAAGGGCAGCGATTCCATTTAAAGCTGCTTCTGAGCGGACGATCCCTCCGGTCGCGGGAGCGCATGAAGTGCGACAACGCCACCAGGTTCTAGAGGAAATCTGGGGGGAGCGTAGTTGACCTACTGTGTTTTCAGCCATTATCCGATGCTCAATGGAACCGCCCCTCTCCCCTTTGTCATCCCGACCGAAGCGTAGCGAAGTGGAGGGATCTGCAGTGCGCCCCTCCCCCTCTCAAACCTGTGCCCAAAAAAAGTGGCCGTTCCTCTCGGAACGGCCATCCATCTGTAGTGAAACTACCTCTTTAGTGTTTATCGCGATAAATACGACGTGATTCCTGGTTCTGCTGCGCGTGGATGGTCTGGCGATCCTGTTTCGTCAAATGGCCGTTATCCTGGGCGCGCATACCGCGCTCTTCCCGGTTGATCCCGGCTTCCTGGTGTTCCAGGTGCGCTGTCTGGCCCGCCGTCAACCGGCCATTCTTGACCCCGTTGGCAATGCGATCCTGTTGCGCAACCTTGCGCTGGTTAATATCGTAGTCGTGTGCACCAGGGGTCGGTGTTTGGGCAAACATCGCCGCGGGTGCAAGGAACAGAGCGGATGCAAGAACAGCCGAAAAAACTTTCATGGGACTCTCCTTTTTCTGGCGGCCGCCTTCAGATCCTTGCCGCTCGCTCCACATAGACACCACCCTGTAAAGACAGTTGCCGCTTCTTTGGTAACGCAACGCCGTCAAAAAATACCGCAACTTCTTCCGCGTCTGTTAAATACCGCCCCACCGCGGAACTCTTTAGCCTCGGGTCACATCTACTTTAAAACCGCCATAACCGGCGGCCGGTAGAGTACCTATCATTATTTGGAGGATTTATGCCCAAGATGCGCGCAGTGCAAGTCCCTCACGCGGGAGGAGCTTTTGAAATTGTAGAGCGTGAAATTCCCGAGCCCGGGCCGGGTATGGTCCGCATCAAAGTGCAAGCGTGTGGCGTTTGTCACAGTGATGAGGTTACCAAGCAGGGACTTTTCCCCGGAATCCAGTACCCGCGCATTCCCGGCCATGAAGTGATTGGGCTGATCGACGCGATCGGACCCAACGTCGTGCCGCGTTGGACGCTTGGCGAGCGAGTGGGGGTGGGCTGGAACGGGGGTTACTGTGGCTACTGCGACAGTTGCCGTCGCGGCAATTTTTTCGCCTGCGAGACCAGCACCGACGTCACGGGTGTCACCCGGGACGGTGGTTATGCCGAATACATGCTTGCTCCTTTCTCGGCCCTGGCCATGGTGCCGGAAGAGTTGTCGGCCGAAGAGGCGGCCCCTCTGATGTGTGCCGGGGTGACCACGTTTAATTGTTTGCGCAACAGCGGTGCACGGCCGGGGGACTTGGTTGCGGTGATCGGTTTAGGCGGCCTGGGCCACCTCGGTATTCAGTTCGCGGCTCGGAGCGGATTCAACACCGTCGCTATCGGACGGGGAAAAGACAAAGAAGCGCTCGCGAAGAAGCTGGGTGCGTCGCACTACATCGATAGCGGGGCCCAGGATCCGTCGGCGGAACTGCTCAAGCTTGGCGGAGCAAAGGTGATTCTTGCAACCGTAACCAGCGCGGACGCGATGAAAGCAGTTATCGGCGGCCTTACGCCGACCGGAACGCTCATGATCGTCGGCGCCGTACCTTCGCTGGAAGTACCTGCGTTACAGTTGCTGCTCAAATCACAGCAAGTCAAAGGATGGTATTCCGGGACCTCCCTCGATTCTCAGGAAACCCTTGCTTTCAGCGTGCTTTCCGGGGTGCGGTCAATGAATGAAAGGTATCCGCTGGATAGCGTGAACGAGGCTTATGATCGGATGACACAGGGGAAAGCGAGATTCCGAGCGGTTCTCACGATGGGAAAATGAAACAAGAATTGTGACAAAACCGGGATGACAAACCAGTCTGAGTTTGTCATCCCGCGGAAAGCCTGGTTACATACCGTTCCACTGTTCCCAATGGACCCTGCGGATGGCATCGTCGACCGTGCCGTGCGCCTGGTCAATGTGCACTATCGCGCGATCCCGCATACCCCTCGCCTGGGGCACGTCTTCTGCGCGCGCGGTATCGTTGTGGGCCTTATCCAGCAATTCCAATGCCTTGCGGAAGCGGCCGTCGGGACGCATGTGGGCATCGATGGGAGGGTGATCGGCAAGATTCTTGCCATCGTCGATCGAGGCGCGCTTGATCTCGTTGATCGCTGCATCGATTTCGCGAATCGCGTGTTCTTCATCCCGCTGAACCGGCGGCCACGCGATCTGGTCCAGATAAGCGCGAGCAAGGCGCAAGTCAGATAGCGCGTGAAGATATGCGGGGTGTGGCCCTGGGACCTGTTGGGCTGAAGCTGCTTTGGGGCTTATGGCTGTGATTCCAAGCAGCGCGAGAAACATGGAGAGAGCTGCCACTTTTATGCGCACGATTTTCGTACCTTCTTTCTGGTTAGGGGAGTTCGTGACCTCAGGTTCGGCTGCGGCGTATCCGCAGTCGACCGAGTAAACCCTAACGCTCCAGTGAAAGTTGCGAAATTGCGTCGAAGCGCGGTAGTTATACCACCATAGTTGTAGCGAAATGAGACTCTCAGGCGTACCCGCCATCGCGATAAGTGCTCACCGCGGCGGTTTCCGTATTGATTTTCCAATCTTCCAGCTGCGGTCCCTTAAGTTTTGCCGCCCGTTCGCGGATCAGGTCAAGTCCGGCTTCGTCTAACGGCTTGAATTCCTGTGCGATGCGAACATCGTCTTCCACCTGTCCGATGGTCGTACAGCCGAGCGCGACGCAGTGGACCGGTAGACTTAATACATAGGAAAGGCAATCCTTTAAAGCAAGGGACTGCAGCAGCTTGGCATTCGCGGTGCTCTTCATTCCCTGGATGCCCATACCGCGCGCGACGGCGACCGGCAACACATTCTTCTCGAAGCTCTCGTACCCGGGGTCCGCCGCATGCAACGGCATCAGGATAGTGTCGTAGTGGTCGTATTTCTTCAGCATTGCCAGGTGAACCTTGGGATCATGGTGGCCAGTGAATCCAATAAATCGGCACTTGCCTGCTTTCTTGGCTGCCTCGAAAGCCTCGATCGCTCCGCCGGGCGCGAAAATCTGCTCGACTTCGTCCATCGTGCTCACCTGGTGTATCTGCCATAGATCCACATGGTCTGTCTTCAGCGCGCGCAAAGACGCCGCCAAATCCGCTTCGGCGCCTTGACGGCTGCGTTGCGGGGATTTCGTAGTCAAAAAAATGTTCTTGCGGAATGGCGGCAGCACCGCTCCATAAACCTCTTCCGATTTCCCGTCCCAGTAAATGCGCGCCGTATCGAAATAGTTGATGCCAAGTTCGTAGGCGCGCAGGGTAACCGCCTTCGCTTCTTCGAAAGTACACAGGGGAAACCGGCCGCCGGCCTGGCCAACGATGGTCAACCGCTCACCGGTTTTTCCCAAAGTACGCTTCGGTATGTCCCCCGCTTTTGCCTGCGCGCTGTTGGTGCCCCAGGCGAAAGCACCCAACCCGGCAGCTGCGGAAGTGGAGAGAAAAGTCCTGCGGCGCATAGGCGAACCTCGGGCTCCAGTATGCTCCCGGGGCCGGTGGCCTTCAAGGTGCATCACGGCATTCATCCTTTCGCGGGGGACCGGAACAGGTTCTATGCTCAGAAGGTGAGAATCCTCTACTGGACAACCTTGATGATGCTTTTGTGTGCTCCGGCGGCCCACGCACAAAAGAGTACGGGTGTTCGCGCCATAAGCTGGTCTCCGTTGCGACTGCAGAGCGGATCGCCGGTGCTCTTCACGATCCAACTGGAACAATCAGCAGGCGCGGTGCAGGGCACATGGCTGAAGCATGCAACCGTGTTTAACAAATCCCAGAACGGGAACACTTGGTACGCGCTCGCCGGCATCGACGTGGAGCAGGCGCCGGGAACCTACCCGCTAGAGTTGACCGTGACCACGGCGGACGGGCGGCAACTGCATGCCAGCCAGGAAATCGCGGTGCTTCCCGCGCAATACAAAACCACTACCCTACATGTGCAGGAAAAATATGTGCAGCCCGATGCCGCGACCCTGCAGCAGATTGCCGCGGATAAGGCAGTGAAGGACGCGGCCTTCGCTCACCAGATCAGTCAGCCATTATGGAGCGGCAGCTTTCGCTCGCCGGTGCCCTTTGCGGCCACCGATTCCTTCGGTACCCGGCGCATGTTCAATGGTGAGCTTGCGAGCATCCATCGCGGAACCGATTTTCACGCGCCTTCGGGAACACCGGTGCTGGCCGCTAATGACGGAGAGGTCATGATCGCCCATGGGATGTTCTACGAAGGAAACCTGGTGGTGATCGATCACGGCGATCAGTTCTCGACCCTGTACATGCATCTGTCCCGGATCGAGGTGAAGGTGGGAGAGCGGGTAAAGAAGGGCCAACGCCTCGGTCTCAGCGGGGCTACCGGCCGGGTGACCGGCCCCCACCTGCACCTGGCAGCGCGCTGGCAAGGCGAGTACGTTGACCCTGTGTTGCTGCTTAAGTTGCCCTTACCCGCGCGCTAGCGTTATTTAACGTCTTCAAAGGCGAACCGTCCCAGTTCGAAGGGGCGCGAAGTGGGCGGCTTGTTCTGCAATCCATTGCTCGGGTAGGACTGCGGCGCAAGCGTCGGAAAACCCCAGATCTTTCCGTTACGCATGTCGATCACTACCTTTCCATACACCTGGCTGGTGCCGTCAGGCGCCCGCAGCAATTCCGACCCAGGCTCGATGTAGAACGGATAAACAGTCGATTGCGCCCCGGCGGTGCGAGGCGAAAAGAGGGGTTGCACCGCAAGGGCAACCAATGCAACGGCAATGATCAACAGCAAGACGAGGGTCAGCTTTTCTCTGCGCATGGATCTCCTCCTGGCGACAAAGCCAGTGTACGGTCTCCAGCGGGACCTGCTATTTACCTGGTGATTCCGCCTTGGATTGGATCGAGACCAACTCCAATTCGAAAAGCAGGGTGGCATTCGGTTGAATGGGCTCTCGGCCCCGTTCCCCGTAGGCAAGATCCGACGGAATAAACAGCTGCCACTTTGACCCCGTAGGCATCAGTTGCAGAGCCTCGGTCCATCCTTTGATCACTCCGGTGACGGGAAAAGTAGCCGTCTGGCCGCGTTTATAGGAGCTGTCAAACTCGGTGCCGTCCAGCAGCGTCCCGCGATAGTTGCAAACCACGGAATCGGTAGCGGTGGGCTTTGGGCCTGTCCCTGCCACCAGCACCTTATATTGCAGCCCACTCGGCAGCGTGACCACGCCCTCTTTGGTAGCATTTGCAGCCAGGAACGCCGCGCCGTCCTTCTTGTTGCTCTCAGCGGCAGCCAGCCTCTTCTCTTCCTGCTTTTGCCGCACTTGCGTTTGCAGGTCAGTCATCACGGTCTTGATCTGATCATCCGTTAAGAGCACCTTGCCGTTTGCCAGGGCATCTTCAATACCCTGGAGCATAAATTTCGGTTCAACCTCGATGCCGTCCCGGTGAAGACCTTTTCCTACGCTCAAGCCGATGGCGTAGCTTTGCTTGTCTTTCTCTGTCGTCAGCACCAGGGGTTTTGTGGCAGCTGTAGTGTGGTGGGTCGCGGTCCCAGTGCTCTGTCGCGGTTTTGCTGGTGTGGTAGTCGGCGCCGGCGTTTGCTGGGCCGCGGCGCTCCCCAGGAGAAAAATACCGGCAGCCAAAATACTTTGTGCCGTTCGACCTGATCTTTGCATGCTGCTATTTTCGCATTGTCGACCGGTTACCTGGAGGCAATGATGCTCGGGGCAGTCGATCTTCCGTCCGACAACTCTGAATCGATCAACGATGCAGCCTCGGCCCAGACCCGCGGATCATTCTCGATTTCGATATGCGGCTTGGTGAACATACGCGCATACCAGGGGAAATCGTCACAATCGATTGGGTGGTTTTTATAGCTCATCTCGAAATTGCCCAGGATATCCGTACGCGATGGATCCTTGGCGACAATGGTCGAGCGCCCGTGAAGCAGGCCAGTGGATTGATAAAAATTGATCGCCTTGGCAACGTTGGAAGGAACGGTGACGTTATCCTGTCCCGGCTTGCCAATACTGTCTACCTGGATGGTGAGCCGCACCGGAATGCCCCTGCGCTCCAACTCGCGTGCCAGGCTGATGGTTTCGGTTGCACCCCAGCTGTGGCCGAAGATGATGATCTTTGGCGCTCTCTGCGTGGCTGTGCGGCGTAGTACGTAGCGAAGAGCCTGATTCCCGGAATGATTGCCAAACACCTCTACATCGATCGCAGAGCGATAACGGTCGCGCAACTGCGCGGCGAATTGCACCTCGGCGTGTCTTGCATCGTCGTGTTTAACGAAGCCTCCAACAAACCCGACGACGATCGCTCTCCGGTTGTCATCCACTCCTGGCACCCCCTGGCCGCGACCACAGATCGGCGGCACAAGGCAACTCGCGGCCAGGATGAACGATACCGCTTTTCTCATGTAAGAAGGATCGAGCGCGCCGCTGCACTATGTCAAGCACCGCGGTGCTGGAATAATAGAGGGAATGGGGCAAGCGCAGGATCGGGTCTCGGCAATCGGTATTGACTTTGGTACCACCAACAGCACGGTTGCGCGCGCCTTGGGCAAA
>Ga0302326_10020474_pt1 | contig 13612 bp, 10 predicted proteins | sample Palsa_T0_3_FD_202264 | JGI IMG/M metagenome (GOLD analysis project Ga0302326, IMG submission 202264) | Peat permafrost microbial communities from Stordalen Mire near Abisko, Sweden - Palsa_T0_3 | ecosystem: Environmental > Terrestrial > Soil > Palsa > Peat permafrost | place: Sweden: Abisko... | reverse complement strand
CCCATTTGATTTCCCGCTAGAATCCACCGGGAAGATGGACTTTCTCAAGAGCATCGGCGGGAAGATCGTCACCGGGTTGGTCGCGGCGGGGGTCGTTGCCGCCTGCATTTCCTGGTTTCAGATGGACCCGGCCACACGGCATGCCATCGCATCCGATACCGGCCGTATTTTGGCTTGGCTGGGTATCGTGATATTGGTGCCGTGGGCGACATTTTTCCTGATCGGCGCGGTGGCCCGCGTCGAGAGCAACCTGGCCGGGGCTCTGCTGGTCGCCGGATACACCGTCATCGAGGCGGTGGTGCTGGCGTGGCTGTTTGGGTGGTCTTTGCACGGGGCGATGCCCGTCGTTTTCTTCTCGGCCGCAGCTTTGCTGGCCGGCGCGTATAATCTGTTCACCTGCGACTGGATCGCTGAGAGGCTCTGATCATGGTGACCCCAAACCAACGCGTCGGTGAATACGTCCTGATGGATCGCATCAGCGCCGGCACATTCGGCGAGGTCTGGCGGGCCCATCACCACGTCTGGACCGACCAGATCGTGGCCGTCAAAATTCCCACCGATCCCCAATACCTCCGTACCCTCCAGCGCGAGGGTGTCACCATTCACGGCCTGGTGCATCCCAACATCGTCCGCGCCATCGCATTCGATCCCTTCGCAGAAGTCGCGTACCTGGCCATGGAATACATCCCGGGCACCAGCCTGCGGCCGATCATCCAGAGCCGCAAGCTCACCCCCGATGACTCCGTCGCGATCCTCCGCCAAGTTCTCGCCGGTCTCGGCTACGCCCACGAACACGGTGTCGTGCACCGCGATATCAAGCCCGAAAACATTCTGGTGCACGAGCGGGCCGCCACCGACGGATTCGCCTCGCCGGGCGTCGTCAAAGTGACGGATTTCGGACTCGGCCGATCGGCCCAATCCGCCGCGGTTGGATCGATCGCCTACTCGGCATCGCTGGCGACTCCGCAGGCCAAGGAAATCGCCGGCACGCTCGATTACATGGCCCCCGAGCAGCGCGGCGGCTCCGACACCGTCGATCAGCGGGCCGATCTCTACGCCTGCGGCGTCGTGCTGTACGAAATGCTCACCGGCGAGCGACCCGCCGGCACCGAATTGCCCAGCGAATTGAATCGCGCCGTGCCCCGCAATCTGGACGAGGCTTTTCGCCGCTCGTATGCTCGACTCGATAAACGGTTCGCCTCCGCCGCGGAGTTTGCCGCGGCCCTTGGCGGGCCGCCGCCGGTTCCGCCGTCGGCCGCGGGGCGGCCGGTGGCCGCGGCGATTCCGATGAGCGGGAAGCGCGCCTGCCCGCAATGTCGTCAGGCGGTCGAGGCGGCCGATCAGTTCTGCATGCACTGCGGCGTGCAGCTCGTGGAAAACGTCCGCCGCTGCCCGCAGTGCGGGGCGTTCCCGGACGCGAACGATCAGTATTGCATTTTCTGCGGGCAGACGCTCACGCGCACCCTGGTCCCCGTCGGGAGGTGATCGATCATGCACGTTGCACTTGGAGCGATACTGTTTCTGGCGGTGATGGCCGTGACCGCCGTGGTCTTCGTAATGTGGGTGGTGGTGATGCTGATCCAGGGATTGTGGAACCTGCTGGTCGGCGGCCCGGCGCGACCACGACCGCAACTGCAAGCGCGCGGCGTGCTCGACACCGTCATGTGCAATCACGGCCGATGCCATGCCCTGAACCCCGCGCCGGCGCGTTTTTGTCGTCGATGCGGAAGCCCCCTGCAGGGCCAACCCGCCGCGGCGACTCGACGCATCGCGGTCTGATTTTCCGAGGATATTCCGGTGACTTCCGCCACGCTCGATTCCGGCTCAATCCCGATGAACTCAGCCGCGCCGCAGGCTGGGCCGACACCGATGCCGCCCGCGGGATCGGCGGGGTGGGGCATCATCTTCACGACCATCGTCGCCGGACTGACGTTCGGCATCCTGCCCGCCCTGGTCTGGCCCGAGCGTTTTCGCAAACTCGCCGCCGCCGAGGCCGAGCGCATGCACGACGTGATCGCCTGGGCCCGCGCCTGGGGCGCTCCGCCGGTTCAACTCAATGCACTGCAAACCGCCGGGCGGCGCGTCGAGGCATCCACGATCCTCTCCGTGGTTCCGATCGCCCTCGCCGCTTTCGTAGCCGTGACCATCGGTATGGAAGTCCGGAATTCGGCGACGCTCTGGGACCATCTCGACGATCTCACCTATCAGTTCCACGGATATGCTCGCCATTTGCTCTGGCTGGAAACGCAGGGTGACCAAACTGCAGCTGGCTTGTTATCCCGCGCCATCTCGCTGCACACGCTCTGGTCCCTGGCATTGCCGGTTGCATATCTGGCCCATTGGGCCCAAGTCGGCGTGCACCGTGCGAACGTCCGGCGATTCGTCCGAGTCCTGAACACGACAATGGAGACCCGCGGCCTGATGCCCATTCGCCTGCGGGAGGGAACCGCCACATTCTGGCCGCTGGCGATCGTCGCGGCGTTTCTCCTGGTGCAGTGGGGCGCGTGGTGGGGGATTCCCATGCTGCTGGCCGGGGCGGCCCAGAGACGATATATCTTGACGACCAGCCGGGCGCTGCAAGTTCAGTTGAATCAGCGCATGGCCGTGGATTTGCCGTGGGCGACGGCCGCCCGGCGATGCCAGGCCGGCGGGTGCCGGGCGATGCTTCCGTTGCCGGCGAAATTTTGCCCGCAGTGCGGCCGACCCGTGCCGGCCGGCGGGCTCGATGAGGTGGGATGATGATGTACTATTTTCTTGTCCACACGAACGGGGTAATCGGCTGGTGGTGGTGCGCGATCGTCTTTGTTTTTCTCGCAATCCGGCTGCGACGGCGGCCGGGGGGCGATAAGCATACTTCCGATCGTTCGAGTTTCAGATGACAAACCGCTCCGATCCCCTCACGCACCGACAGTCTGAAGAGCAGATGATGCAGCACGTGCAGCGCCTGCTGGGGGATGATCGTCTGCGCATCGACACCACGCAGGGCAGGCGGCCCGTGCCGGGATTCATGCTGCGGGTGGAGCGATCCGATCATGCGGTCGAGCTCAAACGGCTCATGAGTGACATGAACCTCCCCGATCGCGAGTTGCAGGCGAAAATGCCGATCGGCGAGACGCTCGAGGTTTCGCTGGTGCGCAAGCGGTTTCTGCTGTTCACGCAAGTCGTCGGTCGGCTTCGCGTGGTCTGCGTTTCTCCAACGCGGGCGCTGTTGGCGGGAGAAAAGCCCGGGCCGATGACCACCGCCGATGTGCAAAAAACACTCGCGTCGCTGCCGGCCGCGGCGGGGAATGTGCCGACGACCGTGCTGGTGGCCTCCACCAGCGGATTTACGCTCGATGCCCACGAACTGGCCGAGCGGCGGATGGATCGCACCGTCGTTCTCGCCGAGCCCAACGGGGCCGGCGGGTGGACAGTCACCGGCCCAGTCGAAACCAAAGCCCTGACCGATCTGTTCGATCCCGAAGCCGAGGAGCAGAAGCGTCAGCGCGTCCGTGAAGAGATCGAAGCCGCCAAGGGCACTCTGTCGGGCGCCGGCGTCGCGACCGACAAGCTGGCCGCCCGCACGCAATTGCCGCCGCAACTGGTCGAGGCCGAGCTCAAGGCCTACGCCAAAGCCAACCCGGGCCTGGTCGCGCGGCGACTCGACGGCCGATTCGTTCTCTTCCGCGAAGGATCGGGCCCGGCCGCACTGGCTCCTGCTGGAGGTTCAACCATGCCGTTGATCGATCGCGTCAAAACCCTCTTCGCGCGCAAGGGCGAGATCGAAAAGAAAATCGCCTTTCTCTCCGAACGCCGCACCGCACTCTCGCAGCAGCGCGAGCGCTCCTACGAAGAAATGGCCGGCATGGAGGAGCAGGAAGCCTCGCTGAAGCGCAATTTTGCCGAGGCGGCCGGCACGATCACCAAGCGCCGCGTCACCAGCCAGCTTCTGCAGCTTCGCAAGGAACTGGAGCGCCGCCAGCAGCTGTTGTCGGTCCTGAATCAGCAGGTCGAGGTCGTCAGCACGCATCTGCACAATCTCGAATTGGTGCAGCAGGGCCAGACCGCGAAGCTCCCGGATGCCGAGGAGATGACCGCCGACGCGGTCAAGGCCGAGGAAATGCTCGCCGAGTTGGAGGCCCAGAACGAGCTGGCTCTCTCCGTCGGTCAGGGCGCGACAGCGAGCCTGAGTTCCGAGGAACAGGCGTTGTACGAGGAATTGGAACGCGAAAGCGGAACGGCGAAACCCGCCGCCGGCGCCACTGCCGCGCCACCCACGGCAACCCCCGCGGCCCCCGAGCCGCGAGTTGCGAAGCAGGCCGCGCCACGGCGCGCCGAGGCGGAGCCGGGGTGAACGGTCACGACACTTTTGGGCGTGTCTCGCCTAGCCGCGCTGCGAAACCGCAAGCGGACGGACGACGGCTCTTCATTCGGACATTGGTCATTCGGTCATTGATTCGGGGATTCTGGTTTCGTCATTCGGGTTTGGGATTTGGGATTTATTTCGGGGATTCGGACTTCGGATTTCGGATTTTCCACTCATGGCTCTGATCGACAAAATCTTCGGCCACAAGAAAACGCTCAGCGAATTGGATCGCACCGAGCTGCGCAAGGAGGAAATTCTCCTCGGCAAGCAGCGCGATCGGCTTTTCAAAAAAATCGAGAAGATCAGCCAGGACAAGCAGCGCATCTTCAAGCAGGGGGCCGAGCAGAAATCGCCGGAGCTTCGCAAGGCCCTGGCCCAGGACTTCGAGCTGCAGACGCAGGAGCAGCTCATGAGCGCCCGCGAGTTGAACCTGCGCAGCAAGGAGCTGATGACCGTCAGCCGGCTGCGCATGGTCAAGGAAAACAACGAGCGTGGCCGAGCCCTGGGCCGGCTGAACGTGACCGACAAGGACGTGGCCCGCATCAGCCAGTGGATCGAGGACGATTCGGTGACGCAGGACATGTATCAGGAGCGTTTGGACACGCTGTTGGATCTCGGGGCCCAGTCCGACAAGGACGCGATCGCCCAGGCCGGCCTCAGCGGCGCTGGCCAGGAGCTGATGCACCTGTGGGACGAACTGGACCGCGGCTCGATCAAGCACGAGGAAGCCTTCGACGAAGCCGACAAGGCGGTGCGGCGAAGGAACGCGTCGATGGAACAATAGTTGGATGAAATCCGAAATCCGAAGTCCGAATCCCCGAATCAAGTCCGAAGTCCGAATGACCGAATGACGAGCGGCGCTCCGTCCCCCGCTTGCGGTTTCGCAGCGCGGATGAGCCGATAACGCTCGTCACTCCGCACATTGCGAAACCGCAAGCGGCCTTCGGATTTGGGATTTGAGATTTGATTCGGGGATTCGGACTTCGGATTTCGGATTTGACAATCCCGCTCATGAACTCTCTCCGCATCGGCGCCGTCAGCTTCCTCAACGCCAAGCCCCTGATCTTCGGACTGGAGCGGGATCGAGACGTCGACCTCAATCTGGCCGTCCCGTCGGCTCTGCTCGACGGGCTGCGCACGGCGGCATTCGATGTCGCGCTGCTGCCGGTGATCGATTACCAGCTTATGCCCGGCCTGCGATTGCTGACCAGCGGCGGCATCGGATGCGACGGGCCGACGCTCACAGTCCGCATCTTCAGCCCCAAGCCGATCGAGCAGACCAGCGTGGTGGCCTGCGACACCGACAGCCACACATCCGTCGCCTTGGCTCGGATTCTCTTCGCGGAATTGTTCGACACGCGCCCCCAGTTCATCGATCTGGACGAGCGCTCTGGCAAAATCCCAAGCCACGCGGCCAGATTGCTGATCGGCGACAAGGTGATCTGCGACGAGCCCGCCGGCCTCGAGCACCAGATGGACCTCGGCGAAGCGTGGAAAAAACTGACGGGTCTCCCATTCGTCTTCGCCTGCTGGACAGCCCGGCCCGATGTCAACTTGGGTGATCTGCCGAGCCGATTGCGGCAGGCGAAACTTGGAGGCTTGGCCAACGTCGAATCAATCATCGCCGCGCACGCCGTTCCGCGCGGCTGGCCCGCGGCCACGGCCCGTCGTTATCTGCTGGAAAACCTCAAGTTCGACATCGAACCGATCCACTTGGACGCGATTCGCCTCTTTCATCGCCTCGCGCACGTTCACGGGGTACTTGAGCGCCCGCCGCGGGAATTGCAGATCATTTTCGCGGAGGCTCCCTGAGGCATCGTTCAACTTGACGCCAAGGGCAAAGTAACTACTGATACTCGCATTCGAGGCCGATCCAGGAGGGGGCGGTCCGCGCCGAGGCGCACCGGGTCGGCATGATTGGTCGATGGCATCCCGTGGAGGTTCGGAGTGAGTCTCGTGCCAAAGGAATGGCGGTCCGTCCACCGACTAATCTGTCTGACAATCTGCTTCGCGCTGATGCCCCGGATCAGCGAGTGCGACCCGGCACCCGCTCAGACTCAACCCGCCGCTCAGAACGTCGATGCCGCCGCGAAACAGTTGATGGCCGCCGACGGCTTGCTCCAGCGAAATCTGTTCGATCTGGCCGCCGGGGAATATGAGCAGTTTCTCCAGGACAACCCCCATCATCCGCAATCAACCGCCGCCCGCTGGGGTTTGGCGGTCTGCCGCTATCGTCTCGGGCAGTTCGACCAGGCGTTGCCGCTGCTGGCACAGGTGCTGGCAGACGACCAGTTCGCCCAAAAGGACCAGGTTCTGGCGATGCTCGGCTATTGCGAATTGACCGGCAAAAAATACGACGCCGCGGTCAAGCATTTCAGCCAGCTGATCGCTTCCTATCCGCAAAGTCCCCAGACCGATTCGGCGACGCTCTACCGCGCCCAGGCGCTCTACCTTTCCGGCCAACCCCAACCCGCCGCCGCCGACGCCGCGGCATATCTGCAAACCCACCCCAACACGTCCGACTCGCCGACCGCCCTCTATTTCCTGGCCCTCTCCCAGCACGCGCTCGGCCAGAACGATCCGGCCCTGCAATCCCTGGCTCGCGTGAGCCACGATTTCCCCGATTCGCCGTGTCACTTCGACGCGGTTCTGCTCAGCGGCCAGGCGTTGGAGGCAGAGAACAAAATCGAGCCGGCCGTCGAGCAATATCGTCAGCTCGTCACCATCGCGCCGGCTGATCGTCAAAGCGACGCCCATTACGCCTTGGGCGCGGCCCTGCTAAAAGCCGGCAAGCTTGCCGAGGCGGAAACGGAATTGACCGCCGCCGCCGATTCATCGAGCCCGGCCAATCGTCCGCAGATCTTGTTCTACCAAGCCGTCTGCCTGATGGAGCAGTCGAAGTTCCAGGAGGCTCTCAAGGGTTTTGATGGTTTGCCCGCACAATCGGCCGAGACGTTGTACCGCTCCGCCTATTGCCTCCACCAACTCGGCAAATACGCACAAAGCCACGACCGCTGCCAGCAAGTTGCCAAGCTGCCGCCTTCCGACGTGACGCAACCCGCGGCCCAGCTGGACGCGGAGAATCTTTTCCTCCTCGGCAAATACGCCGACGCCCAATCGGCGTTTGACGCGCTGATTCCGCAAACCAAAGACCCGCAGCGGCAACTGCTCTTTACGCTCCGCGGCGCGCAGTGCGATTATTTCACAGGCAAATTCGCACAAGCCGTTGTCCGCCTCGCTCCGCTGGCGGACGATCCGCGCGTCGCGCAATCGCCGGAATTGAGCCAAGCCCTTTTCCTGCTCGGCGACGCCGAATTGCAGCAACGCAAGAACGGCCACGCCGAGGCGGCCCTGAAGAAATTTCTGACAACCGCGACCGGCGACACGCGCCAGGCGCAATACAAGCTGGCCATCGCCGAGCTGCGCAACGGTGACGGGGATTCCGCCGTCGCAACATTCCAATCGCTGGCCGCTGGTCCGCTCGATTCCCCGTGGGCGCAGCGCGGCTTGCTCGAGCTTGGCGAGCTTCGCTACAAAGCCGGTCACGCCGACTCCGCGGTCGATGTGCTGAGCAAGCTGCTCGCCACCCACCCCGCTCCGGCATTGGCGGCTTCCGCGACGTATCTTCTCGGTTGGATCGCCTTCGACGCCGGCCGATACGCGCAAGCGGCCGAGCAGTGGAAGTTGGTGAGCGAAAAATACGCCGATCAATCCGCCGCGGCGGATGCCGAGTTTGAAGAGGGCATCGCCCTGCAACGGGCCGGCCAGCCGGCCGAAGCGGTGGCGGCCCTCAAATCGTTTGCCGCCGGGCATCCGTCGTCGGCCGATGCGCCGCAAGCTTTGCAGCGGGCCGCGGCGATTCTCACCGGCGAAGGGCGCGACGCCGACGCCGAGTCGATCCTCGCCGCCCTCGCCAAGGACCCCGCCGCGTCCGACAGCGTGCTCTATGACCTCGCCTGGTCGCAGCGCAAGCTTTCGCAAACCGCGGCGGCCGAGGAAAGCTATCGGCGGATCATCACCCAATATCCCAACAGCACGCTCGCGCCCCTTGCCCGCACCGAGCTGGCCGAATTGCTTTACGCCGACAACAATTTCGCTCAGGCCGCCGCGATGCTCTGGCCGGTGGTCAGCGACGACAAGGCGGACCCCAAGGTTCTCGCCGCGGCGAGTTATCGCCTGGCGTGGTGCTATCAGAAGCAGGGCGACTACGACAAAGCCGCCGACAGCTTCCGCGATTTCGCATCCAAATTTCCGACCGACGAGATGGCTCCCTCGGCCCTGCTCCAAGCGGCACTGGCCGACTCCGACGCCGGGCGCGACGAGGCCGCGCAAAAAGAGCTGGCCGACATGCTCAAGCGGTTTCCGCAGGACAAGGACGCGCCGGTGGCAATGCTAAAGCTTGCGGAGGTTCAGGCAGCGCAGAATGATTTCGCCGGGTCGCTGCAATCCAGCCGGGATTTTCTGACCAAGTATCCCTCGTCGCCGCTCGCCTATCGGGCGCAGTTCAGCATCGGCTGGGCACTGGAGAATCAACAGAAATACGACGAGGCCCGAACCCAGTACCAGATGGTCATCGCCGCCACCAACGGCGAGACCGCCGCGCGGGCGCAGTTCCAGATCGGCGAGACTTATCTGGCCCAGCAGAAATATGAGCAAGGCGCCACCGCACTGCTGGCGGTGGAAGACGTGTATGCTTATCCGAAATGGTCCGCCCGCGCCCTCTTCGAGGCGGGGCGGGCCTTCGAGCAACTCAAGCAGCCCGAGCAGGCCAAGGTGCAATACACGCAGGTGCTGACCAAGTACAAAGACGCCCCCGAAGCCGAGTTGGCCCAGGGGCGGCTCAAATCGATCAACGGATCATGAAACCAAAAACCGCAACAATTCCGAACCGCGGCGTCGCCGCTTCAGCGGCGATATATCTCAGCAATTCGTAAAGGATGGACCGTGAAAAAACGATTCCTTGTCCCGGCGATTCTCGCACTCACCCTCGCCGCCACCGCCTGGGCACAGCAGCCGCCCGCGGCTGCTCCCCCCGCGGCGCAGCCGCCGCCGGTTCAGACCGGCATTCCCGCGATCGACCTGTTCTTCCGCGGCGGATTCTTCATGTATCCGCTGGCCGGTTGCAGCGTATTGGCGGTGGCGATCATCATCGAGCGCTTCCTGGCCCTGCGCCGCAGCCAGGTGATTCCCCGGCGATTTCTGGCCGGGCTCAAAGCCGCGGCCCCAAACCTGCGAGAGGACCGCGGGCGCGCCCTGCAGTATTGCCAGATTCACGACTCGCCGCTTGCCCGAATGCTGGCGGCGGGGATCAAGCGGCTGCCGCGCGGATTCGTCGCCGCGGAGCAGGCCATCGAAGATGCCGGCGCCAACGAGGCGCTCAAGCTCCGCCGCAACATGCGGTTTTTGTATGCCCTCGGAAGCGTCGCCACGTTGCTCGGGCTGATCGGAACAATCACCGGCATGATCCGCGCCTTCCAGGCCGCCTCCGTCGGCGGAATCGGGCGGGTCAACGAGCTGTCCACCGGCATTTACGAAGCGATGGTCAACACCTTCGGCGGTCTGGCGGTCGCGATCGTGGTCACGATTTTCTATTACTTCTTCGTCGGCCGAATCGAGCGGCTGATCAGTGAGCTGAACGACCAACTGGCCAATTTTTCCGACGAGTTCGGCTTCAATGCCGAGTCCACCGCCGAGCTGCGAACGACCTCCACCCTGTAATTCTAAAGCACCCATGCGAATTCGCGATCCGATGCACGATCAGGAAGAACCATACAACCTGGTTCCGTTGACGGACATGGTCTTCAATCTGCTGATCTTCTTCATGGCGGCGACGACCTTCGCGCAGGTGGAGAAGGAGATGGGCATCGAGTTGCCGCGCACCTCGGCCCTCACGCCGCTCTCCGCGCCGCCAAAGCAACTCATCATCAACATCCGGCAGGACGGCATGCCAATCGTCTCGGGCAAGACGTACACCGTCGATGGCCTGACGCCGCTGATTGTTTCGCTGGTGAAGAACGACCCGGACGGGGCGGTGATCATTCGCACCGACGAGCGGACTGTGATGCGGCATTTCGCCGACGTGACGCGGCTCTGCAAGCAACTCGGCGTGCGCGAGGCGAAGATCGTCTATCTCGAAGATCAGCCGCCATCGGCGGGGCCGTGAGAAAAACGGAGAGCCATTGCCAGGCGTGACTCCCAGATTTCGCCCGCTCCCGGTGAACGATGCTCCGCGACCACGCGGAGCGCGCCGGCTCTTGATTCCGACGCTGCTGATCGCCGTGGCGGCAGGATCGGCGTGGTGGTTGTGTGGATCCGACGGACGCGAAATCACCGTTTTCGGTGTGACCCGATCGCTGCCGCGCCTGGGGTGGGGGGCGTGGATGATGCTTGGCTCGCTGGCGCTGTTGCTGCCGCTGATTCTGCTCCTGCGCGGCCCCGGCCAGCGCTACAACGTCCTGCAAAAATGCCTGCTGATCTCCGTGCTGATTCATGTGCTGGGGTGCTTCGCCTTGAGCTCGGTGATCGTCACCCAACAGGTGGCGGTGTACGTCAAGCAGCAGACCGGTGTGGATTTGTCCCTCAGTTTGCCGCGCAGTGTCGAGTTGGCGCTGGAGCTGCGCCATCCGCGCAGCAGCGAAGGGCCGCAGGCGACGGCCCCGCGGGAGTTGGTCCCGAAATTGTCGGTGATGGAGCAGCCGCACCAGCCGGCCGCGTTGCCGCCGGACGTTCCGCTGGATTCGGCCGTGAGCGGCAGGGGGTCGGCGCTGGCGATCGCGCCGCCGCCGCTTGCTTCCAGCGCGGCGGCACCGATGCCGGCAATCCCATCGCCCACGATTGCCCCGGCGATCGCGCCGCCAAACATCGCGGCGGTTAGCGTGCCGATACCCCAGCCACTGCGAGAAACCGAAGCCCAGCCGCGCGTCTCGTCCGCGGGGCCCCAGCCGTTGGTGCGATCCGGCTTGCAAACCCCGACGTTGCACCCGGACGATTCGGCGCTGGCGGTCGGTCCCGAGAAAGCACCGGATCATCTGGATTCGCTGGCGGTGCCAGCGCCGCTGCCGCAGCCGGCGATCAGCGCGCCGCCGTCGCTGGCGGGCGTCTCGGCGGCCGCGCCGATCGCGCCGGGCCCACAGATATCCGCTGGGCCGTCGCTGTTTCCCAAAGCCGGTGGGGCGTCGTCATCGCCGTTGCTGGCCGCGCCCGAGCCGGGCGAGGGAAACGATGCCGAACTGGGCCGACCGGCCGTGGGCGGAGCGGGGGCAGCGGGAGTGCGCTTTGCTCCACTGTTGCCGGGGCCGACGGAATTGGCCGGCAGCATCGGCAGCGGCATGGACGCGGTTCCAGCGGCCGTGCCGCCGCAAGTTTCCACAAGTGTTGCACCGCTGCCGAAGTTGGCCGACGAGATCGTGCTGCCCAAGGTGCCGATGATCCCGCCGCCGTCGGTCGCTCCCACTACTCGTCCCCAGCAGTTAGTCGCCGACACGCCGTTCCAGCGCGCTCCCGAGCAGCGCAAAAATCGCATCGCGAAACTCGGCGGCACGCCCCAATCGGAGGAAGCCGTCGAGCACGCGCTCAAATTTCTCGCCCGCCAGCAGGAACCGGATGGTCGCTGGACGCTGGTGCAGGATGAATCGCTCCCCGGCAAGCGCCGCCCCGGTTCGCATGACATGGCCTACACCGGCCTGGCCCTTCTCACGTTTCTCGCCCACGATCAATCGCCGCTGGCGCCCGGGCCGTACCGCGACGTGCTGCGCAAGGGCGTGAACTATCTCCTCTCCAACCAATCGCCCGATGGCGACCTGCGCGGCCCTCCCGAATTCCGCGGCGGCGCATCCCAACAGGCCAATATGTACGACCACGCCATCGCCATGCTGGCCATCAGCGAATCGGCCCTGCTCAGCGGTGATCCGCGCCTGCGATCGTCCGCATTGGCGGCGGCCCAATTCATCGTCGATGCCCAGGACCGCGACGGCGGCGGCTGGCGCTACGCGCCGGGACAGCGGGGCGACACCAGTGTCTTCGGCTGGGAGATCATGGCCCTGCACAGTGCCGAGTTGCTCGGTTTCAAAGTTCCCCCCGAAACCCGCCGACTCGCCCGTCGATACATCGACGACGCCTGCGGCGGCAACGGCGGCGTCATCGCCGGCTATCAGCCCGGCGTCGATCCGACACAGACAATGACCGGCGAGATGCTCTTCGCCCGCATGTTGCTGGGCGAGCGTTTCTCGGATGCCGCGGTGACGAACGCCACCGCGTTTCTGGCCGAGTATCCCCCCGATACCGCGCACCCCGATCTCTATTGCTGGTACTACGGATCGCTCTGCATGCTGCAGATGAACAGCCCCGCCTGGCCCGACTGGAATGCCCGCACGCGTGATGCACTGATCCAGCTGCAAACCCGCGGCGGATTTGCCGACGGATGCTGGGAAGTCACCGCCAAGGGAATCGACCGCAGCGGCTTCATCTTCACCACCGCGATCGCCACGCTGACATTGGAAGTCTATTACCGCTACGCCCCCGGCCTGGCTGAGGCGCCCGGGCAGTGATGGGTCTGCCAATTGTTTCGGGGGCCTTCAAATCACGGCGGCGCAGGTTCTTCTCCCTCCCCTGGTACTCCGGGGGAGGGTTGGGGTCGGGGTTCTCCGGCAGCGGAGCTGATCTGGCAATGACAGCGCATCATGCCCCTCGGCCCCCACCTCAATCCTGCCCCCGAGTAGGAGGCGAGAAGGCAAGGGGCCGCCTCGCGGATTGATTGGCAGACTCGCCGTGATCGTTGCTATTCGGGGAGTTGCTCCAGATCGAGCAGGTCCTTCGTGCGTCCCGAGGCCCGCTTCATCTGCCGAAGCAACGGCAATGACACGTAGCGGAGTTCCCCCGATTTGATGCTGTCTGACAGAACCCGCTCGACGTCTTCCGCAGGAAATGACGGAACGTAATCGAACAGATCGAGAAATCCGTGCCGTGTCCAGAGCATCAGTAGCGGCGAGCTATGAATACGCGCCGGCGTGACCGGATACGTCTTCTCCAGCCCGCTCTGGGGATCGATTTCCCGGCCGATGTAGCGCGCATCAATCTCGCTCAGCGCAGCGAACAACGCCGCCCCCGACGCCTCCGAGCGAAGCCAGATCACATCGACGCCTTCGGTGGCTCGTCCGAAACCATGAAAGTTCACCGCATGCCCGCCGATCACAGCGAACGGCACCCCGTGCCGGGCAACGCCGTGAACTTGGAGGCGTGCAGTCGTGACGTAACGCGCGCCACGCGCGC
>Ga0302326_10020472_pt1 | contig 13614 bp, 8 predicted proteins | sample Palsa_T0_3_FD_202264 | JGI IMG/M metagenome (GOLD analysis project Ga0302326, IMG submission 202264) | Peat permafrost microbial communities from Stordalen Mire near Abisko, Sweden - Palsa_T0_3 | ecosystem: Environmental > Terrestrial > Soil > Palsa > Peat permafrost | place: Sweden: Abisko... | reverse complement strand
ATGCTCTGCCTTTTGGCGTTCACTGCCTTAGGCAGGCAGTACGCAAACTCGCGCGGATGAGCCAGCCTGCGCGACGGCTCCGGCCTGGACGCCTTGCCAATTTTTCCCGCCCGGGCCATCGATCGCAGATCACAGCGGCAATCACGACCACGAGTTCTTCTGGACCCTTTTCAACGCCTACGCGGATGAATGGAATCGGATGCCGCCCGCGGATCCTGATGCGCCACCGACGCGGCGCCCGGAGGCCGAGGTCCCGCCAGTGCCGATGACGAGCCCGCCAATGCCGTTCACTGACTGGCCCATCGGTGCGACACAGGTGATTGGCGGCGCGACGCCGAATTCGGTGGACAGTCCTCTCATGGAGGCACTGATCGGCGGAACGCCGATTGGTAAACCGCTTGTGGACGCGAATGTCCAGATCTATGGATGGATCGACGCCGGCGGCAACGTCAGCAGCGCAACCCACGGCTTTGGCGGCAATGCGCCGGTCGCCGACTCCTTCACCCAAAACACGGTCCAACTCGATCAGGTCGTCGTCTACATTGAGCGCGTGCCCGACACGGTGCAGAAAACCAGCGTCGACTGGGGCTTCCGTTTCGCGCCCATGTATGGGGAGAACTATCGCTACACCACTGCGCTCGGCTTTTTCAGCAACCAACTTGTCAATCAAAACCGGTTCAACGGTTTCGACATGCCGATGGCCTACGGAGAAGTCTTCGTCCCGTTCGTCGCGGACGGCTTGCTATTCCGTTTCGGCCGCTACATCACCCTGCCCGACATCGAGGCCCAGCTCGCGCCGAACGACTATCTCTACACGCGATCGATCACTTATTCCGTCGACAACTACAGCACGATTGGTGTCAACGGGAGCCTGAAGATCAACAGGAACTGGCTGCTGCAAGCGAGCATTGGCGGCGGTACCGAAACCGTGCCATGGAATGCGCGGTCGATCAGCATTCCCGGCTACCACGGTCCGCGAGATCCCGGCGCTCAGGCGTCCCTATCGGGCTGCGTCCAGTACCAGACCGATTCAGGCCACGACGCAGTCTATCTCTGCGTCGACAACCTGAACAACGCCCGATGGGGCTACAACAACCTGAACTGGTACGGCGGCACGTACTATCACCAGTTCAACGAGCAGGTTCATGTCGCGTTCGAAGGCTATTACATGTATCAGCGCGATGTGTGGAACGAAGCTTACAAGGGCCCCGGCTACGCCAACAATCCGATCGATCCCTATTTCGGCACGCCTTGGTACGGCATGGCGAACCCGCCGCGGCAGGCGGTCTGCAATACCGTATTGCCAACCTGCACCGCCAACGAATATGGCCTACTCGCCTTCTGGAACTATCGCATCGGCACGTTCGACAATCTCACACTGCGCACCGAGTTCTACGATGACATGAAGGGCCAGCGCACGGGCTATGCCACGGGCTACGTCGACATTGCGGCCGGCTGGCAGCATTGGATTGGCCCGCAGGTCGAGGTTCGCCCAGAGGTCGGCTACTACCGGGCGACCGATGCCGCGGCCTTCGACAACGGCACCGCTCGACGCCTCTGGTTCTTCGGCGGAGACATAATCTGGCATTTCTGAAAGGAATCATGCGACGTGGCGCTGAGCCATGGAACGCAGGTCCGAGTCGGACATGGCGCTGCGCGAATTCGAAAGCAAATTCGCTGACGTCGAAGCTTACGACGTCGCTGAAGTGCATGCCTACCGAGGAGAAGGGGACACCGCAGTCATGTGGCTGGAGCGGGCGTCTAGGGAGCGCTACAGCAGCATGATATTTCTAAAAGTTGATCCGCTGTTGCGCAATCTGCTGCGCGAAATGAACCTGCCGGACTGATGACTGGCTTCTTTGAAGGTTTTCAGCACGTCAAACTGACCGCTCCGAGCCTACATCAGCTGGTGCCGATACGGTAGGCGACGTTGATGGCCCATCGAGAGGCTGCAAGCCGCTGGCTATTGCGTAGCGGCTTCTTTGCCATTTGGGTAGCAATCCGCGGTTGTACAGTTAAGTCGTTGTTGTTCCGCATTTTCGGCCGACGCGGTTCCTGGTGGCGCGGGTTGCGTACGAATAAAATGCTTTTGCTTTACCTGTCTGGCATGTCTATCAGCATAGTGGTAGATACGTAAGTGCACGAGGGCTCCGATAACCACTCCCAGAAGGACCATGCCAATCACAAGTGCGCCGAAGATACCCAGCAACGCGCGTCTTGTTGATACCCCATCTGCAGCTTTCTGCCTGCGTTTGCTTTCCTGCCATGGATCCGGCCATTCGTCTTCTGACATCACTGGGCTCCTTGGAGGCCATGGTGTTTAGGAGCCACTGGTTTCTTTCTTGTGGCCCATGGATTTGATCACTCGGCACGACTCGTGCTGGCAGAGCCTTTGTGAAGGCATGGCGGGCACTGGTGTCTTTCTTTCGTAGTATACCGGTAGGGCCTCGCCTCGGCCACGCAGCGAGTTCGGAGTTACACACGGGGCTCGTGAGTTCGAATCTCGCCCTCTCCGCCATCTTGTCATCGGCGTTGCTACCCGGCGTCCGGGAAAGGCATCATACTTCCAAGCGATCTCCGGAACGGGCCACGAGGGCATAGAGCACAGGCATCAGGAAAACGCTGATCAAAAGTCGCGTGAACAGACCGCTGACAATGACCAGCGCAAACGGCCGTTGCGAATCCGTGCCAACACCGGTGGCCAGCGCCACCGGCAACAAGCCTAGCGCCGCCACTAGCGCGGTCATCATGATCGGACGCAATCGCAGGATCGCGCCTTGACGAATGGATTCGGCGAGGCCAGTGCCGCTGCGACGAAGCTCGTTGACGTAGGAAATGTAGACTATCGCCGTCTGCACCGACACGCCAAACAGGGCCAGGAAGCCGATGCCGGACGAGACCGAAAACGGGGTGGCAGTAATCCAGAGCGCCAAGATGCCGCCCACCGGTGCCGACAGCACCACGCCGAGTACCGTGATGAACGGGAATTTAAAATTGCTGTAGAGCGCGAAAAGCAGGAGGAAAATCAGGAACAATGTCAGCGGTAAAATGATACTCAGTTGCTCGCGCGAAGCCGTATATTCCGTATACTCTCCGCCCCAATCCAAGCGATAGCCCTGCGGCAGGGCAATCTTTGCGTTGACCTGCTGCATGGCATCGCCCACCGCACCAGCCAGATCACGTCCGTCCACCGAGAACTGAACTCCGATGTAGCGCGAATTGTCCTGGCGGTAGATGAATGAGGCGCCACTGGACACTTGAATGTCCGCGAATTCCTTGAGCGGAATTTGTTGTCCGCCGTTCGTGGCCACCAGGATGTTTCCAATTTCCTCAGGATTGTCCCGGTATTGGCGTTCGAGGCGCACGACCAGATCAAACTGCTTTTCTTCCTGCACCACCTGGGTGGCCACGTCCCCGCCAATGGCTGTCTGAATTAAGGCATTGATGTCGGCGACATTCAAACCGTAACGGGCGATCTTGGCCCGGTTAATGTTGATGGTCAGACTCGGTTGCCCGAGTTCCTGCACCAAGGTGACCTCTCGAATTCCCCGCACCCGCTCCAAGATCTGTTTGATGGCTTTACCCTTTTTTTGAAGCGTATCCAAATTGGAACCAAAGACCTTAACCGCGAGCGCGCTTTTCAAACCGGTTTCCGCCTCGTCCACCGCATCTTCCGCCGGCTGCGTGTAATTGAAATTGATTCCGGGAAATGCCGCTAGCTTCTGGTTGATGGCCTCGATCAGCCCAGCCTTGGTACGATAACTGCCGCTCCATTGCGAGTAAGGTTTGAGATCAACGTAAAACTCGACGTTGAAAAAACCAGTCGGATCGGTGCCGTCGTCGGGTCGGCCCAATTCCGAGGCGACCGTGGTAACTTCGGGAAAAGAATGCAAGATCTCACGTACTTCGGGGGCGATCTTCGCCGACTCGTCGAACGAAATGGTGTAGGGCATGGTGGCGCGCACCCACAGCGCGCCTTCATCCAGATGCGGCATGAATTCGGCGCCGATGCGCGGAATGAGCAGCAGCGAAGCTGCCAGCAGAATGGCCGAGGCGAGCGTGGTTCCCCAGGGATGGGCGAGACAAAAATCCAGGCCCTTGGTGTAAACCGATTTGATGGCTTCGAAAGCGGCGTTGCGCCGCTCCCGCACGCCATTGCGCATGAACCAGGCGCACAGCACCGGCAGCAACGTCAGCGTGACGATCAAGGAACCGACCAACGCGAACACCATGGTATCCGCCATTGGTTTGAACAGCGTCCCGGAAGGACCGGATAAAACGTAGATCGGCAGGAAGCTGGCCACGATTACCGCGACCGCGTAGAAAAGCGGCCGATCTACCTCGGCCGCTGCATCCTGAATAATTTCCTTGACGTTGAGCGCAGTTCCCTTACGCGCCACGATCTGGCGGAAAATGTTTTCCACCATGACCACCGCGCCATCCACCAGGATTCCAAAATCCACCGCGCCGATTGAGAGCAGATTGGCCGAGGCGTTTTGGAGATCGAGACAAATGAAGGCGAACAGCAGCGCCAGCGGAATGCTGGTGGCGACAATTAATCCCGCACGAAAATCGTACAGGAAAAATATAAGGATCACGACAACCAGTAACATGCCTCGCAGCAGGTTTCGCTCCACGGTCTGCGTGGTCAGCGCGACCAGGTCGCTTCGGTCGTAGAAAGGAAGAATTTTGACATCCTTGGGCAGGATCCGATCGTTAAGTTCCTTGGTTTTTGCCTCGACCCGCTTCAGGACGTCCTGAGTTTTTTCACCCGTTCGCAGCAGGATGACGCCTTCCACGGCGTCATCTTGTTTCTGGAAGCCGAACTCACCAAGGCGCGGGGCGATGCCGATGACCACGCGCCCAAGGTCTTTTACCAACACCGGAGTGCCGTTATGAACCGCCAACACGACGTTGCCGATGTCCTCCGCGGTGGTCATGCGCCCCATGCCGCGCACGTAATAGAACTGGCCCCCTTCGGAATAAAAGCCGCCGCCGGAGTTGTCATTGTTGGCCGTCAGCGCGCTCTCCGTCTGCGAAACCGATAGGCCAACCGATGCAACCTTGACCGGATCCAGCAGCAGTTGGTATTGCATCGTGCCGCCGCCAAACCCCGAGTCGTCCGCCACGCCGGCAACGGATTTGTATTGGGGTTCGATGGTCCAATCCTCGAAGATCTTGAGTTCCATCGGCGATCGATCGGGGCTTTGCAACACGTAACGATAGATCAGACCGGAAGGCGCCGACATCGGCGCCACGGAAGGGGTTACACCGGTCGGCAGACTGAGGTCGCCCATCCGGTTGAACACCTGCTGGCGCGCGAAGTAATTGTCGGTGCTGGTTTGAAAAGTGAGGATGACGTCGGACAATCCGTAAAGCGAGATTGAGCGGATGGTGGTCATCTGAGCAATGCCGTTCATCTCCTTTTCGACGGGAACCGTGATCAGCCGCTCCACTTCCTCAGCGGCACGCCCTGGCCATTGGGTGATGACCTCGACCATGGGAGGGGACAGATCGGGGTAGGCATCCACCGGCAGGCGATCCAGCGAGTGCGATCCCGCACCGATGAGCATCACCGTCATCAGGGCGACGAGAAAGGGCTGCCGCAATGAGGAAGCCACGATTCGATTCATGATCGAAGGCCTTCGCGGCGTAGATTCGTCGGGAGGCGGGGTCTCGATCATTGAGTTTGCATGAACTGAACGAAGATGCCTCCGTCGACTACAATTTGATCGCCGGCTTTCAGGCCAGCGGCGACGTCGTATAGGTCTCCAGCGCGATAACTTAAGTCCACGTGCTGGCGCGCGAGGCTGCCGTCGGGCTGCGCGAGATAAACAAACGGCAGGTTTTCGTCGTCGCGCAAAATCGCCGTTACGGGGACCAGCAGTCCGGTACTCTCCTGCCGGGCCTGAATTACCACGCGCACGTACATCTGCTTCTTCAGAAAGTTTCCCGGATTTTCGACCACTACACGCACGACAACCGAACGAGAGTCGGGATCCACCAGCGCTGAAATATTGTCTACTCTTCCGGAGAAGTTCTTTGCATCGATTCCCGTGAGCACTTCGGCGGCATCGCCGAGGCTGACCGAAGCCAGGTCCGAATCAAACATCCGCGCCATGACCCAGACGCGCGAAAGGTTGGCAACCGTAAAGCATGGCGTGGTGCCAGCCTGTAGAAGTTCTCCGGGGGTAATCAGTCTTTCCACTACGGTTCCTGCGATCGGTGAGCGAATCATTGCCTCGGGGCGTGAATTCGGTCGGCTCTCCCGAATTTCCTTGATGGTTTGACGATCAACGTTCAGCGAGACCAGTTCCTGCAGGGCGGCCTCGCGGTCTGCCTCGGCGTTGGTGGCGTCCGTTTCTGCCTGCTCCGCTTCGCGCTGAGAAACGCCCTGATGCTGGATTAAATCCCTGTCGATGTCGGCAAGCCGCCGGGCAGTCTGGGCGGTGGCGAGTGCCTTGCGGTAGGTACTGACGGCCGTGGCAAAGTCGGGCGAAGCTACCGCCGCCAGCGCGTCCCCCTCCTTGACCTGGGCGCCGATGGAAACGAGCAGCCGTGACACCGGACCGGAGAATGGTGCCAGTACGGCTGTCGCCTGATCGTTGTCGAAATCAACCGTCCCGGTGGTTTCAATCGATTTGCGAAATTTGCTCGACTCGATCGTGTAGAAATGGATCTTTTGTCGCTGGGCCGGCGTCAGCGTTACGTTGCTGGCGGTCGAAAATGATACCTGCGCACTGTTATCAATTTTTGCTGAACAGCCGGTGAATGACATGACTGCGACCGCAAGTGCGCGTAGGAATTTGACCCTAACCCGCGCAGGAGACACTCCAGAAATTGATTTATTTCTCAGTTTTATCATTTGCTAAATCTGTGCGGTGCCACCACCCGCCGCCAAGCGCCTGAAACAGGGCCGCCGTATCGGCATAACGATTGGCCTGGGCCTGGACCAGGTTTATTCGCGCCTGCTGAAAGGCCTGCTCAGCGCTCAACAGCGCAATATAGCCGGCGTAGCCGTCCTGCCATTGTCGCTGGGCCAGATCCAACGTTATCTTGGCGGCATCTGCGGCGTTTGCAGCCGTCTTCAGTGCCTCGGCGTCCTGGTCGAGGGCTGTCAGTGTGTCAGCAACGTTCTGAAAGGCGGTCAGAACCGTGCTGCGATATTGTTCAGCGGCCTCAACGTAGGCAGCCTTCGCGGCGCGTTCCTGGTGCAGCAGTGTCCCGCCTTGGAAGAGTGGCGCGGTCGCTGCCGCGCCCAAACCCCAAAATCCCGTGCCCGAAGTGAACAGCTGATCCAGAGCCAGCGCCGTGCTGCCTGCATCCGCGCTCAGTACAATATTCGGCAGCCGGTTCGCAGTCGCGACTCCAATCTTGGCACTGGCGTCGTGCAGGTTGGCCTCAGCCTGGAGCACGTCCGGACGCTGCTCGACAAGTTGCGAAGGAAGGCTCACCGGCAGTTCCTCCGGCAATTGCAGACTCGAGAGCTCGAATTTTTCCGCCGGTGCCTGATTCGGAAATCGACCGGCCAGGACTGCCAGAAGGTCACTCAGCTGTGCTGATTGCTTGAGCAGCGGCGGCAGCGTCGCGGCGGCTTGCGCGAGTTGCGATTCCTGCGCGGCCACATCAAGCTGACTGGCATAACCTTTGGTGAATTGGTATTTGAGAATTTGAACCATATTGGAGTTGAATTCCATGAGTTGGCGGGTCGCGTCAATTTGCATTTGCAACGAACCCTCCTGAATCGCAGTCACCACTACATTGGCGGTCAACGTGGTATACGTCGCGATCATTTGGAAACGAACTTCTTGTTCCTGCGCCTTCAATGACTCCGTGGTCCGGCGGTTCAGGCCAAAAACATCGGGCACATACGAAACGCTGACCTGCGGAGTGAAAAGATTGTATAGAAAAGCGTTTGAGTTGGGAGTGGGTGCGATTTGCCCGGATTGCCTCTGACGGCTGGCGGAAAAGCTCGCTGCGGCATTCGGATAGTAAACGCCCCGTTGAGCCAGGACATTCTCTCGTGCCACCGATAAGGCCGCTTGCGCTGCCTTGAGGTCGTGATTGTTTGTGAGCGAAAGATCAATCAGATCATTGAGCGGCCGGGAATGAAACAAGGTCCACCAGTCCCCGGAAATGTCGACTCCTTCGGCAAAGCGTTGGGCTTCCCCGCCGGCGACGTTCGTCGTGGTAACGGTGGTCGCGAGCGGACGGGCCACATAATCGCTGACAGCCGGAGCGGCGGGTTTCTTAAAGTTGGGACCGACCGCGCAACCGGCAATAAGCAACAAGGCTGTGGCTGCGAGGAAGGGCAGCACGCGCGATTTACAAGTCACGCCCATACGAATTCGTTGCTATGGCCGGGCACCGATCGCTGCTTGTCCACTGTCATCATCTGCTCCACCACTGCTTTGCCGTAACGCTTCTGAGTTCGATCCCGGATTCGAGCTCACGGGAGAGATTCACGGCTCCATGAACCTGCTGATGTTACCCCGACCTACGGCCCGATGCGCGAATCCGTAGGTCGTATCACCATTTAGGCGAGGGCTTTAGATCAAATCGCTCCGCGACCGGTTCGATCATTGTCTTGTTCGCAGCGGGATCTTCGGTCCTATGCCCCGCCGTCGCCTCGACTCGGACCAGGACGCCGGCGTTCAAGCGATAACACGATGAACGGCCGCTACAGATACGTCAATGATGCAACATGCAGCTAAGAACTCCGCTTGGCTGCTGCCTCGCGCGCTGCCTTCAGCGCTGCCCAGTTCGGGGCGTACTTCAGTGCCGCGTCGTATTTCACCAGCGCCTCATGCAACTTTCCCTGCATCAATAACACATCGCCCCACGATTTCGACGGGTCGGCCCAGTGCGGGCCGCGGCGATTGGCATCGCTGTATTTCGCTATCGCGCCCGTGAGATCGCCCTTTGCCCGCAGCAGGTCCCCCCAATCTTTATATGCTGGAGCGAACGACGGCGCCAGCCGAACGGCCTGGGTGAATGCCTGTTCTGCGTTGCTGTAATCCTGCCGAAGGGTTGCAACGCGGCCGCGGGCACGCCAACCCTCATAGTTATCGCTCGGATTCGACGCGAGCACTTCGTCGGCCTCTGTGTAGCGCCCAGCGTGCGCATAGAGCTCTGCAAAGAATACTGGATCCCTCGATCGACGTCCCAACAGCGTCTCGCGGGGGTACTGCGCGTTGGAGCGTTCCAGCTCGGACAGGGCACCCGCCCAATCTCCCCCTTCGGCGGCCACTCGAATCCGAAGGTCGCTGAACCGAATCTCGCCTCGCCGGTACTTCGGCACCTGTACGAGGTCTAGCAACTCCGTGGCACTCAAAGGGTCGTGTAATGCGATGAGGACGACGGCTTGCTGCATCCGCGCCAGATCGCGAGTGTGTCCCGACGTTGCGTTTTTCACATCCTCGATCGCCATTAAATTCGCGGCCTGATAATCGCAGGCCAACACCTCCTGTATCTCCTGGCCAGCGTTGAGCACCAACGCCCGCCCAGATGGCGATAGCGTTTCATCGGCGATTCCACGATCGGCTGCCATTGCGGCACGGACTTCAGAAAGCGCCAATTCCGGGTGGCCTAGACCGGAATCAGCCTGCGCCACATTGAGTTCGCCGAGTACAAAGTGCGGATTGAGAGCGAGCACGCGCCGCTCGGCCACAATATATTTCTCAGTCGACTCCTCGTTGTTAGCCAACCCATTGAGCGCCCAGATGCGATCGGCCGGGTTTCCTTCGGCATACAGCTGGCGGTAAACGGCGTTGGATTCATCCATCTGTCCTTGGGATGCGAGCCAGAATCCATAGCGATAAGGTTGTGTCTGCGCGTACACGCGCGTGGCGGCATCCTGTATCAACTTGGATAGATCTGCCTCCGCTCCCAAAGCCTCGATGGTGGGGTAATCGCCCACGCGAACGCTGACGGCCACTCCGGTGTTGGTATAATAAACCTCGCCATCGACGCGGGTACTACGCCCGACGCTGTCGTGGATCCAGTGCGAAATCTCGCCGATGGAGATTCCGGTTTCCGGCACTTCCACTTTTATGTCATGGCCCCAGTTGTTTGCGAAGCTGTTGGTTGCTCGAACCGTTCCGCTGCCACGTTGGAGTTCGGTTATTCGGTCGAGGATTTTCTTGGCCACGACCTGTCCCGTCATGCCCTGGTCAGCAAGGTGGGGCGGAACCGCGAATGCTTCGATTTTGACGCCGCGATCGGTCAGTGCATCGTAAAAAGCCGCGATCAGGGCCGCCATGGCCGCGACTATCACCAAGGCCAGCATAAGCTGGGTGGCGATGCGCAACCGATCGCCGAGCCGCTTGCGCTTGGCCGCAGCGATCGCCAGGCGCCGCTCCTCGTCGAAGTGCATGAGCTGCAGATCAACCAGCCGCGACTGCTTTTCAAGGTACCCGCGTACGCCCTCTGCGACCTCGGCATTGCTCTTAGCCGCATCCATTGAGGCCACCATAGCGACCGCGTCAGCAGCCGCTACTCCGATCTCCCCTTCGCTACTCCCCTTGTCGTTGCCGAGGAGGCTCTCTATTCCGTCTTCCGACATGGAGTACTCCCTGCTGCGCCTGGACGATATTCTTGCAAGGTATCCTGGTTAGCAACAAACGTGCGATTGAGTCTGCTGAAGCATCAGCTTCAGGGCAGGCACCAGGCAGCGCGCCTGTTGGCCAGTGGGCGAGGGGCGCAAGTCCTGCAGCCGTGTCGGCCGCCCACTGACGACCTCGCTGGTAGGCCCGGCCCGCTGCATCGGCAAACTCGGGCACTGTGGCGGCGAACCCGACCGCCGCTGCGATGTCACCTTATCCAGAGAAATTCCGATCTATTGGTCAGCTACCTGAAGCACCGTAGGAGTTGACCATGCGCCTTAGTGCACGCTCGGCACTGGCCAGCATCATTGCCCTGATAGTGATCGCCGTCTGGTATTTCGGCGCACGCACCGAACTGCGCATGGCGCAGGAATCGACCCGCCAGGCCTCCACGCACTTCAGCCTCGAGCGCGCCGAAGCGGATGCCTATTGCCTCGATCACCAGGGTGATGAGTGTTTGCCGCAGGCCGATGTCGACAAAAGCGACGAAAAATTGGCTCTGCGCGTGGATCGGTAGCGCGCTGATGGCGCGTCGCGCCATATAGGGAAAACAGCCGCAACACACGAGGGAGTCACTAGAATAGCGTTCATTCTGGGTCGCCATTGAAGAAAATGTCGTAGAAATTCAGGTTGCTGGAATTCCGAATCATGCCCCCGATACCAACAAAATCCTTCTGGAGGCCGCCCGCATGACTGCTACGATCATTACCGGTACCTACAACTACACATACACGCTGGCCGCTGCCCACAGCCCGCTCACAGTGGCCGCGTCAGCCACGATAAACGTAGTCGCGGGGACCGACCCAATCGGCCTCTACAGCGACGCCGCGGGCGTCAGCTTGACGAATGAAGGCCATATCTCCGCGTACCAGGGTTACCCGAAAGATTCCAATGGTTCATTCTCTACCGGCGGGGCGGGCGTAGATCTCGCTGCGGGTGGTACCGTGACCAACGGGGGCGACATCGCTGGTGGCGAAGGCTTTTATGGCAAAGATGGCGGCGCGGGCGTGTCTCTGAGCGGCGGTACCGTGAACAATGCCAGTACCGGTAACATCACGGGTGGCTACGGCAGTTCTAATTGGGACCGTCTGTACACTGGCAACGGCGGGGCGGGAGTCGACCTGACCGCAGCGGGTACGGTGACCAATCATGGCAACATCACCGGCGGGACAGGTGGCTATAGCGGGGCCTACTCCGGCACCGGCGGCGCGGGCGTTGTGCTAGCCGCGGGTTCCACATTGTCGAACTCGGCCAACATCACGGGCGGTGTGGGCGGCGTCGTCGGCTTCATTTCTACCGGGAGCGGCGGGGTTGGTGTGGACGTCTCCACCGGAGATACAGTTACCAACACCGCCCAGATCGCCGGCGGTGCTGGCGGCCCTGGAGTTGTCGGTTATTCCTATCCTGGCGGCACTGGCGGCGCCGGCGTTTATCTGAACGGCGGGACAGTCACGACGTCCGGAACCATTTCCGGCGGGAAAGGCGGAATGATCGGCGCCACGCCGTCTGGCGCTGCGGGCGATGCGGTGCAGTTCGGCTCGGTGGCAGGTACTTTAGTCATCGATCCCGGCGCAGCATTCAACGGCCAGGTGGCTGCAAATACTTCCGTCAACGACATTCTGAAACTGAACGGCATCGAATCCCAATCCGAGGGTGCACGGATCACGCTCGGCACCCAGTTCACGGGTTTCTCGACGCTGGATTTTGCCGCCAGTGCAGCCTGGACAGTGGATGTAGGCGCTGGCGCTGCGCCCAGCGGCGGCCTGACCGTGAAGGGCTTCACGACCAGCGACAAGATCGATATCATGAACCTGACGCCGAGCCAGGTGACGGCGGATTTCAATTACACCACCGAGGTGCTGAGCAGCAGCGATGGCACGCTGCTTCTCGCGGCTCCGCCGAGCCATGAGGCGTACCTGTTTCTACCCGACGGCAGCGGCGGCACGGACATCAGCTTGATCTCGGGCGACTTCATCGCCACGACCGTCAATGCCTCGGTCACGCTCGGGAGCAAGGCCCATCCGAGCCCGCTGACGATCACCAATATCGGAGTGGTCGAGGCACCCAACTATTCCGGTGCGAACGGGGTGCTCAGCAGTGTCGCGGGCAATATCCTGACGAATGCCGGGATCATCGATGGTGGTCAGGGCGCCAGCACCGGCCAGGCCGGTGGCTCGGGGGTGATCTTTAGGGCTGCCGGTACGCTGAGCAACACCGGGAGCATTAGCGGTGGCCGCGGCGGCATGGACAGCACCGCCAGCGGTGGGGCGGGCGGAGTGGGCGTGAGTCTCGATGGTGGCACGCTGACGAGCTCAGGGACTATTTCAGGTGGAGTGGGAGGCAACGGAGTCACGGCTGGCGCGGCGGGCGACGCGGTGAAGTTCGGCACTGTGGCGAGCACGCTCGTGGTCGATCCGGGTGCGGTGTTCAACGGCCAGGTCGTGGCCAACGCTTCGGTCAACGATGTTTTGGAGCTTGGCGGCACTCAGTCGGGGGGAACCGCCATCACGCTCGGTACGCAGTTCACCAATTTCTCAACACTGGATTTCGCGCCCGGCGCCACCGGCACTGTGGATGCGACCAAGGCGGCCCTGAGTGCTCCTCATATGCTCACGATCGACGGTTTCGGGCTCGGTGACACCCTCGACATCACCAATATGGCAGACAGCAAGGGAACAACTCTGAGCTTCAATGTGAGCACGGAAATCCTCACGATCACCAAGGGTGCGAGCGTAGTTAACCTGGGATTCAACAGCGCCTTCGCCGGGGATCACTTTGTGCTCTCGGCCCACGGCGCCGGCAGCGATCTCACGCTGCAGAGCGGTGCGGCCGCCAATCCGGCCAGCGTTCACGGTTTATCGCTCGGTGCGCGCATCGATCGTGGCCTCACTCACGCAGCGAGTATCGGCTTACATACGTAACTGTCGCGCCGAGGCAACTCGCGCCGCACTGCATAGACTTTCAAGCACAGGCTTGACGCCTCTTAAATTTGAGCCGTACTCACCCTGGT
>Ga0302326_10020471_pt1 | contig 13614 bp, 9 predicted proteins | sample Palsa_T0_3_FD_202264 | JGI IMG/M metagenome (GOLD analysis project Ga0302326, IMG submission 202264) | Peat permafrost microbial communities from Stordalen Mire near Abisko, Sweden - Palsa_T0_3 | ecosystem: Environmental > Terrestrial > Soil > Palsa > Peat permafrost | place: Sweden: Abisko... | reverse complement strand
CGCCGGGCTTGAGCGCCTTCCACGCCTCGCCGAGCCACTGCGAGAGCGTGCCCTGGTTGTAGTAACCGTGGATCTCGCGGACGAGCAGGACGACGTCGGCGACCTTGTCGAGGCCGAGCTGCGGCGCCTTGTTGTCGACGACGATGGGCTTCACGTTGCCGTAGATCTCGGGCGACGAGTCGAGCAAGGCTTTGAACCGCTGGCCACCGAGCGTGCTCTGTTGATCGGCGGGGCCGTTCGGATCGGACATCGGATCGTAGAGCTTGCCGCGCTTGCTCAAGACCGGCGCCAGGAGCTCGGTGTACCAGCCCTCGCCGGGCGCGTACTCGACGACCGTCATCGTCGGGGTCAAGCCAAAGAAGCGAAGCGTCTCGAGCGGGTGCCGGTACTTGTCGCGGTCGGCGTGGCCGGGCTGGCGGTGCGGGCTCGCGAGGACGGCCTTGATCGCGGCGTCGGCGTTGGGGAAGACCTTCGCGGTGAGCGCCGCCGCCGCAGTGTGCATCTGCGGCGTCCACCGCGCGAGCTCGGCTTGTTTGTCGCGCTCGAACTTGGCGCGATCTTCTTCGAGCTTCTTGGCGTCCTCGGCCTTCTTCTTCTCCTCCGGCGTTGGCTCCTTCGGCGGTGGAGGGGTCGCGGAAGCGACCGTGACTGGCGGCGGCGGATTCTGCTGGGGTGGGGGCGCAGCGGCCTTGTCTCCGGAGCAGCCGACGAGAACCAGAACGAGCGCAATGCCTTGGCGAGATGTCATGTGCGCCTCATTAACACTCATCGTTCGCCAGAGCCAGCGAGAGGCGGCGACCGCGATTGCCCTCGGGAACGGGTCAGACGCAGTTTTCGCCGGAGTCGATGTCGCAGTTCATCGTCCTCGGCTCGCAGTGACGGCTTTACCGAGGTTGTCGTCGGGAGTAGAAGGCGCGCATGAACAGAACGGCTCGGTGGCTCGTGGTCGGCGCGCTCGGCGCGTCCGGCGTCTTGGTATTCGCGTGCGGGGGCGGAGGCAGTGAGTCTGCGCCACCAAACGCCGGCTCGGCTTCGGCGACGCCGTCCGCGCCCGCCTCCTCGGCGTTGGCAACCCCAAGCGCCACGACCAGCGCGACGGCGGCCGCATCGAGCGCTGCGCCCATACCCACGGCACCTCCGCTCACGGTCGTCGCGATGAAGGCCACCATGACCAACGCTGGCAAGACGCACACGCTCGAGCTCAAGGCCGATGGCTCGCTCGTCGCCGACGGCAAGCCCGTCGGCAAGATCACCGGTGCCGAGATGGACGACGCGAGCGGACAGGCCATCGTCGCGATCAACGGCGACAGCACGATCAAGGTCACGGGGGCGAGCAGTCAGTCGAGCACCGCCAAGCTCAACGACAAGGACGCCATCGAGGTGAATGGCGCGACGATCATCTCGGTCGCCGACGACGGCACGGTCTCCGTCATGGGCGCGGACGGCAAACCCGACCCCAAGGGCAAAATGAAGTTCACCGGGTTCACGCCTGCGGCTCGGCGCACGGCGTGCCTCATCGTGTTCGGTATGGTCGTCTCCGTGAGGGCGACGACGACGATCAGCGGGTTGGCACCGGCGAAGTAGGAACAGGCGCCACTGCACGGCGAATGTCCAGATGCGACATCGCGTCGCACCGAGTGGGGTGTGCCGTAAAGTCGCGTAAAGCTGGTTTGAATGTCCGCGTGGCGGGTCATTTTATTCGTATGACGACGACCGCCGCACGTACCAAGCTCCTTCTTGCATCCGACGACATCGCGGTCGTCAACCGACTCGACTGGGTGCTGAGCGAGGCCGGATATGACGTCGACATCGTCACGAGCGTTCACGCCGCTCGGGTGTGCATGAGTGAAGGTGCTTCGTACGCCCTCATCATCGTCGACTTTCGGGTGGCCGACGGTTTCGATGTCGACCTGGTGCTCGACTCCGCGCCCGTGATCATCGTGGGCGTGACGGCCGTGTCGAATGAGCTTCGCACGATCATCGAGCATCGCGGGGGCACGATCATCGTGGGCCCCATCGAGCTCGCTCTTCGCTCCAAGGTGGACTCGGTGCTGACGTTGCACTGACCTCGCTGGTGGTGAGGGACCGATCGCACCCAAGCAAGCACGGCTGTCTCTTGTTCAAAGGGCGCGGGCACCTCACGAGGTCGCTGCGGCTTTGCGCCGCATGGAGCGAACATGATTCGACGCATTGTCAGCGGGATGCTTGGCGTGTTCGTGATGATCGGCGCGCCGATGGCCAATGCCCAGAGCACGGGCGGTGTCTGTGTGAGCGAGTCGGGCAAGGCGGCACTCTCGGCCTGCGAGAACACGGGGCCGACGTCATTCGACGTGTCGGCACACGGCGCGGTGCCGCAGGTCAACTTCCGCTCCGCACCTCCCCCACAAGACTTGAAGAGGCGCGAGCAGCAGAAGGCGCCGACAGCACCCACCGTGACGCAGCCGCGTGGGCAGAACCGCTTGCAGGCGCGCGCCCTCGGCTTGCTCGTCACCGAGATCAGCGGCATCGAGCGCCTGCTCGGCGGGACGCCGGTGACCGCGCCTGACCACGTGCAGATCACCCGCCGCCTCGCCGAGGACTACGTCGAGCTCGAGAGCGCGGCGTTCGGCGAGAAGACGCGCGCCGAGATCCAGCGTGACAGCCTCAGGAAGACGAACCCCGCCGCCGCTGGCCAGCAGCAGACCATCGTCGACGGGCGTAACCAAATCATGCTGAGCGCCAGGCAGAAGGTCATCGAGACCTACACCACAATCCTCAACCAGCACCCGCAGTACGGTTTGCTCGACGAGGTGCTCTATTACCTCGCCTACGAGTACGAGCAGTCGAACGACCTCGTGAACGCGCGGCGCGTGTACTACGACCTCATCAAGAAGAAGCCGAACAGCAAGTACATCCCGAACGCATACCTCGCCTTCGGCGAGCTCTTCTTCAACGAGGCGCAGGGCGATCCGAGCAAGTGGGACTTCGCAGCCCAGGCCTATACCGAGGTCATCAAGTTCCCGCCCGCGACGAGCAAGGTCTACGGCTACGCCTGGTACAAGCTCGCGTACGTCTTCTGGAACAAGGGTGAGCTCGACAAGGCGCTCAACGCGTTCAAGAAGACGATCGACTTCGGGACGAGCTTCACGCAGTACCCGGGCGCGAGCAAGCTCGCGGAGTCGGCGCGGCGCGACGTGATTCCGGTCTACGCGCTCAAGGGCGATCCGTTGGCCGCGTACAACTTCTTCCACAACATCTCGGCCGGCTCGAACGACACGTTCAAGATGATGGACGATCTCGGCCAGAACTACCTCGACACCGGCCACTATCCCGAGTCCATCACGCTCTACCGCGATCTCATGGCGCGCAACGGTAGCAGCGACGAGAGCTGCCTCTATCAAACGCACATCACCGAGGCGACGCTCGCGATGAGGTCGGGCAACAAGGACGCGATGCGCGCCGAGCTCGACAACCAGCTGAAACGCTACAAGGACTTCGGCGGCGGCCAGCACAAGGACGACGTGAAGCTCGAGTGCGCGAACAAGACCGCGGCGCTCATCAGCGAGACGGCGATGGCATGGCACCTCGAGGCGGTCGGCTCGCCAGGCCAGCGAGGCACGGGCGACACGAAGACGATGGTGCTTGCTGGCTATCTGTACGGCAAGGTCCTCGGCACCTGGAATGCCGAGACGTTCGCGAAGTTCCAGTTCCCGCGCATCGTCAAGGAGGACTGGCCGACGATCTACAAGGTCAAGTACGCGGTGGCGGACTTGCTCTACTTCAAGAAGGAGTGGGCGGCGTGCGGCCCTGCGTTCGACGCGGTCGTCGCCGAGAACCCTCGCGCGCCGGAGGCAGCCGAGGCCGCGTACGCGTCGGTGCTTTGCTACCAGAACATCTACGAAGCGCAGCACCCGACGAAGGCCAGCGAGCGCCGGGGCCTCACGGCGCAAGAACGGCAGCCAGCCGAGTCCGCGGACACGAGGCTCAAGCCGAAGGAGCTGACCGAGCAGCAGACGGGGATGATCTCCGCCTTCAACCGGTACATCTGCACCATCCACCCCAGCCCCACGGACCAACCGGGTCAGGAGCAGCTCGTCGAGGTGAAGTTCGCGCGCGCGCGGACGTTCTTCGAAGTGCAGCACTGGGAGGAAGCAGCCGCCGCCTTCCGCGACATCGCAATGAACAACGCCGATCGCGACGCGGGCATCTACGCCGCGCAGCTCTACCTCGAGAGCGTCAACGTCATGGCGAGCCACGCGAGCGTCGTGCAGTCGCAGCCTACGGGCGCACGCATCGGCTGCTTCGACGACATGGCGCGCGACGTGCCGAAGTTCCTCGAGCTCTATTGCTCGGCGGACAAGCTGAAGAAGAACGAGGAGCAGTGCGGTAGCCTCAACCGCATCCAGACGGACATCTCACGCCTCAAAGCGGAGAAGCTCGTCGAGATGGCCGACAAGCAGATGGCGCAGGAGGGCGGCCTCGAGCCGCTCCGCTTGTACGAGCAAGCTGGCTCTCTCTACCTCGAGCTCTATCGCAAGTACTGCGAGACGCCGGTCCGCAACGGACAGGCGCCGCTGACGGATGGCTGCGACGCGATCGTCTACAACGCCGCCAAGGCATTCCAGGCCGCACACCTCCTCGCCAAGACCATCGCCACGCGCATGATTCTGGTCAATCCGCAGAACCGGATGGACAAGAGCCCGCTCGCGAAAAAGGCCGTGTACGAGATCGGCAGCAACTACCAGGCTATCGCCGTCTATGACCAGGCTGCGGAGTGGTACGAGCGCTACGCCAAAGAGGACAGGACGGCACCGAACGCGGACAACGCGCTCAAGGACGCAGTCCTTCTCCGCCTCGGCGTGGGCGACGATCAGAAGGCCATCGAGGACGCCGCGCTCTTCCAGAGGAGCTACGGCGCGTCGAAGCCGAAGATGGCGGCGCAGATCGCGTTCAGCATCGGCGAACATTGGGCCGACAAGGAGAGCTGGAACGCGTGCCAGAGCTCGCTGAGCTCGGCGATGGGCCTCATCGGACGGGCCGGCATCGACATCGAGGTCCAAGCACACGCGACGCTCGCGCGCTGCTACGCCCACCAGAGCGGCGATCAGGGTGCGAGGGCGGAGTACGCGCGCGTCCGCGAGCTCTGGCGCGACCAAGCCGCGGCACAAAAGAAGCTGACGGACTCGTACCCCGACGAGAGCAAGGAGGCGAAGGCCCGTCGCCTCGGCAAGGCGCTCGACGCCGTCGGCGAGGCCGTCTTCTACGACGCCGATGAGCGCAAGCGCGCCGACGTCGACACCATCAGGTTCCCCATCTACACGGGCTCGGGCAAGAAGGACGATGTCCTCAAGTTCGTGCAGACCAAGGTCGCCGACTGGATGAAGAAGAAGTCGACCGCCATCGTCACGATCGAGGCGCAGTACAAGAAGGTCGTCGATTTGCAGCCGGAGCCCCCGCCCCGCTGGGTCATCGCGTCCGGCTCGCGCGTCGGCCTTCTCTGGGGTGATTTCGTCGACGAGTTTCGCCGCGCGCCCTACCCCGCGGACTGGGACAGACCCGGCTGTGCGGTCGCGTGCGGCACTGCCGCCGCGCTCAGCTGGCACGACATCAAGATGAACTACTTTCACGAGCTCGACATGGCGAGCGAGCCTTACAAGGAAGGCACCGCCAAGTTGCCGGACGGCAAACACGTGGGCGCGAAGCCCGCGCTCGTCGCGTGCCTCGATTATTCGGTCAAGTACCAGTACTTCGATCAGTACTCCCGCGCATGCGAGGTGTGGCTCGCGAAGAACTACAGGAGCGAGTACCACGTGGTCGACGAGCTGCGTGCGGCGTCGACGCTCTCGAACAGCGCCCTCGGAGACAGGCCGCCACCGCTGCTCACCGGAGGCCTCGTCTGGCACTAAAGGATCAAGAGCGGCGCTCCGAGGATGGTCTGCGTGGCGCGTAGCGCGCTGACGACCGTGCCCTCGATGCACGGGATGTCGATGCCGTTCTTGGTCCAATCACCGGCGAGCCGAAGGTTCGAGACGCCGGCGGGCTCGGCGCCCGGACGATTCGCGAGGCCCCCGGGGACGCAGAGAACGTAGCGAGCCGACTTGTCGATGTTGGCGCGGATGTACTGGTCGGCCATCGGGTCGCTTGGGCTATGGGGTGCATAGAGATCCCCGAGGCTGAACCGCGGAAGGGCCTTGCCGAGCTCGGTCGAGACGAAGCTGCGGGCCTGCAAGGCCGCGTCTTTTGCCGCGCGGTCACGCGCGTTCTGATCCGACGAGTCGGTGTCCCAGCCGGGCCCGAAGGGGCCTGAGAGGTACAGCAAGCCTTTCGGGGCGGGCGGCGGCCAGCTCTCGATGCCGAGAAACTGGTCGCGCACGTGCATCGAGTTGAGGGGCTGCGGAAAGCCGCCGAGCACCGAGGCGTCGTGGGGCCAGCCAAGCGCTTGCGTCTTCTTTGTGAACCACGTCTGCAGGTGCAACGTGGCTACCGTCGGGATATTTGCGATGCGCGCGAGATCGGAAATGTCCTCGTGTCCACGAAGCACGCTCGCCGTCACCGGCGCCGGCAGGGCACAAACGACCCAGTCGAAGTCCGCGTCGACGGACAGCGTCGCGTCCGGGCCGACCTGCGCCGTGGTCGCGTCGGAGTACGGGTCCGCTCCGCCAAGGGGATCGTCCGAGAGCTGCGCGGTATCGGGCACGGGCTTCCACGCGGGGATGTCGCGCGTCTTGAACAGGGGCTCGTAGGCGAACGGGCCACCTTTGACCGTCGCCTGCCTCCCATAGCGCACGAGGGTGGCGCGTCCGGCCTCGATGCGGAGCTCCTTCACCTTGGCGAAGAATTCGAAGCGAACGCCGCGGCTCTTCAGCACCTCGTAGAGTGGAGCGAAGACGCACTCGCCCATCACCGCCGCCATCGCGAAGTAGGGCGCGACTTCGTATTGGAAGGCGAGCTTGAGCAGCCCGCGCGCCGCGATGCCCGCACCGAGGCGAGGGTTCTTCTGGTCCTTTCCGACGTAGGCGAAGACTCCGTCGTACGGGACCTGCATGATGGCCGTGCTCGCCAAGTCGGGCATCCCGATGATGCGATGCGAGAGCATCCACTCGCGGAAGTCCTGTCGATCGAGCTCCTCCCACGTCTTGCGCTTGACGACGATGTCGGTCGTGACAGCGGCCGCAAGCGTGAGGACGAACGCGACGACCTCGCGCGCCATCGGGTTTCCCCAGCGTGGGATGAGCCCCTTCACGAGCTCGGAGAGCGGCCCGCGGACGGCGGACGCGGCGAACTGCTCGAGCGCCTTGACCTCGTCGAACACTTCCGCGAGCCCTACGCCCCAGCCCGAGGGCGTCTTTGGAAACGTGATCTCGTAGGTGTCGGTCCCGTTGTCGAACGCGATCTCCCACTCGGGACGGAACGCGTCATCGAACGTCCGTGGAAAGACGCCTGCTGGCCGCGCTGCTTCTTCGTATACGCCGCGCATGAGCGCGAGCGCGTTGTGATAAAAGCCGAAGAAGACGTGGATCCCGTGCTCTTGGTTTCTCATCCCGAGAGCCGGATCGCGGGTGCTGGCGCCCTTGCCTCCGAGCAGGTGCCCTTGTGTGAGGACGTGCACGTCGAAGCGAGCGCGGCGCTCTTCGGTATCGGTCAACGCGTGGGCCGTCGCGAGCGCGGACATGCCGCCGCCGAGGATGAGCACGCGAGTCTTTCGTCCCCGGGCCTTGCCGTGGTGGGGGTCTTCGCGCCAGATCTCGCCGGGCTCGAAGCGAAAGCTCATCGTCAAGCTCGCCGCGACCTTTGCCTGTACGACTGCCGGAACGCCGAGGACGTCGCGGAGCGGCTCGCTCGCGAGGTCCGCGACGCTGACGGTCACCTTGTCGCCGTCGGCGAGGCGAACATCGCTGATGGACTCCACTGGCGCCTGGTTTCGAACAATCGCGCGATAGAGCGCACGCGGTGGGAGGCCGCCGGTCGAGACGTCGGGTACTTGCTTCAGCTGCAGCAGATCCTGGCGGAGCAGACCGCTGAAGTCTCCGAGCAGGTGGGGCACGGGGGCGAGCAGCGCGTGGATGGCCTCGTGCAGGTCTCGTTCGAGACCCGAGCGCGGCTGATGGGCCTCGGCGTCCGCGCGAATCAGCCGCCGCTTCGCCCACGCGCTGCCGTCGAAGCGCTCTGCCGAGAGCACGTGAACGCCGAGCGGGCTTTTGCCTCCCCAGAAGTCGTCGTCGGACGGGATGTCGACGATTCCGGGCTTCTTCGGAAAGCCGTACACCTCACGCCCGGCCGCGACAGCGAGCCCTTCGTTCGGGTAGATGAACGGCACGTGCATCGCGACGAACGGCTCACCGTTGCGTTCGCCACACACGGGAACGAACACGGTCGCCTCGCGGTACGAGAACGACCCGAACGCCGGGTTCGCGGCCGATGCACGCCCCACGTCGGTGAACACGAGAAGGCAGATGGGCCCGAGCGGGCGCACCACGATCCCTGGGCGAGCCCACCCGAAGGTGCGGTCGAGCATCGCCGCGATCCGTCCTTCGTCGCACGGCAAGGCGAGCAGAAAGGCGCGTGTGTCCTGCAGCGCGAACGGTGGATCCTGGACGAGCGGAAAGCGCTCGGCGATGCGTTCGGGGCGTTCAAGCATGGGCGTCCGCGAGCGAGATGCGGTACCGCGCGTGGATGCCACTCTCGAGCTCGGCGACGATCGAGCACGACTTTCCGAAGTGCTTCGCGAGACCTTCGAGCGTGCCCATCGGGTAACAATCGACCCAGCCGTAGAAGTCACGGAACACGACTTCGAACTCGTCCTTTCCCGTGCTCGCGGCCGTCACCGTGCCGCCCTTCATGACGGCCGCGTATGCGCTCGGCAGCTTCAGGATCGCGCGCTCGGCGTTGCCCATCAGCGCGAGCGTCACGCGGCCCACGGCGGAGGCGGCAAACGTCGCGAAGTCCTGGCGCGCGACGAGGCGCATCGCTTCGGGTGCGCTGCTCCCACGATGGAGCCGCGTCGCAACCGCGTACGCGAGCCGCGAGTAGTCCACTTGGGGGTAGTCGTGGAACGGCAAATACCGATCGCCCTTTGGCGCCTCGACGAGCTTCGACCGAACCTCGGGGAACACCCGTTCGTTGAGGGTGAGGAGGCGCGCGAAGAACATCCCCTTCAACGTGAAACCCTTTGGAAAATGTCCGAAGCGCTGCTCGGCGTCGACGCCGAAGTCGAGCGAGTCCTGCGAGTCGAACGTCTTCGGGCCCTTCGAGATGGGGGGCTGCGGCGCCGATCCTTCCGAAACACGCGGGCGTGAGCCGGCGACGGCGGGCACGACGGCATGCGGGCTCGAGCTCCGGGCGGTAAGCGGCGCGAGGAGCTGGATGATGTCGCTCATGCGCCGGTACCGCCGGTCGGGCGACTTCTCGAGCGTACGAAGGAGCACTTGCTCGACGAGCACCGGCAGCTCGGGCAGATGCACGCGTGGAGACTTGGCCGTCTCGGTCATGAGGCTCGCGACGTAGCCGAGTGCGCCTCGCTCGGCCGACCACGGCGTGACGCCAGTAAGCACCTCGTACGCCGTGACACCCCACGCGAACTGGTCTGCGCGACCATCGAGGACTTGGCCGCCGATTTGCTCCGGCGCCATGTACGACGGGGTTCCACGTAGGTTGCCCGTCGTATGCGCGGCGACGTCGCCCTCCAGCGCGGGTGGGAAGTTGCTTCGGGAAACGGCCTCCTCGCCGAGCGTCACCGCGGTAGCGTGTGCCATTCGCCGCGCGATGCCGAAGTCGAGCACCTTCACGACGCCGTCGTCCCGCACCATGATGTTTTCCGGCTTGATGTCGCGGTGGATGATGCTGGCCTCGTGGGCGGCGTCGAGGGCGGAGGCCACCGCGAGGAGCCACGCGAGCTTGACGTCCCACGGCGTCGCGCCAGGGCCAACGTGATGGCGCAGCGTTTGGCCGCGGACGTACTCCATCGCGATGAACGGAACGCCTTGCGTCTCCCCGAGGTCGTAGACAGACACCTTGTTCGGGTGCTCGAGCGCGGCGGCGGCGCGCGCCTCGCGGAGCATGGTCGAGACGGCTTCGTGTGAGGACGGCTCGCCGTCTCGATTGAGGAGAACTTTCAGCGCTACGTGGCGAAGCAGCCGGGTATCGAACGCGCGCAGCACACGGCCCATGCCGCCTTCGCCGACTACCGCGTCGATGCGAAACCTATCGAAGGTGGTCCCCACTTCGAACATACGTGGGCGGCCACGCTACCACGCTGTCCGGCGGGTTTGCGATTCGGGTCGCGGCCGAGTCTCCGTCGGGTCAAGGTTCGGGGATGGCGAGCTCCACGCCCAAGCGGTATTCCGGCGCGGCACGTCTGCCCGCGCCGGCGAACCGCGCGAAGGTGCTGGTCGTAGACGACGAGGAAGCGATCTGCGTCCTCTTGTCCAAGGCGCTCGCGCGATTCGACGACCTCTCGATCGAAACGACGAGTAACAGCCGAGACCTCGTGGCGCGCATTGCCGCGGCCGATCCAGACGTCGTGCTTCTGGACGTGATGATGCCAGGTGTCAACGGCCTCGACGTGCTCCGCGAGCTTCGGCGTCGTCGCGCGTCATGCCAGGTCGTCATGATGACCGCGCGTGACAGCGTGGAGCTCGTGGTCGAAGCCATCAAGTCGGGGGCCTATCACTTTCTCGTCAAGCCGTTCGAGTCGATGGAGGCGGTGCACGTCACGCTGGTAAAGGCGGCGGAGCATGGCCGCCTCATCGACCAGTCGCGTTCGCTGGCCCAAAGGCTCGAAGCGCACGAGCACTTCGGTGAGATCGTCGGGGTCTCATCCCCGATGCGGTCCCTGTTCGAGATGATCGACCGCGTCGCCGAGACTCATTCGGCCGTGCTGATCCTCGGCGAGAGCGGTACGGGCAAAGAGCTCGTCGCACGAGCAATTCACAACCGGTCCGCCCGCGCCGACCGGGCATTCGTCGCCGTCAACTGCGGCGCCATCCCCGCAGACCTGGTCGAGACCGAGCTCTTCGGCCACGTGCGCGGGGCGTTCACGGGCGCTCAGCATGCGCGAGCAGGTCTCTTCGAAACGGCCAATCACGGCACTCTTCTGCTCGATGAGGTGGGCGATGTCCCTCCCGCGGTCCAGGTGAAGTTGCTCCGCGCGTTGCAGGAGAGCGAGATCCGGCGCGTGGGGACGGATGCGGCGACCCGCGTCGACGTGCGCATCGTCGCCGCGACCAACGTCGACCTCGAAGCGCGTATGCGGATCGGGAGCTTCCGTTCCGATCTGTTCTATCGTCTGAACGTCATTGCTCTTCGGCTACCGAGCCTCCGCGAGCGTCGGGAAGACATCCCCCTGCTCGTCGAGCACTTCGTGACGAAGTACGCCAGTCGGCTCCAGCGGCCACGCCCCGAGGTGGACCCAGAGGCCATGGAATCGCTCGTCGACTACGAATGGCCTGGCAACGTCCGCGAGCTCGAGCACGTCATCGAGAGGGCGCTCGTCCTGTCACGCGGCGGATCCATCGACCGACAAGACGTCTCCGTCGTAGGACCGAGCGAGCCGCGTGCCCCGCGTGTCCCGGCCAGGTCGGCGGGCAGCTACACGGACGCGCGAAAGCAGGTCATCGACGACTTCGAGCGGAGGTTCGCGCTGGGGCTCCTTCAAGCGACGAACGGAAACATCTCCCAGGCGGCGCGGCTCGCAGGCCTCGATCGAACGAACTTCCGCCGCTTGATGAAGCGTGTGGGTGTTCGCTCACGCTGAACTGCTGACTGAGGCTCGACGTACCCGGTGGGGCGAGACTGCCCCACGTCTCTGCCGGATACGTGGGGCTCGTCCGCCCCACGCGCAGCTTTTTGCGCGCGGGAAAAGAGCTGGGCACGTTCGGTGCGATGGACCGCCCTGGAGGTTGCCCATGACAACAGACACCGAGGGTGCGCTCGCGCTCGCAGCGGAGGCGCCGTCGCCCCCTGAGAGCGGTCCAATCGTCACGCGAGAGCAGCGTCGTTCGCGACGCAGGCGCGCGGTGCGTGGCAAGTCGATCAATGCAAAGAGGATGAGCAAGCGCGCTCTGGAGATCGGCCGCATTCTCTATCCGGACGTCGAGGGGATCGAGCGCCCGGTGGCCTGGGAGGACTGCCAGGAAAGCGAGCGCCCATGCCCGTTCGTGTCCTGCAAGTATCACCTCTATCTCGATGTGACCGCGCGTACTGGTGCGATCAAGCTCAACTTTCCCGACCTCGAAGTGTGGGAGATGAACGAGACGTGCGTGCTCGACGTAGCGGAGCATGGCGGGGCGACACTCGAGGATGTCGGCGCGGTGATGAACCTCACGCGCGAGCGGATTCGTCAGCTCGAGGTCAAAGGGCTCGTGAAGCTCCACGCGCTGCGCGACGCCCCCGAGCTTCGCGACCAGGTCGCGCCGGGACCGATCGGCAAGCGACGTCTGCCGCTTCTCAGAGGGTGACGTGCGCTCCCGGGGCGGCGAAGAGGTTTCCGGGCGCTTCTGGCCCGCTCGAGACACCCACCCAAACGATTGAGGCGAGCGACGCCTGGACCACGTCCCGGTATCTCGCGAATGCCTCGGGCTTCGCTTGGAAAATGATCTCCTGGACGGCGCTTCGCTCTTCGCTCGGGCTCGCATCGACGAACAGGTGCAAGACGTCCTCGCCGGACTCGAGGTAGTGCCCCTCGAGCAACACGATGCGTTTCCCGTGCAGGTCACGGGTCTCGGCTTCACGAAGAGGGAACGAGCTTTCCTGCGGTTGCGACCGGAGCACGGCGCCGATGGCGGTGAGCTCGGTGGGCGACAGCGTGTGGGGTGGCGCGGCAAGCACGTCGCGAAACGCTTTCGTGGCTTGCGTACCGATGGGTAGACCTCGGTAATAGAACGCGAGCACGGTGCCGCTTTCGTTCGGAGGCGAGAACGGGACCCACGAATTCGTTCCGAGGTCTCGGTGGACGCTCGTTCCCGCGACCCAGCCGAGCGGCGTGTGCATGGCGGCAACCTGACCATGCGAGAAGGTGGACTCGGAGTCCGACGCGGCGTCGGCGATGGACGCGTGTCCCTTGCATCCCCCAACCACCGCGAGGAGGGCGAACAGCGCGAAACGTTTTGTGTCGAGCACCGTCGGCAACTGGCAAACGCTAACACGTCCGCCTACCTTGAGCGCCATGAGCACGACGAACGAAGCAGCGATGGACAAGGTGGTCGTCATCACGGGCGCGAGCGCGGGCATCGGAGCCGAGCTCGCAAAGCAGCTCGGGGCGCGCGGGGCGAAGGTCGTCCTCGCGGCGCGCCGCAAGCCGGAGCTCGACGCGGTCGCCAAGGCGATCGGCGACGGCGCGCTCGCGGTCGTCACCGACGTGACGAAGCGCGGCGACGTGGAGCACCTCGCCAAGGCGGCGATCGAGCGATTCGGGCGCATCGACGTGTGGGTCAACAACGCCGGTCGCGGCATCTCGCGCTCGGTGGCCGACCTCGTGGACGACGACCTCGACGCGATGTGGCGCGACAACATGAAGAGCGTCGTCTACGGCATCCAGGCCGTGTTGCCCCACTTCAAGTCGAGGAACGCCGGCCAGATCGTCAACGTCTCGAGCGGCCTGTCACGCGCGCCGCTCGCTCCCGTGCGGGCCGCGTACGG
>Ga0302326_10020470_pt1 | contig 13614 bp, 13 predicted proteins | sample Palsa_T0_3_FD_202264 | JGI IMG/M metagenome (GOLD analysis project Ga0302326, IMG submission 202264) | Peat permafrost microbial communities from Stordalen Mire near Abisko, Sweden - Palsa_T0_3 | ecosystem: Environmental > Terrestrial > Soil > Palsa > Peat permafrost | place: Sweden: Abisko... | reverse complement strand
GTAGTCGCGGCGGGGATCGGGCTGGCCGGCGCAGCCCTGATTTTCGGCTTCCTCGCCAAAGTCCTGCTCCCCCACGAACATGTCCTGCTGCCCGAAGACACCGAAATGCGCGGAGTCGTCGCGAAAGTCAGTTCCCCGCTACGGCCCAACGGACTCGGTGAAATCCTCTTCTCGCTCGACGGCACCCGCCGCTGCGCCGCTGCCCGAACCGAAGACGGCCAGGCTATCGACCGCGATACTCAGGTGCTGGTGGTCCGCTATGACAAGGGCATCGCCTGGGTGCGCCCATTTACCGACCTCGACGACTTCGACCAGCCAGGCAAACAGGACTCGCCAGCCGGCCTCACGCCCACATGACAAGAACGCAAGCCCATGAAAACCGCAGCCGATCGGGAGACGAGCAAAGATCAGCTCTCTCCGCAACCGCAGCCAAGCAGTATTCGCCCAAAGGACGTTTATGCCTAACTTAGTAGTAGTCATTGTCGGACTTGCCGTCGTCGCAACACTTATCATCCTCGCCCTCATGGCGAAAATGTTTCGCAAGGCGGGTCCCAACGAAGCCGTCATCGTTTACGGTTTTCGCGGCCCGCGCATCATTCGCGGCCATGGCGCCATCATCTTCCCGGTCGTCGAAAGCGCCCGCCAGCTTTCGCTCGAACTCATGAGCTTCGACGTCGCGCCTAAGCAAGACCTCTACACGAAACAAGGCGTCGCCGTCACCGTTGAAGCCGTCGCGCAGATCAAGGTCCGCTCCGATAACGAGTCGATCCTGACTGCCGCCGAGCAGTTTCTTACCAAAACTCCACCGGAGCGCGAAGGGCTCATCCGCCTGGTCATGGAAGGCCATCTCCGCGGCATCATCGGCCAGCTTACCGTCGAGCAAATCGTCAAAGAGCCTGAGATGGTCGCTGATCGCATGCGCGCTACCTGTGCCGCAGACATGAGCAAGATGGGCCTCGAAGTGATTTCCTTCACCATCAAGGAAGTCCGCGACCAGAACGAATACATCACCAACATGGGCCGACCAGACATCGCCCGCATTCGCCGCGACGCCGAGATTGCCTCGGCCGAAGCGGAACGCGACACCGCCATACGCCGGGCCAATGCCTTAAGGGAGGCGGCGGTCGCGAAGTCCGCCGCCGACCAGGAACGCGTGATCGCCGAGACCGCCTCGCTCGCCAAGCAGGCCGAGGCCCAACGCAACCTCGACATCCAAAAGGCGCAGTTCATGGAGCAAAGCCGTAGACAAGAGGCGCAGGCTGATAAGGCCTACGAAATCCAGACCAACGTCATGCAGCAACAGGTCATCACGGAGCAGGTCAAAATCCAGCAGATCGAGAAAGAACAGCAGATCAAGGTCCAAGAGGCCGAAATCCTCCGCCACGAAAAAGAGCTGATCGCCACCGTGCTCAAACAATCCGAGATCGAACGTCAGCGCGTCGAAAATATCGCCGCCGCCGAGCGTTCGCGCCTGACCATCGAGGCCGAAGGCCGCGCCTCAGCTATTCGTACCCAGGGCGAAGCCGAAGCGTCGATCATCTTCCAGAAGGGCGAGGCCGAAGCCAAGGCCATGAACGTCAAGGCCGAGGCCTATCAGGGGTGGACCCAGGCCGCCGTCGTCGACAAGCTCATCACCAACATGGCCGACGTCGTCCGCGCCATGGCCGAGCCATTGTCCAAAGTGGACAAGATCACCATCGTCTCGACCGGCAACGAAAACAACATCGGCGCCAACAAGCTCACCGGCGAGATGACCAAAATCGCCGCGCAAGTCCCGGCTCTGTTTCAAGCACTCTCCGGAATGAACCTCCAGGACCTGATGAGCAACATCAAGCCGATGCAGCCGCGCGACGGCAGTAGCGACACGAAGTAGTTTCAACCAACGGGTGAGGTCGATGTCTCACCTTCGAGATATGGACCTCACTGCATAAATCTAGATATCAAGAAGGAGAACCACCATGGCACTGCTCGAACGAGTCTCAACCCTGCTCCGCGCCAACGTAAACGACCTGATCGACAAGGCCGAAGATCCCGAGAAGATGCTCCGCCAGCTCCTGCTCGATATGGAAAACCAGCTGCTTCAGGTGAAGACCCAGGTCGCCATCGCCATCGCCGACCAACACCTGCTCGAAAAGAAAAAGATCGAGCACGACGAAGCCGCCGAAGCCTGGCGTCGCAAGGCGCAGCTCGCCGTCGGCAAAGGTCAGGACGATCTCGCCCGCGCGGCGCTCGACCGCAGTCTGTCTCATCATCAATTGTCGGAAGGCTTCGCGCAACAGATCGAGGACCAGCGCGCCGAAGCCGAAAACATGCGCGCAAATTACAACAAGCTCCAGCAAAAGCTGAAGGAGACCGAAGGACGCTGCGAACTTCTCATCGCGCAAACGCGCCGCGCGCGCATCGCCGGCAAGGCAAATCCGGCCCAGGCTGCCGCGACCGGAGGCAACCTCACCCGCTCCATGCACCGCATCCGCATGAAGGTGCTCGAGGACGAAGCGTCCAACAGCGCCTCGCGCTCGCTGCTAGAAGCCGAATCTCTGGACGACCGCTTCCGGAAGATGGAACGGGAAGATCAGATTGAAACCCTGCTCAGCGAACTCAAATCACGGCCGAAGGGATTGATCGAATAGGCGCACGAAATCTCAGGGGGAAAGAGTACAGCTCGATCTTGTTTTACCGGGGCACCAGAACGCTGTTCGCGGGCAGGCTTGAGATGTCATCCGACTCGGTCCCATCTCCCAGCCCACCGTAGCGGCGTTCGCGCCTCTGGTAATCCTCGATAGCCTCGAGCATATGAATGCCGCGAAAATCGGGCCACAAACGATCGGTCACGAAAATCTCCGAATAGGCAATTTGCCAGAGCAGAAAATTGGAAATCCGCATCTCGCCCGAGGTCCTCACCACCAGATCCGGATCGGGCATATCGGCGGTATAGAGTCGGCGCTGAATTTCCCCTTCATCCACATCCGCGATATCCAGCTTGCTATCGCGAACATCGGCACAGATCGAGCGCACAGCATCGACAATCTCCGACCGGGCTCCATAGTTCAGCGCCAGGGTCAGGGTCGTGCCAGTATTGCCGGTGGTCTCTTCCTCCGCCCAATGCATCTTCTCCTGCACATCGGTCGGCAACTCTTCGGTGCGCCCGATATAGCGGATGCGAACATTGTTGTCGTTCATCCGTTGCACATTGCTGCCCAGGTAGGAGTGTAGCAACCGCATCAGAAAGCTCACCTCCGCTTTGGGGCGGCGCAGATTATTTTCGAGGGAAAACGCGTAGAGCGTCAGATAGGGCAGATCGATCCGCGAGGCCGTTTCGACGACATATTGAACGGCTTCGGCGCCCTGCTGATGGCCGAGAAAACGCTTCAGCAGCCGTTTACCCGCCCAGCGCCCATTGCCGTCCATGATGATGGCAACATGGCGGGGCAATCGGTCTGCGTCCAGACGGCGATATACCTCCTGCTCATCGACAGGCAGCTCATGAACACGGCTTGGCGACGATGTCGGCACACCTCTAGCTTAATACGTCGAACCCAGGACATGCACAAATCAGCAGAAACGACGCCGGATCCGGCTCTCCCCCACTGCTTAGCAGGCGGCGAAAGCCGGGAATATGGACCGTCCCGCGATCGGGCGACGCTTACGCGGTTCTGCGACGCCCCAGAGCCATGTCCCGTACCTGGTTCAGAAAAATCGACCGCTGCAACGCATCGATATGCGCGATGTAGGGGGCAATCTCGGCCAGAAACGGGTCTGCCAGCAAGCTCGCGGTCTCTTCGTTTCGGCGGCTGCGCGCGTCGTGGACGAGACTGCAGATGTCCACTTCCAGAGCACGCGCCAGGCGCTCGAGCGAAGAAAGCGTGGGGGTCGCCTTGCCATTCTCAATCTTCGAGATGTAGGTGCGCGGCACCTCCATCCGCGCCGCAAGCTGACGCTGGCTCAGGTTGCGCTCCCGGCGCAGGTCGCGGACGGCTCGAGCAACCTGCAATCCGCCATCGTCGCTGCCGGCTCTTCCGGTGGAAACCACCAGCATCGGCGATAAGGGTTCAGGCTCGTCAATTTCGAGGGGTTGGTGGCAGCGCCGGCAGAGCGAGTTCGATGTCATGAACTGCACCAGGCTGCAGTGCTGGCAGCGCAGTACTTCACGTGCCTCAGTGGTAGCCGAAGGGCTGGCTAATATAGTTGCCATAAATTGTGTACGGAGGCCAGAGCAAGCGTCCGTATCTTCGAAGGCGCATTGTAAGCGACTTCGAATTTACAAGACTAAGAGTGAATGGGCGTACCTTGAATGTCAAGTGAAAAGAGTGGTTCTCCGCTAAAATAACCGAGGAAACCGGAAAATACCCGGAATGAAACCGAAAGAAAAGGGTAAAGCAAAATGTCAGACTCTCTCCCCGAGAATCCTTACAGCCGCGAAGCCGCCTGGCAGCTCGTCGTCGAACATACGGAGTCGCCCAGCCTTCGCAAACACGCGCTCTCCGTCGAGACGTGCGTCCGCGCCTATGGCGAAGCCGAAGCCAACCGGCTCCAACTTACCGGCGAAGAACGTGCCGCCTTCATCGAGAAGTACGCCATCACCGGCGTCCTTCATGACTTCGACTACGAACGATTCCCATCGCTCGATGACCATCCATTGGAAGGCAACAAAATACTAACCGCGCTTGGCTGGCCCGAAGAGATTCGCACCGCGATTCTGTCTCATGCGAGCTATTCCGGAGTTCCCCGAGTCTCGCATCTCGAGAAGACGCTCTTCGCCTGCGATGAACTCGCCGGATTTCTTACCGCCTGCTCCCTGGTCAAACCCACAAAGTCGATTTTCGATGTGGAAGTTGCTGGGGTTCGCAAGAAAATGAAGGACAAGGCGTTTGCGAAGGGTGTTCACCGGGAGGATATTGTGATGGGGGCGGCGGAATTAGGCGTCGATTTGGACACGCACATCGCTTTCTGCATTCAGGCGATGCGGAAGAATGCGGATGAGTTGGGCTTGAGAGGAACACCGATCAGCTGAACAACTTAGCGCGCATCCAGAGAATCAGCGCGATAATCAGCCCCGCGGCAACGCCGGCGATCACTTTGCCCCTAAAGCCTCCGCGCTCTGAGTTTGGGCCGCACGAATTCTCCCATGGCTTGACTGGGTTATAGAGGATTGCGAACTGGTGGCCGCTTTCCAAAGGTGCATCAACGTTGAAGCTCCCATCAAAACTTTCGTCGGCGACCGAGTAGTCGTAACGAACGACATAATGGCCCATTTGGTCCCTTGCAGGGTCTGGAGACAATCCCGGCCGATGGTCGGGTTTCCACTTGCAGCGGAAGACAGTCGCGGTGGTTTCCATCCAGCTACCGTCGGCAGCTTCTGTCGGTTTGCGATGATTCAACAAGGAACTCTCTGTAATCTTGCTTAACGCATCACGACCATAAAATAAAGCGCGATCAAAACCACAGAAGCCGCAATCAACAGTTCCGTCCGCAATCGCTCCACCGGGTCCGCGCTGTTCCGCTCCGGATGCACCGGATCATGCCGCACTTGCAACTCTTCTCCGATGGCATACCTGGTGCGCGACTTGAAACAGCCGCTATACATGCGCCCGTCGACCCAGTAAGTAAACCGCACCGAATAAAGATCGGTGGCGGTATGTGCCTTGTCCCACATGCCGGAGAGGTTGAGGCAGTCGGCGACCGTCGCCCTCACCTCCGGCCACGAGTCGCGCTCACTCCGGCGTCGCGCCGAAGGATGCAGAAACGGATTGTGCAGAAACTGCGAAAGCCTTCCAGAGGACATAGGCCCCAATTCGGATGACCCGTCAATTATCCCATCGAACGCCGCAATCGGTATACCAGTCCTTAGAACTGTAGCGTCGGCACTTGCTCCTATCGCAGAGATTGAAGCTGCGCGTGCTGGATCTTTCCGCGCACGTCGTCGGCATGAAAAACGGGCGATGAGCAGGCACGCGCGGTGCAGAGGAAGAGCGCCGCGCGATGCAGCTGTGGATACTGGACGCTCGTCGGCAAAGGCGAACGATCGGACGGGTCGCGGATCTCGATCAATTCGTGTGAGGTGAGCGAGCGCAGCGCGGCGGTGTGAAGCGCAATGGCGTCGGAGTTCGACGGCGGCCCGACAACCGTAACGTGGATGGGGGCCTCCGTCACGTCCCGATTGGCTAGCAGGATGCCCGCGGAGAGCGGGCGTAGCGCAACCGACTCGGCCGCGAGATACCGCATGGCCTCGACGGCGGTTGCATGAGGAAGGGATTCGTCGCCGGTGGCAAACGCGAGCATCGCCGCGAAGCGCGCGAGCGCGATGTTTTCTTCCCGGTCGGGATGCGGACGGTAAGCGGCGTCGGTGGAGGTGCGCGAGCTGACGAAGCCCGTCCCTGCCGCAACTGGCGCGAAGTGCGTTGCGATATACCGCTCTGCGCTCGCGGCGGCCTTCAGGTCTTCGCGGTTGCCGGTAACGTTGTAGAGCGCGAGAAAGCCCTGGCCCATCGCCAGCGTATCGCCGAGATAGGGGCCGGCGGGATCGGCGTCGTCATGGCGGAAGCCGCCGCCGGGCAGGCTGCGGTGCGTAACGATCCAACCCGCAGCGCGTTGGGCCTGGGCGAGCGCGGAAGCATCGCCGGTGGCGGCGTAATAGTCGCAGAGCGCGGCGATCATCCAGCCATTCTCCCGGGCGTAGACGTGACTGTCGACGCGGGGAATTCCTTGCGCGCGCCGATCGGCGTCGGAGAGCTTGAAGTAAGCCTCGTTCTCCTGCCCGTCATGCAGGTCGGCGTCCTGGGAGACGAAGAAAACCCCGGCCGACGGCGACGTAAGAAAATTTGTGACGTAGCGATGCACCGATTGCGCGGCCGCCAGGTCCTGGGGGTCTCGGGTCTGCGCGTAGGCCAATGAGTATTGGCGCAGCGCGACGGCCTGAATGGAGATGAGCTTCTCGAAGTGCGGCTCGGACCAGTGTCTGCCGACCGAATACTGATACATACCGCCCCACGCGGGATCGAGCAAAGCAGTGGCGTTGCGCAGCGTATCGGTTGCCCGCTTTGCGTACTCGGCGTTGCCGCCGGCGGCCAGGCGCATCGCGTACTCGACCGAATCGCCGTCCAGATATTTGTGGCCGAACCCCCAGCCCGCGACCGGCAGATCGTACTGCTTGTCGTATTCCGACTGGATGCGGGCGAGCAGGGCCGGTGGTAGCGCCGAGTCCCCGGCGGGACTGAATGCCGCCTCTTTTTCAACGCTCGGACCGGGTGACGGGTCATCGATAATAGCCTGCAGCATCGACGACATGGGGCGCGGCGGAATATATCCCTGGCGCTTGACGATCTCCGAGCCGTCGGCGGCGAAGACCACGGTTGCCGGCCAGCCGTAGTCCTGGTAGCGGTTGGAGATGTCGGGACGCGCATCCTGATCCACTTTGACCAGGATGTAGCGCTGGTTAAGCAACCGCATCACGGTTGGATCACGATAGGTGACATCGTCCATCACATGGCACCAGTGGCACCACACCGCTTGTAGATCGAGCAGCACGAATTTATGTTCCGCCCGGGCCTGGGCGAAGGCGGCGTCCGACCACGGCTGCCAACGGAGCGTCGCAGACGGCGTCTGGGCGGACGCCAAACCGCAGAGCCAAAAGGCCAATAGCGTGGCAACGATGGTGGAGCGTGGTCGCATGTTGTCTATAGTACGAGCTAGTGTTGCCAGACGGATTGCTGCTCGCCAGTAGACGTGACTCCATCGTCCCATATTGGAAACTGCCGCTAGCTCCCGCGCAAGAACCGGCGCTGAAGTGCTATCCTCCATCTTTTGCGGGTCCCCGACCCAAAGCTTTCACTCAACCTATGCCTTCCAACGAAACCGAACCATCGATCAACCGAACCGCGGAGACCACGACATCAGCCCCGGCGCCGCTGAAAAATGTCCTGCCCTTGCGCCTCGATCCCACGACGCCTCGCTCCCTAAATAACGCTGCGGGAATGAGGGCGCTTTCCACGACAATCGCCGAGGAATCCAAGCTGATCCAACAAGGCGGCGGTAAGAAGGCCATCGACGCCCAGCACAGCAAAGGACGCCTCACCGCCCGCGAACGCCTAGACCTGCTTCTGGACCCAGGAACCAGCTTTTTCGAGCTCGGCCTCTTCGCTGCCTACGGCATGTATGAGGAGTGGGGAGGCGCGCCCGCCGCCGGCACGCTCACCGGCCTCGGCCGCGTCGGCGGAAAACTTATCATGGTGATCGCCAACGACGCCACCGTCAAGGCCGGCGCCTTCTTCCCGATGACCGCGAAGAAGGTCATCCGCGCGCAAACCATCGCCATGGAAAACCGCATCCCGACGATCTACCTCGTCGACTCCGCCGGAGTCTTCCTGCCGCTCCAGGAAGATGTCTTTCCCGACCAGGACGACTTCGGCCGCATCTTCCGCAACAACGCTGTTATGTCGGCTATGGGGATTCCGCAGATCACCGCCATCATGGGTATGTGCGTCGCTGGGGGAGCCTATCTGCCGGTCATGACCGACACGGTGCTGATGACGGAAGGGAGTGGTCTCTTTCTGGCCGGCCCGGCTCTGGTGCAGGCGGCCATCGGTCAGAAATATACGGCCGAAGAGCTGGGCGGGGCGACCATGCACGCCGAAATCTCCGGCACCGTCGACTTCAAAGAACCTAACGACCACCTCTGCCTGGCGCGGCTCCGCTCGCTCGTCGCAAGAATCGGCAACCGGCAATCGGCGCCCTTCGACCGTGCGCCGTTCGACGAGAAGAGAGACGCACCCAAATATCCAGCGAAGGACCTCTACACCCTCATCAATCCGGCCTCGGCAACCAATGCGTACGACATGCACGAAGTCATCGCCCGCCTCGTCGACCGCAGCGAATTCGACGAGTACCGCCCCGACTACGGTCGCACCCTCATCTGCGGATACGGCCGCATCGGCGGCTTCTCGATCGGCATCGTCGCCAACCAAAAGGAGCATCAGCCCCATACCTCGCGCTCCGGCGAAAAGAGGACTGAGTTTGGTGGCGTCATCTACGCCGAAAGCGCTGAAAAAGCCGCGCGCTTCATCATGGACTGCAACCAGAGCCTCATACCGCTGATTTTTCTCCACGACGTGAACGGCTTCATGGTCGGTCGCGATGCCGAGTGGAGCGGCATCATCCGCGCGGGCGCCAAGATGGTTTCCGCGGTGTCCAACTCCACGGTTCCCAAAATCACCGTGATCGTCGGCGGCTCCTATGGCGCGGGCAACTACGCCATGTGCGGCAAGGCCTATGACCCGAGGTTCATCTTTGCGTGGCCCACGGCAAAATATGCCGTCATGAGCGGAGCTTCCGCGGCCAACACGCTGGTCGAAATCAAAATTCGCCAACTTGAGCGCGACGGAAAGAAACTTAGCGAAGAAGAAAAGCAGGAATTGCTGGCATCGATCAAAGCGACTTACGAGGGACAAACTGATATTCGCTACGCGGCAGCCAGACTGTGGGTAGACGCCATCATAGATCCCGCCGAGACGCGGCAAGCTTTGATGATCGCCCTGGAGGCAGCGGCGCTCAATCCGGAAGTTGCAAAGTTCAACCCAGGGGTGATTCAGACCTGAGAAGCCGACCGAACTTACAGCATTGCGATCAGGCCAGCCGCAGTTCCTAACAAAACCGTCGCCCCAGCCATCTTCAGCGGAGCATTCCGCCCCAGTTGCTGCCCCAATGCGGTCAACGAGTAAATGCTCACCGGACCAAGCGTGCAAAGCAGTGCCGCTACATAAGGCACCGGAACGCCGGAACGATACAGCACCCAGGCCAATCCCACGTCGAAGGCCATCGGGACTGGCAAGAGCGTCCCAAAGATCGCCACCAGAATGACTCCCAGAACCGAAACCGGTAAGCGAGTGCCATAAGCCGGGATAACCTCCGAAGCCAGCGCGCCAAGGAAAGCTGCGAGCAGCATCCACGGAAGCGTCATAAGCGTCAATCGCAGTAGATTGCGAAGAAACATCTTGCCGAACCGCAAGGCGCGAAGCCTAAGCGGCGTCCTTTCCGCCGGCATCGGCATGCCGAGCGGCTGCCACTCGCGCTCCCTGACAAAGAGGGGCAGCGCCAATAAGAGCACCGCCGGAGCGATGATCCGAAGCAAGGCCAGCTTCGCCGGAAACAGCGCAAACGCCATCGCGACCACCACCGGGTTGAACGAGGGCGAACTGATCATCGCCGCAACCGTCAATCGCGTGCTCGCGCCGCCTGCCAGCAGGCTCTGGCCAATGGGCGTTGCGCAGTTCGTGCAAACTCCCAACGGAGCTCCGGCGACCGCCCCGCAAATCACGTTGCTCGCGGCGTGTTGAAACTGCTTCCGGCGATTCGTCTGCCCGAGCAACGTCATCATCGCGGCGCCGAAGGGCAAAGCAAAATACATGCCAAAGCGGTTGGTCCAGAGCCAATTCACGCCGGTCCGCGCTACCCGTATCGGCAGCGGCATCGCCGGATCTACCGGAAACAACGCATCGAAAGAAATTACGCCACTGATATGGACCCCCGCGCCGCTATGCAGTTTCTTCAACAACGCCGGATAGCGCTGGAATCCCCAAAATGCCGCCGCTATTGCTGCCGCCAGCAGAATGGCGACGCAAATCTCGAAGCTTCGCTTCTGTTGCCGGGTGCGGCTAATGGGTAAAATCTCGGTCGAGCTCATCGTGCGCGCATACTACCTGGGAGCCAATCCGCGCGGATCAACCTTTTGATGGAGAGACTTCAAGTTCGATATCTGCTGCATTACTCCTGCCATCATCCGAAAGTCTGCCGACGAACCTCATGCTATCCGTTCAGCTTAAGCCTCATAGACCGCGCCAAATTTCTCGCCCGCTCATCGAAGCTATAAAAATCCTCCGCTGCTACAGCATCGTCCATTTGGTTGTCCATGTCCTGCTCCCCAACCCCCTGTTCCCTATTCGTTATTCCCCGCCTCCACAATCCCCAGTAACCTCGAAACATGAGCACCACAGCCACTCTCCCCAAGCGCAAGCCCGCCACCAAACGAAAATCCCGCAAGAAACAAACCACAGGCTGGACTGAATGGTGGCCCGTCCTGGTTGGCATCGCTGTCACGCCATTCGCCGTCAAGGCCGCGACGCTCATGGCGCTGACCGGTCCCGACGGCCTGCGCTTGCTTTACCCGTGGACCCTCGTCCCCAAACTCCATCTCCTCGGCTTGCCGGATTCCGTCGGCGACACCATCTCGCAGGCCATGATGTATCTGCAATTCCCTCTCTATGGACTCTTCGCCATGCTGGTACACCGCGCAAAAAGCGCCGGTGCGGCGATATGGCAGTTGGCGCTGCTGCACTTCGTCGCGGTAGGATTGCTCCTGTTAGTCGCTCATGCCTAAGCGCACGCGGCATCGAAAAACCATGAGCAAGACCATAAGCAGGACGGTGAAAGCTCCGTTCAAACTCATCGAATGCCCCCGCGACGCCTGGCAAGGCCTGCCGAAGCCCATCCCCGCCGAAGTCAAGGCCGACTACCTCCGCCTCCTCATCGCCGCCGGATTCAAGCACATCGACGCCGTCTCCTTCGTTTCCAGCGCCGCCGTCCCCCAAATGGCCGACTCCGAGCAAGTCCTCAAGTACCTCGACGCCGCCATTCCCGGTCTTCCCTCCGATGTCGAGATCATCGGGATCGTGGTCAACGAAAAGGGCGCCGAACGCGCTATCGAGACCGGCGCTGTCCAGACGCTCGGCTTCCCCTATTCCATCTCGCCTGAATTCCTCAAGCGCAACCAGCACCAGACAGCGGAAGAATGCCTCGACACCCTTGAAGCCATCGGCCAACTAGCCTTCAAGGCCGGCCTCGACATCGTCGCCTACGTCTCCATGGCTTTCGGCAACCCCTATGGCGACCCTTACGACGCCGAAGAGGTGATCGCCGCCTGCGACCTGCTGAGCGACATGGGCATCACTCAGATTTCGCTGGCAGATACGGTTGGGTTAGCCTCGCCGAGGCAGATTAAGGGCCTCGCCAGCGAGGTACTGGCGGTCTTCAATGGAAACGGGGACGGCATCGAAATCGGCCTTCACCTCCACGCTAGCCCGAAGGATGTTGCGCTCAAGGTGGCTGCGGCGTACAGTGCGGGCATACGGCGAATGGACATGGCCATCGGCGGTCTCGGTGGCTGCCCCTTCGCGCAGGACGCCCTGGTCGGCAACCTCGCCACGGAACTGGCGATCACCGAACTCAGGCGTCTCGGTGCCGAGTTGTCCCCACTGGCCCCGCTCGACGGAATCGTCAGCGCCAACCAGTCGATCGCAACCAAGTTCGGTACTGCGATTCAGTGATTGTTTTGGAAGTCGCTGCTCTTTGTTGTTGCCGTTCAAACCTGAGGTCTTGGCAAGCCGTTCGCCGGAAAGGAACCATGAGCACGTACACATCCATCGAGATTTGCGACGACAGCGGAGTCCGCACCATCAAGCTCAACCGCCCTGACAAGCGCAACGCCCTCAACGCCACATTAATCGCTGAGTTGATCGATGCCCTTGAAAGAGCCGCCGATAATCCGTGCGGTGCGATCATCCTTACCGGAGCCGGCAAATGCTTCTGCGCTGGCCTCGACCTCGACGAGCTGCAGAAAATGGAAACCCGGACCGTCGAAGAGCATCACGCCGACGCCGAACAATTCGCCAAACTCATTCGCCTGCTCTACGACTTCCCCAAACCGACCATCTCCGCCGTCAACGGGGCCGCCATCGCCGGTGGCACCGGGCTCGCCACTGTCTGCGATTTCACCTATGCCTCCTCCGACGCCACCTTCGGCTATACCGAGGTCAAGATTGGATTCGTCCCAGCGATCGTCTCCGCGTTCCTCTTCCGCCAGGTCGGCGAAAAACAGGCGCGCGACCTCCTGCTTTCCGGCCGCCTCTTCGACGCCAAAGAGGCGCTCCATCTCGGACTAGTGACCAGGATCATCACCCACCCGCAAATCCTTTTGCGCGAAGCGTTCAATCTCGGCCTCTGCCTGATGAAAAACAGCCCCGAAGCTCTACGCTGGACCAAAGGCCTGCTCAGCGAACATGTCGCCGATGAACTTGATATCCAGGTCGCCAATGCCGCCAAGTGGAACGCTCGCGCCAAGGAAACCGATGACTTCCGCGAAGGTATCCGCGCCTTCCTTGAAAAACGCCCTCCCGTATGGCCCTCGCTCCACAAGAAACCATCGCGTTTTCGGCCCGTTTAGCCGGCGTTCCAAATAGGCTTACAGCAATTGCGAAAATGCGATAGCATTCAGCTCTGCTCGATCACCCGGGCCGCTCCATCGATCGCTTCGACGACCTTCCGAATCTGCTCCTCGTTCAACGACCCCTGCGAAGTCTTCATCCGCAAAGCCATCCGAAAGTTCTCCACCGCCCTCATGATGTGGGGAGATCGCCCCCTGCTAACGGCGGCGCCCGCCTGCTCCATCCTCTCGAACAAAGCATCCACTGTGGGCTTATTGGACTCCAGCGCCGCGGTTCCTTCGGCAGTGATCGTGTGAAGCTTCTTCGTTCCCTCGCCGGTGGTCACGGTGACATACCCAAGCTCTTCCAGCAAAGTCAGCGTCGGGTAGACTACCCCGGGACTCGGCACATAAGAACCACCCAG
>Ga0302326_10020469_pt1 | contig 13614 bp, 11 predicted proteins | sample Palsa_T0_3_FD_202264 | JGI IMG/M metagenome (GOLD analysis project Ga0302326, IMG submission 202264) | Peat permafrost microbial communities from Stordalen Mire near Abisko, Sweden - Palsa_T0_3 | ecosystem: Environmental > Terrestrial > Soil > Palsa > Peat permafrost | place: Sweden: Abisko... | reverse complement strand
GCCAGTTCGGCGTCATCTTCTTCAACAACGTGGGCACTCTCGGCATGTGCGGTCACGGCACCATCGGCGTGATCGCCTCGCTCGCGCATCTGGGACAGTGTCCGGCCGGCGCTGTGCGGATCGACACTCCGGTGGGTCCGGTGCAAGGATTGCTGCATTCCGACGGCCGCATCGAGGTGGAGAATGTCACGAGCTACCGCAGGGCGCGCCAGCTGACCGTAACGGTGCCCGGGCTGGGGGAGGTCACGGGAGATGTGGCCTGGGGCGGCAATTGGTTCTTCCTGATCGCCGCGCATGGGCTCGAGATCTCGCCCGACAATGTCGAAAAGCTGACCGACTTCGCGTGGCGTGTGCGCCTCGCGCTCGGCGCGCAGGGACACGGTCAGGTCGACCACGTGGAGCTATTTACGCCACGCTCCGAGCGCGCGCCCAGCCGCAATTTCGTGCTATGCCCTGGCAAGGCTTATGACCGCTCTCCCTGCGGCACCGGCACCAGCGCCAAGCTCGCCTGCCTGGCCGCCGACGGTGAGCTGGCCGAGGGAGAACCCTGGATCCAGGAAAGCCTGATCGGCAGCCGGTTCGCGGCGCGCTATCGCTGGGTGGACCGGGCCCGCAACGAGATCGCGCCCACCATCATCGGCAGCGCGTACGTGACCGCCGAGTCGGTATTGCGCTTGGATCCCGCCGATCCCTTCTGCTGGGGCATCGGCGCATGAGGCCGTACTCGTTTCATCCGGCCGTGAGCGCATGGTTTGCGCGCACATTCGATGCGCCGACCCCCGCGCAGCAGCGCGCGTGGCCGGAAATTCAGGCGGGAAACAACGTGCTGGTCGCCGCGCCCACGGGTTCGGGCAAGACCTTCGCGGCGTTTCTCGCGGCGATCGATGAGCTGGTCAAGGAGGGCTTGGACGGCACGCTGCCCGATGAGACGCGCGTTGTGTACGTGTCGCCGCTCAAGGCCCTGTCGAACGACATTCAGCGCAATCTCGAGGCGCCGCTCAAGGGCATCCGCGATGAACTCGTCGCCTTGAACCTGCCCGACGTGGCGATTCGCGCCATGGTGCGCACCGGCGACACCTCGCAAGCCGATCGCGCCCAGATGCGGCGGCGGGCGCCGCACATCGTGGTGACCACTCCGGAATCGCTGTACATCCTGCTGACCTCCAAATCCGGCCGCGAGATGCTGGCGACAGTGCGCAGCGTGATCGTCGATGAGATCCATGCCGTGGCCGGCAATAAGCGCGGCGCGCATCTGGCGCTGTCGCTCGAACGGCTGCAGGCGCTCACCGGCGGCAGGCTCACGCGCATCGGATTGTCGGCCACGCAGAAGCCGATCGCGGAGATCGCCCGCTTCCTGGTGGGCAGCGGCGGCGCACGCAGCGCCGAATGCGCGATCGTCGATACCGGGCACGCGAGAAGCCGCGATCTGGCCTTGGAGATTCCGCCCGCACCGCTCGAGGCAGTGATGTCCGGAGAGGTGTGCACTTTAGTTTATGATCGGCTGGCGGAGCTCATCCGCGAGCATCGCACCACCCTGGTGTTCGTCAATACGCGGCGGCTCTCGGAGCGGGTGGCGCGCCACCTGTCCGAACGCTTGGGCGAGGAGAATGTCACCGCGCACCATGGCAGCCTTTCCAAGGATCGGCGCCTGCGCGCCGAACAGCGCTTGAAGCGCGGCGAGCTCAAGGCCCTGGTGGCGACGGCCTCGCTGGAACTGGGCATCGACATCGGCGACGTGGATCTGGTCTGCCAGATCGGCTCGACGCGCGCCGTGAACGTGCTGTTGCAGCGAGTCGGGCGCGCGGGCCACTCGGTGGGCGGCACCTCGAAGGGCAGGGTGTTTCCGCTGTCGCGCGACGAGTTGGTGGAATGCGCGGCACTCTTGGATGCGGTGCGCCGCGGCGAGCTCGACCAGCTGATCATCGAGGAGACCGCGCTCGACGTGCTGGCACAACAGATCACCGCGGAGGTGTCCGCGCGCGAGTGGCCGGCGGATGCGCTTTTCGACCTGGTGCGCAGCGCCTATCCCTACCGCCAATTGCCGCGCGCAGCCTTCGACGAAACCTTAACTATTCTGGCCGAGGGCTTCAGCACGCGCCGCGGCCGCCATGGGGCGCTCATTCATTACGATGCGGTCAACAAGCAGCTGCGCGCCCGCAAGGGCGGCCGGCTGACGGCGATCACCTCGGGCGGCGCCATCCCCGACAACGCGGATTACAAGGTGATGCTGGAGCCGGAAAGCTCGCTGGTCGGGACGGTGAACGAGGACTTCGCCGTCGAGAGCCTGCAGGGCGACGTGTTTCAGCTCGGCAATGCCTCGTACCGGATCCTGCGGGTCGAGCGCGGCACCATTCGCGTGGAAGATGCGCACGGCCAGCCGCCGTCGATCCCGTTCTGGCTGGGAGAGGCGCCCGGCCGCAGCGATGAATTGTCCGCGGCGGTGTCGCGCTTGAGATCCGAGGTCGGGCGGCTGCTGGAGCAGGGCGCCGGCGCGGCACGGCACTGGCTGACCGAGGAGGTGGGCCTGGATGAGGCCGCCGCGCTGCAGATCGTCGAGTATCTGGCCGCAGGCCGCGCGGCGCTGGGTGTGCTGCCGACGCTCGAGACCATCGTGTTCGAGAGATTCTTCGACGAATCCGGCGGCATGCAGCTCATCATCCATTCGCCCTACGGCAGCCGCGTGAATCGCGCCTGGGGCCTGTCGCTGCGCAAGCGCTTTTGCCGCACGTTCAACTTCGAATTGCAGGCGGCGGCGACCGAAGATCACATCGTGCTGTCGCTGACCGAGTCGCACAGCTTCGAGCTTGCGGAGGCGGCGCGCTATCTGCACTCGAACACGGTGCGCCAGGTGTTGATACAGGCGCTGTGCGCCGCGCCGATGTTCGAGGTGAGGTGGCGCTGGAACGCGGGCATCTCGCTGGCGCTGCCGCGCTTCCGCGGCGGCAAGAAAATCCCGCCGCAGATCGCGCGCATGAATGCGGAGGATCTGCTGGCATCGATTTTTCCGGATCAGGTGGCGTGTGCCGAGAATCTGCCGGGTGAAATCGAGGTGCCCGATCATCCGCTGGTGCGCCAGACCATCCGCGATTGTTTGGAAGACGCGATGGACATCGATGCCTTCGAGGGCCTGCTGCGCAAGCTCGAGAACGGCAGTGTTCGGGTGGTGGCGCGCGATCTGACCGAGCCCTCACCGCTGGCGCTGGAAGCCTTGACCGCGCGACCCTATGCGTATCTGGACGATGCGCCCCTGGAAGAGCGGCGCACTCAGGCCGTGATGAGCCGCCGCTGGATCGATCCGGCATCCGCCGCCGATTTAGGCAAGCTCGATGGCGCCGCGATCGAGCGAGTGCGCGAGGAGGCGTGGCCGGATGCCGGCACCCCCGACGAGCTGCACGACGCGCTGCTCTGGCTGACCTTCCTGACCGAGGAGGAAGCGCGGCGCAATCCTGACTGGCCGGCGCTGCTGGATGCATTGGCGGCGCAGGGCCGGGTGATGCGCGCGAGCGTCGGGAGCCTCAGCTGCCTGTGGGTGGCGGTGGAACGGCGCGGCCTGTTCGAGCCTGCACCAGTGACCGATGAGGCCTTGGTCGAAGTCGTCCGCGGCCGGCTCGAGGGATTGGGGCCGGTCACGGCCTTGGCCCTGGCTGAGTCGTTGGGCCTGGCGGTGTCGCGCATCGATATTGCGCTGGCGGCACTGCAGGGCGAGGGATTCGCAATGCGCGGCCGGTTCACCCCAGACGCGCTCGACGAGGAGTGGTGCGAACGGCGGTTGCTGGCCCGCATCCATCGCTACACGGTCAAGCGCCTGCGCGCCGAGATCGAGCCGGTGCCGGCGCGCGACTTTTTGCGCTTCCTGTTCGAGTGGCAGCGCGTGCTGCCGAACTCGCGCATGCAGGGGGCGGACGCGGTGGCGGCCGTGCTCGCGCAGCTCGAGGGCTTCGAGGCGCCGGCCGGCGCGTGGGAGACGGAGATCATGCCGTCGCGCATTGCCGACTACGAGCCCGAGTGGCTGGATGAGCAGTGCCGCTCAGGGCGCTTCGCCTGGATGCGCCTGGGGTCGCGCAATGGCGACCGCGAACGCGGCGCAGCGCCGATCCGTTCGACTCCCATCGTGCTGTTGGCAAGGCGCAATGTCAGGGCGTGGTCGGCGTGGACCGATGCGACGGATCATGCACAGCTCACGGCCAAGGGTGCGACGGTGGCGGAATATCTGCGCGACCAGGGCGCATCGTTCTTTGACGAGATCGCGGACAGCGCCGGGCTTTTACCGGTGCAGGTGGAGGGGGCGCTCGCGGAATTGGCGGCCGTCGGCCTGGTGAACTCTGACAGCTTCGGCGGCCTGCGTGCCTTGCTGTTGCCGGCCGGGCGGCGCGGAAAATCGCATGGCGATCGGCGCCGGCGGCGCCTGGCGCTGTTCGGAATGGCGGACGCCGGCCGTTGGACCCTGGTGCGGCGGCCGGTCGCCGCCGCGGACACAGCCGACGAGGCGGCAGTGGAGCAGGTGGTGCGCACGCTGCTGCGCCGTTGGGGGGTGGTTTTCTGGAAATTGCTGGCGCGCGAAGCGGACTGGTTGCCGCCCTGGCGCGACCTGCTGCAATGTTTGCGGCGCCTGGAAGCGCGCGGCGAAATTCGCGGCGGGCGCTTCGTGGCCGGATTCTCCGGCGAGCAATATGCAACTCCGGAGGCGGTGGGCCTGCTCAGGGAGATGCGCCGCAAGCCCTACTCGCAGCAGCAGGTTTCGGTGTCGGCGGCGGACCCACTCAACTTGATCGGAATCCTGACTCCGGGCGCGCGGCTGGCATCGCTCACCGGCAATCGGCTCTTGTACAGCGACGGTGTGCCGATCGCTAGTTTCGCGGCGGGCGAGGTGCAGTATCTGCAAACGCTGGAGCCGAAGCAGCAGTGGGAGGCTCAAACCATGCTGTTGCGCCGGCATGTGCCGGCCGCGCTGGCAGACCTGGCATAAGTCGCTCGCTTGGAGAAAGCCGGCTTAGATTAAAGTTCGGGCGCGCAGGATATCGACCAGGTTCGCCGTGGCAGTCACCGTGGCCTGCATCTGCCGAATCGCCGTCTGCCACCGTTCCGCACCGGCGTGCAGCTTGCCGATCATGTCGGCCGCCGGGGCATGCCAGCTATGAATCAACCCCTCGACGCCGCCCGCGATCAAGGCCTCACCGACTTGCAGGTGCTGCAGCGTATTGTCGAGCCAGTGACTCATGGCGTGTGATTCTAGAACAACTTAACAATGCGCGTAATGTCTCCGAATGAAGACATCAGCTCGATGCGGCGCGCATGAACAGGGCGACGCCGAGCGCAATGCCGCCGACATAGCTGCCCGAGGCTCCGAGGAATCGAAACACCTGCGGGCCATTCAAATCGGCCGAGAGGAACATGCCGATGGGGTGCAGGATCCTACAGGCCGTCACGGCGATCACCACCCAGCTGACCCAGGCGGCCGCGCCCACGGTGTTGAAGTACAGGAACAGCGCCACGAAGATCGGGATGTACTCGGCGGCGTTGCCCTGGGCGCGGATGCTCTTGCTGAGCGGCCCGGTGCGCAGGTCGTCGCTGCCGATTCCTATTCTCAGCCTTACCCGGTTGCGCGAGACATTGAGCGATAGGAGAAAGTACAGGATCACCAGGATCGCGGCGCACAGTAGATACACATTCATGACGACTCCCCGTTGTATTGGCGTTTCAGATCGATCCGGCGCGCTTGAGCGCCTCATAGCGAGTGACGAGTTCGACGCCGAGTTGCCGGGGCTCGCAATCGATGCTTACCAGGCCGCTCACGCCCAAGCGCCGCAGCACATCGGCGCGCGATTGCGCGTACTTCAGGGCGGCGGCCGCCTCCAGGGCGCTGTTGGGCCCGGTCAGAGGCTGTTCCGCGATGCTTGCGACGATCTGCTCGCGCAGGCTGGCGAGAATCACCACATGGCGCGACCGCAGCAGATGCAATGCTGAGGCGAGTTCGCCGGCATCCTCGTCGCGGAAGTTGGTGATGAGAATGAGCAGTCCGCGTTTGCGCTGGCGCCGGATCAGATCGGCCGCGGCGCGCGTGTAGTCCGAGTAGGTCGGCGTCGGCTCGACATCGCCGAGTTCGGCCATGAGCGCATTCAGCGTTTGCCGCCCCTTGCGCGGCGCAAAGCGCTTCTCCATGCCCTCCGGAGTGCCGAAGGTCATCGCGCCCACTGCATCGCCGTGACTCAGTGCGACGAAGGCCAGCAGCATCAGGGCGTTGAGTGCCTGGTCGAAGTGAGCCGCGCCCATGCGCTGCTGGCTGTCGTCGGCCCGCATGCGCCTGCCGCAATCGAGCAGGAACATGACCGACTGGTCGCGCTCATCCTGGAACTTGCGGGCGATCGGCCGGGAGTGCTTGAGCGTCGCCTTCCAATCGATCTGGCGGATGGGATCGCCGGCGCGGTACTCGACCAGTTGGTCGAAATCGGTTCCGGATCCGCGCCGCCGCACCGATTTGATGCCCATCTTGGCGAGCCGCCGGTCCCCCGCGAGCCAGCCAAATCCTGCCTGGTGCTCAAAATTGGGGAACACGCGCCGCGACTCGCTGGCGCCGATGCGCAGATTCCAATCGAACAGCCCCAGGGTCGAGCGCAGCCGGACTTGCGCGGCATCAAAGCGCTTGAGCCCGCGCCGGGTCGGCGTGAGCATGAATTCCAAGTTTTCGCTCTGGCCGCCCTCGATCGCGAAGCGCAGCGGCATGGCAGGCATGTCGAGGCTCGGATCCGCGAGTTCGAATAGCATGCCGCGAGCGGAGCAATGGCCAGGGTTGTCCAACTGCACGCGCACCGCGACCGGCACGCCGACGGCGAATGCGCGAGGCAGGCTGCGGCGCAGGGCGAGCGGGCAGCGCCGCCGGCGCGAGATGCTCAAGGATACATCCGCCGCCACAGCCGCCAGCAATGCGGCCGCGGCCAGCGCGGCGAGCAGCGCCACGGTCGCGGTCGGCAGGGGCGAGAACGCCAATCCAGCCAGACTCACGCTCAGGGCGGCGAGGACGCCGATCAGGGCTCGCGAGGGCAGCATCGATGCGTTCCGGGCGATCACACGCGAGGCGCCGGCGTGGCTTCGAGAATGGCGTGCAGCAACTCATCGGTCTTGCGGCCGTCGAGCTGCGCGTCGGCCGACAGTGCGACGCGGTGGCGCAGCGCGGCCAGGGCAACGGACTTGATGTCGTCGGGCACGACGAAGGAGCGCGCCGCCATCAATGCCGCCGCCTTGGCCGCCCGTACCAGTGCGAGCGGTCCGCGCGAGCCGCTGCCCATGGCGATTCCCGGCCAGTCGCGCGTGGCGCGCGCGATGCGCACGGCGTAATCGATCACCGCCGCGTCGACGCGCTGTCGAGCGACCAGGTATTGCAAGGCGAGCACGGCGCGCTCATTCAGCACGGCGCTCACTCCGGAGAGGGGCAGCTGATCGCCGGTTTGATCGGTGGTGCTGCGCGTGACGATTGCGACCTCCTCACTTTGCGAGGGGTAGGTCATCTCGATCTTGAGCAGGAAGCGATCGAGCTGGGCTTCCGGGAGCGGATAGGTTCCTTCGGTCTCGAGCGGATTCTGGGTGGCCAGGACGATGAACGGGCGCGGCAGGGTCAGGGTTTGGCCTTCGAGCGTGACCTGGTACTCCTGCATGACCTCCAAGAGCGCGCTCTGGGTTTTGGCGGGCGCGCGATTGATCTCATCCGCCAGCAGCACGTGCGTGAACACCGGGCCGCGCACGATGCGCAGCTCGCGCGAGCCCGGATCCAGTATGGCGTGGCCGGTGATGTCCGAGGGCATCAGGTCCGGAGTGAATTGAATCCTCGCCACACTCAAGGACATGGCTTGAGCCAGCGCGCGAACCAGCAAGGTCTTGCCCAGGCCCGGCACTCCCTCGATCAACACATGCCCCGCGACGATCAGGGCGATGATGGTCTGTTCGACGATGGCGTCCTGTCCCACCAGGGCGTTGCCGATCTGGGCACGCAACTTCGCCAGAAGTTCGCCCGCCTTGGCAATGGCAGTGGATTCATCGCTCATATCTCACCTGGCCTTCGAGTATTTCAACAGCCGCCGGGCGCGTTCCAGCAACTCAATGGCGTCGCGCTCGATCTTTGCGTCCCGGTCCGTAGGGGCGGTCATGGCAGCATGCAGGGCTTGCGCATCGAGCCCGGTTCGTTGCGCCAATTCGTTCGAGCGCCGCCTGGGGCTAAAGGTCGCGAACCCCGCAATCCGCCCGGTCGCCGCTTCGTCCAGCGCGCGCATCACCGCCGAGCGCAGCGGCGCGAGCTTGCGCGCAGCCCAAGCGAAGCGGGCGTTCCCTTGGATCTGCTCGGCCAGGGAGCGGCGCGCCGTCGGCGGCAGCGGCACCGGCGGCCCGAAGCGCGGCAGATTTCGCAGGATCAAGAGCACAGCGGCAACGCCGAGGAAAAGCAGCGCGGGCGAGGCAAGGCGCCAGACCAGGCTATACACGGGCTCGGCGCGCGAGGGGTTGAGAATGGAGATTTCATCTCCTTTCTTGAGCTGGGTTGCGGCGACCAGGATCCGCGCATGATCGTGGCGCGCCATGCCCCAGTTGTCGAATAGCGCCCCCGGACCGACGGCGGTGACACTGCCGCGGCCGACGTTCATGCGCACTGCTTGGACCACTCCTTGCGCATTCGACAAGCTCCATGCCGGCACGCCCCTGGCATCGAAGGCGACGATTGCGTAGCGAGGGCAGGCGAGCAGCGTCTCCGCGCTCGGCTCACCGTTGATGCGCTCGGACAGCGGCGCGCAGTCGGCGTCCGGGCCGACGACGAACGGCTCAGGACGCGATTTCTGAACTGCGCTGCGGTCCGGGTGCACTTCTGCCGAGGTTATGCCGCTCCAGGAGCGCAGCACTGCGCTCGACCAGGGATTGGCTCCGACAATGACCAGCCGTCCGCCGGACCTGACCCAGGGCTCGAGCGCGTCGATGCGGTGATGCAGGAAATCGTCGCGGAAATTATTGACGTACAAGATCCCGCCCGGCGGCGGCAGAACGCGCAGCGAAGGGATCTGGTGAGCGCTGACGCCAAGCTCGCGCGCCAGCTGCTCGAGGCCATAGTAGGAATTCTGCAGCGCTTCGCCCTGGGGCGGCGTGGTGAGTGTGATGTCGGCCCAGTAGGTGTGCATGGCAATCCAGGCGACGAATGCAATCAGGATGGCGCCGCACAGGAGGTTGCTGGTGCGCTCGGAATTCATATCGCGGCCCTGTCGAGCGCCGGGGAGAAGCCTGAGCATAGACGTGAAACCAGGTCCGGGGATGTTGCATCGCCGGCGTATACGGCACGCTGCCAGAGCTGCACCAGCTCGGAGAAGTATTCGCTGCGCACGGGATCGAGGCTGATCCTCACCGCGCGCAGCGCCTCGCCCTCGGTAAAGGATTCGCCGATGTCGACGCCGAAGCGGTGCACGGCCCGGGACAGCGCGCCTCGATACAGCAGCGACAACGCCTCACGCCCGCGTCCTGCGCCGAGCAATGCCAGCGCCGCCGCGCCGATATCCTCGGGCAAGGACTCCGGGCGGATATCCAGCGCCTGCACGCGCGACACGGGACCCAGCGCGGGTATTTTCCGCCTGAGCAAGCGCGGCGCGTTAAGCCTGTAGATCCAAATGGCTGCGAAGCCAACGCCCAGTCCGCCGGCCAGCCAGACAACCAAGCTGGAGGTCTGCGCGAGATAGTCGAAAAAGCCGACGATCCACGCTGGCGGCGGATCGAGCTTTGCGGGCGCCGTGTTGCTGTTGGCCCAGCGCAAGGTCTTGGATTTGCGTTCACCCGGAAGATTGGGATCGGCGCGCAGCTTAACCAATGCCGCTGCAATCTGCGCGCGCGTGATCGCCGGCGCCATCGGCGCCGCCATTGGCGCAGGAGGTGGCGGCGGCGCCTTGTCCTGGGCGGCCGCAGCGGCGCAGGCGATCATCAAGCTCAAGCCCCAGGCCTTATGCGGCGAAAGCACGGCGGAACTCCTGCTCAACGTCCCAGGCCTCGAGTTCGACGCGCCTGTTCAGGTACATGCCGAATCCGGCGGCGACGTAGAACGGTTCGATGAATGCAACCGCCGCGGCGTAGGCGACGTTCATGGCCTCGGTCAGCGTCTCTCGGCTGCCGGGCAGCAGATTCGTCATTTGCCAGGAGCCATGGTGCGGCGACAGCCAGGACAGCAGGGACAGAAGGCTTGCTGCCAGCGCGAGTTCCGCCGCTAGAAATACCAGCGTCGCGGCACGCGCGACAATGCGATGCCGTTGAGCCACCTGCCGCAATCGCGCGCGCAGTGCAGCCCCTGACAGTCCTTCGAGCTGCACGATGGGCAGGGTGAACGATCGCGACATCGACAGGCGGCGTAAGGTCAACGTCGCCGGCAGCGATCGCCACCACACTTCTCGCTGCGCCTGCCACACTTCGGCCGGATGGGTCGATTCGCCGAACAGCGCGCGCGACAGAGCAAATAGAATCGTGCGGTCGAGCCAGGGCTTGGAGAGCCAGATGAGCAGCGCCGGCAACCATGCCGCAATGTCGAATGTCGCGATGGCAATGGCAAACAACGGCAATGCCACGCTGAGGTAGCAAAAAAACACCGAGCCTAAGCGGGACTGAAGCAGCCGCACCCCCAGGTCGCAACCCTCCCAGGTGCTGCGCGGGCGCAGAACCAAGTCGATGGCCTCAAGCTGCACGCGGGCGCCTCAGGAAAAACAGCAGGACCAGCGCCCAGCAGGCGCCGGCGCCGGTGAACTTTGCGGCCGGCGTGACCCACGCAGCGGAGGACCAGAAGGCTTCGACTGCTGCCGCGATCAGCAGCATCACGGCGGCGCCGAACACGATGGGGCTGGTCTCGCGGGCCGCAATCTGCAACGCCAGTAGCCGCGGCAGCCGGCCGGGCAACAGCAGGGCCCGGCCGATCCTAAGGCCCGCCGCTCCGGACAGCACGATGGCGCTGAGCTCGAAGGCCGAATGTGTTGCGATGAAGGGAAAAAACGTTCCACCCAACCCCAAGGAGGCAATGTACCCGGCAACCGCGCCGGTGAAAAATCCATTGAATCCGAGGAAGAACACGCTTCCCAGCCCGAAAATGACGCCGGTGGCGTAGCACTGGAAGGCGATGCCGATATTGTTCTTGATGTAAAACCCGAACATCACCCAGTCGCTGCCGGCGTCGCGAGCCCGGCCGATCGACTCGGCGGAGGGACTGTACATCTGTTCGAAGTGAGAGGCCGTCTGACCATCCACCACGGAAAGCACGAGCTCGGGCCGCAGGTAGGTCGCGATTCCGATGGCGATGGCCGGCGCCATGAACAGCAAAGCGGCGGCCCACACATAATTGCGGTGCGCGCGGACCATGGCGGGGAAGCGCACCAGCAATGTCCGCGACAGGCGCGCGAATCCGAAGCCGCTCTGACGATAGACAATCTGATGCGCGCGCGCCGTGATATTCGCGAGCCGCTCGATCACATAGGCTGGAAAACCGCGCGCCTGGGCGAGCGAGAGATGCTCGCAGCACATGCGATATAGCTCCAAAAACCGCTCCGGATCGAGTTCGCGGGGCGCCAGCCGCAGGCTTGCCTCGAGCTCGGCCCAGCGCGATTCGTAGCGCGATTCGAACTCGAGCGGCGTCACCTGGCTTGGCCTGCACCGCGCGCCGCGGCCGGCCGCTGCCCGTGCAGCCAGCGCGCCATACCGACCAATCGGGAGGTGACCGAGGATCCGGCTGCGCTTGGGGGAGCGGCGGCGGCGGCGAGCACCGCGATCTCCTCGGCGCGTTCCGGCGTCAACCGCGTGACGCGCCAGGCGAAGGCCGTGATCGCGGCCTGCTGGCGCAGCGACAGCGCGCGCGGCGGTTGCGTCGGTTCGCCCGGGCCAAACGCGCCTGCCGCCTTCGACTCGGTTCGATACGCGACCAACGTGCCGCCCGCCAAATCTCCTATGCGGCGCGAGTCGCGCCTGAGCAATATGGCGACGATGCCGAAGCCGTACAGCAGGGGCAGGAAATCGACTGCGCGTAGCAGGTTGCGAATCAGACAACCCTCGGGCGTGAGCGGCAGTCCATTCGCCATGAGCACGATGAGCCCCATCGCCTGCTTGCCCGGGGTGGCCGCCGCCGGCAGCATTTCGAATATCACGGGGTAAAGCCAGTTGACGATGAACAGCACGATGAGCAGCAAGCCCGTGCCCATGTGGCCACCTTTGTTGAGGACGGTAGCCAGCGTCATCAGGATGACGCCGCGTATCAGCGCATCGATCAGGAATGCCGTGCCCCGAACCGCGTATCCGGCCGGACGCATGGCAATTTCTATCCCCTCGGGCGTTTCAGCCGTGACGATGGTGTCGTTGGGAAGACTCAAGCCCGAACGACGATGGTGTCGGCGATATAGTCGTGCGCGCAGCGCCTGGCGGAGCCGAAGATCATCAGCACGTCCACCAGTGCGTAGAAACTGCCGAGCAGCGGAATCATCGTCAGCAAGGTGTTGACGAAATAGCGCAGACCGAATATCCGGCCGAAGCCGGCGCGCGATCCATCGGTGCGCACATCCTTGATCCTGAGGAATTTCTTGCCGATGGACTGTCCGTTCTTCTGCACCAATACCGCAACGACCGCCCACAATAAGAGAGACACGATCAGGCCGCCGTAGAACAAGGCGCCGGTGTGGGACATTTCAGCCCAGATCCCGAAGGCGGTGGCATGTCCCTCGTGCATGAGTGTGGTGATGGCCGGAAACGCCGCGACGTAGCTCGGTGCGAAGGGTAGGCTTATGACCAGCCCATCCACGAAGGAGGCCCAAAATCGAGACGAGCGCGAGGCCCTTTCAGGGTCTCCGGAGTCGGCGGCTAGATCGGCGACGGCGCTCTTGGGCGGAGCGTAGTTGTTATTCGGCTGCGTTTGCATGCGAGCTCCCTGGCGAGCGAGGGCGCCGGTATCATATCCCGAGCGAACAAAGGTTTGTACCTCAATGATGCCGGCTCGGATAGGCGTCGATGTCGTCGAGCATTTCCGGGCCGCCGAGCGCCTGCATCTGCTCGAGGATCCAATCGCGCCGTTGCTGCACGTAGCGTGAGGGGGCCGCGGCCGAATAGTGCTCGGGGTTCGGCAATACCGCCGCGAGAACGGCGGCATCGCTGCGAGTCAGACGCGCCGCCGGCTTATGAAAAAAGTGCTGCGCGGCCGCCTCCGCTCCGAAGATCCCAGAGCCGAACTCGGCGCTATTCAGATAGATCTCCAGAATTCGCCGCTTCGGCCAGCAGCTCTCGATCAGCACGGTGAAATAGGCCTCAAGCCCCTTGCGCAAGTAACTGCGCCCCGACCAGAGAAACAGGTTCTTGGCCACCTGCTGGCTGATGGTGCTGGCGCCGCGTATGCGGTGGCTGTGCTGATTGAGCTCATAGGCCTTCTCGATGGCCTCGACGTCGAAGCCCCGGTGTTCGGGAAACTTCTGGTCCTCCGAAGCCACCACCGCCAAGGCCAGGTTGGGGGATATTTGCGTGAGATCGACCCACTGGTGCCGAAACACATAGCTCGAATCGTGGCCCAGCCAGGCCTCGATCCGGCTCTCGGCCATGAACGCGCTGATTGGCGGATTAAGCCAGCGCAGCACCAGCACGGAC
>Ga0302326_10020467_pt1 | contig 13615 bp, 13 predicted proteins | sample Palsa_T0_3_FD_202264 | JGI IMG/M metagenome (GOLD analysis project Ga0302326, IMG submission 202264) | Peat permafrost microbial communities from Stordalen Mire near Abisko, Sweden - Palsa_T0_3 | ecosystem: Environmental > Terrestrial > Soil > Palsa > Peat permafrost | place: Sweden: Abisko... | reverse complement strand
AATGTTCCTCCGTGGCCACGGCGGTGCTGATCGCTTCGGGAGGCGGGACGAAGTTCTTTCCCTGCGCCACCATGGCGACGATCTGCAGGGCTTTGATGCCCACGATCGCTCCGAGAAGGATAACGAGACCGAGGACAGTGGTGACAACTTTCTTGATCATGGCGGTGCAGCTTAAGGGTTTTGAGGCCGGTTGGTGCGGCCGGAACGTGTATCCGAACAAGGATTATTAGACGGGTCCAGAATTATGAGACGGATGCTCCGGACTGTGTGGAGGCGGCCGCCGCTTCCGCATTGGGACAGCTGACAAGCTTCCGCGAACCGGTGGCGATAGTGGCCGCCTGCGTCGCGACTTTGGTGAGCAGCGAAACAAGGGTTTTGCGCTCTCCTTCGGACAGCGGACTCATCAACTCCGCCATTCTTTGGAAGTGGCTGGGAAGGACGGCCATCAGCGCGGCGTGACCGGCGGGCGTGATGCGCACAATCATCATGCGGCGGTCCTCGGGAGCAGGCTCGCGGCGCACCAGCCCATCCTTTTCAAGGGTGTCGATGAGCCCCGTCATCGTCGCCCGAGTCACCTCGGCCCGATCCGCCAAAGAGGCAGGCGATTGCGGTGTCTCAATCGGGCAGCCTTTGGCCTTGTCCACCAATAACATGAGGACGGTGAATCGGCCGGGCGACATCCCGTGCCGGGCCATGTTCGATTCCGAAATCCGAAAAACTTCGTCGGCCGCCCGAAGCAGATTGAGGTAGGCTTCGGCTGCCGAAGGATCTAGGTCGGGGAACTGCCGAGCCATCTCCAGGAGACAATCGTACCGAGGCAGGTCTTTGAGCAGTAGGTGCGGCATGGGGGGTTGCGGTCGGATCGAGGGACTAGCGCCGTATAGTTAGGACACTAACTATCCGGCCGCAAGCGAAAACACCCGTCCTCCCCAGCATTTCAGGGGCGCTCGGCTAATCCTTCACCCACAGTCCGTTGGCCAGGTGCCCGACCGGTGTGCCTCAGTCCGTCTGCGGCCGGGAATCGACTGTGCCGAAGGACCGCGCCGCGGCGACGACCGCCTCGGTCGTGATGCCCAACTCCTTGTACACGACCGAAGAGGGAGCGCTCAGGCCGAATCGGTCGATGCCGATCACTTTGCCGTCGAGGCCCACGTATTTGCGCCAAAGCCCGGTAACGCCCGCTTCTATCGCCACTCGCTTGCGGCAAGCAATCGGAAGCACGCTTTCGCGGTACTCGGCTGACTGGCGATCAAATCGCTCGAAGGACGGCAGCGACACCACCCGAGTCCCTGCCCCGAGTTCTTTGGCGGCGGCGAGCGCGTACTGGAGTTCGCTTCCCGTCCCAATCAGGATCGTCTCAAGGTCAGCGGTTTCCCGCACGGCGATGTAGCCGCCCTTAAAAGCGCCGAGCCGGCGCTGCTCGGCCGGAATTTCATTGAGCACGGGCACCGCCTGCCGAGTGAGTGCGAGCAGGGTGGGTCCGTCACCGTGTGACAAAGCAGCCGCAAAGGCTCCGGCGGTTTCTTCCGGATCGGCCGGGCGAATGAGATCGAAGCCCGGGATCAGCCGGAGGGCCGAGATCGTCTCGACGGGCTCGTGGGTGGGGCCGTCCTCACCAACGCCGATTGAATCGTGCGTGTAAATATAGACCACCGGCAGTTTCGAGAGCGCCGCCAGGCGCATCGACGGACGGGAATAGTCGGCAAAAACCAAGAACGTGGCGATGGAGGGACGAAAAAGGCCGTCGTAAGCAACCCCATTGGCCATCGCGGCCATCCCATGCTCCCGGATTCCAAAGCGAATATTCCGGCCTGAGCGGTTGCTCGGATCGAAGTCCTTGTCCGCAGCAATATAGTTGAGGGTCGATCCGTACAGATCGGCGCTTCCCCCAATGAGGAGGGGTATTTCCGCGGCGAGCGGCTGCAGGACGTCCCGTCCGGCGGCGCGGGTGCCGCCGAGCTTCACGTCGGGGGCAAACAGCGGGATCTTCTCCAGCAAATGTTCGAAGGAAGGGTGCTGCTGCGCCGAATCAAGAATTGCGGCGCGCTCGGGCGCGGCTTGGCGCCAGGCCTGATAAACCTTGTTCCAGCGCTTGTAGGCGCGGACCAGACGCTGCTTGTGCGAGGCGAAGTAAGCGCGGACTTCGTCGCTCACGTAGAAATGGGTATCGGCGGGAAGCCCGAGCCCGATGCGCGCGGAATCGGCAAACTTGGCTCCAGCCTCGCCATGCCCCTTCGAGGTGCCCTGCACCTCGGGAATTCCCCGGGCGATGATGGTATGGATGATGATGAGCTGAGGCTTTCCGCTTTTCGCTTTCTTCGCCTTGTTGAATGCCTTGAGGAAAGCCACCATGTCATGGCCGTCTACGATCTGGACGTCCCATTCGATTGCCTTGAAGCGCAGGGCCGCATTCTCGCTCTGCGTCTTGACCGCCATCGCGTCAAGCGTGACGAGGTTCGAGTCGTAGATCAGGATAAGGTTATCCAATTTCTGGTGACCCGCGAAGGCGATCGACTCCATGGCGACGCCTTCCTGCATGCAGCCGTCGCCAGCAAGGCAAACGACATGGTAGTCGAAGATCGGATGACCAGGCGTGTTGAAACGCGCCATGGCCATCTGACCTGCCATGGCCATGCCGACCGCGTTGCCGACGCCCTGGCCTAGCGGGCCCGTCGTGGCTTCAACCCCGGGGGTATCGTGGAATTCCGGGTGACCGGGCGTTCCGCTGTGGAGCGCGCGGAATTTCTTGAGCTGCTCCAGAGTGACGGCGTAGCCGCTCAGATGGAGCCACGAATAGAGAAACATGCTGCCGTGGCCCGCTGAAAGGACGAAGCGGTCGCGGTTGATCCAGCGCGGCACGTCCGGATTATGGACCAGAGCATGACCGTACAGGACAGCCCCGACCTCGGCGCAACCGAGCGGAAGCCCCAGGTGCCCTGAAGAACAAGCATGAACCGCATCGATGGCCAGCCCGCGAGCCTGATTGGCCGCCAGCGTGAGAAGAGGAGTCGGCAGAGGCATGAGGAAAGGCAGAGTGAGATCAAGGACATGGGCAAGCGCAACGCCAGAGTCGCGGCGGTCGCGTGACCTGAAAAATACCCGCGGATATGGCCGGCGGCCTTATCCGCTCAAACCGCTTAGGGCGACGACGAGACGGCGGGAACGGCGGCCGGAGCAGCTGGGGCCGCGACCGATTCCTCGGCGCGCTTCTGGCGGACGGCGACCGCCGCTTTGCCCTTGCGATGGCGCAGATAGTAGAGACGGGCGCGCATCGGCTCGGACTCGCGCTCGACCTCGATCTTCTCGATGTTCGGAGAGTTCACCGGGAAAACGCGTTCGACGCCTTCGCCGTAGCTGATGCGGCGCACCGTGAAGCTCTCGTTGATCCCCGCGCCCTTGCGCGCGATGACGATGCCGGAGTAGATTTGGATACGCTCCTTGTCGCCTTCGCGCACCTTCGTGTGGACGCGGATACCGTCGCCTACCTTGAAGGAAGGGATGTCTTTTTTCACCTGATTTGAGGTGATTTCCTGGATGATCGGGTTCATGGCGATGGCTTTCTTTGAGCGGTGCTTACTGCAGTAAATCGGGTCTTACGGAGCGGGTTTTCTCGAGCGCGCGCGCCTGGCGCCATTTTTCGATTTCGGCATGATTGCCGGAAAGGAGGACTTCCGGCACGGACATGCCGCGAAATTCGGCGGGACGCGTGTATTGAGGAAAGTCGAGCACACTGCCAGTGAACGATTCATGCGTCAACGAATTTTCCTCCCCCAGCACGCCCGGAATGAATCGGCTGAGAGCGTCGATCACAACCGCGGCCGCCACCGTGCCGTTCGTGAGAACGTAGTCGCCGACGCTGACCTCCTGGTCGATCACCGAATCGCGGATACGCTGATCGATGCCTTCGTAATGTCCGCTGAGAAAGATCAAATGGCTCTCCCGGGCATAGCCGCGCGCCATCTCGCTGGTAAAAGGCGTCCCATCGGGTGTCAGATAAATGCGCCGGCAACCCGGCGTCTGGAGGGCCTCTATGGCGGCGAAAGCGGGCTCGGGCTTCATCACCATTCCCGCGCCGCCTCCAAAAGGGCGGTCATCCGCGGCGCGGTGCTTGTCGGTTGTCCAAGCGCGCATATCATGCACCCCTACTTGGAGAAGTCCGCGGTCAAGCGCCTTCCCCAGGATGCTTTCGGCCAGAAAGCCATCGAGCATGCGAGGGAACAGAGTGAGGACGTCGATGCGAAGCATGGCGCCCTGTCCCCCAAGCCCTTCGGGCTCAGGCGTTCGCTGCGGCGGGAGCCGGCACGGCGGCCGCAGAACGGCGGTTCCGCTTGATGATCGAATGAAGCGTGTCGGTGGGCTTCGCGCCCTTGCTCAGCCAGTAATCGACGCGCTCGAGGTTCAGCTTAACGCCCTCAACCTTTGAACGGGGATCGTAGCTGCCCAGAACCTCGACGGGATCGCCGTCGCGGCGGGAGCGGGTCTCGGCGACGACAACGCGGTAATGCGGCTGATGCGTGGAGCCGATGCGGGTGAGACGGATCTTGAGGGACATGAGAGGGAAATTCGGAGGCCTTGCTTGCTTGAAAAGCTGGAAATCAGACGGCTTCGGGCGCGGTTTGTCAAGCCCTGCAAACGCTAGGTTCCAAGCTCCAAACATGGGATGCGTCCTGACTCGCGCAGGCGGGGCTCGCAGAGCAGGCATCGCTGGCCTCCGCGCCGGCTCTGGGACAGCCCGGAGAGCCGCCGGAGATCCCCCACAGAACTCCCGGCGGTCGATGGGTGTCCGGTATGCCGGCGCTCCGGGTCTCGGCCAGCACAAGCCGCGAGGCGAGCCCGGCCTGCGCAATTCAGGACACGACGGAGCCGGCCGTCCCTTTTCCATTGACCGTCCCGCCCCGCCCCGAAACGTTGGAACGCTATGCTCAAAGCCGGCATCGTCGGGCTACCCAACGTGGGCAAGTCCACGCTCTTCAATGCCCTCACGCGCTCCCGCAAGGCGGAGGCCGCGAATTATCCGTTCTGCACCATCGATCCCAATGTGGGCGTCGTGATCGTCCCCGACGAGCGCATCGCTGTGCTGGCGCGGATTTCCAAGACCACCGTGCTCGTTCCCGCGGCGATCGAATTCGTCGACATCGCCGGACTCGTCAAGGGGGCCAGCAAGGGCGAAGGGCTGGGCAACCAGTTCCTCGCCACTATCCGCGAGGTCGACGCCATCGTGCATGTGGTCCGCTGTTTCGAGGACCCCGATGTCATCCACACCATGGGCGGCGTCGATCCGGTGCGCGACATCGAAGTCGTGGCAACCGAACTGATCCTCTCGGACCTTGAGGCGGTGGCCAAGCGAATCGACAAGACCCAGAAGAAGGCCAAGTCGGGTGACAAGGAAGCCCAGGCCGAGCTAGCCCTGCTGGAACGCCTCAGTCCTCTTCTAAACGAGAACAAACCGGCGAACCTCTTGAAGGTGAATGAGGAAGAAGCCCGCCTCCTCAAGCTGTTCCAACTGCTCAGCGCAAAGCCCGTCCTTTTTGCCTGCAATGTCGCCGAGGCGGACTTGGCCACAGCCGAAGCCAACCCCTTTGTTCGTCAAGTAGCCGATTACGTCCGGACGCATCATGATGCGGCCTACGTTCCCATCAGCGCTCGCATCGAGGCCGAACTGATCGATCTGGCGCCCGAAGAGGCCTTGGCCTTTCTTAAGGACCTCGGAGTATCGGATTCCGGAGTCTCCGCGCTTATTCGGGCTACCTACGGCCTGCTTGGACTGGTGACCTATTTTACTGCGGGAGAGAAGGAGGCGCGGGCGTGGACGATTCGCCGGGGGACCAAGGCCCCCCAGGCAGCCGGCGTCATTCACACCGATTTTGAAAAGGGCTTCATCAAGGCCGAGGTGGTCGGCTATGACGATCTGGTGCGCTTGGGTGGAACCGCCGCGGCCCGAGACGCCGGGAAATACCGGCTGGAAGGCAAGGAATACGTGTTCCAAGACGGCGACGTGGCCCTCTTCCGTTTTAACCACTGAGATAGGCCGCGGCGAACCGAACCGGGACATTTGTGTCCAAGCACGGATGTCCCCTTCCACGACCTGTGAGGCGCCCATGTCCACGCCCATAATCGTTCCTCCTCCACCGAACGGCCCGGCTTCGCGGAGAGCGGTGAGAAACGTCGCTGTCCGCGTCGGCTGCCGGCTAGCCTACCAAATTCCCCAGGACGTCGCCGCGGTCTTCAAATTGCGGCCAAGGATCGACGCGCATCAAATGCTTGAGGACGAATTTCTTCGGTTCGGCCATGACCTTCCCTACGAGGATGCGGACGACGGTAGAGACAATCGCATGCAGCGACTCCTGCTGCCCGCCGGCTCGGTGGAAATCCGTCACGACGCGATCGTATCGGTCCCCTGTGTCCTAGATAATCACGATCAGGCGGACGACCTTCTCCTGTCTCCTCTTCACCTCCCGGCCGAGGCGGTGCGCTGCACGCTGCCCAGCCGGTATTGTGACTCCGATAAGTTGCTCAATCTCGCCTGGTCAACTTTTGCCGGCGTCCCAGGGGGCCACGAGAGAGTGCGCGCCATCTGCGATTGGGTGCACGAGCATGTCGAGTATCGCTTTGGATCCGGGCGATCCGACATCGCCGCCTCCGAGGTGGTCTCCCAGGGATTCGGTGTCTGCCGTGATTTTGCCCATGTTGGCATTGCGCTGTGCCGCGCTATGAACATTCCGGCCCGTTACGTCACCGGACATTTGCCCGATATCGGCTACGTGGATCCCGGATCGCCCATGGATTTTCACGCGTACATGGAGGTTTACCTGGGCGGCAAATGGTTCACGTACGATCCGCGCTACAATGTTCCGCGCATCGGACGAGTCGCAATTGCCCGCGGCCTGGACGCCGTAGACGGAGCCTTTGCGACGATCTATGGATCCGCCCAGCTCAGTTATTTCGAGGTTTGGGCGTATCAGACTCCTCTCGACGCCGGGACCGTGGGCGAACCCATCGATTTGTCGCGGCGGCTGGACGGGACCGAAACGATCCGGTTCGAATAAAAGAACCCGGGCGCTTTGGGTCTCGGCCAGCACACGCCGCTGAGCGAGCCCGGCCTGCGCAAATCAGGACACTACCGAACTTCGTGGCGAGGGGGAGGCGCTCCCCTTTCAGGAATCGACGGATCGACCTGCAGATAGCTTTCCAGCTCTTCGCGACGCGCACCGGTCTTTTTCTGAAGGCGGCCCCAGAGCTCGTCTTCCTTTCCCTCGACATAGGTGAGGTCGTGATCGGTGAGCTGGGCGTATTTCTGCTTCAATTTGCCTTTGGCGATGTTCCAATCGCCCCTAAGCGTGAGGGTGTTCATGGCGCCCAGGATAGCCCGCATTCTGTGACCGGACAATCGGGCCGCTCCGCGCGCGCGGCATGGGGAATACCCCGGTGAGACTGCTACGCTGGGGCCCGATTCCCCGATCTGAGTTCCCGACCTTTCCCCCATATCTTAAATTCCCCAGCGAGCGTATCTTAAACGCAATATGAATACCCAAAAAACAACCCCCCGCAGCCTCTCCCAAAGCGCTCTCTGCGCTCTAGCGCTCGCCTGCGCCACCGTTTCCGTTCACGCACAAATGGGAACGTCCAATACACCGGCGACCTCGACAACCGACTCGACCAGTTCCCCGCCAGCCGCTCAGGGGCCAAGCGCTCCGGAGCTAGCGCGGGCTGATCGGCATTTCATCATGACCGCCGCGCAAAGCAGCGCCAACGAAGTGGCGCTTTCCCAGCTCGCTGCGGACCACGCATCGAGCGCGGATGTGAAGGCCTTTGCCGCGCAAATGGTCGTAGCGCACACAAAGCTCAATTCCGACATCCAGGCCCTTGCTTCGCAAAAGGGCTTGGACATTTCCAAAGCGGTCGCGAAGGGAACTGAAAAGGACGTGAAGAGCCTTTCGAAGGAAACCGGCGCCGATTTCGATAAAGCCTACATCAAGGCGATGGTGTCTGGACACGAAGACGCCGCCAAACTCTTCGAAAAGGAATCCACCGACGGCAAGGATTCAGACTCCACGGCGCTCGCGAACAAGTACGTGTCGACGATCAACGAACATCTCGAGCACGCCAAAGGATTGCAGAAGGCGGCCAACTGAACGCTGCAAACGCAGCCTTCTCCTCTCCCACAGCCTCTATTCCACTATCAGAGCCGCCGTCTCCTCGGAGCGGCGGCTCTCTTATTTGGCCCGTTTGATAGTCCGGCTGCGATCGGGAGAATTAGGGTTCCCGGTGCTGCCGAGCGGCCTTCATCTGATCATCCTGGGCAACATCGACACCCTCTTCGACCAGGCGCTCGATGTCCTCCTTCTCGTCTTCGTCGGGGATGCCGGCGGTTTCGGTGCCGCGGTTTGCGGGCGGATCGCTGGGATCACGGGAGAGCGAATCGGTGATCGCAGGCTCCCTGCGATCAGAAGGAACGGGCTTTTTCATGCCTCCAGCATAGCCCATGTCGGATTCGACCACTATCGGGCTCTTTCCCGATGCGGTGGGCGCAAACGCCCCCATATGGCCCGGGCACTTTATCTTCCGGTTCCGGTCAAGTGCCCGCTGCCGCTCGAATGCCGCAACCACACCCACAAAACAGCGGCCCCTCCCCTAAGCACCGGCTCTTTTCGCCGGGAGCCACCTCAGCATTCCGGCTGGGAATCATCCTCGCATTGCTGCTGACCGGCGGCGGGGCGGGAGCGGTGTTCGCGTTTTATCATTCTCCTTGGTGGACACGGGAGGGCTTCGCACCGAACCAGCCGGTCCTTTTCAGCCACCGCCATCATGCAGGCGAGCTGCGAATCGACTGCCGGTTCTGCCATACCGGAGTCGAATCATCCGCCTTTGCCGGCCTTCCTTCAACCGAGACCTGCCTCACCTGCCATTCGCAGATCTTTACCGACACAGCGATGCTGCGGCCCGTGGTGCGGAGTGCGGAAACCGGGCTTCCGTTGCGATGGAAGCCCGTGACGAATCTCCCGGGCTATGTCTATTTCAACCACAGCATCCACATCGCAAAAGGCGTGGGATGCACCACGTGCCATGGAGACATCGGCACCATGGCCCTGACCGCCAAGGGCGAGCGCCTGGATATGCGCTGGTGTCTGGACTGCCACCGCGACCCTGGAACGCACCTAAGTCCCCGCGAGGATTTGTACGCGGCCAGCTGGCGCCCGACGGCAAACGCCCGCTCCCGCCCCGCAGCGCTCATGAGGGCCTACGAGATCCACTCCGCTCATCTCACCGACTGCGTGACATGCCACCGATGAACCTGAGGCCACCGACTCCCGAGTTCGCAGAGGGCGCCTCCACGTGGCCCGGCGACCTTGATCGCCGGGAGTTTCTGCGCATGATGGCGGCCTCGGCCGCACTCGCCGGCGCCACCGGATGCGCGAGACCCGCGAGGGGGCTTGCTCCCTTCGTGGCACAGCCCGCCGGCCCGCTGCCCGGGACGAAGGTTTATTTTGCGACGGCCATGCTCCAGGAGGGATTTGGACGCGGCATCCTCGTCGAATCGCACGAGGGCAGACCCACCAAGATCGAGGGGAACCCAGAACATTCCGAAAGCCTGGGAGCCACCGATGCCATCACGCAGGCAGCGATCCTGGGGCTCTATGATCCGGATCGCTCGGTCGCCCCCCTTCGCGGCGCCGAACTCGCGGCCTGGACCGACTTCGAGGAGGCCTGGATCGCCCGTGCCGCGCTTCTGTCTCCTCGCTCAGGCAGCGGCCTTGCGCTGCTCACCGAGCCCACCACCTCGCCCACCTTGTTGCGCGGGATCGGCCGGCTGCTGGAAAAATTTCCGGAAGCAATCTGGTGCCAGCATACTCCCCTTGCCCGCTACGATCTCGACGGAAGTCAGGAAGACTTGGCGCCCGGCGCAGCCTCCGTGATTTTCTCCATCGGATCGGACTTCCTATGCAGCCACCCGGCCGCCCTCCGGTACGCGCGGGAGTTCACCGCGAGCCGCCGTCAGCCTGCCGGCGCTCCCTCAACCCCGCGCCTCTACGCCCTTGAGTCCTCCTGGAGCCTCACTGGGTCCATGGCGGATGAACGGCTTGCGCGGTCTCCAGAGCGCATTCGGCGGCTCTTGGACGCTCTGTCGGAGCTCTTCGCATCCGGGGTCCTTTCCGGTGCCGGTCGTTCGAATCCCGCAGCGGCGCAGAATGGATTGGAGCTGGCCGAGACTCAGTTTGTCGAAGCACTTGCGCGCGAACTCACGGGGTCCGGGACTCGAGCTCTGGTTGTGGCGGGACCCGAGCAACCCGATGAGATCCGGCGCTGGGCGCGCGCAATGAACGGGCGCCTGGGAGCCGACGGCCATACGCTCCGCTACGTCGCTCCGGTCCGTTCCGATCGGGCCAAGGGTTGCCGCGGCGATCTCGGTACCTTTCTGGACGCCCTTGCCTCGGGGAAGATCACCGACGCCGTAATCCTGGGGACCAATCCCGGCTACACGGCGGGCGCGAGACAGCGGGCGGAGCTTGCCCGGGGTCTGTCCAGCGCGGCCTTCAGCCTTCATGTGGGCGCGTATGCGGACGAGTCAGCGGCCCTGTGCCAATGGCACCTGCCGGAAAGTCACTTTCTGGAATGCTGGTCCGATGCCCTGGGTTATGACGGATCCGCGCTCATCCAGCAGCCGCTCATCGAGCCCATGCATCTGACCCGCTCCGCCGCGGAGATAATTGGATTCCTGGCGACCGCGGAAGCGCGACCCTCCCTGGAATGGGTGCGCGAAACGTGGAGTGCTAGGATGCCCGCACACGACTTCGACGATCGCTGGCGCGGCTGGCTAAACCGCGGGGTCATCGATCCCTTTCCGGCGTCAGAACCTGTTTCGAGGCGGCCAGCAGACTCCCTATCAAAGCTCGCCGGGCACGCGCCCGAAACGGATGCCTCCGATTCAAATTCATTCACGCTCCTATTTCGGGCTGATCCCCATCTCGCCGACGGTCGCTGGGCCAACAACGGCTGGCTCCAGGAACTCCCCCAACCCTTCACCTCCCTGGTTTGGGACCAGGCTCTTCTGATCTCCCCGGAGGACGCATCGAGGATCGGGCTAAGCGACGGATCGGTGGTCGTTGTCGAGGTGGAATCCCGTTCGCTGCGAATACCTGTTTGGAGCGTTCCCGGCCACGCGGGAGGATGCGCCGTTCTGTTTCTCGGAGGAGGGCGCTCCCGCGCCGGTTCGGTGGGGACGGGCCGTGGAGCCGATGCCTATTATCTGCGCACGCCAGCGGCCGCCTGGGAATCCGCTCGAGCCACGGTCCGGCCCACCGGCGAGATCAAGGAGCTTACTTCGACTCAGCATCACTTTAGAATGGAGGGCCGTTCACCCGTTCGAGTGGTGTATGGAGACGCGGGTATCCGGGCGAATCCGTCAACGGATTCCCCGGCGCGCGCGGCCTCGCTGTACCCCGAATGGCCCGGGAGCCGGCCCGCGTGGGGCATGTCGATCGATCTGGCCTCCTGCCTGGGTTGCAGCGCCTGTGTCATCGCCTGCCAGGCGGAGAACAATACCCCAGTCGTTGGACCGGAACAAGTGGCCAGGGGCCGGGAGATGCACTGGATCCGGATCGATCGTTACTTTGAGGAGATTTCCGGCCGGACCGTGGCGCTCTCGCAGCCGGTCCCCTGCATGCATTGCGAGAACGCGCCCTGCGAGCTGGTGTGCCCGGTCGGAGCCACCGTCCACAGCCAGGAAGGCCTCAACGAAATGGTGTACAACCGGTGCGTGGGCACGCGCTACTGCTCCAACAATTGTCCGTACAAGGTGCGCCGGTTCAATTTTTTTGATTTCCGCACCCCGTCTGGTTCACCGCTTCACCTGCAGGAGAACCCGGATGTCACCGTTCGCGCCCGGGGCGTGATGGAGAAATGCAGCTACTGCGTGCAGAGAATCGAAGAGGTTCGGATCGTCGCCGAACGGGAAAAGCGACCGATCGGAAGGGGCGAAATTCGGACCGCCTGCCAGCAGGCCTGCCCAGCCGAAGCGATTGTCTTCGGCGATATCTCGGATCCTCAATCGCTGGTCTCCCAGCGCAAACGCATGCCCGGCGATTATGCGCTGCTCGGCGAGCTCAACACGCGTCCGCGGACGACGTATTTGCCAAAAGTTTTCCGCCCAGCGCACGTCCTCACGCTGGCGGCCTCGCCCGTATGAACCGCGCGTCCTTCCTCTCCCCGGCTGAACCCCTCATCGATCCTTCGATCACGCCGGCCGCGGTCACCGATCAAATCAGCGGGATCATTCTTCGGCCGCCGCGGCCTCGCCTCTGGCTGGCGGGCTTCGCGGCCTCCTTCGCCCTCATGATGGTTCTGCTTGCGGGCATCACCTGGCTCTTCATACGCGGCGTCGGCATTTGGGGAATCAACGTTCCGATAGCCTGGGGCTTCGCGATCATCAATTTTGTCTGGTGGATCGGCATCGGGCACGCCGGCACATTCATTTCCGCGATCCTCTTCCTGCTTCACCAGAAGTGGCGGACGTCGATCAATCGATTCACCGAAGCGATGACCCTCTTCGCGGTCGCCTGCGCGGGCATCTATCCGCTGCTCCACCTGGGCAGGCCGATCTATTTCTACTGGCTGGTGCCCTATCCGGACACCATGGGGCTTTGGCCGCAATTCCGCAGCCCTCTTGTTTGGGACGTGTTCGCCGTGTCGACCTATGCGACCGTTTCGTTGGTGTTCTGGTACGTGGGGCTGCTCCCCGATCTCGCCACGATGCGGGACAAGGCGCGAGGTTTGGCGGCAAGGCGCGCCTACGGACTGCTCAGCCTGGGCTGGAGAAACGACGGGCGCCACTGGGCCCACTATGAGCGCCTGTATGTCATCCTTGCTGGCCTGGCGACGCCTCTGGTGGTGTCCGTCCACAGCATCGTCGGCCTCGATTTCGCCGTAGCCATTCTACCCGGCTGGCACTCGACGGTCTTCCCTCCCTACTTCGTCGGCGGGGCGATCTTCTCCGGGTTTGCGATGGTGATGACCCTGGTGATCCCGCTGCGCGCGTTCTTCCGGCTCGAATCGCTGATCACCGCCAGGCATCTCGAGCTCATGGCGCTGGTGATCCTGGCCACGGGATGGGTCGTCGCCTACGGATACTTCAGCGAGTTCTTCACAGCCTGGTGGAACGCCGATGAATACGACCGCTTTGTGGGCGCGAACCGCGCGCTCGGTCCCTATGCGCCCTGGTTCTGGCTGATGCTCACGTGCAACATCCTCGTGCCCCAATTGTTTTGGTCGCGGCGGATGCGACGCAGCCTTCCGGTTCTTTTTACCGCGGCCATCCTGGTCAATGTTGGGATGTGGCTTGAGCGGTTCGTCATCGTCGTGACCAGCCTTCACCGCGATTTTCTGCCGTCGGCCTGGGGCATGTATGTGCCGACGTTCTGGGATTGGGCCACCTACGCCGGCACATTCGGGCTCTTCCTCAGTCTGCTGTTTCTCTTTGTCCGTGTGCTCCCGGCAATTGCCATGTCGGAAATGCGCGGCCTGGCCGCAGAAGCAGGGAGGGCCCGATGAGTCCGATCCACGGCCTATTGGCGATCTTTCCGGATGAAGAGCGCTTCATCGAAGCCCTGAAGAAAACGCG
>Ga0302326_10020465_pt1 | contig 13615 bp, 9 predicted proteins | sample Palsa_T0_3_FD_202264 | JGI IMG/M metagenome (GOLD analysis project Ga0302326, IMG submission 202264) | Peat permafrost microbial communities from Stordalen Mire near Abisko, Sweden - Palsa_T0_3 | ecosystem: Environmental > Terrestrial > Soil > Palsa > Peat permafrost | place: Sweden: Abisko... | reverse complement strand
TGCCGCTTTGGCTCTTCCTGGTGACAGCCTCCCCTTGCATATCATCGGCGGCGGCATAGCTCCTACCCCCGATCAGAGCGACAGCGCCAACCGCCGCACCGAGATCGTCATCTCTTATCACCCCGAAACCAGCCAGCTTATGGCCACCCCTGTTCCCCGCACCGACAGCACCCAATCAACCGTGGCCTTTAACGGCGACAGCACCCAGCCCTCCGCCGTTATCTCCCTTCGGCATATCAATTTTGTCATGGACACGCCCATCCCCACCGATGCCACCCGGATGATACTGCCCGGCTATGTGACCCAGCTGCAGCAATACAAGGACCGGCATCTCGAGATCGATGGCTATGTCAATTCCGTTGTTCCCCTGAACGGCCCCACCGATCCGCTATTCATCCTTTCCGTCAAACGCGCAAAATATATTTACGACTACCTTGTCGACGCCGGTTTCGATCCGGGCAAGCTCACCTATAAAGGAATGGGAAACACCTCCCCCGTCAACCCCGATCCCGCCAACAGGGAGGAAATGAACGCCAATATGCGCGTCGAAATCAAAGTTTATTAAAAAGCGTAAATTAGTAAACCCGGGAGCCCGCCCACCGGGGCCCCCGCCCAAAATCACCAGGTTATGACCGTAAAACAAATCATGACCGAGCTCCAATCGATGGGTTCGGACAGTATTAAGAAGATCCTGCTGCGGCATGGCGTCCGCGAGCCTCTCTTTGGAGTCAAGGTAGAGCAGCTGAAGACCATCCAGAAAAAAGTCAAAAAAGACTACCAGCTCGCCAAGGACCTCTACGCCACCGGCAATGCCGATGCCATGTACCTCGCCGGATTGATCGCCGATGATGAAAAGATGACAAAGACGGATCTCCAATCCTGGGTGAAACAGGCCGTCTCCCAAAATATCGGCGAATATACCGTACCCTGGGTCGCCGCCGGCAGCCACCATGGTTATGAACTCGCTTTGAAATGGATCGACTCGAAAGAGGAATATGTCGCCGCCGCCGGCTGGGCCACGCTGAGCAACCTCGTCGCCCTTTTGCCCGACACCAAACTGGATCTTCCCGAATTAAAAGCACTCCTGGGTCGCGTCGTCAAAGACGTCCATTCCGCCGATAACCGCGTCCGCTATACCATGAACGGATTTATCATCTCCGTCGGCGCCTATGTCACCGCGCTCACCGGCGATGCCATCGCCGCCGCAAAAAAGATCGGCCCAATCACCATCAATATGGATGGCACAGCCTGCAAAGTGCCGGCCGCCACAGAATATATCCAAAAAATAAAAGACCGGGGCTCGCTGGGCAAAAAGAAAAAGACGGTTAAATGCTGAGCTGTCAAGGGAGCGCCATAGATCATATAATAATATTTCCCTTTCGAATTTCCTGCCAGATTATCGGTTACTTGGCGGATAAGCGGGAGCATCTTGATATTTTGGAGCAAAATTTTGATTTTTCCGGGGTTTTGGAAAGGGATAACCTTCTATATCAGAATATTACAAAAAAAATCGGCCTGGTATATCGGAACTGTTCTTAGTAATCTCGGCTGTCTCTCCTATTTGGATAAGCTCGATATTATGATTAAATTTGAGGTATTATAGCAATAAAAAAGGCCATGGCATCACCATCTTTATCAAGATCAAAAGAAATGCTGCGCAGTTTCATACAATTGAATGACGCAGAGCAAAAAAGTGTTTTACAAATGATTAAAACCTTCTTAAAAAGTAGGGAAAAGCAATCTGAACGGGTAACCATTGAGCAATACAATCGGGAAATTGACGAGGCTTTGGCAGAGGTAGTTGCTGGCAATTACGTTACCCAGGAGGAGTTGGAAAGAGCAGCGGCAAAATGGTAAAAAAAGTAATCTGGCCTGCTAAAGCAAGAACGCAATTGGCAAAGGCTTATGAGTATATTCTAAAGGATTCTTTACAAAATGCTGAAAAGGTAAAGAACGATATCCTCTTGACAAATACAGGAAAAATAATGACGGTAGCTTCCGGGCGTACGAACTCCATCGCTACAGGATTGCTTATCAAATAACTGCCAAGGAAATTATCATTGTCAGAGTCCGCCATACCAAGATGGAACCAAAGAAGCATTAAACCCCTGGTTTCCGACAGATTCTATAAAAATACAAGAGCTTCGAGAGCAAAGTGATAAGCTTACCCAAAGCATACGGTCAGGGTTTGCATCAATAGCTATCCCTGAAAAATTGTTAAAAGTTGCAGTTTAACACACTCTTCCCAAATCCCTAACAATTCATTAGCATAAGTCTCAGGCTCCCATCGCTTTATACATTGTTTAACACTCGGGATCAAACGATCTACGAAGGGCAACGTTTGTTATAGTGTAAAACAATTAATCACTAAATAACTTACAACAGATGAAAATCAAACTCGGGGTCGCTCTACTAGGTACCGCTGCAGTCATCGGATGCCTGACCCTTTTTGCGAATGGGAAAAAGCCCACCAACAGTATCCTTGACACAACGGCCGCGCCCGTCGTTAAAACCGCTTACACGGAACCCGCCACCGGTGCCGGACCATCTGCTCAACCGGTGGACTTCGAAACAGCAGCCGCCGCGGCCGTGCCCTCTGTCGTGCATATTAAAACTTTAACAAAATTCAAGCAAACCGCCGGCCGGCAGGCGCCCGATCAGGATCAGGATCAGATGGGCGAAATGTTCCGCCACTTTTTTGGCGATGGCGGCGGTCGTGAATTCCAGCAGCAGTCACCCGACCAGCGTGCCTCCGGCTCCGGTGTCATCATCAGCCAGGACGGCTATATTGTCACGAACAATCACGTCGTGAACGGCGCTACCGAAATCACGGTCACGCTGAATAACCGGAAGAACTACACCGCCAAGGTGGTCGGAACCGATCCCAATACCGATCTGGCGCTGATAAAGATCGACGGCAAGGATCTGCCCGTCATGACTATCGGCAACTCCGATGAAGTGAAGCTCGGGCAATGGGTACTCGCCATCGGTTATCCCCTTAACCTGGATGTTACCGTAACGCAGGGTATCGTCAGCGCAAAATCGCGGAACATCGGCATCAACACCCAGGCCAGTGCTCCCGTCGAAGCCTTTATTCAGACCGACGCAGCCGTCAACCCCGGCAGCAGCGGCGGCGCCCTGGTCAATACCAACGGTGAGCTGATCGCCATCAACTCCGCGATCGCTTCGCCCACCGGCTCCTTTGCAGGGTATGCCTACTCTATTCCATCCAACCTGATGAAAAAAGTCATCGGGGATATTATGAAATATGGTAATGTTCAAAGAGGTTATCTCGGCATCAGTATGGCGCCCGAAGGGCTTGAAGATGCAAAAAAGAAAGAATTGGGGATCAACACCGATGTGGATGGCGTCTATGTCATGGATGTAGATCCGAAAGGTGCTGCCGGTGAGGCAGGGCTGAAGAAGGGAGATGTGATCGTAAAGATCAATGGTGAAAAGGTCGATGAAGACGCTCAGCTCGCCGAAATCATCGCCCGTCAGAAGCCAGGCGATGCCGTCAAGATCAGTTTCGACCGCAATGGTTCCGAACAGACCGTAACTGCGGTACTGAAGAACAAACTGGGATCTTTTGCCGGTACGAGACCCGCAGCCGTCGAATCCATGGGCGCTGACTTCTCCGATCTCAGCAAGGATGACGCCGCAAAGCTCGGTATGAACGGTGGGGTAGTCGTCGGCAATATCCATGACGGTGGGGTGCTCGGCAGCCAGACCAATATGCGCCCCGGCTTTATTATCACCAAAATAGGTGACCAGCCGGTAAATACCGTCGATGAATTAAAAGACGCTTTGAGCAAACAAGGCAGCAACTTCCAGATCCAGGGGGTTTATCCCGATAGTAAGGAAGTATACTACTATGGTATCAACGACTTTAAAAAATAGCTTCTATTGCCGGCCTCCGGCAATGGCGTTTATTTCATGTTATATACAAACCGCTCCGTTCACGGGGCGGTTTTTTTGCGCCACCCGCGCGCCGCTCCCACGCCGCTCCCACGCCGCGAACCGCCGCTCCGCCGCTCCGCCGCTCCGCCGCGAACCGCCCCGCGCGGCGAGGATCAATTTGCCTTTTTCTTATCGTCCTGCTCCGAGAACTTATAAAAAGCCCGCTTCATCTGGATATTTGTCACCGGGTTGACCACCAGCGGTTCATCTTCCACCACCGTCTGATTGCTATCCAGGCCATAAGCAGTCTTATCCGACTGCGCCAGCCGGCTGATGGAAAAATAGGCGTTCAATATGAATCCCTCACTTGCCGAAAACTCATTGTCATACGACAAAAACCGCTTCATGATCACAAACCGGAAATCGTTCGGCCGCATATGCGAAAAAGTCGGATACCGGCTGACAATATCCAGCTCCTTATTATTTATCATATCCTGCACCACCTTTCGCAGCATCAGCCCAATCTTTGGCTGCACCCGGAAGCCCAGCCTGAAATCAACCCGGATAATCTTATCATCCCGGATCTCTTCCACGCCATATTCCATCGTATAAGGTTCATCCGTCCGCTCGATATGCACAAACCAATACAGATCCGCCTTTTTTTCAATATTGTCAAAAATGGAATCCAGGATCCGCTTCTCGATCAGTTTCGAATACGCCGACCGTGTAAAATATACCAGGTGCGACGAATATTTTGGCACCGAGGGATCCCTGCTCAACGCCTCCAGCATGGGAATATAGTCCGGCAGGTTGACAAAGGTCAGGAAGCGCTGGGTGATCCGCCGGGCATTGTACCAGATATACATCGTAGAAATAAGCCCGATCTCAAAGACAAGAAAAAAGAGCCGCTTCACGATCTTTACCGCATTGGCGATAAAAAAGCTGGTCTCCACGCACACAAAGATCGTCAGTATCGCCCCAACGATCCAAAAGGGCATCTTCTTGACATACCGGAGAAAATAAAACATCAGAAACGTCGTCATCAGCATCGCAATCGTAATCGAAAAGCCATAGGCCGCCGTCATCGCCTCCGAAGTCCGGAAATACAACAGCACCAGCGCGCAACCAAAACAGATGATCCAGTTAATGCTTGGGATATAGATCTGTCCCCGGATATTCGACGGGTATTTTACATTGATCCGGGGCCAGAAGCTCAGACTGATCGCTTCATTGATCAGGGTAAATGAACCGCTGATCAGGGCCTGGCTGGCAATGATCGAAGCCGCGGTAGCCAGGATGATCGCCGGCAGCAAAAGCCCGCCGGGCACGATGGCGAAAAACGGGTTGACACCGCCCAGGTTGTCTTTATGCTGCAACAAAACCCAGGCGCCCTGGCCAAGATAGTTCAGCACCAGCGTGGTCTTGACAAAGATCCAGCTGATCCGGATATTTTTCCGCCCACAGTGGCCCAGGTCAGAATAAAGCGCCTCCGCGCCCGTCGTACATAAGAATATGGCGCCCAGCAGCCAGAACCCGTTCGGATGGGTCGTCAGCAACCGCAGGCCATACCAGGGATTCAACGCTTTCAGAACGGAAGGGTAATCTATCACCTGTTTCAGCCCAAGCGCTCCCATCATAAAAAACCACAGGAACATCACCGGGCCAAAGGAGCCGCCGACGATTTTTGTACCAAAGCGTTGAAAGATGAAGAGCAGCAACAGGATGACCATTACGATCTCCACCACCAGCGCATTGCCCGGAATGATATGCTGCTCCAGCCCCTTGACCATGCTCAAACCTTCGATGGCCGAAGTGATCGTTATCGGCGGCGTGATGATCCCGTCCGCCAGCAAGGTACCCGCGCCGATAATGGCAATATAAAACAGGGCCTTGTTATACCGCCGCACCAGCGCATACAGGGAGAAAACACCTCCTTCCCCGTGGTTATCAGCCTGTAGCGTGATCAACACATATTTAAAGGTCGTTTGTAAGGTCAGCGTCCAGAATACGCAGGAAATGGCGCCCAGCACCAGCAGGCGATTGGCGTCGCCGCCCTCCGTCAGGATAGTTTGAAAAGTGTAAAGGGGCGAAGTACCGATGTCCCCGTAAATGATGCCCAGCGCAACCAGCAAGCCCGCGGTGGACAAGGTGTTCATGTGTTTCTGATCCATGGTCGTTGGCACTGCAATTTTTAGTCCTCATTATCCTCCGAACCTTATCCGCAAATGATGCTAAACACTGTTGACAATTCAGATATGAAGATACCATTTATTTACCGTCCCCCGCCATCCGCCGCTGCCGCCACCGGCATCCCCGCCGTCATACCCCCACCTATGACCAACGGTCCAAATATCACATAAGCGGCCTAAGACCGGTCAAAAACCGATAGGTTTAACGTCTCCACCTTTCTTTTATAAAATAAAAAAAACATATGAGCCGGCTTAAACTTCACCTACTATTTTCCTATCTCATCCCAAAATAAACTGTTAAAACACTCTATTATGAAAACAAAGCTTTTTTCCTCGCTGACGGCCGCCATCGCTGTCGCCGGCCTGATCGTCGCCTGCAACAAGAGCAATAGCACTGGCAGCTCCTCTACCTCGAGCGGAACGAGCGCAACTCAAGTTCAGACCGAATCGGATGATGAGACCCAGGTATCCAATGAAATGGACGCCGCCACCAATGATGCGAACAACAGTCTCAACGCCTCGAACTCGTTTAGCGGCGGCGCTGCCATCACGGGCTACAGCAGCGGCGTTGTCACCGACGGCGGCCCGGGCAGCCCTATTATCATTGACTACAGCATCTGCGACGCCACCGTTACCACGGACACCGCAGATGGTCTCCGGCAGATCGTCATTACGTATAACGGTGCGAATTGCTGGGGCAACCGCACCCGTACCGGCGTAATCGTGATCTCTATCCCGGTGGGCGTTCGCTGGCGTGATACCGGCGCAGTCGTAACGGTCAGCATTCAAAACCTGAAAATCACGCGTATCCGCGACAACAAGACCATCACCCTAAACGGCGCCTATACCTATACCAACGTCAGCGGCGGTCTGTTAAGAGACCTCGCTACCCTCGGAACCATTACCCATACCATCGCCGCAGACAGCGTTACTATCCAGTTTGCCGACAGCGCCACCCGTACCTGGAGCGTCTCCAAACAACGAGTGTTTACCTATAACGACGGTGTCGTCATCACGACAACCGGCACACATTCGGATGGAACGAATTCCGATGTGGCGATCTGGGGAACGAACCGCTATGGTAACGCTTTCGAATCGCTGATCTCACAGCCCAAGGTCATCGAGCAATCCTGTGACTATCGGCTGACCAGCGGTCAGAATGTGATCATCCGGCCCGCCGTTACTATCACTGTCACCTATGGCCTCGATGTCAATGGCGATCCGACCGGCTGCCCTGGTAGTGGAACCTACTATTACAAAGCAGTCTGGACGATCAACGGCAAGACGTATACGTTTATCGCGCCCTACTAATCTGGCCCGCCGATTAATCCGGCTCCCGTTAATAGAAGAGGTTGTCTCCAGTGGGTTGGCAGGCGACCTCTTTTATTTTCTTCCGATGCCCACCGCAAAAACGCCCGGTTTTACCACAAACGACATCAATTTCACCACAAACGACATTAATGTGGAATATTATACCCCATAAATCCATGAGAATCGGGATTTCCCACATCGAATAAAACAACGACTCCCTCCCGGCGACTGATCTAAACTCATATTATCAAGTTATTTCATAGGTAAAAAACCCGGTATATGTTAATGGTCGCAACAGGCCCAGCTTTTGATCTATTAAATTGGACTCTTAATAGGATATTGGAATTTAGCAACGGCCTGGATTTTCATCCGGGCTTTTTTTTTGCATAGGCTACAGCACCAGCAATTTGGTAACAAACAACAATCTTATGGAACAACTACAGAAGTTTCGCGCAGTCAAATATGATAAATATGGTGGGATCGACGTTCTTCATATAGCAGAGATCCCTATACCGGTACCCGGCAAGACCCAGGCGCTCGTCAGAGTGCGGGCCGCCGGCATCAACCCCGGTGAAGCCTCCATCCGCGAGGGCATCTTTGCCAATCAATGGCCCTCCACCTTCCCCTCCGGTCAAGGCGCCGACTTCGCCGGCATCGTGGAAAAAGCGGGAGACGAGGTAAAAGACCTGGCCGCCGGAGACGAGGTTATCGGTTTCACCAACGATCGCGCCAGCCAGGCCGAATTGGTGCTCGTCGATGCCACACAGCTCGTCCGTCGACCTGCCGGCGTCTCCTGGGAACAAGCCGGTAGCTTGTTCGTGGCAGGGACCACTGCTTACGCCGCCATAAATGCCGTTGCGCTAAAACCTGGCGACACCCTCGTCGTATCGGGCGCCGCGGGCGGCGTCGGTTCCATCGTCGTCCAGCTGGCTATAAATGCAGGCGCCAAAGTCATCGGTCTGGCCAGCGAAACCAATCACCCCTGGCTTGTCAAACACAGGATCATCCCCATTACTTATGGCGAAGGGATGGCCAACCGGATCAGAAGCGCCTCCGGCGGCCGTGTCGATGCCTTTATCGATACCTTCGGCGGCGGCTATGTTGAGCTGGCCCTCGACCTCGGCATCAAGCCCGATCGGATCGACACCATCATCGACTTTAAAGCCGCCGCAAAATATCACGTCAAGACCGCAGGCAACAGCGATGGGGGAAGACCCGAAGTGCTCGCCGAGCTGGCAAAGATGATCGATGAGGGTGAGCTCGAGATCCCCATCGCCAAAGTCTATCCGCTTGACGAAGTCCGGGACGCCTACCAGGAGCTGGCCAAACGCCACACACATGGGAAGGTGGTGCTGGTGCCGTGATGTGCACCCGCGCGCGGTGAGGCGCATCCTCGTGCCTTGACGCGCATCTTTATGCCGCGACCCGGGCGCTGCTGCGATAAAGCCATTTCCCGTATATTTGGCCAGTCAAATCTCATAGCATGACGAAGCCGATCAAACGATGCCACTGGCCCGGCAACGACGAACTCTATATCAAATACCACGACGAAGAATGGGGAAAAGAAACCCACGATGAAAAAAAACTCTTTGAATTCCTGATCCTCGAATCGGCCCAGGCGGGGTTGAGCTGGATCACCATCCTGCGCCGCCGGAACAACTATAAAAAAGCTTTTGCCAATTTTAATGCAAAAAAAGTGGCCGCATTCGACGAGTCCGACTATAGCCGGCTGTTAAACGATGAAGGCATCATCCGCAACCGCTTAAAGATCCGCGCCGCCATCAGCACCGCACAGCTTTTTCTCGCCGTTCAAAAAGAATTCGGCTCCTTTAGCAATTACCTGTATGGTTTTATGCCGGAGGGGAAACCCATCCTCAACCACCCCACGAAAATCATGGCCACCTCGCCCATCTCCGACGCGATCAGTAAGGATATGAAAAAACGGGGGTTCAAATTCTTTGGTACGACGATCTGTTATGCTTATATGCAGGCTGTCGGCATGGTCAATGATCATATCGCCGGTTGTTCGTTCAAGTAATACCCGCCTCACCCACGGCCTTCCCGCGCCGCGGGGTGAGCTTCCCCGTCACCAGGTCAATTCTCCTCCAGAGGATTAGCCGCTTTCAAATAATTGATAATCAAGTAAATGCATTTTTGCGATATCAAATATACAAATTAGGTCACTCAACCAACCTAATTAATGTAAATTACGCCATCCAAATGGCCTAATTAATACTTTATGGACATCCCGCGTTTATTAGAGAAGAAAATTGAAGGTGACTTGAGCAAGCAAAAAGTAGTCAAGTTATATGGAACACGACGCACCGGTAAAACCACCATTATTGAAAACATTGCCGCCAGGCATGGGGATAATGCGCTTTTATTGCAAGGCGAGGATTTGCAGGTAGCAGCCTTATTGCAGCAAAGAACGGTGGCAAATTATATCCAATTAACCAAGGGAAAGAAAATCGTGATTATAGATGAAGCCCAGGCTATCCCGGAAATTGGTAAGATCCTCAAACTGATGATAGATAGTGTCAAAGGTATCACCATCATTGCAACAGGTAGCAGCAGCTTTGACCTGGTTTATAGCACGGGAGAGCCCCTGGTTGGGCGGAATATAGTATATTATTTATACCCTATTGCGCAAGTTGAATTATCCGTTACGGAAGACAAACTTACTACCGTCCGTAATCTTGAACAAAGATTAATTTATGGCAGCTATCCTGAGTTGTGGCATCTTACAAACCAGCAGGAGCAGGAGAATTATTTGAAGCAAATGGTAAATAGTTATTTATTAAAAGATATTTTGACAATGGAAAATGTCAAAGGCGCTGATGTCCTCTTCAAATTACTCCAATTGCTAGCCTGGCAACTGGGAGGACAGGTAAGTACCAGTGAATTGGGAAATGCGCTTCAATTGAATAAAAGCACTGTAGAACGTTATCTGGATTTGCTTTCCAAGGTGTTTATTATTTACCCTTTAAACGGCTATAGTAACAACCTGCGTAAAGAAGTCAGTAAAAGCAAAAAATGGTACTTCTATGATAATGGGATCCGCAACGCATTAATCAATAATTTTAGCCCACTCCAAAACCGGAATGATACTGGTCAATTATGGGAGCAATATATATTAGGTGAACGAATGAAACACAATAGCTACAGTGGGTATCAACCCCAATATTTCTTTTGGCGTACTTATGATGGGCAAGAAATTGATCTGCTGGAACTTGATAACAAAGAACATCTGCAAGCACTCGAATGCAAATGGCAGAGCCGGAAGATTAAAATTCCTGCGGCTTTTGCAAAGGCCTATCCGGAAGCCGATTTTTCGGTGATTCACCAGGATAATTACCTGGAGTGGATAGTTGGGTAGGCAACCGCCTCCTCGATATCCGGCGTCCGGTAAAACCGCTCGGAGATCTATCGCGATCCAAACGGGAAGATGACTTTAAAAGTAAAATCACGGCCCATATTGAATACGCCTTGCCGCTGGTTGGTGACGGTGACAAGGCTGCCGTTCCGGGCGTAGAAATACTGCGCCAGGTTCAAATGGTCGGCGTACCCAATATTGGTCAGGTTCGTGCAATTAAGAAAGAACGAGCAGACCACCCGGCCGGATTTGCGGTTGACGAACCGGGTGCCGAATCCGGCATCGACGAGGGTGTAGGCTGCCGCGGGTACTTCGGTGAAGAGAGCACTGTAAATATCGTTTTGTTGCCAATAGTGCGCCAAACCGATCTTGAAATATGTCGCTGACCCTGCAGACCCGGGTTTGTCGTTCAGCCGGAATTTCAGTTCGCTGTGCAAATGGGGCGCAGGCGTCCAGGGAATATGGTCGGTGGAATCCGTTGCATGGGGCAGCCGGGAATAGATATAGGAAAACCGGTTATTCCATTCCAGCCATTTCGCTCCAGAAGGGTGAACATTGAAATATGCGGTAAGACCGGTCAGGATCGCCGTATTGGAGGACACGTATTCATAAACGGGATAGCCCTGGGAGCTGGAATCCGTCCGATCGGCAAAGATAAAATTGCCGATGTGATTATAGAATCCGTCGAGCTCGAGGCTGATATCCGTTCCGCTGTAGCCATATGCCGCATCGATCTGATAGCCCTGCTCCTGCTTCAGGTTGATATTACCCAGCTGGAAGGCGTTGGAGCCGATGTTCAGGCCGTTGCTCGTGAGCTCATTAATAGCCGGGGCCCGAAAGCTTTTGGCGATATTGAGCTTGACATATTGACCATGTGGCAGCTGGTAAGAGGCGCCGATGCTTCCGGACCAGCCCGAATACGTATTGTTGAAGGGGGTGAACCCATACAATCCATCACCGATGAAGTTGGTGATATCATAGCGTAATCCGCCGCTCAGGGTGAGCGCCTTGATGTTCTTCTCCACGATCACAAACCCGCCGACCTCAAAGTTGCGATAGTTCGGGATCTCGTAGTCGGGCACATAGGGCGGCGGCGGCGCCGGGAGATTATGCATAAATTCATAAATGCCGTTGAAGCCGGTGGTCAGCTTCAGACCTTTCTCCGCGTCGGCAAGCTGATATTTAAGCGCATAAGGGATGTCGAAAACCACCATATTGCCCTCCCCGACTGTACCCGAATCGATGTCGTGATGGACGCTGCTGGTGAAGCCGATGTCAAAGCCGATGCTGCCTTTCCTGACGTTGAAACTGTTCTGCCACCAGGCCTGGTATTCATCGAGGATCTTGTCACCGGCGATGGTAGCGTTGTAGGAGAGGAAATTGCTTAGGCTTGGAGCGGTCTTGTCGCCTATCGGGTTATCGAAGATGAATTTTCCCGTGGCACTGTCACGGTTGCCATCCGGCACCTGGATGCGGCGGAACAACGCGCTGATGGTCAGCCGCGAATAGCCCCAGGACTTATTAAGACCAAGGGTCAGCCGGCCGTTGCCCTGGTTCCACGCAGAGCCCCAGACATAGCCGTCCTTCGGGTTCCAGTAGCTGTGGGCCAGCTCGCCGCTCGCCCTCAGGTCATAGACTAAGCCGTTGTCGTTGCCGCCAAGGTGCAGGGAGCTGCCCATATATCCGTTGTTGGCATGATATTCCGAAAGCCAGCTTCCCTGAAACGTTCCGTTGGGAGCGAAAGGAGCGGTCTTGAAATTGATGACGCCGGCCTCCGCGCTCGCACCGTATTGCAGGGACGCCGGTCCGCGGATGACTTCGGCATCATAAACCGCATAGGGGTCGATGAGGATGCCGTGATCGTCACCCCACTGGAAGTCCTCCTGGGGCAGGCCATCGGTCAGTACCAGAACACGGTCAAAGCCAAGCCCGTTGATCTGGGGTTTGGTCGTTCCTACCCCTTCGGTGGTCTCGCTGACGCCGGGCTGGTTGGCGACCAGGTCGATGGCGGTATTGGCAGCGCACTGAAGGATCATGTCGTGGGTGACTACGGAAACGGGGACCGGGGACCGCTGAGTGTTGGTGATGTTGCCGAGGCTCGTGATGACCACCTGCTGCAAAGAGCTAAAGGATACGGTCGGATTGAAATCAAGCGTCGTCGGGCCGGTTATCCTGACCTGCCGGAACTGGGTGCTGTAGCCCAGAGATTGCATCTCGATGTCATAAGTGCCCCTGGGAAGGGGTTTGATCGTGTAGTTACCATGACGGTCGGTCATAGCCCCAAGCCGGAGCTGCGGCAGATAGACGGACGCTCCTTCAATAGGATGGTGACCGGCAGAGTCAGTAACCGTACCCTGCAAAGACTGCGCATTCAAAAAATATCCGGATGACAGGCATAGGAATACAAAGAGTATCTTTTGCATGAAAAATGTTTGGTTTGGGCAAACGAATGCGACGGCGCATGCGAATGACCGTCAACAAAAAATTAACTCAACACATTACAAAAGGATAAAACATCAGGCCCTGGGGGGATGGAAGATATCGACGCAAAGGATCAGCGAAGGTCCACAGGAACGAAATGCGCCCGCCGCAACCCCGTGCAGATCGGTGACAGGGATACTAAGAGAGGCCAGTGCCGACCGCGAGAAAAACACGACTTCATTCTTGCCATTTATCAACCGTTCACGGTTATCCTGATCATCCTTCTGCTCCTGGCGGAGCTTTTTCATCAGTTGGCATTTACCATTGCAATGCATCGCCGGAAAAGCTTTATTCTCACAGTTTTTGGCATAGTCCGCCATATGCGTATAATAATCGGCAATAATAAAGAAGTGACTAAAAC
>Ga0302326_10020463_pt1 | contig 13615 bp, 8 predicted proteins | sample Palsa_T0_3_FD_202264 | JGI IMG/M metagenome (GOLD analysis project Ga0302326, IMG submission 202264) | Peat permafrost microbial communities from Stordalen Mire near Abisko, Sweden - Palsa_T0_3 | ecosystem: Environmental > Terrestrial > Soil > Palsa > Peat permafrost | place: Sweden: Abisko... | reverse complement strand
CTCCAGTTATTGGTGGAACGCGCGCAGTACATTACCGGTGCAACTGGAACGGCCCTCGCTCTGGCCCAGGGTGACGAGATGGTTTGCCGCGCCAGCGCTGGTTCTTCAGCGCCGGCAATCGGGGCTCGCTTGCAGGTACGGTCCGGATTGACCGGGGAAAGCATCGCCCGGAGGCAGTTGCTGCGGTGCGACAACGCGGAAACCGACCCACGCGTGAATCTGGAAACATGCCGGGCGCTGGGCATTGCCTCTATCGTGGTTTTGCCGTTGCTGCGGCGTACGGGGGAGATTCGCGGTCTGCTCGAGCTATTTTCCGATCATCCGTATGCTTTCGAAGAACGCGATCTTATCGCGCTGGAGCGCATGGCCGACCTTACTTTGACGGCACTCGACCTGGCCGAGAAACGGCAGAGCCTGGCGCCGATGTTCCGGCAAGAGGTGGAAAGATCGCAGGAATCTCCATCGGCGGGGAGTGCGCGATCCGGACCCGTAATTCCCATTCATGCGGAGTTCGGTGAGCCTCCATTTGATCGCGGCGAATCGCCGGGTTCGTCGGCGCCATCACCATCAAGCCTGCCATCGCTGGTTTCAGTGCCTGACGCCATGCGCCGGGTGCAGAAATGCGCTGCCTGTGGATTTCCGGTTTCCGAGGGAAGAGTATTCTGCATCGATTGCGAGAGGGACAGGAAGGACTTTGAGAAGCAGCAGCGCGAGAAGGAGCAGGGCAAGATCGAACAAGAAAAAATAAAACAAGGCGAGCACGATACGCCGTCCGCCTCAGCGGCGCCGATGCCCGAGGAAATTGTTCCGGCCTTCCTCTCAAACTATGGGCCCGCCCATGAATCGTGGTTTGCGAACCACATCAATCTGCTGGCGATCGTCGTCCTGATTGTGGGCGTCCTGGTTGCCATAGTGGTATTTCGATAACTACTCGTGCACTCACGAGCGCCGTTTTCCTTGACAAATTCAGAGCAGAATCATAGTCTGCGCTTAATCCCTTGTTTGCACACAAAGGTGTCCGAGAATGAAAAATGTGTATGAAGTGTTACGGCAAAAGGAACTTGAACTAACCAGGCTGGAAAAAGAAGTTGAGGCCTTGCGCGTCTCCGCTCCGCTGCTTTCGGACGAAAAAGAGATGATCGCCGAAGCGCCTATGCCTAAGCCCAGTCTGGCCGCCCCCGTCCCGCAGCAGCCAGTCCGTATTCCCCCAGTGGTTGCCGCTCAGGCTGCAGTTCCGCCAGCACGCGTGGCCGGATGGGAAGATGCATCGAAGCGCTGGCCATAGTCCAATTGCTGGTCGCTGTTGAAGCGCGGCTTGTCCCCGCGTCTCCGTCATTGAAACGGCCCGTCATTGAAATAGCCCGGGATCGAAAGCTCCCAGGCTATTATTTTCTCTTAGTTATTCTCTCTATCCCGGGCATTTTCAGTCCTGCGTGGTGAACGCCAGGGCCAATAATGTCTTTTGCTCAACCTCGTGCGCTTTTGCTGACCCAGTAGCCGGACTCGCACTGGCAGAACGTTTCACCGAAAGCACGGGCCTTTCGCCGGCGATGCGCTTCAGGCGCGGAAGCATGTAGGAAAGCGCACCCATGTTGGACGGCTCCTCCTGCACCCACACAATATCTCGCGCTGTCGCGTGGCGCTCAAGTTCCGCAGCCAGTTCCGCCTCCGGGAAGGGATACATCTGCTCCAGGAAGATTATGGCGGTACTCAAGTCGTTGCGCTTCTGACGTTCGGCGCGAAGCTCGTGTCCGATCTTCCCGGTGCAGATCAGAATCCGTTTGGCGTCCTGCGCCTGGGCGTCCGGGATCACGGGCAGAAAGCGCTGATGGGTCAGATCGTCGAGCGGAGAGAGCGCGTCCGGATGCCGCAACATGCTCTTGGGCGTGAACACGACCAAGGGCTTCCTCCACTTGCGCAACGCCTGCCGACGCAGCAGGTGGAAATATTGTCCAGCGTTCGAGGGCTGACAGATCTGGATATTGTCTCGCGCCGCCAGCTGCAAGAAGCGCTCTATGCGCGCACTCGAATGTTCCGGACCCTGGCCTTCGTAGCCGTGCGGCAGTAATAACACAAGGCCGGACAGGAGTCCCCACTTGTCTTCGCCCGCGCACACAAACTGATCGATCACCGCTTGCGCCACGTTCGCAAAATCACCAAACTGCGCTTCCCACAAAACCAGCGCTTCGGGATAATCGCGGCTGTAACCATATTCAAATCCCATTACGCCCGCTTCCGAAAGCGTTGAGTTGTAGATGTCGCAGGCCGCCTGGCCCGGCGCGATGTGGCGCAGCGGAACGTATTCGGTTTCATCCTGAATATCGAGCAGCACCGAGTGGCGTTGATTGAAGGTCGCACGCCGCGTGTCCTGGCCGCTCAGGCGCACTGGAATCCCCTGCTTTAACAGGCTTGCAAAAGCCAGGGCCTCCGCCATGCCGTAGTCGATGGGCTTCTTGCCCGTCCCCATCTCCTCGCGCTGCTCGAGCAATTTCTTCACCTTCGGATGGATGTGAAAGCCCTCCGGATACGTAGTCAGATACCCGGTGAGCTCGACCAACTCGTCGCGCGCAACGCCCGTCGGCTGTTCGTATTCGGGTTTGTAGCGGCCGCCAAAGTAGCCGTCCCAGTATTTTGGAAGATCGCGCATCATCGGCTTCTTGGTGACTTGGGTCGCGCTTTTCTGTGCGGCCTCATACTCGCTCTTGATGGCGCCTACCCATTCCGCGAGATTCTCGATGGCGAGTTGTTTCGCGTAAATCTGGTACAACGGCGGATGCTCCTTGATCGCCTTGTACATCAGCGGTTGGGTTACCGTGGGATCGTCTACCTCGCTATGTCCATGACGCCGATACCCGATCAGATCGATGATTACGTCGGTGCCGAATTTGTAGCGGTACTCGGTTGCGATGCGCGCGACGCGCAGCACCGCGTCCACATCTTCACCATTCACATGAAAGATAGGAATGGCCTGTCGCCGGGCCAGTTGCGCTGAGAAGCGCGAAGAATGCTCTTCGCGGGCGTTGGTGGTGAATCCGACGAGGTTGTTGACGATTACGTGGACCGTTCCGCCCACGGTGTAGCCGGCGAGGTCGGCATAATTGATGGTCTCCGCGGTGATACCTTGTCCGGCAAATGCGGCGTCGCCGTGCACGAGCAGAGGGAGATATTTTGCCTTGCCGCCTTCACCGGCGCGGTCCTGCTTGGCCCGGGTGCGCCCCACCGTCACCGGATTTACGGCTTCGAGGTGGCTGGGATTTGATACCAAATGGATATGAATATTCTTCCCGCTGCGTGTGAGGTAGTCGCCGGTCGCGCCCATGTGGTACTTCACGTCACCCGAGCCCAATACGCTGCGCGGATCCACGTCCTCAAATTCGGCAAACACCTGTTCCGCCGGACGTTTGGCCAAATGAATGATGACGTTCAGGCGCCCGCGGTGACTCATACCCATCACCAGCTCCACCGCGCCGCGCTCGCCGGCCGCTTCGAGAACCTCATCCACCGCCAGCAACAGCGAGGTGTTGCCTTCGAGTGAAAATCGTTTGTTGCCCAAGTATCGCTGCTGCAGCGTCTGTTCAAACAAGTCGGCGCGCAGCAGCAAGTCCAGCGCGCGCTCGTGGTCGACTGGCGCCGGGTCCGCCTCGATGCGTTCCTGAATCCAGCGCCGCCGCTCCGGGTCGGCGATGTGCATGAACTCCAGGCCTACGCTGGCGCAGTAAATGCGCCGCGCTTCGCGCGCCCATTCATTGTCGATCTGCAGGTCGGGATGTGGCTGCGGAGGCAACAGGCCGAGCGGGTTCAGTTCGGCTTCCAGGTAGCCAAATTGCCGGAACAGCCCAAAAACACGTTCCCGTTCGTAATTTTCAATAATGGCAGGAGTTGCGGCAGCGCCAGGTTTTCGAGTTGAAGTAGCCATAAAAGGTCTCCTATAGAATAGCGGATGGATCGCGATTTTGTAGTTACCAGCGTCCATGTCGGAGGCACCCTTATGAGCAGCGGAATCATCGACGTGCTGAGCCGGTACACGGTGCCCGAAACCCTGGCACGGCTCCAGTCGATCCTCAAAGAGAAGGCGTTGACTGTATTTGCGCTCATCGACCACAGCGGTGAGGCGGAGAAGGCCGGCCTCACCATGCGCCCCACGCAATTGCTAATCTTCGGCAGTCCAAAAGGGGGCACCCCTTTGATGGTGGCTTCGCCGAGGTTGGCTATCGACCTTCCGCTGAAGGCGCTGGCGTGGCAGGACGAGCACGGCCAGGTGTGGCTCTCCTACAATTCGCCGGAATACCTTCAAGAGCGGCACGGGTTTCCGGCCGAACTTATGAAAAATATCGCCGGAATTGCTGGGTTGGTTCAGAAGGCTGTGGAATAATGGCGGGCTGCCAGAATCCCTGGTTCGAGCATGCCCGATAATACGAACCCTAACCGTGCGCGCGATCACCTCGCTAACGAACGGACCTTTCTGGCGTGGCTGCGGACCGGGATTGCGACCATTGTTTTTGGATTCGCTATTGGACGCTTTTCCATTGCGCTGCGCGAATTCATGAAGGTGCAGGGGTACGCGTCCAGTACCCCCGGTTTTACGACGTGGCTGGGCATTATTTCAGCGGTCGGCGGAGTGTTGCTGATTCTGGCTGGTTTGAAGCGCTATCGTCAGACCAAGGTGCAACTCGACTCGGACACCTTTGAGCCCGCCGGTGCGGTGATTGATGTCGTGTCTTGTTTGCTGGCCATTTTTGGATTAGTGCTGGCGGGGTATCTGGCATACATCGAAATTTTCGACAAATGAGCGACGAGTGACAAATGGCGAATGAAGGGGAAAAGGAAGCCGCGGGGCGCGCCGCCGCAAAACTGGTCCGCGACGGAGATATTGTTGGCCTGGGCACCGGCTCGACGGCTTACTTCACGGTGCTGGCGCTCGGCGAGCGCGTGAAATCGGGATTGAAGATTATCGGAATTCCGACGTCGGCGCATACCAGCGATCTGGCTCGCTCAGTTGGCATTCCGCTGACCACGCTGGACGAACATCCGGAGATTGACATCACGATCGACGGCGCGGATGAGGTTGATCCCAAGCTCAATTTGATCAAGGGCGGCGGGGGTGCGTTGACACGCGAGAAGGTCATCGCGTTCGCTTCCAAGAAGATGGTTGTGGTGGCGGACTCCAGCAAAGTGGTTGAGGCGCTCGGCAAGTTTCCTTTGCCGGTCGAGGTCATTTCGTTTGCGCGAACTGTAGTCGAGAAGAAGATCGTGTCGCTCGGGGCGGTGCCGAAATTGCGCGCGGCGGCTGGCGGCAGTCTTTACCTGACCGACAACGGCAACCCGATTCTTGATTGCAGCTTTGGGGAGATTCACGATCCTCCGGCGCTGGCGCTTACCTTGAGCAACATTCCAGGCGTCGTTGAACATGGGCTGTTTGTCGGGCTGACGAAGTTGGTGTTGGTGGGGCGAGGGGACCGCGTGGAGGAGTTGCGGCAGGTTAAGCCGTAATCTCATGCAACGCCGCCAGCAACCGCTCCACTTCCTCCATCGTGTTGTAGTGCACCAGGCCGATGCGCAGGAATCCTCCCAGCCGCTCAACGTCCAATTTTTCAGTGAGGTTGAGGGCGTAGTAATTTCCATCCCAGGTGAAGATGCCACGCTCGCCCAGCTTCGTTGCCAGTTCCAGAGGCGAGTGGCCTTCCATGCGGACCGCGAAGGTTGCGCAACGATTCTCGAGGCGTTGCCGGTCGCTGATGCCGTACAGCTTCAGGCCGGGGATGGCGAGCAGGCCTGCGATCATTTTTTCCATCAGGGCGCGCTCGTGCTCATGAATGGCTTCGTGCGCGGCCAGGATCGCGGCGCGCCGGGTTGTGATCGCGGGTTTCGCGTGCCGGCCAAGTTCTTCCCAGTAATCCACGCAGGCCTTGATTCCGGCTATGCACTCGTGGTTCAGCGTACCCCATTCCCAGCAGTTGGGAATGCTGTCGGTGTTGGGCCGGAGTTTATAGGGACGCAGTCTCTTCAGGTGCTCGCGCTTCCCGTAGAGCACTCCCATGTGCGGACCGAAAAATTTGTACGTTGAGCACACAAGAAAATCGCAGTCGAGCGCGCGCACGTCGATCGGGCCATGGGGAGCGTAGTGGACGGCATCGATGTAACTCAGTGCTCCCGCTTGCCGCGCCAGTCTCACCACTTCGGCGACGTTGTTGATGGTGCCTACCGCATTCGACGCATAGCCGACCGCCACGAGACGGGTGCGCTTTCCAATTTTTGCCGCCAGGTCGTCCATGTCGAGGGTGCAATCTTCTTCGTTGAATGTGACTGCGCGGATGACTACACCTGTTTCTTCCAACGCTTTCCAGGGTGAGAAGTTGGCGTCATGGTCGAGGAGGGTGAGCACGATTTCGTCGCCGGGGCCGAGTTCGCGTCCGAGGGCGCGGCTCATGGCGAAGGTGAGCGATGTCATATTCGCGCCGAAAACGATTTCATCCGCATCGCAATTCAGAAAATCGCCCATGGCCGAGCGAGCGTCGGAGATCATGCGGTCGGTGTTGCGGCTGGTCTGGTAAGCGCCGCCGGTGTTGGCGTTGTTGCGTGCAAGATAGTTGACGATGGCTTCCATCACACGCCGCGGCGCCTGCGTGCCGCCGGGGCCATCCAGAAAAACCGCGGGATGTCCGTTGACAGTCTGCGCCAGCGCGGGGAACTGCGAACGAACCCAGGTGACGTCGAAGGCGGTGGACGAAGATGAAGCCTGTTCCGCAATTGGCATAGCAGACATTCTACTTCGACAGGTGATTGCAGATTATCGGTGGCTATGGGTCGAGGGGCAAGCAAATTCAAGACCAACGTCAAAGGCAGCGGACAGGAGCGTCCGCTCCACACGAGCAACGGATGGCGGCGACCTATTGCGCTATGCGTTCGGGAGCCGGTTGCCTGCTTTTTCCTTTGTTGCCCGCGTCGAGGCGGATGCGCGTGATTCGCGTCGTTTCCTGGACCAGATCGCCGGTGGCGGGAGTTCCGTCTCCCGCCATCACGGAACCTGCGGCTAGAGCAAAGCGCAATGCATCCGCTTGATCATCAAAATACAAAATGACTTGTCCCGACATAAATACTTCTCCCTGAGTCTGACGTCCCAAGGTTCGCGATGGTGCAAGCGAAACTGGGAAAGATCGATCTAAAACGCAGGTGGCGCATCAACCGACGAGTGGTGGTGGCAACTCCAATTTCAATGATTGTCGAAGAATGCCGGGGCCGGTGATAGTGCTTTTGTTGGTTCTCGCCCTGCCAGCGCCGGGGGATGACGATCTGGGAGGTGGCAGCAGTTCTCAGTTTCCAGTTCTGCTCGGCTTGGACGGGCGAGGGCGCCCGTCCCCACACGTTCGAACGGGCTTATTTTTAACGTGCCACGTTTCCCTTGATGACCATCTAAGGATAGAATCGTCTTATAGCTACAGGGCTGAAACAGCGACTCGGGATGGCATGCTAAAGGTTTCGGATAGTCCGGGCATATTTGTCAGAGCAGCGTGTGTGCTCTGCGTTGCCCTGATGTGCGTGATGGGGACGGTCCAGGCGACCCACTCGCATCCCGAGAACTCGACCACATCCCATCACTCCTGCTCGATCTGCGCGACGGCCCACGTTGGGCTCAATACTCAAACCGTTGTATCTACGCCGGTTATAGTTACGGCAGCCCTGGCGAGTCCGGTTGCCGCGGTTTCCCTGATCTTCCGTCCCACCTCCACCCAGTTCATTCGTCCTCCACCTGCGCTCTGATCCACGCTCTGGTCCGCGCCTGGTCCTGAGGTGTCCCCGAGAATAGCGCGAGCATCGATCTTCCATGTGATTTTCCATGCGATCGGACTCGCTCCAGAACATTTGTTGGAGGAATCATGCATTTGTCTTACAAGAGCTGGCTGGCCGTGGTTATTGCGGCCGTTGTGATGGTGTGTGTCGCGGCTGCTGCGAATCCGCAGTCGGGCGGGAGCGCAGGATCGATTATCGGCTCTGTATTAGATCAGTCGGGCGCGGTGGTGGCGAACGCCAGTGTCGAGATTCACAACCCGGTCACCGGCTTTGACCGGACGACGACCACGGACGGTAAGGGGAGTTTCAGTTTCCAGAACGTGCCGTTTAATCCCTATCACATGACGGTGAAGGCCGCGGGCTTTGCCCAACATGCTCAGGACGTGGAGATCCGGTCGGCGGTGCCGGCGGCGGTGCAAGTCAATTTGGCGGTAGCGGCGAGCTCCGACACGGTAACGGTTGAAGCGTCCGGAGACCTGGTGGAGAATGATCCGACCTTCCATTCCGACGTCGACAAGGAGTTGATCGACAAACTTCCGACGGGAAGCGGGTCATCGTCAATGAGTGCGCTGGTTGGGCTGGCGACGCCGGGGGTTGCATCCGATTCCGACGGGCAAATCCACGGATACGGCGACCACGCGGAGAACTCGTTCTCGATTGACGGCCAGCCCATGACCGACCAGTCGAGCAAGACCTTTTCCAATCAGGTATCCGTCGATTCGATTCAATCGATGGAAGTCATTGCCGGCGCTCCGCCCGCGGAATACGGAGGCAAGACGAGTGTGGTTATCGTGGCGGCCACGCGCTCGGGCCAGGGTATAACCACGCCCCATGGCAGCATAACAACTTCCTACGGTTCGTTTGGGTCGACTAACGCTTCGGCCGATCTCGCTTACGGGGGCAAGAAGTGGGGAAACTTCATCTCCGTGGGCGGCTTGAACAGCGGCCGGTTCCTGGATGCTCCGGAATTCGCGGTGGTGCACGACAAGGGCAACGAACAGAATGTTTTCGATCGCGTCGACTTTCAAATTTCGACCGCCGACTCGATTCACCTCAACCTCGGCTACAGCCGGAGCTGGTTCCAGACGCCGAATTCGCTGGATGCGGAAAATGCGACCGCCTGGAATGGGCTGGATGGAGTACTTCCGTCGGTGGAGGATTATCAGGGGGTGGTTCCGATGGGGACTGCGACGGGCGTCACTCCCGGCGTCACCGTCGGTGCGGCGGATCAACGCTCGAAGATTGGGACCTTTAATATCGCGCCTTCCTGGACGCGGCTTATCAGCACGAACTCCGTATTTACCCTGGGAGCTTTTGTTCGCCGCGACAATTACAACTATTACCCGAGCAGCGATCCGTTCGCGGATCTGGGGCCGCCGAGCCTGCAGAGGCAGTCGGTCGGTCAGAATCGGACGCTGACCAACATGGGGATTCGATCGGACGTTTCCTATGTCAAGGGGATCAACAACATTAAGGCTGGCGCTACTTACGAACAAACGTTCTTGAATGAGAATGACAGTATTGGGATTGTGGATCCCGCCTATAACGCACCCTGCATAACGCTGGCGTCGGCCACGAGCCCCAATGTTCCGGTGCCGGGTTTTACCGATCCCTCGCAATGCGGCGGCTTCGGCTACGCGTCAAACGTTGCCGATCCTACAAGCCCGTACTTTAATCCCAACGCACCCAACACCGCGTTTTACCCTGCTTTCAATCCAACGCTGTTTCCCTACGACTTGACTCGCGGCGGAAGCCCGTACGCCTTCAAGGGCCACACGGACGTGAAGGAGCTTGCTCTCTACATTCAGGATGCGATCACGGTCGGGCACTGGTCGATGAACATTGGCATGCGAGGCGATGTCTACAACGGTCTCACGATCGCCAGCCAGGCCGAGCCGCGCATTGGAATTTCTTACAACGTCAAGAAGACGGGCACGGTTCTTCGCGCGTCTTACGCGCGCACGCTGGAATCTCCGTTTAATGAAAATCTGATACTTTCGAGCATCGGGTGCAGCAACCCGGTTTTGAGTCCGCTGCTTTCTTGTTCGCCGGCTGTGCCTGACACCTTTCAGGCCAATCCGTTGAATCCCGGATTCCGCAACGAATTTCACGTCGGCCTGGAGCAGGCCTTTGGACGCTACCTGGTGTTTTCCGGGGAGTGGATCACGAAATACACGCACAATGGCTACGATTTCAGCGTGCTTGGCAATACTCCGATCACGTTTCCGATTGAGTGGCACAACGCCAAGATTCCGGGATACGCGGGCAGCCTGAAAGTACCGAGCCTGCATGGCTTTTCGGCGCAGATGGTGTTTTCGAGCGTGGCGGCGCGGTTTTTCCATCCGCAGATTGGTGGAGCCGGCGCGACGGTGTCGACTACCGATTTACCGTTCCGCATCGACCACGACGAAAAATTCAACGAGACCACGCATTTGCAATATCAGCCGTGGAAACGCGGTCCGTGGATCGGCTTCAACTGGCGCTACGACAGCGGATTGGTGGCAGGCAATGCGCCTTGCTACGGGGTAAGTGCTGGTAATGATTGTACGCAGTCAATCGCGCTCAACGGGCAGCCCGCCGTCTTTTTGCGCGACGCTTTCGGCAATCCTTTGAGCGCCGATCAAGAGTATGAGGCCGGGTTCACCTGCGCCGGCGCCCACGCGACTCCGACTACTCCGCTGCCTTCGACTTGCCTGGCGTCGCAGTTTGGGTCAAATCTCATCAAGGTGCCGGCGCCGAATACCGAGAATGACGACCACAATCCTCCGCGCATCGCGCCGCGTAGCCTGTTTGACGCCTCGGTGGGCGATGACAATCTTTTCAAAGGCGACCGCTATAAATGGAGTCTCATGCTGACGGCCATCAACATCACCAATAAGCTGGCGCTTTATAACTTTCTTTCGACGTTCAGCGGGACGCACTATGTGACGCCGCGCGCGCTGACGGCTCAGATCGGGTTCCACTTCTAGGCTGATTCAGTGGACGGGCGAGGGCGCCCGTCGCTCCACTTCTCCGTCGAGTTGTTACCGCAACTTTGCGTATTCGGCTTTGGCTTCCTGCAGGAGCGGAAGGTCCTGGTCGGCGTCTTTCCAGTCAGCGAGAAAATTCTGATAGGCGATGCGAGCCTTCGGAGCGTCGCCCTGCTTCTGAAACAAGCGGCCTAACTCCAGTTGAGCGACAACGAACAGTATGTCCGGGTAGTGGTGGGATTTCAGGTCTACGACTTGCTGGAGATCCTGCTGGGCTTCGGAGTAACGTCCAGCCTGTTCATAGGCAAGACCGCGAACAAAAAAAACGGCGGGATTGGCGCGATTGTAGAGTGCGGCCGTGTTAATGAAGTCGATGGCCTTTGCCGGGTCGGCCTTAGCGGGATCGGCCGGCCGCAAGGCGGCGATGGCGTGAATTATGGGAATAGTCACGTTTATCGACATGGTGTCGTTGGGATGAGCCCGCTGAATTCCGTCGGCCAACGCGAAGGCTTGCTGGTCCTGCCGCAAGATCGCCAACGCCGATGCCACGTTGCCCATCACTGAAGGAATTCGGGATATGCGGAGCGCCTGGTTGGCGTCGCTATTGGCTGCGGCGCGATTGCCCACCAATGCCTCCACGCTGGCAAGCTCGGCCTCGACATCGGCTCGCCCTTGAAGGTGCAGGCGATCCAACGCGTCTCCGTCCTGGCGCGCAAACTCCCGCGCCTGGCGCACTTGCCCACGAGTGCCGGCGAGGTTGAAACGGAAGTCAAGAATCTTCAACTCTCCGTTGGGAGATCCGGCGGCACTCTGCAGTTCCTTCTCCATGTCGGCGTCTTTGCCTTCGCACCAGTCCAATAGGGCCAGCCCCACACGGTAGGTGGCAGCGGGAAGCTTGCGCTGGAACGCGGTATTGAAGGTGGCGCGCGCCTCCTCAATCCGGTTCAGACCGGTGTAAGCCTCGGCGAGATTCTCATAGCCGCTCACCATGTCAGGATCGAGTTCCACGGCGCGCCTGGCGTTCTCCAGCGCGTTGTCGAACTGTCCGAGCCGGTTATAAATGTTCGCCAGATTGTTGACCGGGGTGGCGTCCCGCGGGTAGGTCTGGCGATAGAGCTCATAGGCGGTAATGCCTTTGTCGAGTTGGCCGCTGTCCGAATAATAGTGGGACATGATGTAAAGCTTTTCACGCTCGCTGGCCCGATCGCGCAGCTCGAATGCCTTCTGACGGTTTTGCTCCGACAGTTCGGTCTGATCGAGGTTGGAGTAGACCACCCCAAGGCGGGCATAGGCCATGGCGAAATTAGGATCGATCTCGATTGCCCGCTGGTAGCTGGGAACAGCGCCCAGTTCGTCGCCCATGTTGTGCCTGGCGTCACCGAGACTCAGCGCCTTCAGCGCGTCGAGCGACGAAGTGGTGGCCATGGAGAGCGACATGTCGTATTTCTGCACCATGGACAATGATTCGCCGAGTTGACGGCGCAGTTTGGTCGCGGCGCCATGCAGCGCGTTCAGCACATCTTCTTTCTGGTTGACCTGGGCTTGCTGGCGTCCGAGCGAATCGCCGGAAACAATGTTGATTGCTTCCAGAGTGACAACGTACTGGCCTCCGACGCCATCAATGCTGCCGTTCAGCATGGCCTTGATGCCATCACGCTGACAGATTTCGCGACCGACATCGGTCGTGATGCGATCGCCGGGGCTGCGCCCCATGAACTGCAACGTCTGGCGGATCTTCTGGTCAGGGAAGACGTTCAGATACGGAGATTGCTCGAGATCGACGGCCAGCGCCTTCTTGAGGGCGCCATCGAAGATGGGGTCGGCGGTGGTGTTTACGAAATCGGTAATCAGGATCGAATCTTTTTCGGTGAGCGCGTGGCCACGCTTGAGAAACACAAGCCCCATGCCGGCGGCGACCAGTGCCACGATGAGAGCCGGAACGATCCACAAGGGCAGCTTGCGACTCTGGCCGATCATTCCTGGGAACACTCCTGGGAGAGAGTCACTCATCGTAGGCCCGGGGTAATGGCAAGTCAAACCTTGCGGTTCTAAGGGTTATACGAGGCGGCGGGGAGACAAGTTCACCGGTCCGCAGGGGCGAAGATTGCGCTGTCTTTTCTATGGTTTAAACGCTCCATGCCGATGTGTCGGAGAGACCGCGGCGGCCAGGAGGTCACCGTTTCTCGTTACGGAAGTTTACCGCCGAATCGCCCAATGCTTTCCTGCCGGTTCGGTGCCTGTTATCAATGAGTGTTGCTTTCAATCGCCACTGGGAACCGCGGCTAGGCTTCCCTGGCAGGAGTTCGTCCGAAATGCAGACTCGCCCTCAATCGTGGGGTGACATGAGCGCCGCGCCGCGTTTCTTTACGTCGGTGGTCGTGCTCTGCGGGACGCTCGTCCTGGCCTATTCCTTCTTGCACGGTAAGAGCGAGAATCCGCTCAAATTTGTCTGCTATCTGGTGATCACGATGGCGGCCTCGCGGCTCAAAGTGAACCTGCCCGGAATTACCGGCACGATGTCGGTAAATTTCTTGTTTCTGCTGGTGGGAGTACTGGAACTGAGCTTGGCGGAAACCATGGCGCTCGGTTGCGCGGCGGTGATCGTTCAGTGCTTCGGGGGCGAGCGTCCTGTTCCGGTTCAAATCGCTTTCAACCTTTGCTCAACGGCGCTGGCCATCGCCGCGACCTTCGCGGCGTATCGCTATTCTCTGGGGCATCGGGCGGTGAATAACCCCTCGACGCTGCTATTCCTGGCGGCGTGCGTTTACTTCGTGACCAACACGCTGCCGGTTGCGACCCTGATCTCTTTGACGGAACAGAGGTCTCTGCGAAAAATCTGGGCAGAGTGCTATTTCTGG
>Ga0302326_10020461_pt1 | contig 13616 bp, 12 predicted proteins | sample Palsa_T0_3_FD_202264 | JGI IMG/M metagenome (GOLD analysis project Ga0302326, IMG submission 202264) | Peat permafrost microbial communities from Stordalen Mire near Abisko, Sweden - Palsa_T0_3 | ecosystem: Environmental > Terrestrial > Soil > Palsa > Peat permafrost | place: Sweden: Abisko... | reverse complement strand
AGTGGTCACCGTGGTTCTCCTTAGCCTTTGTAGGCCAACTCTGTAAGCACGTGCTGATCGAGATCGGGCGCCTTGACTTCAGCGACCAGCTGTCCGTCGCGGAGAATGATCACGCGATCGCTCACCCGCGCCAGCTCTTCGAAATCGGAGGCCACCAGCAGGACGCTGGCCCCGGCCTCCACCGCCTTGCGCACGATGGCGTAGATATCGGCTCGGGCGCCGATATCCACTCCCTGAGTCGGCTCGTCAAGAAGCAAGAGGGACGGCTCGAGCCGAAGCCACCGAGCCAGGATGGCCTTCTGCTGGTTTCCGCCGGAAAGGGACGACATCGGGTTGCTCAGGTCGGGCGCCTTGATGCCGAAAGCGGTCCGCAATCGCCCCGCCTCGAGGGTTTCCCGCTTGGTGGACATACCCGACCATCGCCAGAACTTCGGGATGGAGGCGGCCAGGAGATTGTCACGGACCGAGAGGTCATTGAATACCGCATCACGACCGCGGTCTTCGGGAACGTAACCGATGCCGCTGGCGATCGCATCGCCCGCGCTATGGGCGTGCAGGGGGCGCCCCGCGATGGCGATGGTGCCACCACGCGGTGCTACCTCGCCGAAGATGGTGCGCAGGAGCGTCGTCCGGCCGGTGCCGAGCAGGCCGGCCACCCCGACAATTTCCCCCCGGCGGATGCTGAAGCTGAGATTCTCGAGCGGGCCGGTGCTCAGCCTGTCGACGGTCAGGACGTCACCGGCGTCCTCGGTTGGCTCTGGCATCTCGGGAAACACGGCGCTGAGGGGACGGCCGACGATGAGCTCGACGAGCTTGTCATGGGTGATGTCCGCACCCTCGACCGTGCCGACCAGGTGTCCGCTGCGAAAGGCGCTGACCCGGTCCGCGATGCCGATGATCTCGTCCAGCCGATGGGTGATAAGGAGAACGGCCAGCCCGCGGGAGGCCAGGACGCGCAGCTTGGCGAGGAGGTTGTGAGCCTCGTGCGCTGGCAGGGCCGCCGTGGGCTCGTCGAGGATGAGGGCAGAAAGTGTCTCCTCCTCGAAGTCGGCCAGGGCCCGGGCGATTGCGACCAGCGTCTGCGAGGATGCGCTCAGGGAACTGAGGATGGCGGTGGGATCACAGTCCAGGTCCACTCGTTCCAGGAGTTTCGTGGCATCGTGCCGCAGCTTTTTCCAATCCACGCGCCCCGCGAGCCCGGTCTCGTAGCGGCGCCCCAGGGCCAGGTTCTCCGCGATGCTGATGTCGGCGAACACGCCGGCGTCCTGGTGGACGAAACGCAGGCCGAGTGAGCGGGCGTGCGCGGGCGTCATGCGATGAGCGTCGACGGTATGCGACCCGATCGTGAAGGTGCCGCCTGGGTCGGCGTGCTCCACCCCGGCGAGCAGCTTGACCATGGTGGACTTGCCTGAGCCGTTGCCGCCGACCAGCGCATGCAGCTCGCCGGGGTAAATCTGCAGGGAGACGTCGTCCAGCGCGCGCATCCCCGGGTAGGTCTTGGAGACGCCGTCCGTGGACAGGGCGCACTCGGCGGTCATCGTCATCGTGACCACGCCCCGGATCTCGCTGCCGCCGCCGCTGGCCGCCGGCTTGCGGGCATCGTTCTGCGCACCATGCCGCGCTCCCTATGAGAAGTCTGTCCGGTCGCATCGACTGGATGGGATCACCATACTGTCGACATTAAAAGCATGTCAAGCAAGATTTTAGGCAAATTAAGTATCTTCTGTCGACAGTTTGCCAGAGACATGGAGTTTCGGGACGCTGTGCTGAGCATGGCGGCGCCGACCAGGACCGTGCGAACGTCCCGGGCCCAGCGGGGAACCCTGGCCGCCGGGAAGATCGTCCCGCAGGCGCGGACGGGCTGACTTGCCGTCAGTTGCCGGCGAAGGTGGCTGGGGGAGCGCAGGCCATCGCCCTCGAGGGGGCCCTCGCCGCCATGGTCTGGGGCGGCCGGCTTCGTGGCGAGCGTCAGTTTCGTTCTGTGAAAGGACTTTTCAGTTTTAGTCTCGGTTCCTGGTACAGCGCTGTCAAGATGGCGGCCGGTATCTTCGGGGTCAACCGAGCCTGCGACGGGTCGGCTTCCAGGTGGGACGGCCCCGATCCGAGGATCGTTCTTGTGTCGACAGTTCCAGAGTCAGGGAGCAAAACCTCTTCCCTGTTCATGCATATTAGCCCGAGAAGGTGCGCCAAATCGACTACGGCACTGGATTCTGTCGACAGATGATGTAGGCTGTCACGAAATCATGTCTTGTCTGCGCCGGGAAGGCCGCCGTGAAGTCAGCCGACACCATCATCGTCAACGCCTCGGTCTTCGACGGGACCGGCGCCGATCCGGTTCTGGCCGATGTCCTCGTCCGCGACGGGCGCATCGCTGCCGTCGGTAATTCCCTGCCCCACTCGGACATCGGCGATGCCCAGCTCGTGGACGGGACCGGCGCGACTCTTATTCCCGGGCTCATCGACGGGCATGCTCACCTCGGGTTCGGCTCGACCACGGATCACCTCTCGGATCGCCGTGAGGCGGTCGAGGAGCGGACGCTGCTGATCGCGCACGCCGGAGAGGTCCTGCTCAATTCCGGTTTCACCAGCGCCTACTCCGGGGGGAACCGGCTGCCCGCCGCCGAAGTCGCCGCACGCAAGGCGTTCAGCGAGGGCTGGCTTCCGGGGCCGCGTCTGCGTGCCTGCTCGTGGGAAGGCAGCGTCGGGATGCTCGAGCCGGGGAAGTACAGCTTTCCCGGCGTGGACGACCGGGCACCCGACCCTGATGGCGTCAGCCGCTTCGTGCACGAGATGGCCGACCTGGGCGTCGACATCGTCAAGCTGTCACTGTCCGGCGAAAGTGCCGTCGTGCAGGGCACGTCACGTGTCCTGCAGTTCACCGAATCAGAAGTCGCCGCGGCCGGTACCGCCGCCCGCGAACGCGGCGTCTGGCTCACGGCCCACGCTCATTCGGCGGAAGCGATCAAGCTGGCCGTCCGGCATGGGGTGCGTGCCATTTACCACGCCACGTTCGCTGACTCCGAGGCGATCGACGCGCTCGCGGCGGCCCGCGACCGCGTTTTCGTTGCTCCTACTCCCGGCATCATCTGGGCCCATCTTCATGACCAGGCGCATCCGCCCGAGCCGGGCATGGAGGTTACCGAGACGGCCGCGAGCGTCAAGGTGGTCGCCGCCGAGCTCAAGGCCAGGGGAGTGCGGCTAGTGCCCGGCGGAGACTACGGCTTCGCGTTCAACCCGATCGGCTTGAACGCACGTGACCTGCGGCTATTCGTCGAATGGTTCGGGTTCACGCCGGCCGAGGCCCTACGGGCCGCGACACAGTACGGCGGGCAGCTGATGGGGATGCCCGACTCCCTCGGCCTCATCCGGCCCGGCTACCTCGCGGACCTGCTGCTCGTCGAGGGCGATCCGCTGGACGACATCGGAGTCCTGACCGACCGCGACAACATCTCGATGATCATGCGGGACGGCCGCCTGCACAAGCTCGACACGGGCCGGCGGGCGCAGCAGCACGCGCTCAGCCGCTAGTGCGCAGCGTCAGCACCGCGACCCCGGTGCCGCTGGCCGTCGTCGAATCCGGGCGGCTGGCCGGCTTGTGGGACGGTGACGTCGCGGTATTCCGCGGGGTGCCCTTCGCGGCACCGCCGGTCGGCCCCGGGCGCTGGCGGCCGCCGCAGCCAGCGGACCGATGGGATGGACGGCGGGCGGCCAGCCGGTTCGGCCCCGCGCCGCTGCAGCCGCAACCCCGCCGTAACTCCATCATGTTCCAGGCTAATTTCGCCGATCGCCATGAGCTGGCGATGAGCGAGGACTGCCTGTATCTCAACATCTCGACGCCCGAGCCCGCCGCCGGTGCCAGCCTCCCGGTGATGGTGTGGGTCCACGGCGGCGGTAACCGCTACGGCTACGGTTCTCAGGACATTCACGATCCGCGGAACCTGACCCGCCGCGGCATCGTCGTCGTGACGTTCAACTACCGGCTGGGCGCCCTCGGGTTCCTGGCTCACCCTGAGCTGTCCCGTGAGGACGACCTCGAAGCGTCGGGTAACTACGGCCTGCTGGACATCGTCGCTGCCCTGCGCTGGGTGGCGGCCAACATATCGGCCTTCGGCGGGGATCCGGGTCGCGTGACCGTCGCGGGCAATTCCGCGGGTGCGGCTCATATCTGTCACCTGATGGGCGCGCCGGCGGCGCGCGGCCTGTTCTGCCGGGCCGTCGGGCAGAGCTCGTCCGGTTTCGACCGGGCGGAAGGCGGCATGCCCACCCAAGCGGAGGCGCAAGCCCGGGGCGTTGCCTTCGCTGATTCTCTCGGGCTGCCCGGCCTGGCCGCGCTGCGGCAGGTCTCCGGACTCGAACTTGCCGGGGTTGGCCATTTCGGCCCGGTCATCGACGGGCGGGCGCTGACCCGTGATACCCAGCAGGTATTCGCGTCGGGCGAGCAGGCGGCGGTGCCGTTGCTGGTTGGCAGTAACCGTGATGAGGGCTCGGTCTACACCCAGCCGGCGGCCGCGGACGAGGTGGCGGCACAGGCGGCGGCCAGCGCAGACGGCGCCTTCGGCCGTATCTACCCCGCCACGGACGAGGCCAGCCGCCGCCGGTCGGCCCGGCTGTACACCGGCGACACGCGTTTCGTCTGGCCGGTATGGCGATGGGCGGTAACGCACGCCACGACTTCGCCCGCCCCGGCCTTCCTCTACCGGTTCGAACGCGAGCCGCCGCTTCCGCCGGACCTCGCCCTGGCCCACCCGCCGGACGGCGGCGAGGGTTACGGCGTCTTTCATTCCGCCGAGTTGCCTTATATGTGGGACAACCTCTGGGTGCACCCCTGGCCGTGGCAGGCGACCGACCATGAGCTGGCCAGGCTCATGGCCGATGCCTGGGTTCGCTTTGTCCAGACCGGCGATCCGAACGGTCCCGGACTGCCGCCGTGGCCTTCGTTGCGAAGCCAGCCTGACCCGGTCGTCATGCGGTTCGCCGAGCGCCCGGGCCCCGCTGCTCCTTACCGCCTCGCCGCCATGAGGTTTCTCGACGCCCGCCAGCTCAAGGTGTGAAGCGCTTACCGGGGCCGCGCCTCGTCGGAGCCGGCCTTGCGGACGTCGGCTGCGATGGAGCGGATCTCGTCGTCGCTCAGCAGATGCCCCTGGGCGGCGATCGCCGCCCGGCAGCGACGGAGTACTTCCTCGACGTCATCAAGCCCGACGTCGGCGCCGACCCGGTCCAAGGTGTAGGCCATGGTGTACGCGCCGCTATCGAGGGTGAGCGGAACCTGCCGCTCGTTGCCGACGAGCGCGGGTTCCACGCAGTTGTGCAGCAGGTGATCGACCGCGGTCTCCTGGGTGATGATGTCCATGCCGCCCCAGCAGAAGGCCTGTTTCCCCGTGACCGGGTGATTCCAGGCGACCTGGTAGCCGGTGAGCTGCTCGCCGGCCCGGGCCAGCGCGGTGAGCTCCTCGAGGTGAATACCGGTCTTGACCCCGTAGAGGACCTCGAAGGCGACCGCCGCGGCGGCCAGGTCGGCGTTGCCGGGACCGCCGCAGTACCCGTTGACGGACAGCTCGATGACGCCCGCGCCCGCGCGGGCGGCGGCCACCGCACAGGCGACCGCGAGGCCGAAGGTGTTGTGGGGGTGCAGGCCCACCTCTACTTCGGGAGCGAGCGCCTTCGTCGCCGTGACCAGGCTGGCGAAGGCTTCGGGCCCGACCGCGCCCGGGCCGTCGAAGAGCGTCAGCTCGGTTGCGCCGGCCGACACCAGCACCTCGCAGGTCTCTGCCAGCATATTTTCCGTCAGGTAGGAGACCATGAGCAGCGGCGTCGCGACGCGCAGCCCGAGCTCGCGGGCGCGGGTCACCAGGCGGGCGGCCCGGGCCAGGAAATCTGCCCGCGTCCGCGGAAGCTCAGCCGTGCGCCACTGTTCGCCGCGCCAGGCCTTCTCGTAGATGCGCTCGTAGACCAGTGATGTCTCGCCGAAGCCCTGCACCCAGATCTGCACGCCGTCGTAACCGGCCGCGGCGGCCTGGGCGATCGCCTCCGGTGTGCTCACCAGCGGGCAGGTCGCCAGGCAGGCCGGGTTCTCCGACTTGATGAGGGCGACCTCCGCACGCAATGCCTCGCTGTCCCGGCCGCGCAGCCCGGCCGTCACCACCTCGCTGACCCCCGACCGCACGAGCTGGCGGAGGTAGTCTGCCTTTGCCTGCACGCTGGCGACGACACCGGGCAGGGTCTCGACTGACCGCAAGGTCGCGTCCCGGAGCCGCACGCGCTCCGGCATCTTTCCCGTCACGGCGGGATCGCGGTTCAGCGGGCTGACGGACCAGCCGCCGGGCTGATACGCACCCGGTCGGCGTTTGCTGGCCAGCTCGTCCCGGAACCGGTCGATTTCGTCGGAGCCGAAAACTGGGCGCACTCGCACCGGGGTTCCTCCTGACTAGAATCTCACTGAGATTCTGTCGACAGAACATGTTTTTTTAAGGTGTTATACCCGTAGAATGTATCATGCTGTCGACATGATATCTAGCCAGGCAGCTGCTAAGGAGAAACGCTGTGAGTATCACCGGTGAGCCGCTCCAGTCCGGAACCGCGGTCGGCACGGACTTGCTGCGCTGGGACCATGTCGGTCTCAATGTTGCCGATCTGGACGCGGCTTCCGCCTGGTACGGGCAGGTCCTCGGCCTGCGGACCGAGCGCGAGTTCGCCGTCCCCGGTACCGGGCTGCGGGGCTGCATGCTCATGCACTCCAGCGGTTACCGCCTGGAACTGATCGAGCGCTCGGGCTCGGTACCTGGCATCCAGGCGGCCGGCCCGGGCGAAGCCGCGCTCACCCGGGGGTTCGGGCACATGGCCTTTCAGGTTGCGGACCTGGACGCGGTCTATGACGCCATGCTGGCCGCGGGCGCGTCGGCTCGCGTTCCCCCGACCGACGCGCCGCGGCCGGGAGCCCGGATGGCCTGGGTCGCCGATCCCGAGGGAAACCTGGTCGAGCTGATCACCCAACGCTGATCACCCAACGCTGATCACCCAACGCTGATCACCCGGGCTTGGTGCCGGCGTAGGCGTCCATCCCGATGAAGAACCGGGTGAATCGCCAGCACCCGTCGGCTTCGCGAACCAGGTCAGCAACATAGAGCACGCTGGCGCCGAGCCGGAGCTCGCAGCCGCCGCCCACCGCGGACACCAGGCCGTACGCGACCACGGAGGCGGTGCTGGCGTCCAGGTGCTCCACGGTGATGTTGGCGATGAGATGGCGGCGCTGATCGCCCTGCTGGCCGATGGTCGACGTCAGTGCCTCGCCGATGGCGGCGCGGCCGAGATGGGTGGCGAAGGGCTCGGCGTGCCCTTCGGAGACCTGGAACGTAGCCTCCTCGGCAAAGCACGACAGCACCACGTCGATACGGAACTCGTCGTGGCCGATGGCGAAACGGTTGAAGGTATCGGCAATCTGCAGCCTGGCCTGAACCGCCTCAGGCGTCCAGGCAGCGGCTTCCAGCGGCCGCAGGTGCACCAGCCCCTCCCGGTGAGCCCACGCCTGCACCGGAGTACCGTTCATGCGCTCCGTCCTTTCGCTCATGCCGCCGTGACCCCGCCGTCGACCGGGAAGTTAGCGCCCGTGACCCAACGTGATTCGTCGGAGGCGAGGTAGACCGCGCACCAGGCCACGTCGTCGGGCACGCCGAGCCGCCCGAGCAGCGTCCGCTTGACGATCGAGTCGGCCAGCGCTCCGCTAGTAGCTCCCGCCGACGCCGTGGCCGCCGTCTGGATCAGGCCGGGAGCGATGGTGTTGGCGCGGATGTGGTCGGCCCCGCCCTCCGCCGCGAGCTGCCGCGTCATCGCGAGTACTGCGCCCTTGCCCGCGCAGTGCGCGACCATGGCCATGGTGCGGCTGGCGCGGAAGGCGTTGACGGACGCGAAGTTGATGATGGAGGCCGAGCCGCTCGCCTTCAGGTGCGGCCATGCGGCCTGGCAGACCAGGAATACCAGATCGACTTCGCCCGCCATGGTCGGCTGCCACTGGTTCTCGTAGTCCATGTCCCATACCGGTGCGGTGTGCGGCGCGATCGCGGCCGCGTTGACCAGGACATCGATGCGGCCCTGGCGGCCGGCCGCCGCCGTGACGACCCGCGCGACGTCAGCGGGCCGGGTCAGGTCACAGGGATGGACGGACCCGATCCGGAGTCCGGAGTCACTGGCCTCAGCGACAGTAGCCCGAGCGGCGTCGGGGTTGATGTCACAGCCGACGACCCGGGCTCCTTCGGCGGCAAAACGCAGCGCGCACCCTTTGCCGATGCCGGCGCCGATGCCGGTGACCAGCGCGGTCTTCCCCTCCAGCCGACGGCTCATGAACAGGTGTCTCCCTTCGCGGCGGAACTGTAGGAACCTGAGCCCGCGACCGGTAACTGTCGACAGTAATGTAAGCTGAACGTCCAGGACAGTTTGACTCAAGCCGAGCTCTATGGCACATAATAGCTGAGAGAACCGGTAATAGTAAGGCTGATCAAGTCATGAGCTTCTAGGTAAACTACGGTTCGATATAAATTACTGTCGACAGTAGGTAGCTGTGGGGTTTGATGACAGGGAGACAGGAGGAGACGGTGGCCCGACTTCCAGATGCCGTCGTTGATGACGCGGTAGCGGCCCGGATCCGCTCCCGGAGAGCAGGGGAGCTTCGTCCTGTGGACCGGATGCTCTTGCACAGTCCGCCCATCGCTGACGGCTGGAACGGCCTGCTCGGTGCGATCAGGGGCCGGACTACCCTGCCAGGTGATCTGCGCGAGATCGTGATCCTGCGCATCGCCGTCCTCAACGGCGCCGCCTATGAGTGGGACTCTCATGAGCCGGCCGCGCGAGGCTGCGGGCTTGGCGATGAGCACCTGGCGGCGCTGCGTGCCGAGGTGCCCGGGCCCCCGCTGAACCCGCGTCAATTGCTGGTGATCGCGTGCACTGATGTCCTGACCCAGGAGGCAGTCCTGCCGGACCCGGTCTTCGGCCAGCTCCGCGAGTGCTTCGATGACCGCCAGGTTTTCGAGCTCCTCGCCACGGTGGCCGCCTACAACATGGTGTCGCGGCTGGTTGTCGCACTGCAGATCTCCTCGCCGGCAGCCCGCGCATGACCGGGCGGCTGGCCGGCAAGGCGGCGTTGATCGCGGGCGCGGGAAGTGTCGGCGCTGGCTGGGGCAACGGCCGCGCCGAGGCGGTCATCTTCGCGCGGGAGGGAGCGAGCCTGCTGCTCGTCGATCGCGACCCCGAGGCGCTGGCCGTCACGGTTGACGCCGTCCGGGCCGAGAACGGCACGGCGGTCGCGTACCACGGGGACGTTACCGACAGTGCGGTGGTCGCTGAAGCCGTCAAGCGCTGCCAGGCCGAGTTCGGCCGGCTGGACGTGCTCGTCAACAACGTCGGCGGCTCGCGGGCAGGCGGGCCGGTCGAGCTGAGCGAGGAGGACTGGCACCGGCAGCTCTCCCTCAACCTGACCGCCGCGTTCCTCGCCTGCAAGCACGCCATCCCGGTCATGAAAGCCGGCGGTGGCGGCGCCATCGTCAACACCTCATCCGCGTCGGGCCTGCGCTGGACGGGCGCCGCCCAGGTCGGTTACGCCGCCGCCAAGGCGGGGGTCATCCAGATGTCCCGGGTCATCGCCGTGCAGCACGCTGCCGACCGGATACGGGTCAACACCGTGGTGCCCGGCCAACTCCACACGCCCATGGTCGAGGCGCGGCTGGCCGGTCAGCGAGCGGGTGGCGATGTGACGGAATTGCTACGCCAGCGCCAGGCTCGTATCCCGCTCGGCTTCATGGGCGATGGGCGTGATACGGCCTACGCCGCCCTCTACCTCGCCTCCGACGAGGCCCGATTTGTCACCGGCACCGAGATCATCGTCGACGGAGGAATGACGGCCCGCTGTGACTGAATCCGAGCGCATCTCCGCCGTCGCGAATGGCGCCAGGGCCCTGGCTCTCGTGCCGTCCGACGGCTGTCCGCCGCCGCACCCCAGCCCGCGTCGCCCTTCGCTCACGCTGCCACCGGCCAGCTGCGATTCGCATTGCCATGTCTTCGGCCCGGCGGCGATCTTCCCGTACGCCGAGAACCGCACATTCACCCCGGCCGAGGCTCCCGTCGAGGTGCTGGCCGCCCTGCACAAGCTGCTCGGCCTCCAGCGGGCGGTCGTCGTCCAGTCGTCATGCTACGGAACGGACCACTCCGCCCTGCTGGATGCGCTGAACCGGAGCGAGGGCCGCTACCGCGGAATTGCCCTGATTGACCAGCGGACGCCCCGCTCGCAGATCAGGTCGCTGCACGACGCCGGGGTCCGGGGATTCCGGGTGCATTTCCTGCCGCACCTTCCCCAGACGCGCTCCTGGGATGACGTCGCGGCCACCGCCAGGCTGGTGGCGGATCTGGGCTGGCATGCCGAGATCCATGTCAGCTCGGACGGGATCGCGCGCTTCGCGGATGCCATCTCCGCGCTGCCTGTCCCGGTGGTCATCGATCATCTGGGACGAGTGGACATAGCCATGGGAACCAGGGGCGATTCGTTCGGCGCGCTGGCCCGGCTGCTGGATTCCGGGCGGGTGTGGGTAAAGACGAGCGGTGTCGACCGGGTATCAGGCGAGGGACCTCCGTATCACGACAGCGTCGGCCTCGCGGCCGACCTCGTCGCTCGTGCCCCCGAACGGGTTCTGTGGGGCACCGATTTTCCCCATACCAACATCGTCGGGCCGGCCCCGGACGACGGTCTGCTCGTCGACCTGCTCGCGCAGATAGCGCCGCGGGCCAGCACGCGGCATCGCCTGCTCGTCGAGAATCCGCAGGCCTTCTTCGGCTTTGACTGACGGCGGCTTTGACTGACGGCAGAGCTAGCCGCGAGGCAGCGACTGGCTGGGCGGCCGGCTGGTGATCTCGACGGTGCCCTTGTAGGCAATGCCGCGCACGTGGATCACCGGGGCGTCGACTGGCAGCCGGTAACCGGGATCCTCCTCGTCGGCCAGCCCCTGGGTAACGCCGAAGCCGGTCATCTCGACCCGGACGCCGGGCGGCACCAAGATCGTCACCCGGGACTTGTAGGCCACCGTGAGGAACGTGGTGACCGGGCCGCTGAGCTCGGCCGCCCGCAGGTCGAGCCAGCCGCCGCCCTTATAGACCACCGTCGTGTACCGTTCGGGCACCCGCCAGCGCCCGGCGCGGCGCACCGAGCTCTTCAGCGCGATCGCGTATCGCCCCGGACTGCGCCCGCTGATGGCGGGCACGGTGGCCGCGGGGCTCACCGCGGGCAGGTCGGTGAGCAGCACGTCCAGGTCGGCGTGCGTACGGGCGGTGAGCGCGGCCCGCATCCGCTCGTCGAACTCGGCGTCGTCCAGGCGGCCTTCGGCAAACGCCTCCTGCACCCGCTGCACGACCGCGTCCCGCTCGCGGTCGCTGGCACGGGTCGCCGGGCTGTTGCCTGTTTCGGCGGACTGCGTCTGCGGCACGCTGATTTCCCCCTGGACCTCAGCGCCCTCGTCGATCGTCACCATGAGCTGTCCTTTCCCCGTATGACCTTCTAACGAGATGTATCGTAACTCGGCGCGGCGGTGCTTCGCAGCCCAGCACGTGACCGGCCGATGGACGAGCGCGGCGGACTTGGTCAGTATTGAGTTATATTGACTCAATATTCTTGAGCATCAGTTTGAATTTTTCTTATCGCGTCTCATCGGGCCGATATACCGCGCCTTCTCGCGTGCACGCCAGACAGAATTGCGTCTGACATGCTCAGCTATCTTGAGTAGTGAATCTGGTACGGCGCTGGACTAGGTGCGATGATCCGGTTTCGTGAGACGTGAATGGCTGCGGAGCCGGGCCGGCGTCCTGGCCGGACGGAACTTCCGGCGGTTTTACACCGGGTACGTGACCTCGCTGCTCGGCTCGTCGATGTCGACGGTGGCGATCGCCTGGGCGGTGCTGGATAACAACGGCAGCGCGACCGGCCTCGGGTACGTGTTCGCGGCCGCTGTGGTCCCTCAGGTGCTGCTGCTCGCCTTCGCCGGCGCGGTCGCGGACCGGCTGGGACGGCGCCGGGTCATGCTCGCGGCCGACGTGCTCCGCGGTACGGCGCAGGCCGGCCTGGCGGTGGCGCTGTTCGCCGGACGGCCCCCGATCTGGCTGTTCGTCCTGCTGGCCTGGCTCGGGGGGTCGGGGCAGGCCTTCTTCTCTCCGGCCCTGAGCGCGCTCACGGTGGAGATCGCGCCGCGGGAGCAGCTAGGAAACGCGAACGCGCTGTACGGGCTGGCCGCGTCGGCGACCAGGATCGCCGGCCCGGCGCTGGGCGGCGTGCTGGTCGCCCTGGCCGGCCCGGCCGTGGTGGTCGCCGCCGACGCCGCCTCCTACCTGGCCAGCGTGCTCGCCCTCAGCCTGCTCAAGATGCCCGGGCCCGCGCAGGCCGAGGGCAACCAGGCGACCCCGGATGACCGGGCGCGCCGGACCCTGTTCTCGGACATGGCCGAGGGCTGGTCGGACTTCCGGTCGCGGAGCTGGCTAGGGATTGTCACCGTCCAGTTCGCGTTCTTCAACCTGATTACCTGGGCGCCCTGGATGCTGCTCGGGCCGGTGGAGGGACACGCCTACCTGGGCGGTGCCGCCGTCTGGGGCGCCATCATGGCGGCGCAGGGCGCCGGTGCGATCGGGGCAGGGCTGGCCTCGCTCGGCCGCCGTCCTCGCCGGCCGATGGTGATCGCGACCATCGGCACCATCTGCTACGCGCTGCCGGACATCCCGATGGCCCTGCACGCGACGGCGGCCTGGGTCGGTGCGGCCGCGTTCGCCTGCGGCGCCGGCGCCGCGGTGTCCAACACCTTCTTCGGTACAGCCGTGCAGCAGCAGGTGCCGCCCGACCGGCTGGCCCGGATCAATTCGCTTACCATGTTCCCCGCCTACGGTGTCGGGGTCATCGGCTACGCGATCGACGGCCCGCTGGCCTCGGTGGCCGGCGCACCGCTGGTGTTCGGCGTCGGGGCGGTCTACGGGCTGGTGAGCAGCGCGGTAGTCCTGGCGCTGCCCTCGGTGCGGAACATCCGCTGGCGTGAGCGGGAACCGGAAAGCGCGCCCCGGCCAGGGCCCGCGGGACTAGTGCCTTCTGGCGGCGGCGCGGAGGGCGGCGAACGCGGCCAGCCTGGCGGCTACGGTGATGACGACCGCGACCGGTAGCACCTGGGCCAGGTCGCTAGCGGGCGTGAAGGCGACGATGCCGAACGCGACGGCGACCCCGCCCACGGCCAGGGCGAGCGCGCTCGCGACCCGCGGCGCGCGCAGCGTCCGGCGCACCATCAGCCGCGCCTCACGCGGCAGCCGCAGCACCATCCAGGCGAAGCAGCCGACGGTGACCACGGCCAGCACCCCGAGACCGATCACGAAGGGCAGCCGGTCCACGTGGGTGACCGCCGGGACCCAGATCAGGATCAGCGCGATGAGCGTGAACAGGTAGATCGTCCGGGACACCGTGCGCAGCAGCACCACGTCGATGTTCCTGCTGTAGATGCGCTCGTCCGGCGTCGCCCGGGCCGCGCTGATGAAGTGCCTGATCGCGCCGGCCGTATCGTGCCGCCTGAGCCTGATCCGGCCCAGCTCGTTCATCGCGCCGCTGTGCGCCGGGT
>Ga0302326_10020460_pt1 | contig 13616 bp, 13 predicted proteins | sample Palsa_T0_3_FD_202264 | JGI IMG/M metagenome (GOLD analysis project Ga0302326, IMG submission 202264) | Peat permafrost microbial communities from Stordalen Mire near Abisko, Sweden - Palsa_T0_3 | ecosystem: Environmental > Terrestrial > Soil > Palsa > Peat permafrost | place: Sweden: Abisko... | reverse complement strand
ACCCCAACCCCCACTCCAACCCCAACCCCAACCCCAACCCCCACTCCAACCCCAACCCCCACCCCAGCCCCAACCCCACCGTACGTCAACCTTTTATGGAATAACAGCTCTGGTGCAGCGGGCTATAACGTCTATCGCAGTACCTCGGCGAACGGCACATATGCCAAGATCAATTCCCCTTTGGACACAACCACGGCATACACCGATACCACAGTCGTCTCGGGCCAGACATACTACTATGCGGCCACATCGGTGAATTCCAGTGGACAGGAGAGCGCCCTTTCGACCCCTCCTGTGGAGGTAGTAATCCCATAACCGCCCGCTTCATGAATGCGGCGACTCCCGCATCTCGCTCACCACGAGACGCACGTCCGTCAAGAACGTGAGCCAAAGCGGAAAGCACAACAGGGTCACAGAGTGCGGATGCGGGTTGACCTGGAATATGACTGTCGGCAGAGGACTGGAGGCGATCCGGGTGCACGAGGGAGCATTTCCGGTCTGCGGCATCGCCTTGGCACCTTCCAGACTCGGGGCTTGCTTGATCTTGACTCCTGCCGACCATGCCCAAGAGCACGGCCGGTCCAAGAACTGGCCCGCTACCTTGATCGGGATCAATAAGCTTATTTGATTCCTGGTTTTTCCTCCTCACCGCGGCGCACAATCCAAAGCAGCGAGAATATAGCCGCCAAAGCGATGAGAAGAAAGATGATCCCACCCTGGTGATGCAGTCTGCCAGTCAGGTAGCTGGGGTCCACGTGCGTGGCGAGCACCGCGAGGGTAAATATCCGCAGCCCATTCTTGGCGACAGCGAGAGGGATTGCCACAGCGACGACCAAGACCTTTCGCCAGAAGGAGCGCAAGAGCAACTGCGCCAGAACCATGGTTGTGACCAGCAGTACTAAGCTCGAACGGATGCTGCTGCACTCCGGAGCAACCTCGACAGTCAGGCCCGGAATGTGTACCAGAGTGCCCTGTTGCACCACCGGGATGCCCACTGCCAGGAGGAATAAATGAGCGGCTGTCGCAGAGCTTCGCTGCAGCAGAGCTACGATCGCGTTCAACAGGAAGTCAGGAAACGGAACCACCCAGAGCAGGAAACAAAGGGGGAACAGGGCACGCCGGAAGGCACGAGTGCCGAAACAAAGAATAAAAGCTGCCATCCACCACACTACAAACGCCAGCATGTTTGCCGAAAGTTGCACATCGGAGGGCAGCGCAACCAATCCCCTTCTCACCAGCACAGTCGCCAAAACAGTCAGAACCAGCAGGACCGAACCAGTGCTGACACCCAATCCGGCGGATGGTTCGGGCGGTTTCCAATCGAGAAAAATCAAGGCCACGCTAATAGGGAGAATCAGCAGTATATGCGTGTATTGTTGGTCGTCGAGCGCCAAGGCGAATGAGGACGTGAGCGGACCCCACCAGATTGCGAGAGAGATTGCGCTGAGAATGGAAACCAATAAAATCGGCGACAATTGGGGAATTGATTCCCGGTGCGTGGGATCCCGCACAATATAGTCTCGAACCTGGTTGGCGTGGCTATCAGGCAGCATTCCTTTGACCTTAACACTACCCAACCTCCGTCCAGAAAAACGTTGGTTCCTGGACTTTCGAAAGGCTCGTATGCGAAATGGCTGCAGCAGAGAACACGAAATCGTTGCAATCACTTCAAATGGCTGATTGGAGATAAGCCCGAAGGAATGTCGCCAGGTGGAAAATGGACCAGCAAGCCGCTACCCACAGCTCGTCCAGGGTAGACGATCGATCGCGAACTTCTTCCGGGCGCGGAAAGGAAAGTACCGAGACCCTCATTCTGGCAGAACAGCAGGGCGCTCATCGCAAGGTTGGCACGGAAGTCCATTCCCCTCCGGCCTCGCCATCCTGCTGCGCCTGCTCTGTAGAGGCGCACTCGTTTCATCTTGATGCTCGTGCGGTTCTTGAATTGAATCCGGTGCGCAAACAATTCCACAGTGGACACCGCCGGCACCTCAGGGAGGCGTCCCAGTTGACGATGTGGTCCGCTGATAGACTATGCGGCCGCTTGTCTTTTTACAACGCTGGGGAGCTCTTTTTCGGTCGAGGCGAGAGCGCGAACTTCCGACGCCATGCAGATGACGAAGCAAACAATACTGATTTCGAACAGATTCCGCTTCGTCAGGCTGATCGCCAGGAAAAAGGCCTTGGCAATGTTCAGCTGCAGCAGCCCCCCACAGAACAACGCGATCCATCCTACGTAATAAGTAATCCTTCCGATTAAATGCAGCCGAGCCAAACGATCCATGATGCTACCCCCTTGGTAATTCTCGACGGGACGGTTAGGACTGCCTCAAAATAGGTGCAATCGACCGCCAGCCGGCATTTTACACCTGGTGGTCAATTCTGGGACTTAATTATTTGCGACCCCAAGCTGTGGCGCTCGCTTTGGCCTGCGCACCCGCGAAAGCCGCAGCTATGTGCATCTCGGCCGAGTGCTGCCGCGTTTAGGCCCGGCGCGAGCCTCCAAACGACTATTTCAAGGTCGCCGGCTCCCGGCAGAGCGGTGCCGAGGCTCCGGGGACGGAAGAATTGCTCGGGCTGTCCGTTGAAATTGCGGCAAGTGCCTCGTTTGAGATGATACTGGCTCTGCCTTTGGCATTGATCGCCTGCACCACGTAATAGTACTTCTGGTCGCTTACCACCAAATCGTCCGCGCAGCTGGTGCCCGAAAATGGTATAGAGTTGACCCGCTCGGGCGATGGGTCCTTAGGTTTCACGCCGCGATAGATGCAATAACCGATGGCGGCGTCGTGCTTGGAGTCGGCAGGCGGGCTAGCTTTCCACGAGAGAATCACTCTGCGCCCTACTTTCGCCGGGAGCGTCTGTGGTGCCCCGATAGAAGAGCCGTAGGTGGGGCAGACCGGACCCGCGCGCCTCACCGTTTCCGTCGGCGTTGAAACCGGGCTGGGGACAACTGGGCTGTTTGTACAACCACTATGCAGTGTGCTGACCGTGGCAAGGACCACAACTACTGCAACGACGGGAGTGCTTGTCCTGAGGCCAACCCTGTTGATCATCGATTTGCAATCCCGTCATGCAACCTACGCGTGACAGCAATCACCCGCTATGCGTGGCATTTGGATACGAACCAGCCATTCTAAGCGGAGTATATCTGCCACCAGAGGATCGCACAATGCTCTCAATGCTCCACGTTGGATATTGCTTGGCCGCCTTCTATGGTGTGCTAACTGGTGTATCGGGCGTTTACCCGGATCGGGGATGAAGAAGTGCCAGACGCCAAGACCCAGGCCCGGCTGGGACAGTTGATCGGGCCGAAAGTCATTGAGGAATTGCACCAGCGGGGGGGTGGAACTGGCGCAGGAGCGAGGAGTGACGCAGGGGAAGAGGTTGCGGGTGGATACGACACTCGTAGAAAGCAACATCCATTACCAAACGACAGTAGTTGGTTGGGGGACCCGTGCACTGACGCGCACCATGAAGAAGAACAAGTCGGAGTCGGGAGGATTGAAAAGGAAGGGACGGGATCGAATGCGCAGCGTACGGAAGCGAGTTGTGGCGATTGCCTTATCGGCATGACTGCTGGGACCACGGGGAGAAGAGCGGCGGAAGCGGCAGTACCGGGAGCTTCTCAGCTTGACGCGAAAAGTGATGAATCAGGCGCAGAGAGTACTGGAGGAAGCGAAGCAGGCTCCGCGCCGGCGCCGCACTCCCTGGGAAGGACTGGCGGAATCACTGGAGACTATGGCGGGACGGGTAGGGCAAGTGGTGGAACAGGCTCGGCCGCGGATTTTCGCCGGAGACACGACGGCGGCGGGAAGGATCGTGAGCGCGTTTCGAACCGCACACGGAAATGATTCGCAAAGGGAAAGCGAGCACGCCCACCGATTTGGCGAGCTAGTCAGGATTCAGGAAGCGGAAAACCAAATCGTGACCCACTTTGAAGTGTTCGCCGAACGTCCCGCGGACTCGACTCTGCTACTGCCGTCGATCGAGGTAACCAATCGCGATTGGGACGAATAACGCATGGGGGCCGCCGATGCGGGATTTTATTCGAGCAAGAAATTCACTGCACGAATGAGCAAGACTAGCAAGCGAATGTCAGATTGCAATCGACACTCGCACCGGGCACGTTTCCCTTTGGCCAATCATTCTTATTGAGATGAACTGACTTTTAGGTCTGCAGTTGCGGAAGCGTTCGACTTCTCAATGCAAAGCCCCGCCCCGGCCAACACGGCCTGGACGGCTTCATGGCTGAACGCCATCACGCCGACAGCAGTCCCGAGGGTATTGGTAATGAGATCGGTCATGCCGGAATCTCGAGTCGGAAGAAATGCCTGCAAGACCTCGATGGTCAGACTGACCGCAAACCCAAACGCGATTGTGGCCGCTGCGGGATGTTGGGTCTTTCGCACCAGAGAGAAATAGGCGAAGAAGAAGAATCCGAGTGGAATGAACCCGGCGACGTTGATGCCGACGTCCTTCCAGTAGTTCCAGCCTTGCTGAAACTCATCCCAGGGTCGTTCAAGAAACTGTTCGCGCAAGACAAAGAAACGTTCTGGGATGAGCAGGTCAGTCGCTGAATCCACCTGGTTGTGGACAACGTTCCCGCGCTTCTCGTTGAAGAGGTAGAGCGCGGCGGCGCTGTTGCCTGCGAGATCCCGGCGTTCGCCCTTCGTCCAGGTCGCGTAATGCTGCGACACTTCGTCGGCTGTCAATTCGTGGCCGTAGATGGCGAGTCCCTGAACCTGTCCAGACCACTCATCGGTCGTTACTGGAGAGTTTCCGACTACGAGTTGCCCGGTAAAGTCCTTGCTTGAAAGCCTGGGGTTTACTAACTTCTTTACGAACGCTCCATCGGCATAGACTGTTGTGCCCGCCGGATCCGAGCTAATCGTGACCAGCACTGGCTTCTGGCGACTGAAAACATCATCGACGTAAACCGTGATCTTCTCGGGGCGCGCTTGGTCCTGACTCGCGCGTTGGATCATCAGGTCGCCCAGAGATTGGCGCAATGCAAACGGGATGCTCCGGCTCTCCGGCCAGTAAAACGCTAGAATCGTGCCTGAAGACTGGACACGCCTCGGTTCGAGCCAGATCTCCAGGCTGCAACCACTGTCCGCCGGTGAGGGGTCGGTCTTGAACGAACTCGCACTCACGATGCTGCCATACTTGCCAAAAAAAAGACCGCTTCCGTAACCCAACCACCTGACCTCATTCCTCGGAGCATGAAATGGCCACAACCCCGCCACCAGGATGCCCGATAGAACGAAGGCACAGATTGCTCGCAAAAACACCGCTTGAATCTTTCCACTTCGCATGCAAGGCAACGCTCGCGAGAGCACCCTATTCCAGCCAGAACCAGCAGGCCGCATCCGCGATCCTTTCCTATATCGCACAATCGAAATCGAAGCCTGTCGTTGCCCCGCTTTGGGCTCATGGCAAGCGCATCGGGAGACACACCGTAGCCCCAGCAAAGACAATCGGAAGGAAGAAAAAGACAATCGGAAGGAAGATGTGGCTGCGCCACAACGTCAGGGCTGACGGTTATATATTTGAAAAGAGGGGATGGCGGTTGGATGATGCAGGTAGGCGGGGCCGAGCGGCCCGTTCAATGATCGAAAGGAGCCTTCAGAAGCCCCTTTTGATTGCCAAATACGGGAGCAGGGCGACCTCGGCCAGGCCGGGCACGGGGTCACTAAGACTGAAAACCGCTTCCGCATTGCACTTTCGCAATGAGCTGAGACAGCTGGTCAAATCGGTATCCCCGCTGAGAATTCCCATCAACGCGGCAGGAATGTCCGTCGTCGTGCGCACCCATCCTACTCCAGGGCGGCCTTTGCAAACCGACACCGGCATACCCACTTGATCCGCGTAGAGCATGTAGCTGAAGTCCACACCCGCCTCTCCACCGAGACTGTGGTAGCCCCACGTTCTGGCATTCACGTCGAGCAGCTTGAATTGGGAATCACGTGGATCGAGCTTATATTCCAGCTCGACCAGGCCGTAATAGTCAATCGCGCGCAAGAATCGCTCGGAATATTCTTCCAGAATAGGGATATCCAGCGTCTCGACGTAGGTGCTAGCTCTTCCAAACTGAAGCGGATGTTGACGCCGGCGACGCACTACCATCTTACCCACGGCTTCGTAGTCCCGGAAGAACGCGCAGTAGGAGAACTGCTGGCTGCCCCCGCCGGGAATCACCTCTTGCCCCATGATTTCTCCGCAGGGGACGAATTCCGATGCCTTTTGAAACAGGGTTCTGAACTCCTCACGGCTGTTCGCCAGCCACGCCTTTGCCTTTGTGGCGTAGACAAAGTGCTCCTTGATCGCAGGCTTGATCGCGAATGGGGGCTGGAGGCTATCGAGTTGATCTAATTGATCAACATTCTCGGGATAGAACGTAGCCGGTGTCGGAATGTCAAGCTCGTTCGCGAGACGATAAGTATTACGCTTATCCCAAGCCCACTTCACGATTTCCCAATCAGGAGTAGGAACTCGAAACAGTTGGCTGAGTTCTGAACGATGCCGCGACAAAGCAGCAACCAGTTCCTCCCGGGTCGGGTAGAGGATCCAGCCGTTTAAGCCCAGCCGTTCTCCAATCTCGAGCAGGCTCTCTACCGTGGCCCGCTCATTCCGCAGGTCGGCGGCCTTCTCGAACTTCGTGGTGTAACGGGAATATCGGGAGATGGAAAGCTCGTCATCCACGACGCACACCGGCACGCCTTGCCGGCCCAGACTGCGAACGATGCCTAGACCCTGATAGTCGCCGCCGAGAACAACTGCGCCCACAGTGCGGTCCGCTTTGTGCACAGCGATGAGTTTTGGAACGGGTTGGATCAGAGCGCTCATTTTGTGAGTTGTTTCCCATTCCGGGTCAGAGTGCACCAATTCATTCGAGGCGAAATCACCGGCGCGGCCTTCATACAATTCGGCCTCGCGCCCACTACAGCGATGACATGCATGAATACCGTCGCAGGGTCGGTTGCCGTCCTTTTAGGTCTTTTTCAGCGAAGATCGACTCGGAAACCGAACCGCTAAGGTGCTAACTTCTCGCGTCACGGGATTTGGGCTTGGTTGCCTGTCGCCTTCATGCGTCATGTCCGCTGACATCGAACCGAGAACCGGTCGAAGATTGCCACCTTCAACATCCGCGAAGATCTCAGTCGAAAGAGAATCTATCAGGTCCAGGTATTCTTTCTTCTTTTGATCCCAGCCGTGGCGCTTGACGTATTCATACCCACTCTTGGCAAGAGACTGACGTAACTCGCTGCTGTTGACCACGTCGAGGATCGCCTCCGCCATCGATCCGCTGTCTCCCGATTGGAAAAAGTGAACAATTCCTTCCTTGAAATAGAAGGCATCAATCTTGGTCCGGGAGGCAACTACTGGCACACCTTGGGACATAAATTCCATAATCTTTGTGCTGTAAGCTTCATTGCCAAATGAGTCAGCCCTTTTCGGAACCACGCCGAGATCGGCATTGGCCATTACTTGTGCTATTTGGTCGAGAGGTACAGCCTTGATAAATTTGACGCTTTCCTCGAGCCCCAACTCTTTCGTGAGCTGTTGTAACTCGCCTCGCATGACGCCGCCGGACCCGCAGTAGATGTGGAATTCAGCGTTTGGGACCTTCTGCTTGACGCGCGCAAAAGCTTCAATCGCAATGTCAACCCCCTGGTGCCACTGGAGACTGCCCGGGAACAAAATAACAAATTTATCGTCGTTCCTGGTTTTTTCATGCAGGGTAAACATTTCTGTGTCGACGTGATTGATAAGAACAGAGCACTTTGCTTCCGGGACCGAGCGCGCCACCAACGTCTTAAGCCAAAGGTCATTCGACACAATCACATGATCGGCAAAACCGGCCGATAGTCGTTCGACTATCTTCAACAGCTTCACATAGACCGAATTGAATCCTGAGCGAAATTTATTGGCAAACAACTCCGGCACGATATCATGAATGTCAAGGATCAGCTTGGCTCCAGTCATCTTCGGATACCACGCCGCGAAAACCAGGAAGTCGGGCATGTTGTGGATATGAATCACATCGTATCGATTCCGCACATGCAATCTTTTGAGCTCAGCTGAGGATTTCACCAGGAAGCGCATTAGGCGCCACGCATACGTCCACTTGCTGCGTTCGTTGTGCTCGCGGTGTTGAACTCGATAAATCGTGACCCCGTCGATTTCCTCTACTCGCTGCGAGGAGGGCTCTCTGGATAAAGCGATTACATCCACTTGATCGCCACGTTTCGCCAGCGTCGAAGCATACCGTCGGACGCGATTATCGGACTCGTAGGGGGCATAGACCACCATACATACCTTCTTCCGAGTATTCCGCGCTGAAACAGGCAGGTTTCCACAGTAATAGCGAGCGACTTCCCGCGGCAAAGCACCCCAAAACGATCCCTCATATTTCTCCCGCACATAACGCAAGAGGTCCTCATATCGCGCGACCGGATACTCATCCCGCTCCTGCCGGCCGTCAAAGCACATATAGTCGGGATGAGTGTTGAGCAGCACCATACCGCCATGCTCTGCTACCCAATCGACCTTACGCTTCCATATGTCTATGTTCGGTTCGCGTAGGACCCCAAAAAGGTTGAAATCCTGAACCAGTGTGTAGGGAAGGTCCACGAAGCCGGTGCCGTTCGGGCCCGGAACCCAAAAGGGAAAGATGGTCGCGACGCCGTCCGATTCTGGTTCGAAAGGATCGGTATCAAAAGTAGATGCGTCGTACTCGGCTCCCAGCGCATGCAGCCATCCCAACCTGTGCTGCATCAGAGGGGAACGAAACCCAGAAGCATTCCACTCCTGAAGGTACTGCCTGATCCGGGAGGCCTTAGATGCGAATTCCGCCTTAGAGCTGTAAAGCTTACCGTCGTGCTCCAAACCATGTACGCCAACTTCGAAGCCAGCTTGATCCAGAGTCTCTCGAATCGCGTCGGGAGTGTGGTATTCGCCTTCGGGCACAAAATTAAAGGACGAATGGAAACCGTGTTTTAGTTCGAGGTTCATTAAACGCTCGACTCGCGACACTCCTTTACTGCCCTCAACGTCGTGAGTGAGAATCAATGCGAACCGTTTGCCGTTGGGCCATCCCGGCCATCCCGCGGGAGTACGCCCGGCTTTAGGGTCGATCGGCCACACATCTGAAAAGGCTTTACGCCGGCGACGGGCTCGCCATTGCCGCAACGCCAGGCGCACGTGCCAGGGTATGATCGGTTTAAGAAGATAATAGACTTTGTTTATAAGCATGGTGAGAGCCGTTGGTTCAAAAAGTACCTTTTTTAAAGCTGGAGAGAGTCTTCTCCAGGTGTTATAGGCCGGAAAGTAGCTCTATCCGACATGTTTGTACAAGAGTTTGCCAACCGTCTTCAAGGCCAGATCCGGAATGGTCGAAACCACGTGCCGTGCCAACCGCTGTTTCCAGATGCTTGGCGGTCCTGCCTCCCTCCGAGGGTAAGTCCAGTAACTTATTATGCTTCGAGATGCACCCCAGCGCTCCTTGAAAGCAACCAGGCCGAGATTGTCGACTTCTGAGCGACCCATCTCAAGCTCCTCAAACCCACGGTCTATGCCGTCTTGTATGGTTTTCCACAACAAGAGTACTGTCCCACCGAGGTTGTTGAATGCGGCATCGCTCGAGCCGTACTTGTACACGATCGATTTCTTGTGCGAGAGCGTGAGAATGCTGGCAACGGCCGCTCCATTCTTGGACGCCACGCGGATCTTGAGATCGTTTCCAAAAGCAGCAATCAGGCCTCGAAACCAGTTCAGCGGCTGCGGCGGCAGGCCCTGCCGTCGACGAGTCATCACCAGAAGGCGATAGAATTTCTCGAGCAACTCTTCCGACGCTCCGTCCTCGTACTTCAGATTCTCGCGTTCGGCGCGACGGATCTTTCGTTGAACGCAATCTTTGTGGAAGTTATGAAATAACTGCTCTGAGCTGAGGCTCAGATTCAGTCGGTGAAGATAATGCTTAACCACTCGGCCGAATCTCGTATGGCTACTCGGTTCCCAGGAGACGGGTCTGATTTCGACATATTTCCATTTATCCTCATCGACGTATCGCTCCATTTGCAGCAACATGTCATCAAGCTCATCCGACCGATTGATCAAGGGTTCGCAATGATCGGAAAATGGCAACGATACCAAGCGCCGACCGGTCAACCAGCTCTTGGCACGGCAGAAGACAAGTCCATTCGTAAGCCGATCTCCCACAGGACAAGAACTGATCACAACAGGTTCGTAGCCATATACACCCTGCAAGGTCTTCAGCCATTTCGTACTATGAAAGACCGAAGCTTGGGGATGGCTGTCAACCAAAACTTCCCACCTTGGATCCCGGATCGGATTGATCTCACAGATCTCCTTCGCGGCAGAATGCGGTCTTGTGGCAAAAGAGGACTTTTCAGTTTCCTTCGTTTTGACGGAGACGGATGATCTCTCATTGGCGCTCAGGATTACGGTCGCGCCAGTCGCCGTAGAGCTATTAGGGCTCATTCTTGTACTGCGACTCCCTTCTAGCAGCGAGTTCTCTCGTCGGTCGCGGGGAAAATGTTAATTCCGCAACCTGGGCGGTATCAGTTAAAGATGCAAGGTGAGCCACCGCTTCCGCAACGGTTAGAATGCGCGCGCTGGTTTCGAAAACAGATGACACTGCGAACTCCAGCAGTGCGGGAGTACAACCATATCGAGACGGGGAGTCTTGCACATCATGCGAATAAAAAATCAGCCAACTCTTCTTCTGTTCGTTGTCCAGAATCAGCTTCCGCACCAGGGCGTGTTCATCGCGGCCACCGTAAAGACTGTAGGCCCGAAGCAAGTTCAGATCGACGTAAGGTCCATTGAGGCCGTTCCAAGTGCTTCTGCAACTTACTGCTTCCGCTCCCACTACTCTCTTGGCCCTCAGCGTGAACTCGCCAAACGGAAACGCGAAGTTGCCTGAATCAGCCTTCCCCGTCAATTGCTCTATCGCATGTCTTCCCTTTTGTACGTCGGCCAAAAACGCCGTGGGCGACGTCGACCGGCAGGATATGTGGCTGAAGGTATGACTCGCCAATTCATGGCCGTCGGCTAAAACAGCGTCGAGATCTTCACGATGAAACTGTTCCCCCAAGTGGTTCGTCGTATTCATCAGACCCACGGCAGCGTAATAAGTCCCCACGACTCCGAAGCCCTTGAGTATGGGTCCGCCAACCGTGAGAGCGGTCCGTGGAAAATCGTCGAAACAGAAAGATACAATCGGGCCACAACCGCCCAATGGCACACGGCGCGAGTAGACGAGTGAGATCATCTGCCGACGCAACGACCCAAGCTGGGAACGGAGTCTCACTTATTCAGACCATGGACACTGGCTCTTCGTGAGCCGCAATCCGAATCAACCCGTCTTCTGGCACTTTCCGGTCCTTTCGAAACACCAAGGACGTGACACCATTTGTGGTGTCCATCTCTTCCATGCCAAGATCCGCAAATACTTTGCCGGAGGGCGCATTTTTAGTAGTCTTCCGATAGTTCGCCCAAAAGTCTTGGCCCAATTCCCCGATGTAAGTCCGTATGATATTCGCGAGAAACGCGTGCTCAACACGCTTCGCTTGAACTCGGCAACTGAACATGAGATCGGTCATTCGCGGCTCGCGCTTATCCACGATGCTGAACCCGACAACGCCGTAGGAGCCAAACCGGTCTTCACAACTTAGGACATAGGTATCAAGATGCGAAGTTGCCAAAATCTTTTTCAAAACGTCGCGATCATAGCGGTTGCCTGAAAAGTTCATCTGATTGGTGCGTTGCGTCAGTTCGTGCACTCGCTCGATGTTCTCTTCCGTCATGGATCGGATCGACAGTTGGATTTGGCAATCACGCAAGAAGGCGAAGTAATCATTACTGAATTCTGCGGCCACATCCTGCCGCTTGGCTTCGACTTGATACATCTTCCTGCGTTCCTTGCTCTCAGCGGTTACCGTGACCTGGCACTCCTCCATGCCGGGTATAGCCCGATATTGGCCCGCATCCAGAACGCGAACCCCAGGGCAGGCAGCCTTCACCTGTTCCAATTCAAACTGCGAATCGTCCACAAACAGCAGAGAATCCATCCCAAGGTTGAGTTGTTGAGCGATGGCTCGAATGCTTTCGCTCTTCGGCTGCCACGAAATCTGCGGGCAAAGAAAGTATTCCTCCAGGTGGAACTGCTTAAGAACCTTCATCGCTTCATCGCGGTTGTTCTTGCTGGCAATAGAGTGCAGGATTCCGCGGTCGTCCAAGGCTTGAATGACCTCAGCCATCTGGGGCTTCAGTTCCAATTTGTCAGGGCCATCTTCGATCAAAACCCCGTCCCACATGGTATGATCCAGATCCCATACCACGCATTTGATCTTCTTGGTCCGCTCGGCTGCCTGCTCTACTTCCTGAACGAACTCCATCAGGCCAAAATAGAGCGTAGTGCCGTCCTCCACGTCATTGGGGATTACATCGATAGTGAAGGGCGCTCGGACGTCAAAGACTTTTCGAATCTCATCCATGGGCACGCGGACTCGGTGGAATCCTGGCGTGACATTGATCAGCTTCTGAAAAGGTATCCTCACCTCTTCATTGAGAGCCCTCATGGTGAGGGAAAGTCGAATGTTGTAGGACTGCGGGTTATAACACTCCAGCAGGAAAGACGTTGCTCGATCCTGACCGTCGGCTGGCCGGTTCGCCACTCTCTTCTTAAAACTGTACCGTTTGCCCGTTACCGCGCTCTTTATGCCCGAAGGCAGGGGTAACTGGTACAACACCGTCCCAATGCTGTAATCCCTTCGCTCCCGTCGTTCCGCCTCTTCGCTGGTGTGTAAACGCACATTTCCCGGCGTCCATAGTTTCCCCCAGCGCTTGAACCGGATCTTCAGCAGATAGGAATTGACGGCCTCCGGGCACTCTACTCTGACCATGCCGTCGGCAAATCGCCGGCATCTGCCATCTTCCCGCGGACTGTACAGATCACAAGTCGTGTAACAGGTCGGCCAAACGCACTCCGTGCAGTGTTCGCTCCAGGGTAGAACCGTTCGCGCCTGAACCCTCCCTTTCAACTCCGCCAGGGCGGAAACGATCTCCGGCGGAATCTGGCTGCCGGTCTCGACTTTGTGATTTGCCTCTGTTTCGTACATCGATGAACTCCAAGGACATACTCGACCGGATGCTAGAGCCTGCACCGGTCCTCGTGCCCATGGCTGGGGTTCCTACAAAGCGGTCTGCAGACGATAAATGAACTGGTTCCCCATCCAGGCATTGTGGTTCCGGTCCGGGGACGGACCGAACAAATATCGGGTGATCTTGTACATCTCGGCCTGGTTGGCAAACTTCGACGTTCCCAGAGGCGGCAACCCATACCGATACAGCCGCGATACCCCAAGTTGGTGATCCCGGCACATCCCGAGAATTTGTCCCCGCCTGAGCCGGTTCAAGGCGTATGGTTCTGGCCTCACCAGCTTGAGCAGCTTTTGGTATAGGACGACTGGGATCCCCCAGAAATGAAAGCTGTCGGTAAACTCAAGAATGATCGAAGCTCCCGGTTTGGCCAGCCGGGCTACTTCGGCAATGACGGCAGCCGGATCATCGACGTGGGCCAGAACGCCAAC
>Ga0302326_10020457_pt1 | contig 13618 bp, 12 predicted proteins | sample Palsa_T0_3_FD_202264 | JGI IMG/M metagenome (GOLD analysis project Ga0302326, IMG submission 202264) | Peat permafrost microbial communities from Stordalen Mire near Abisko, Sweden - Palsa_T0_3 | ecosystem: Environmental > Terrestrial > Soil > Palsa > Peat permafrost | place: Sweden: Abisko... | reverse complement strand
TATTTTTTTCATAAGTGTTTAATGGTTAAGGGCTTGAAGAAATGAAAGCAAATCACAACTTAAATTAAACCAAATCATGTGATGATTTAGTCATTTACTAACTATATTGTTATTTTATATTTGACCCGAGATTGGAGTCGAACCAACACCCGCCTCAAGAAAAGTAAGGCTGAACTATCCATTATTCTACCCGGGTTGTCAGGTAGTAGCTGACTTCTCGAAGACGGTTTAATTTAAGCAAATGGGAAAATTTCTTTTTTATGTGAATTTATATCCATGTGATAAATATTTTTGATATCTTTATTTTGAAGCAAATCACAATAAGGATTATTCCGTAGTGTAAACTTTTATAGTAGTCCCGCCGCAAGGTGGGATTGTTGTTTTAATAGGTGGATAATCAATTAGATATGACTTAATCCAATATATCTAAAATCAAACTCCTGATAGCCAGATTATTTCTCAAGAATTTGTAAATCAAATAATTACATACTCTTTCGGCCTTAGATGAAGAAACCCTCCAATTATCCTATTAGTAGCAAAGTTGTGGTTTGATTGGAAAAAGTAATTGACGATATTTGTAGAAATTTATTAAATCTTCAAAAATTGATTAAGTGGAAGAACTAATCTTTTTAGTGGAAGAAAGCACGGAAGGTGGTTTCCTGGCCAGGGGTCTTGGAGTCTCTATTTTTACGGAGGGAGAGACCCTGGAAGAATTGCGGGAAGCAGTCAAAGATGCCGTCCGTTGTCATTTTGATGATCAAAAGCAACGACTTATCCGGCTGCATATAGTAAAAGAAGAACTGTTTGCAGCGTGAAAATACCTCGGGATATATCCGGTCAGGATTTGATACGGTGTCTTAGAAAATTAGGATATGCCCCAACCAGGCAAAGCGGAAGTCACATACGGCTGACAACACAGGCAAATGGAGAACATCATATTACTATTCCCAATCATAATCCTATTAAAATTGGAACGTTATCAGCTATTCTCTCGGATATCGCTGATCATTTTGGAAAAAGTAAGGATGGGATTTTAAGAGAGATTTTTTAGATAGAAAGACATTGAATAGTCGTATAACCTACCCCATTCCCTTTCATTTCCCGCAACCTATTTGCCCGGACACCACTCCGTATAGCGGGGAGCCAATGTCATTGCCCGCTGTATGGCAGCTCGCTACCGGCGGGCGTCTATTCCCTGAACGTACGGATGGCATATTATCCGATAACCCTAAATTCATAAAAGGATAGTACAGCTATTGTTTTTACCAGGATTATCATAACCTTTATCCCATGAGAATTACAGCCATCATAACCGGATCGACAGGCATGGTCGGAGAAGGCGTCCTGCTGGAATGCCTGAGCCATCCCGACGTAGAAAAGGTGCTCGTCATCAACCGGAAACCCGGCGGACGATCCCACCCGAAACTCCGCGAAATTATTCATACCGATTTTTTTAACCTCGCGCCCATTGAGCAACACCTGAAAGGATTCAACGCCTGCTTTTTTTGCCTGGGCGTATCATCTTTCGGCATGAGCAAAGAGGCTTATCGGCATGTTACCTACGACCTTACGCTCAATGTCGCGCAGCTATTGGCGAAATTGAATCCCGGTATGACCTTTTGTTATATAACAGGGGCGGGTACCGACAGTAGCGAACAGGGAAGGATCGCCTGGGCACGCATAAAAGGCGCTACTGAAAATGCGCTGATAAGACTGTTCCAACGGGCCTATATGTTCCGCCCCGGCTTTATGAAAGCTACCCCGGGCCAGAAAAATCTAAATGGCTATTACAAATATTTTGCGTGGCTCTATCCCATCGGCAGAGCGCTTTACCCCGCAGGCTTTTGTACGTTGAAGGAAGTCGGGCTGGCGATGATTGGGGCCGCTGGCAAAGGCTATCCTAAAAAAACCCTGGAAGTAAAAGACATCGTTACGCTGGCAAAATGGGATGACGCAAAACCGGCTTAAAGAATCGATGAATGACAGTGAGAATACCGCTTATATTAACTGCGATATGCCTTTTAGCTGTACCGAAACAGGATTCGGCTTCTTTCTTGGGCGTCCCTTTTATCGCCTGCTTGATATCGGCCTCGATATCGTCGAATTCGGACCGGATCACAGATCTGACAGCGGAAGAGTTGTTCACCAGGCTTCGCGCGAGCTGTTTATAATTTTCAAAGGACAACATTTACTTCCGGGCCCCGATCTGCGAGTAGTGGGTGGGAAGATTTTGAAGAATCGCCGTTAGCTGAGCCTTAACTTCACGAATATCCATAGATTCTTTTGACCAATTTAGGTCGAAAAAACCTACCATGATCCCATCAGTAGTAATCTTAGGCCCTGGTGGGTAAGAGCGCACTTACCCACACCATCGCACAGAAAAAAGAATCCAGCTATTTCGACTTTGGGAGCCCTGTGGTGGAAATTCTCAACCCACCCTGGGCAATACCTCCGTCAAGAAGTACATGAGGCTCCCAACTTCCACCCGCTCATCCAACTTATAGGGGTCATTCCCCGGCGTAATAACAAACCCTTTGTTTAATTTAAGATCATCCATCACCGTATAGAATCCCTTTGCAAGCGAAGGGCTTGACGAAAACTTAATCTCAACAGCCATAACTGGCTGCAGACCATTGACAAGCAATAGGTCACATTCAGCGCCATGCTGGGTGCGGTAGTAATAGAGATCAATGTGTTCAGGTTTCAGCTGGCTTACCTGTTCAATCACATACCCCTCCCATGAAGCACCCACAATTAGTTGCAACGGTAGTTGTTCAGCAGATTGAACCCGGTTTAGGGTGTGTAATAGGCCGCTGTCACGGATATATATTTTGGGAGATTTTACCAAGCGCTTGCCGGCATTTATATACCAGGCATTAAGTTGCCTTAGAAGAAAGGCGCCCTCCAAAAAGGCGAGATAGCGCTTGACCGTATTGCCTGTTATTCCCAAGGCCCTTGCATAGCTCTCCGCATTCCATATCCCCCCATTTTGTGCAGCCAGAATTAAAAGAAAATTGCGGATGACTCTTTCAGAAAGAGATACACCAAATAGCATAGATAGATCTCTTTCTATGTAAGAGCGAATAAAATTCTCCGCCCATCTGCGAAAAGCATCGTCATCCCGAGCCGTCAACGCCAGGGGGAAACCGCCGCGAAACCAATGTTTCTGTTGACTAATATTACTATGAACAGCTTCAATGAGATTTATAGGGGACAATTCGGTAAATGCTATTCGCCCTGCCAGCGACTCGGATACACCCTTGATCAATGCCGGTGAAGCAGAGCCGGTAAGAATGAAACGACCGGGTTGTCTATATTTGTCTATAGCCGGGCGTAATTGCGTGAATAACGGAGGCATTCGTTGTACCTCATCCAATATTATACAATGATCGGCGTACTCATTAAAAATAAAAGCCGGGTCTTTTAACCGTTGCAGGTCGGCGTCATCTTCTAAATCGAAGTACAATACTTTTTTCGATTGGTTGTCAGCTATGCTTCGCACCAACGTGGTCTTGCCAACTTGTCTTGGCCCTAATAAAGCAATTGCTGGAAATTCTAACAATAAAGTCTCTAAATATGGAATCAAGTCTCGGCTAATCATGATTCAAAACTATACATCTCCGAGTATAATTGGAATTAAATTTAGATATTACTCGGTAAAAAATATCTATTCTTTGTATAATTAATTGATTATTAAATATATATAATTCATTGACTCCGCATAACTGACACCGGGCATAACTAAATTACAACCCGGTTTACCTGTTTACGACCCGGTTTACCTGTCAACCCGGTTTGATTGATAATTTACCACCATCCCCTTGCATTTTCCGCCACCCGTTTGCCCGGACCCGCCGATTGTTTGTTGGTAGGGAAAAGGAAGAAATAACTGTCCTACTTTACTAAAAAAAATGAACCCGACAACCTTGCGCAACGGGCTTTTCAGCCTTATCGCCTTATTCCTTTTCAACACCTCCCATGCCAATGTCCTGCGGGTATATTACTTTGGCACGCCCGTCAGCGGCATCGACTTTACGACACCCCAGGCAGCCCATGACGCCGCCGCCAACGGAGACACCATACAGATCTACCCCACCACGACCACCGTAACGACTTCCGGTTTTGACATTACCGCCACCAAACCCCTCGTATGGGTGGGCATCGGCTATTTCCTCGGCGCCGGCGGCAATACCGGTCTCCAGGTCAGCACCTCGTTTAGCTTTAATTATTCATTTGCGCTCAATCCGGGTAGCGACGGCTCCATCCTCGAAGGACTTACTTTTTATAACACCCTGTATATAAGCAGCAGCAACAATACTATCAGACGATGCAATTTCTACTCCGCCCCCATCGTCTTCCAGGGGAGTTCTAACGGGACCAGCATTATCCAGAATTTCTTTTCCAGCTCTTATCTCAGCAACAATCTCACCGGGATCACCGTCACGAACCTCAATATCAGCAATAACTATTTCTACTCCTCGCCAACAAATTTTTCCGGCATCACCACCTCGGGTCAGTTTACAAACAATATCTTCAGCAGCGGCTTTTCCCTGGGAACATTTTTAGTCGGGAACAATATCCAGCTCGACCCCGCCAGCCCCATAACCTGCGGCTCCTGCGTCATCCAGAATAATATCAGCACGGGTACCACTTTCGGTAATACCAACGGCAACCAGGAAAATGTATTGGCGGGCAGCCTCTTTACAGGCGCCGGCTCGACAGACGGACAATGGCAGCTGTCGGCGGGATCGCCGGCAAAAGGGGCGGGGGTAGGCGGGACAGACTGCGGCATCTTCGGCGGCGCCACTCCCTACATACTCTCGGGTATACCCTCCATCCCCAGTATCTATACCCTCACCTCTCCCGGCGGAACGACGGTCCCCGGCACTACTATGTCCATAACGATCAGCACCCGCGGCAACAATTAAACTCTACACCATGTTTCAGCACAAACACCCTTTGATAATGGCAGCGGCCCTATTGCTTGGGCACCTCACCGGCTATGGCCAGCCAAACATCACCCGCGTGGAATATTATGTGGATACCGATCCCGGTAAAGGTCTGGCGACCAGTATCCCCATTACTCCCGCTCCCGACCTCAACAGCATCAGCGTGTCCGTCCCCGTAGGATCTCTCGCCCAGGGGGTGCATATCATGGGCGTCCGCAGCCAGGATGCCAACGGAGCCTGGAGCCTCGACAACGACTGGATATTTGTAAAACCCTTTACAAGCCTCTTAGCCGGCCCGGTCCCCGCCATTACCAGGTTGGAGTATTATTATGATACCGATCCCGGTTTAGGCCTGGCCACCAGTATCCCCATAACATCCGCTACCAATATCTTCAACCTGTCGGCCGTCATCCCGGTTCCCATCCTTACCGATACTGTCCATACCCTCTTTGTGCGGTCCCAGGACGCCAACGGGGCCTGGAGCCTCGACAATGCCTTTAGCTTTACCTACGCCGGCGTTTTGCCCGTCACCTTCCTCAGCTTTACCGCCGTGCTTACCCCGCAACAGAATACGTTATTACAATGGAGCACCTCCGCCGAAGAAAACTCCTCCTATTACAATATCCAGCGCACCTCCGACGGACTTCATTTCAACACCATCGGCCAGGTACAGGCAGCGGATAACAGCGGCGTTACTACCGACTATACCTACACGGATTATACCGTGTCGGATCTGGGCTACCCAACCGTCTTCTACCGCCTGCAGGAAGTAGACCTCGATGGCAAGATCACCTACAGCCAGATCGTTTCCGTTAATCCGGCACAACCCTTCAGGGTAAGCCTCTCACCAAACCCCGTACAACAGCAACAAATCAACCTGACCATTGAAGACAACAAGGCAGAGACCGCCGCCATCGACGTATCCGATGTTTCAGGAAGGTTGCTGCAACGGTCGCATGCCTCTTTACAGCAGGGGATCAATTCCATCCGGCTCGATGGCAGCGGACTAAGCGCAGGCGCCTATTTCCTCACCGTGCGGACCGAACATCATCCGGTAACGATAAAATTTATAAAAGAATAAATCAACACCCCGCGCATTGACCACCCGCCGCAGCAACACCCGCCGCAGCAACTCACGCCGCAGCAAATCCCCGCTGCGGCACCCCGCCGCAGATACCTAAAAAAATGGTGGAAAATTGATCAAAAACTCCCTGATCTCCTCCTCCGTCACACCCGGATGTATCGCCTCCAGCTTAACATTCCCCTCCTCCGCATCATAATAAGCCGCATAGCGGTCATTGGACACATGCAACTGGTGCCGGGCCGTATCCGGCTTCATATCGTATTGCTGGGATAGACGGTTAATCAGCATGACCGCCTGTTCCTGGTCCGGCACAGGAATCCGCTTTATTTCGGTTGCCATAGTAAGATCCGTTTTATGTTTCTTTCCTTCCCCTGCGACTTGCACCCTCACCCACCTTCATTCCTCACCCACCACCTGCAACACCATCTTTCCCCGCATATGCCCTTTCTCGCCGACCCGGTGTGCTTCTGCCGCATCCTTTAACGGAAACACCCGGGAAATAACGGGAATAACTATCGCAGCATCGATGAGATCGGCAATCTGCTGCAGATCCGTCGTCCTCGATTGCGCCATATACGCCGCTGTCCGGAACCCCGCTTCGGCAAACGCCTTCTCATCCTTGATCCCGACCGTGCCGACCAGTATCCCACCCGGCTTCAGCACTTTCATCGACAACTCCTGCACCTCACCCCCCAATGTATCAAAAACAACATCGATATCCCGCAGCTGCTCCGAGAAATCTTCTTTTTCATAATCGATAACCTCATCCGCTCCCAGCTTTTCCAGGAAGTCGATATTCTTCCCGGATGCAGTCCCGATCACATTCGCGCCCCTCCACTTGGCGAATTGAACCGCAAAAGTCCCCACGCCGCCCGCAGCGCCATGGATAAGGACGCTTTGCCCCGACTGTAACCCGCCATGCTCGAACAGCCCCTGCCAGGCAGTCGATGCAGCCAGCGCCACCCCCGCCGCCGTTTTATGGTCGATGCTTTTGGGCTTGCGTCCGATCTCCCCGGCACGGACCGCGACAAATTCGGCATAAGTGCCGTTGCGGGTCAGATCCGGCCTCCCATAGACCTCGTCGCCAACCTTCCATTCCTTTACCGAGCTACCCACCTTCTCAATGACGCCGGAAAAATCCCAGCCCAGGATGCGGGGTAGGGAAGGATCCTGACCAGATCGATGATCGCCCTGACGGATCTTCCAATCGACTGGATTAACCCCGCTCGCAAACACCCGGACCAACACATCATCAGAATTGATCGCGGGAACTTCCGCATCTTCATACTTCAGCTCTTCCGGGCCGCCGTAATGATAAATTTCTATTGCTTTCATACCGGCACTTCCGCAAATCCCGGGCCCACCTGTTTCACACATTTGTTTCGCGCCCGACAATGTTCCAATAGGATTAACCCAGGTTTTCAGAGCGAAAAATGGATTCTTCCCACCCCGCCTTCGTAAAATCCCTGCTATAAGGGTTCCTTTTCCCTCTTCTTATGGGGAAAGCGCTATATCCGCATTTATTGTTAGGTCATATTCGCGTAAAACTCTATTTTTAACTGGAATTAGTTGGAATATATAATTTTTATCTTTGTAATTTTACCTCTTAAATCTATCGGCATGAAGCTTTTTGTAGCAGGTCTTCCTTATGATTTTGATGACGTGGATCTGAAAGAAATGTTCGAATTATACGGCGCAGTAAATTTTGCCAAGATTGTCATGGACAGGGAAACCGGGAAAAGCAAAGGCTTCGGCTTCGTAGATATGCCGGACGACCTGGAAGCAAAGCAGGCGATCGAGACCCTGGACAATGCCTCCATCCGCGGAAAGAAAATGGCCGTCAAAGAAGCAGACGAACAAAATCGCGGCGGCGGTGGTGGTCGCGACAACCGCGGCGGTGGCGGCGGCGGCTATCGTCCCGGCGGCGGTGGCGGCGGTCGTGACGATCGCGGTGGACGTGGCGGTGGCGGCGGTGGCGGCTATCGCCCAGGTGGTTCCGGTGGCTACCGTCCTGGTGGCGGCAGCGGCGGCAGCGGCGGAGGCGATCGCGGCGGCAGTGGCGGTGACCGTGGCGATCGCGGCGGAGACCGTGACAGACGCTTTTAAAACACCCTGTATACCGGATACCGAAGGTGGGCAGGCTCATAATAAGGAGAATGGGTATAAACAAACTCCAGCTGCGCCCGGGCATTTTGCGCAAAAGCAGAATCGGATTTTCTCTTTTCCTCCAGCTTTTCCCTTACATCCGCATGCTCCTTTAGCCAGTCGGCCGCGACATCCTCCCAGCGATAGGCGCTATAGCCCTCTTTCTGTTGCAGGATGGCATCGAAGAAATTCCAGGCAAAATAGGAATCCTCCCCGGTAGGCTCCAGCATCTCTACCAGGAACCTCCGCGCCGGCTGATCGGTGCTGACTACAAGATCCCCGCGCAGAAAATGAATAGACTCCTGATCGGTCCCCACCCGGATGGCCGTATTCTTATGATGCTTCTCATAAGCCCTGGGATAGGATTTGTAGTCCCCGATATGATATACTTCGACCGTTACCGTCGTGTCCCTCGTCAGCCTCCGCATCCGGACCCCGTTTAATTGCAGCAGGTCCGTCACCGCATGCCAGCCCTGGGGGATCAGATAGGCTTTCGGTACCGTCACCCACACATCGGCAGCAAAATAATTGAAGAACTTCACCGACCGCTCGAATGGCCGGGTATGATCATAATACATCCGCGGCAATCCCGTCACCTCGCTCGTCTTGGTATCCGATTCAAACCCTTTAAAAGAGATCGTATCCCATTTCGTCGTATCCACCTTCCAGTCCAGCGCCAGCCGGCTGCTGTCCAGATCCGCAGCTATATCCTGCTTCCTTTTTGTCAATAGCTCTTCGGCATACCGGGAACCCTGCGCAATCATCGTTTCCATCAGGGCATAATCCGATAAGACCCTGTCCTTAAACGGTTTTAACATATGTGTCTCCGGCATGAAGGCTATCGTATGGAACAACGCCGCATAACCGCTGGAATACCTTGGCTCATCATAAAAAGCATCCCAGCCGCGACGCGGGTTGCCTTCTTCAAAATCTACATACGGCGTCATCGGCCAGCCTTTTTTCTCCATTCCCGTAAATAGCGCCGGCTGAAAGACATCGTGAAGGAATGCGCCCAGCGCACCCCCCAGCTTGTTCCACTGCGTACACAACAGCGTCATCGTATACTGGTAGTCGGCTCCGTCACTGACATGATTATCGATCTGCAGGGCCGGGTTCACCCAATGGAAGATCTGCACAAACGACTGCGCATTCCGACTGTCGTTTTTTGTAAAATCCCTGTTGAGATCCAGGTTCTGCGCATTGCCCCGGAACCCATAGCTCTCCGGACCATTCTGGTTGACCCGGGAAAAACTCCCCCTGTTCAACGACCCGCCGATATTATAAAGAGGGATCACCGCCAGGGCAATATTATCCGGAATATGTATTTTTTTGGTCACGAGGTCGCGGATCAGCATCATGCTGGCATCCACCCCATCCGGCTCACCCGGATGGATCCCGTTGTTGATGAGAATGACCAGCTTACCCCGCCGATGCCAGACCGCCGGGTCGGCCACCCCGTCATTCGAATACAACACGACGTGATAAGGATAACCCGCATCGCTCATCCCCATCTCTTTGATGGCCACCAGCGGCGACAAAGCGTCCAGCTGCCGGTAAAAAGCGATACATTCCGCATAGGTGGCCGTCTGCTTACCCGCCGACTTTTCAAAAGGCGTTTGAAGGGACTGCCCATGCCCGAATAACGGGGCAAAAAACAGGAAGAAATACAGTACTTTTCTCATAAGTAGCTGCAAAATAAAAAAAGAGCACGTCCCGATAACCGAAACCTGCTCTTTTTTTCAATCTATTTTAACAACCCCTGCCGGGACAAAACCCCAGAACAAGACCCCGGAGCAAAACCCCAGCCGGACAAAATTATTTCGCTGCCGCAGCCAGCCCATTTACCTTGCGGGCAAGCTTGCTCTTCAGATTGGCCGCCTTATTCTTGTGAATAATGCCCTTTTTGGCCAATTTGTCGATCATGGCGGCTACCTCCGGCAATTGCTCGCCAGCCTCTTTCATCTCCTTGACTTCCCTCAGGTCGCGGATCGCATTACGCGTGGTCTTGCCATAGTAGCGATTGCGATCCCTCCGCTTGGTGGCCTGCCTTACATCTTTTTTTGTTGCCTTGTGATTAGCCATGAACTCGACATTTTTAGGACGGCAAAGGTAGGGGCGTTTGATGTAATTACCAAATCAAAAAATTTGCAAAAAATCGTAAAACCCCCCATCCTTGATTAACTTTGACCGATATTTGTAGCCCAAAAATAGCCGGCCAGAGGCCGGCACGACTCAACCAGCTCTTCTATGAAGGACTTTTCTTTTATAACTAATTCACATCCAGCTTATATTGAGGGTCTCTACCAGGATTTCGTGAAGAACCCCGACGCTGTAGACCCTGAATTCAGACGCTTTTTTGAAGGATTTGACTTTGCCGTTTCCCAGGGCAGGTCGGGGACGATCAACGGCTCCGCCAACGGCGCCACCAATGGCGCCTATACGGCCACCGCAGCCGGCGCCACGACCGGCCCAAAAACCCTCACCACCACCGACGGCTCCAGCACCCTTACCACCACCGGCGGTCCCGATACCCTTACCACCACCGACGGCGTAGACTGGAAAAAAGAACTGGGCGCCTACCGCCTCATCCTGGGCTACCGGAATAAAGGCCACCTGCTCGCCAAAACCAACCCCATCCGCCCCCGGAAAGATCGCGGCGCCAACCTCGACCTGGCCTTCTACGGCTTCACCGAAGAAGACCTGGAAAAAAACTTCTTTGCCGGTAACCTGATCGGCCTCGGCACTACCACCCTCCGCAAGATCCTTACCCACTTGCAGCAATGCTATGCCAACCACGTCGGGATCGAATTTAAATACATCAGCGAACAGAAAAAGATCGACTGGCTCACCAATGAAATGGAGCACAAATTCCTCGACCCCCTGTCCCTCGAAAAGAAGCGCCGCATCATGGAAAAGCTCAACGAGGGTGTCATGTTCGAGAAATTCCTCCATACAAAATACATCGGCCAGAAACGCTTTTCCCTCGAAGGCGGCGAGAACACCATACCCGCCCTCGACACTATTATCAATACGGCCTCCGCGCTCACCGTCCAGGAAGTCGTGATCGGCATGGCCCACCGCGGCCGCCTCAACGTCCTCGCCAACATCATGGGCAAGACCTACGAACAGATCTTTAGCGAATTCGAAGGCACCGCCAAAATGGACCAGACCATGGGCAGCGGCGACGTCAAATATCATATGGGCTATGGCAGCACAGTAAAGACCGACACGGATAAGACCGTGCAACTGAAACTCATGCCAAACCCGTCCCACCTCGAAGCCGTCAACCCCGTCGTGGTCGGTTTCGCCCGCGCCAAAGCCGATGTGCTCTACGAAAGCGATTTCGACAAGATCCTCCCCATCCTCATCCATGGCGACGCCTCCGTGGCCGGCCAGGGTATCGTATACGAGGTATTACAGATGAGCGATCTCAAAGGATACTATACCGGCGGTACCATGCACCTCGTCATCAATAACCAGATCGGCTTCACCACCGACTTCGACGATGCCCGCAGCTCCGATTACTGTACCTCCCTCGCTGCCGCTATCCAGGCCCCCGTTCTTCATGTCAACGGGGACGACGCCGAGGCTGTGGTGAAGTGCGCCGATATCGCTACCCGCTACCGTCAGGAATTCAACTCCGATATCTTTATCGACCTCGTCTGCTATCGCCGTCATGGCCATAACGAAGGCGATGACCCGAAATTCACCCAACCCCGCCTCTATGCCCTCATCGACCAGCATCCCAATCCCCGGGAAGTCTATACCCAATACCTGATCGATCACGGCGACGCCGAGGCAAAAGAGCTGGGGAAAGAGATGGAAAAGAAATTCTGGGGCGACCTCCAGGAACGCCTCGATGAAGTCAAACAACACCCGTTGCCCTATACCTATCAGCAGCCCGACCGCTGGTGGCAAAGCCTCCGCAAGTCCAATGCCGCCGATTTCGACCAGTCTCCCGTCACCGCGATCAGCGAGGCGGATTTCAGAAAAATATTCGATGCGATCATGCACTGGCCGGATACCTTCAAACCCCTCCGCAAGATCGAAAAACTCCTGCAGGATAAGGTCAAATTATTTAACGAAGAAGGAAAAGTCGACTGGGCCACCGGCGAGCTCCTGGCCTATGGCAGCCTCCTGCTGGATGGAAAAGACGTCCGCATGAGCGGCCAGGACGTACAGCGCGGCACCTTTTCACACCGCCACGCCGTCCTGATGGACGAGAACACGGACGAGCAATATAATCGACTCAGCCGCCTGCCCGATGCAAAAGGAGAGTTCCGCATCTACAACTCCCTGCTGAGCGAATACGCCGTGCTGGGCTTCGAATACGGGTACGCCCTGGCCAACCCGAATGCGCTCGTGCTTTGGGAAGCTCAGTTCGGAGACTTCAGCAACGGCGCCCAAACTATGATCGACCAGTTCATCGCGGCCGCGGAACAGAAGTGGCAGCGCATGAATGGCGTCACCCTGCTGTTGCCCCACGGTTACGAAGGACAAGGACCCGAACACTCCAGCGCCCGTATGGAACGCTTTCTGCAAATGGGCGCCGAATGGAATATGGTCGTCACCGATATCACGACAACGGCTAACCTTTTTCACGCCTTCCGCCGCCAGCTGGCATGGCCCTTCCGCAAGCCCCTTATCAATTTTTCGCCAAAAGCCAACCTGCGGCACCCCGGCACCTGGTCGAAAATGGAAGAATTTACGACCGGCGGCTTTAAGGAAGTGATCGACGACGCCTTTGTGGAAAATCCCACCCAGGTCAAAAAAGTCCTCTTCTGCACCGGCAAAGTCTATTTCGACCTGGCCGAACGCCAGCAGAAAGAAGGCCGTAAAGACGTGGCCATCATCCGGGTGGAACAACTATACCCGCTCCCCGTCCGCCAGCTGGAAAACTTATACAAAAAATACAGCCACGCCGCAACCTGGTTCTGGGTGCAGGAAGAGCCCCTCAATATGGGCGCCGCTTCCTATCTCCAGATGAACCTGAAAAGCCTCAATTACGGCGTGATCAGCCGTCAGCCAAGCGCCGCTACCGCTACGGGTTATTCCAAGGTTCACGCCCAGGAACAGGCAGAGATCATCGACACGGCTTTTAGCATTTAAAAAATTTTCACAAACAATCTCCCAACGGGAATAAACATGATCGAGATAAAAGTACCGGCAGTAGGTGAATCCATCAACGAAGTCACGCTGGTGAAATGGCTTAAAAAGGAAGGACAATATGTGGAGCGCGACGAAGTGCTTGCCGAATTGGAAAGCGAAAAAGCAACCTTTGAAGTCAATGCCGAAAAAGCTGGGACCTTAAAGACCCTGGGCAAAGAAGGCGATACCCTAAAGATCGGCGATGTACTGGCCCGGATCGACGAGACCGCCGCCCGCCCCGAAGGACAACCCGCTGCCGAGCCCGCCGCTACCCAAGCCACCGCCCAGCCCG
>Ga0302326_10020455_pt1 | contig 13619 bp, 7 predicted proteins | sample Palsa_T0_3_FD_202264 | JGI IMG/M metagenome (GOLD analysis project Ga0302326, IMG submission 202264) | Peat permafrost microbial communities from Stordalen Mire near Abisko, Sweden - Palsa_T0_3 | ecosystem: Environmental > Terrestrial > Soil > Palsa > Peat permafrost | place: Sweden: Abisko... | reverse complement strand
GCCGATTGGGACAGGATGGCCGCCGAGCCGTTATCCGAAGAGACGTCGTATCGGAATGGCTAAGCGCGTCGTCTGGACTGCGCAGGCCAAGCTGGATATTCGGGCTATCGACCAGCACACGGCTTTACAAATCCCGAGGACTCTCGCGCGCTATGCTCAGACCGGCGAGGGCAATACGCGCCAGCTTCGGGGAGTAAACCCGCCACTAACTCGCCTTCGCTCCCAAGATCACCGCGTCTTCTTCCGCGACAAGGGCGACCGCCTGGAAATCTCCCGCGTGCTCGACCGCAAAGCAGCTTACCGTTGATGGCGCGCCCACAGACTTGCTGCGTTTTGCGCTTAGCTGCGAATTATGGCGGGTGTTATGAAGAGGAGGAGGCGAAAGGAAGCCACGGACCTACTTTGAGGCATCAGTGGTTGGACCTTTCAGGTAGGTGAGCTTCTTGCCGTCCCAGATAGACACCTGGCCCTGGTAATCGCCGGCGATGGCTAGTTTGCCGTCGAAGGAGGCGGTCACCTTGGTGAGAAGGGCATCGGCTTTGGCGCTGGCGCCTTTGGCGGCGCCGTCAGCTGACCAGATGCGGATGAAGGAATCGCGGCCGGCGCTGACGATGCGGCCGTCGGAGGTGAACTGCACGCCCAACACGCCGCCGGGGATCACGCCGTAAGTGTTGGGCGCGGCCTTGGGGGTGTGCGCTTTGGACATGGTGGCGATGGGAAAACCGTCGGCGACGTTCCACACGATGATCTGGCCATCTTCGCTGCCGGACACCAGCAGCTTGCTGTCGCCGCGCCAGCTGAGCGACGTAATGGAATCCTTGTGCTCGGCTAGGGTTCCGGCGTTGCCGCCGCGCGCGCTATCCCAGAGGAGAATGCCGCCGCTGCGGTCGCCGGTGGCGAGCAGCTTTCCATCGGGGCTGAACTCGAGGGCGGTGATCCAGTCGGTATGTTTCTTTATTTGGTAAAGTTCTTTGCTGTCGGCAACGGAGAACACTTTAACGATCTTGCCGGGGCCGCCGAGGGCTACCAGTTTGCCATCGGCGCTGAGGTCGGCGGCGAGCACGATGTCCATTTCTTTGCCCAGAGTCGCCAGGCGCTTGCCGGTGCGGACATCGAATAATGCCACTATGCCCAGCTGTACGCCTTTGCCGCCGGCGGCGAGCAGAGTCGCGCCATCGCGGCTGAAGCGCAGGCAGTAGGGAATGCCTTCGGGGAAAGGCAACTCGGCAGCGAGAGTGCGCTTGTTGAGATCGTATAGATAGATGCGTTCGTGGCCGGAGACGGCCAGCAGAGGGGCCCAGGGACTGGCGGCTATGGCCGTCACGGGATTGGCGCGGGCCGATTCCGGCAAGTCGAGAGCCGGCAGCGAATCGGGCATAGCGGGCGCGCCCGTTGGCTGATTCAAGGTGGAGGGCGTGAAATCGAGCGGGGAGGGTCCGGTGGGGCCTTTGGGTGCGCTGACGGCGGTTTCGAGGAGGCCTTGCTGGATCCAATCGCGGATGATGGCGATTTCAGCGTCGGGGATCTTGGCCTGGCCTAGGGGCATTTGCGGCGCGCCTTCATCGCGATTGACGGCCTTGTAGAGCATGCTGGATGCGGGACGGCCGGCGATGACGATGTCGCCCGATCCGCCGCCTTTCAAGACGCCGGCGTAGGATTCCAGGCTGAGGCCGGCGCGCATTTCGCTGGCGTTGTGGCAGCCGAAGCAGTGACGTGCGAAGACAGGGCGAACGTCTTCTTCGTAGTTGGTGTGGTGCGGGGTCTGGGCGAAGACGGGGGAGATAGCCAGCAGGGCTAAGACCGAGACGTTCACACGAGTGTGAACGCTGCACGCAGGAGTGCGTGCGCCACAAGTGCGTTGAGAAGGCATTAGTGGTTGAACTCGAATTCGGTGGAGTTGAGCAGGGCCCAGAAAACGTCGTCGTAGGCCTTGCGGTCGTTGGTTGCCAAAAGCGGCATTAACTTCTTCTTTTCGGCTTCGGACGGCTTGCGGGATAAGGTACGGACGAACATTTCGTCGAGAATTTCACCCGCAGGTTTCTTCGATTTCAGCAGGTTCGAAACTACGGTGCTGCGTCCTAATTTGCCTTCTACGGTATCGCCGTTGACCAGGTGCAGGGCTTGCGCCAAGGTCGGCTCCAGTCGGGTTTCGGAGGCGCTCACCGATTCCCGCGAACAGAGGCCGAAGGTCTTGAGGAAATAGTTGTTCGAGATGCGATTGCCTTCATCGAGCTGGACGGCGCGCAAGCCGGCGGGCATTTGTCCGAACGAGCTGGGCGTGCCGGTGGCTTCATCGATGGCATCGAGCAGTACGTCGGCGCGCAGCCGGCGCAGATGAGCGCGGGAGAACTGGTCGGCGTCATCGCGGTTGGTTTCGTTGGGAACCTCGGAGAGTTGATAGGTGCGCGAATTGCAAATATCGCGGATTAGTTTCTTGGCATCGAAGTTATATTCGGCCAGCTTGCGGCCCAGTTCCTGCAATAGCTCGCGGTTGCTGGGCGGATTGCTGATGCGTACGTCGTCTACGGGGTCCACGATGCCGCGGCCGAAGAACTGCGCCCACATGCGGTTCGCCAGATTTTCACGGAACCAGGCGTTGTCTTTGGATGTGAGCCATTCGGCCAGAGCGGCGCGGGGATCTTTGCCTTTGGTATCGGGCGTATCGCCGCCGAGGAACTTGGCGGGTACGGGGTGGCCATCGAGCAGATGTTTGGCGGGCGGCGCGGCGGGGTCGTCATAAATGTAGAACTCGCGCTCTTCGGAGGCGACCTTGCGCTTGACGCCAGTGAAGAAGCTGACGAAGCCGTAGTAATCGTCCTGGGTCCAGCGGTCGAAGGGGTGGTTGTGGCATTGCGCGCACTGCACGCGCATGCCGGTGAAGACCTGCGCCACGTCTTGCGCTACCTCTTTGGGGTCGTACTGACCTTGCGGCAGCATGGTGTAAAGATTCACGGCCGGCTTGGTCAGATTGCTGCCGGAGCCGTCGACTTGCGCGCGCACGAACTGGTCGAGCGGCACGTTGCGCTTCATCTGGTCGTGAATCCACTCGTAATATTCGTACGCGGCCTTGCGGTCGGTACCGAAGGAACTGTTGTTATCGCTGCGGACTTTCAACGTCTCGGCCCATTTGGCGGTCCAAAGGTCGGCGAATTCGGGCCGGTCGAGCAACTCGTCGATCAGGCGGGCGCGTTTGTCGCGCGACTTATCCTTGACGAACGCGTAATACTCTTCGGGTTTGGGCGGCAGACCGACCAGGTCGAAGGTGACGCGGCGCAGAAACTCTTCGTCGGTGGCGAGGGCGCTGGGGACGATGCGCAGGTTCTTCAGCTTGGCGTCGATCAGCGCGTCGATGTAATTGGATTCGGCGACCTTGGGCCACTTGAATTTGCCCGGCGGCAGAACGGTGATTTCGGCGCCAACGGTGAACTTGGCGAAGCGCGCGAACACGAATGTATCGCCGCGTTTTCCGGGAGTGACGACGCCTTTATCATCGATATCGGCGGTGTTTTTGTTGTTGGTGAGATAGAGCGCGAGGTTATTGACGACGCGCGTCGAGCCGTCGGAATATTGCGCCTGGACCTCGAACGGTTTCTGCTTTTCCTTGCCGGTGAACACGAACTTATCGGGCACGAGTGAGATGCCGGTGACTTGCGGGACGTTGGCGGAATCGTCCGGGGCGCCGGCGCGGATCCATTGCAGCAGCGTGTTGTAGTATTCGGTGTCCGGCTTGAAACGGCGGCCGCCGCTGTGGGGCACGGCGCCGATGGCCTTGAGCAGGAGGAGGCTCTGTTCGGGAACGGCGAGATCGATGCGGCGGCCGGGGATTTGCTGGGTGAGGCGGTAGTAATCGCCGGCGGGGTCGTAGCCGAATAGGGAGAGGTGGAATCCATCTTTGCCGATGGCGGCGCCGTGGCATCCGCCGCTGTTGCAGCCGGCGCGGAAGAAGACGGGCATGACGTCGAGGCGGAAACTGATGGGGCGGGGAGGGCCGATTACGGGGGAGGGTTTGGTGGGGGGCTTGTCGGCGGCGAATAGGGGCGCGGATAGGAGTAGAAGGATTGAACCTACTGCGCGGAGAGAGCCGGCTGAAAGCCGGCTGCAGCCAGGATTGGCTGCCCCACATAGCAGCCTGGGGTGCGGGGAGATTTTCGGGCGCAAGCGGCGGGCGGATTGACAATCCGCCGCAGGTTGCCAACCTGCCCCACAACAAAATCGCTGCAAGCTGAGAAGAAACCAAGGCCTAGTAATACATAGCAGGCCACCAATGGACAGCCATGGGCGAGGGGAGATTTTCGGCTGGAAGCGGCGGGCGCTCATTTGGCGGCCTCCGTGGCGCGGGCTTCGTCGATGCGCAGGATGCCGTTGCCGCTTTTTTCTTTGAAGGTCTGGCCGGACTGGGTGAAGGTGATTTCGGCGATTATTCCTTTGTAGAGGCCGGCTAGCGCGTCTTTGTCGGCGGCAATTTGGAAGGTGATCTGAGAGTCTTTCGCGCTGAATTGCGGCGCGGGGTCTAACATCTTGACGCCGTTGGGAAGTTGGAGCAGACGCACCGTGGCGCTGCCTTCGAAGGGTTGCAACTGGTGGAGAGTGGCCACGATCGGGGCGCTCTTTCCCTGCTCCACCGATCCGCGCTGCAGGTCGACGGAGAGATATGGCTCGGCCACCTTGAGATCGACGAAGGGCGAGGACACGCGTACGCGGCCTACGCCGCTATAGCCATCGCCGCCAGTGGTGGAGGCATTGATCGCTATTCGATAGACGCCCTTGGCGGCTTTGTCGTTGGCTTGAATCGGGAAGGGGGCCTCGTTCTTATCCGGCGGAATGGTTACGGCGTTGCCTTTCGAAACTCCGGGCGGCAGCCAATCGGGAATGATCTCGACGGGACCTTTGAAATCGCCGTAACGAGTGACTTTGGCCGTCAACTGCAAATCGCCGCCTTGCACGATGGGAATGGAAGGCGCCGCGAGCTCGATATCGAAGGGTGCGGGATCGGTGACGGCGAGCGCGTATTTCTCCAGCCAGACGAAATGAAACGGCAACTCGCCGGGGCGGTTGGTGAGCCCGAAGCCCTGGCGCGAGCCGCTCTCGATCGAGACATTTTTCTCCACCGGGCGGGCTAACAATTCGATGAGCGCGGACTGCCGTTCGGCGTCGGGAGCGGCGACGAACTGCACCGGCATGCGGGTGGCGCCCTTGGTAAACGTGGGTGCGATCATGGTGACGCCGCGCGGGAGGCCTTTAGCTTCGAGTTGAACCTCGCCTTTGTAATCGTTGCCGATGCCTTGGGCGATTTGAACGTCGAGGGTCCAGCGGCCGCCTTGGGGCACGATGAAGCCGGTGAAGCGGGGCATTTGATAGCCGTCGGGGCCGGTGACGTGAGTGTAAATCGTGTTGCGATTCGGCTCGACCTCGATGCGATAGACGTGGTCGGGCCCGGCGCCGTTCTCGGAGTCCTCAATGCCGAGGATGTAATCGCCGTCGGCGGGAATGGCGAAGACAGAGGTGGGATCCTGCTGGTCTTTGATGTACCAGGAGCCCCGGGCGGAAGCGTAGCCGAGATCCTGTAGGCGGGAATCGTCAGCTTGCATGAGTTTACGAGGATCTTTGGCGGATTGAAGCCAGATTTTGGCGTCGACCGGCGCGCCTAAAGTGCGCGCGTAGACGCGGAACAGGAACTTTTGGCCTTTCTTGGCGCTGAAACGGAAGGTATCGGTTTGGCCCGGCTTTTCGAGGATGCCGTTGAGCGCGGCGGGAAGCGCGGACACGGGCGTGGGGTCGTCGCCCGGGGCGTGGATGACGTTGGGGTAAGGGGAAACGCGGAGCACGTTGGCGGAGGGAGGCGGAGTGATACCGCTGCCATGAGTGAGGTAGTTGAAGTTTCCTGGAGTGGCGGGCAGTACGATGGGTTCGGTGCGCTCGCCGGCGGGGTCACCGAGGATGCGTGCATCGATGGTAGTGCCGGCCTGACCACCGGCGGGGAAGATAGCGGTGGGGCGCGAAAAATCGCCGATGTGAACGCGGTAGCGGGCTTGCTGCGGCGGATAGAAGATCTGCTGCTGGATGGCGATGAAGTACGCGCCGTCCTTGGGAGCAATGATGGAGAGCACGGGGTCTTGCACGTAGAGGGCGCTATCGTCGTTGCGGGCTATTTCCTTATCGTTGGAGTCGAGAATGCGCACGGCCAAATCGTTCTCGCCGCCGGAGTGCAAGGTGCCGAGACGGGCGGCTTCCACCTCGACGGAGATGCGCTGGCCCTGGCGCGCCTGGACGCGGTAGTAGTCGCGATCGAGATCGGATCCGGGCAGGATTTGTCCTTCGATGGTGGTATTCATGGCGACGGGCTGCGCCTTAGCCATGGAATTCTGTTCGCCGAACTTGGTTTTGGCTTGGGGAAACTGCGGGTAGGGGCCGACCCAGAATGTGACGGCGTCGCTCAAGGCGGTGGCGGTGCGCACGCGCAGGACGTGCTCGCCGAGCGGACAATCGGGGGCGATGCGGAACCTTACCTTGAAGCCGTCGCCGGGTTTATCGAATGGGGTGAAGGCGGCGGCGGTGATGCCGGGCTGATAGAAGAGGATTTCTTTGGGGTTGTCGAGTTGGCGTCCGTGGAATTCGGTAGTAACGGTGAAACCGCGCGCGCCGCCGCGAGGGAGGACGTAGTCGACCATGTATTGGGTGTCGGCCGGTAGGGTGGAGGCGGTTAGAGCCAGGAGGACGAGCGTGCGGATGCTTGAGGATGCTGTCGGCTTATTAGGTGGAGGGCAAGCTAAAGCATGCCCCACCAATGCTGAGCTACTCAAGCGATTAGGCCTTCTACTACTTTGCCGTCGCGGACGATGTCGATGGGACGGCCGCCGGGAGCAATCAGGCGGTCTTGCGAATTGATGCCGGCCTGGTGATAGACGGTGGCGAGGAAATCCTCGACGGAAACGGCGTCGCGATCGGGCTCGGCGGCGGTGGCGGTGGTGGCGCCATAAATTTGTCCGCGGGTGATGCCCCCGCCAGCGACGGCCAATGAGTAGACTCGCGCCCAGTGGTCGCGGCCCGCGCCCTCATTGACTTTGGGCGTGCGGCCGAATTCGGAAGTGACCATCACCAGCGTGGAATCGAGCAGGCCGCGCTGATCGAGATCGGTAATCAGGCCGGCGAAGGCGTGGTCAAACGCGGGCATGCCGTTGGACACGGCTTCTTTGATGCGTTGGTGGTTATCCCAGCCGTCGGTGCCGCCATACATCACAGTGACCAGGCGAACGCCGGCTTCGACCAAGCGGCGCGCCAGCATGAACTGGCGGCTGACGCCGAGCATATTGCCGCCGCGCGGGTTCTTATATTCGCCGTAGAGTTTGGTCATGGAGTCCGGTTCGCCATCGAGCGTGAATGCCTTGCGCGCCTGCGGCGAGCTGATCAACTTGTAGGCTTGCTGATAGAACTCGCCCATGGCGTCGAGCTCGGCGGGGTTCGATTCGATCTGGCGGAAGTGGTCCTCGAGCGCCTCGCGGGCAGAACGGCGGCGGTCGAAGCGCTCGTCGGTGATGCCCTTGGGAAGGGAGATATCGCGCACCTGGAAATTCTTCTGGCCGGGGTCGGCGCCCAATTCGAAGGCGCCGAATTTGGAACTGAGATAGCCGGTTCCACCCTGCAAAGGCACGTTGGGGACGGCGACGTAAGCGGGCAGGCTGTTGCGCGGACCGAACTCCTCGGAAACCACGGCGCCGAGGCTGGGGTGTTGGATGGCCGGCGTGGGCAGATAGCCGGTGAACATCTGGTAGGTGGCCTGCGCGTGATCGGGGATGTGGCCGGTGATGGAGCGGATGACAGTGATCTTGTCGGCGATCTGCGCCGAGTGAGACAGGTTCTCACTGAAGACAATGCCGGGGAGCTTGGTTTTGACGACGCCGAGGGGGCCGCGATATTCGATAGGGGCTTCGGGTTTGGGGTCCCAGGATTCCTGCGCGGCGAGGCCGCCGGGGAGGATGATCTGGATGATGCTTTTGGCTTTGCCTTCGGGGCGGGCGACGCCGCCGGTTCCGAGGCGTGGATCGCCTGAGGCTTTGGCGGTGAAGCGGAGCAGGTCGGGCAGGCTCAAGCCAACGCCGCCTAAGAGGCCAGCTTGAATGAAGCTGCGGCGCCCGAACGAGGAGAGATAGCGGGGACCGGGGCAGCAGGGCTTCTGTTCGTCCATTGCGAATCCTCCAAACGAACTATTCACTAAGACTAGGATAACGCTTCCAGCGTTGCTAATAAATTGGAACCCGGATTGGGGGTGAAAGTTGTACTCGCTTTGGTGAACCGCGGGCGGGGCGTATTGGGAGTGTCCGAATATGGGATTGGGTTCCTTTTGTATGACAGGGGTGGGTGGGGTGGAGTCGTGCTGATTACAAGGGGCATCGGGATTGGCCACCGATGAACACCGATGAACACGGATGGGGTTTTGGCGATTTTGGGAAGAGGTGGAGTGTTCGAAAATGGGACTAGGTTCGAATCGAATGGTAATTCTTGATTATTGAGTGCGGGATAGGGAGCTTTTCGAAGAGACGGCATAGCGCTGGTCTCAAGGTACACGCTGACCGATGCGGAATTGGGGCGGGGATTGGCGCGAGGGCTGTGTTTAGGGGCTGGAAATATTTTTGGAGGCTGTGACTGGCGTTTTGGGGCGGCTACCGCAACGGCCGTAGCGTGCGCCGAGATGTAGAATGGAGCAGTGCCGGAACTCAGCCGGTTTCGGGATGATTATCCGTATGTACTCAAGTCTCCTCCGCGCCAGTTCGGAGCAGCGGCGAAATTGGCAGGTCAGCGCCGCGGGTTAAGGCATCCATTGGCCGGAGCTTGACGATGACTTAAATGCCGGAGCTTGACGACGACTTAAATACGGTGGCCTCTTGGGCGGCGCCCCAGCGGCGGAACGGATCTGGGCGCGTTCATAGACGGTACCGGTCCCGGATTCCTTGGGCTACGCTTTGGGCGAGACTGCAAACGCCAACACCGGAAGTAGATTGCTTCCGAACCTGTCGTCAGGGCCCTTCGGGCGACCAAAGGCGATGGAAACCCGCGGGTTTCGCGTGAGCCCCGGAAGGCCGGCCGAGGGGTCGGCCGCGGATCAGGGGTCCGCCCCACTTTGGATGGTCTTCGATCGTCCCCCACAACGTAATTGTCGGCAGGCTGAGAAGAGACATAGCGGCAAGTCGCATTTCCAGCGACGGCCCCTGTAGCTCCGGCGACGTCTTCCACACCGATACTTCCGTCTTCGAGCGCCTCCAGCGGGTAGTCAGCTCCTGCGAGCGCAGCTACCACCGCACCTGCAAAGAACTAGGGGCGCGGGCCCACAGCCTGCGAACCGAAGAAACCGAACCCGCGCATCCCCCCACCCTGCGATCCCAACAATCCACGTCCACTTCGGAAAAATTGGTTCGTTCCGTCCAACGGAGTCGAACTACACTTCAGCCGCCTAAGTCCCGCCCGCGGGCCCCTCTCACTCACACCGACTCGCCTCTCTACCGCAGCTTCGTAAGCTCATCCACCCGGCGCAACTCGGGAAACAGCCACGCCCACAAAGCCACAATGCCGATCGTCCCCAGCCCGCCCAGCACCACCGCCGGCACGGTCCCAAACCACTGAGCCGTCAGCCCGGATTCGAACTGGCCCACTTCATTCGAGGCGCCAATGAAGACCATGTTCACCGCGCTCACGCGGCCCCGCATCTCGTCCGGAGTCGAGAGTTGCACCATGGTGTGGCGGACGATTACGCTCACCATATCGCACGCGCCCAGCAGCACCAGCGCGGCCATGGAGAGAGCTGCGTTGCGCGAAAGTCCGAAGACCACGGTGAACGTTCCGAACCCCGCCACGCACCACAGCATGGCCGCGCCGGCGTGGCGTTTCAATGGGTAGTAGGCAGTCGCCAGGGCGATCAGCATCGCGCCCATCGCGGGCCCGCTGCGCAGCAATCCCAGGCCGGAAGGGCCAATCTTGAGGATCCGGTCGGCATACACCGGCAAGAGCGCCACCGCGCCGCCCAGCAGTACCGCGAAGAGGTCCAGCGACATCGCGCCCAGCACCAGTTTCTTGCGCCAGATGTAGCGCAGGCCTTCGAGGATCATCGCCGCCGAGCGCGCCACGCGTGCACGCACCGGCAGTTTCAAGCGAATTCGCCCAACCAGCGCCAGCGCGATCAACGCTCCAATTGCAGCCGAACCATATACCGGCAGCGGGCTGTTCATGGTTCCGTAAACCAATCCCCCTAGCGCCGGGCCAAGGACGGTCGCCGACGTAAAAATAGAAGAACTCCACGCCACTGCGTTCGGGAAATGCTCCTCCGCCACCAGCGAGGGAAGAAACGACTGACCGGCCGGTCCGTTGAACGCCCGCACCACCCCGTTGCCGAGCAGCACCGCGTAGATCGGCCAGGCTGTGCGCAGGGCCGCACGGCTCGCGATCGCCGAGAGCGTCAGCAGCCCCAGCGAACATAGCGAAAATCCCGCGTAACACGTCATGATGATACGGCGGCGCGGAAAGCGGTCGGCGGCATGTCCGGCCACCAGGAACAGCAGGACGCCGGGCAGAAACTGTGCCAGCCCTGCCAAGCCTAAATCGAGCGGCCGGTGCGTAATCGAATAGATCTGCCAGCCCACGGCCACGGCTTGCATCTCAGAGGACGCGGTCGCCAGAAACCGCGCCGTCATGTAGTAGCGGAAATTTGGATATTGAAATGCAACGTTGCCGGGCACGCTTCAATTATGCGGGAGATTACAGTTGGCGCCTCGGCGCTTGAATCCTCGGGAAGGAAAGTGCATCTAACTCGATGTATGGCGCTAGAAAAATGGAAGTTTGATACGGTGCATTCGAGCGTGAGTTTTTCCGTGCGGCACTTGATGATTTCGAAAGTTCACGGCAGATTTGGAATCTGGACCGGCGCTCTCGAGACTGACGAGGCCAACCCGGCGCACTCCGGGCTGCAGGCGAGCATCGACGCGGCCTCGATCGACACCAAGGAACCGCAGCGCGACGAGCACCTGCGCTCGGCCGATTTCCTCGACGCAGCCAACCACCCCCAGATCACATTTGAAAGCACGAGCGTGCAGCCGGTAAGTACGGAACACTTCAAGGTGACTGGCAATCTGACTATTCGCGGAGTCACGAAACCAGTGACGCTCGATACCGAATTCCTCGGACGCCAGAAGGACCCATGGGGTGGTGAGCGCGCCGGCTTTTCCGCCAAGACATCGATTGACCGCAGGGACTTCGGCCTGAATTTCAATATGCCTTTGGACGGCGGAGGCTTCGTGGTAGGCGACAAAGTCGACATCACTCTGGACATAGAGGCCGTGAAGGAATCCGCCGCCGCAGTTGCCTAGTTTAAGCCGTGGCGTCCGCGATCACGCATTTCATTGTGGGCGCGTCACTGGCGCTGCCGGCGATGGAATCCCGCCTTATTCGAACGGTGTTGAAGCCATGGGCGATTCCCGTAACAGCCGGCCTGCTCGCGGTGGCGCCCGATCTTGACACCTATGCCATGCGGATCTTCGACATACCGTATCGAAGCTTCTGGGGACATCGCGGCTTCTTTCACTCCCCGTTCTTTCTGTCGGTGTTCTGCGCGGCGCTGGCAGCCCTCGTGGCCCACCGGCAAGGCTTGCGGGCGTGGGCCTGGCTGACAGTTGTGTGGGCGGGATGCGCCATCACGCATCCACTGCTCGACATGTTGACGGACGGCGGATCCGGCGTGATGGCGCTTTATCCATTCTCCAGCGCCCGCTACTTTTTCCCGTGGCATCCGATTCACGTCTCACCCCTCGGAATCGCTCGGTTCTTCCCCCGCGCAGGATACATCTTGAAATCGGAAATGCCGTTCGACCTGGCAGCGTTGTTGGTGGGACTCGTAGCGCGGGCTCACCTAAGGGGGGCACGCTTTAGCCTGCCCGGCCGCGCGGGATAGCGGCTCCCGGGCGGTAATCCGGGCAAGCTAGTCAACGACCGCACTTTGTTGGACGCGCGCAGTAAGGGATTGTTGGACGGACCGCAGGCCGAGGATCCCGGAGGTTGGCGCGATGAGTTCATGGAACAATACTTTGTTCCGGCCCAACCGAAACAGATCGTCTCACCGTCGCCGGCGAGAAACGCATACCTGCCCCACCAATAATTTACTGCCGCGAATCTTTAGCGTCTCTTTGACTGGTGAGCGCCAGCGACTTGGCCGTTGACGCGGAGCCGGCCGTAAGCGTCAAGCGTGCGTCGCCGCCTTTCGGCAACGTGGCAGGCATGGTTACCGTGGCTTGGTAAAGACCAACAAATCCTGGTGAAAGTTCCGAAAGGACCACGCTTAGCTGGGTACGCCCCAGGGCGAGCCGGGGTGTAATTGCCGTGATCGCCAGCGGATTTGCCGGCGCCGGCGCTCCAAACGCCACATCGACCGTGGTTGCGCCAAGACCGGCCATGTAGACCACCAATGCTTCGCCACCTACGGCCGGATCGGCGGTAGTGACGGGGGAGCCATCTGATTGGTGGACGATCGCCAGAATCTCGGGTGAGGCGGCCTGTATCCCGGTCACGAATGTGTTGCTCATTTCGCCGGCCACCGAGACCACGATGTTTGCGGCGCCGGTGGGTAGATCGGCGGGTATTTGAACCTCGATCTCTCCCGTCGAGGTGGTCACCAGCGGCGTGCGTACGCCCTCCACCGCGACGTAAGTATTCGCCAGGGAGCGGGGCAGGGGATTGCTGGCCGTCGCCGGCGGCGCCTGCGCGGCCGGCCCCAGATTCGTGCCCGTGACGTTGATCAGAGCGCCGGGAGCGGCCTGCGCCTGCGCCGGGGCGATCGGCAGCATCTGGATCTGAGAATCGCTGGGCGCCGTCATTACTGTGGTTGAGATCTGCGGATCGGACGTGACCGGCTGGAACCCGTAGCCTTGCACTTCGGGCAGCACGAAGGGGGTCCGGCCGGCTATGACCGAATGCATATACGCGACGCCATTTTGGAAATCCGCCGTTCCGCACGAATAGAGTACGCCGGCGTTCATGCACTGCTTGTTCGGGTCGTTGGAAGCGGCGGCATTGATCACGGCGTACTCGTTGGTGACTTGGGTATCGGCCCAGCCTCCGGCGCCGCCCAAGAGATTGGCCGCCTTGGAAACTTGTCCGAGGTAAAAATTCTGGTATTCGGGTATCCCCACCAAAATTTGCGCCAGCAAATTAATATTTGGAGGAACCGTGAAACCTAGCATGACGTCACGATTGGAGCCCGAGAACGTCAAGTCTTTGTCCCAGGGAATCAGCTGGTAGAACGTGGTTCCCTGAAATTGGTAAAGATAGAAGTTGTTCATCCCAACAATGCCTCCCACCAGGCCGTCCGCTTCGGATAGCACGTTCTCAGTAGCGGCGTAAGTCAGGAAAGACTTGGGGTCGATGTACTGCGATAGAGCGGAGATGAACTGCGCGCTGGTAAACGTTGGGCTCAATGGCTGATTGATCAACTGCACCAGATTGCAAAACGTTTGGAGATCGGGAGCGGCCTGGTTTGTCTTCAACTCAAGGAAGGGGGCGTACAAAGACGGATCGGAGCCGAGATTTTGAAACTCATAAGTGTCCCCGAACTGCCATTCGTAAAGATATCCTCCATTTTCCCC
>Ga0302326_10020454_pt1 | contig 13619 bp, 8 predicted proteins | sample Palsa_T0_3_FD_202264 | JGI IMG/M metagenome (GOLD analysis project Ga0302326, IMG submission 202264) | Peat permafrost microbial communities from Stordalen Mire near Abisko, Sweden - Palsa_T0_3 | ecosystem: Environmental > Terrestrial > Soil > Palsa > Peat permafrost | place: Sweden: Abisko... | reverse complement strand
CGGGCGGGCGTAGTGGAGGCCCACTAGCGGTGCAACGTAAGTGGTGGACCCTGATCGTCGTGTGCACGGCGACGTTCATGCTCCTGCTCGACATCACGATCGTGAACGTCGCGCTCCCGAGCATGGCCAAGGACCTGAAGGCGACCTTCTCCGAGATCCAGTGGGTGGTCGACGCGTACGCGCTCACGCTCGCGTCGCTGCTGCTGACGACGGGGGCGCTCGCCGACCTGATCGGACGCCGGCGCGTCTTCACCGCCGGCCTCGTCCTGTTCACGCTCACCTCGCTGCTGTGCGGGCTGGCGCCGAGCGCCACCTTCCTGATCATCGCGCGCGGAGGCCAGGGCATCGGCGGAGCGATCATGTTCGCAACCTCGCTCTCCCTGCTGGCGCAGGAGTTCCAGGGGCGTGAGCGCGGCACCGCATTCGCGGCCTGGGGCGCGACGATCGGCGCCGCAGCGGCCGTCGGGCCACTGGTCGGGGGGGTGCTTACCCAGGCCTTCGGATGGGCATCGATCTTCTACCTGAACGTGCCGATCGGAATCTTCGCCGTCGCGATGACCGTGACGCAGGTCGCCGAGTCGCGTGACCCCGCCGGCAGACGCACCGACTGGGTCGGGACGGTCACGTTCACCGCGGCGCTGTTCATGATCGTCTTCGCCGTCATCGAAGGTGACACGAAGGGCTGGGGAAGCACCGAGATCGTGGCTCTGCTGATCGGCGGAGCCGCCGAGCTCGCGGTCTTCTTGGCCGCCGAGCTCAGCGGGGACAACGCAATGCTCGATCTCTCGCTGTTCCGCAAGCCCTCATTCACCGGGGCGGCGATAGCTGCGTTCGCGGTCTCGTTCTCGATGTTCGCGATGTTCCTTTATCTCACGCTCTACCTGCAGACGATCCTCGACCTTTCGCCACTCCAGACCGGCCTGCGATTCCTGCCCGTGACGGCGCTCTCATTCTTCGTCGCAGCCCTGTCGGGCAACCTCTCGACACGCGTGCCGATCCGGATCCTGCTGGGGATCGGACTCGGGCTCGTCGGCTTAGGTCTGCTGCTGATGCGCGGCCTCACGGCGGACTCGGGGTGGACCGCGCTCCTGCCGGGGTTCATCGTCGGCGGCGCGGGCATCGGACTGATCAATCCCGCGCTCGCGTCGACCGCAATCGGCGTCGTCCCGCCACAGCGCAGCGGAATGGCGTCGGGCATCAACACAACCTTCCGTCAGGTCGGCATCGCCACGGGCATCGCCGCCTTCGGGGCGGTCTTCCAGACGGTCATCTCCAGCCACCTCGCCACCAGCCTCGCGGGCACACCCGGCGCGATCGACAGCAGCCAGCTCGCCAAAGCTGTCGCCGGAGGCGAAGCACCGACCGTACTGCGGGCCGTGCCGTCACATTTTCGCCCACAGGCGACCGGGATCGTCCATGCCGCGTTCGCGAGCGGGCTGAACGAGATCCTGCTGATCGCGGGAATCATGGCCTTTGCCGGAGCCGTGCTCTCCGTCGTACTCGTGCGGGGCAGCGATTTCGTCGGCTACGGAGCACCGAGCCCGGCCCGCGCATCCGGCGGGGTCCATCAACCGGCGCATACCTCCGCCGTTGTGGGGTAGGACTCGGCTTATGCCATCTCAAGCGCCCGTCCCCGCGGACCGATGACAAAGCGATGATCCAGCCGCTGTTCGAGCACCGCCTGACCTTGGCCGGCTACGCGACGCGGGTGCTCGAGCTCGAGGGCGATGGCGCCCCGATCGTCCTCTTCCACGGCTACGCCGACAGCGCCGACACATGGCGCCAGACGCTCGCGCTCCTGGCGCGGCAGGGCCGCCGGGCAATCGCCGTCGATCTGCCCGGCTTCGGTAACGCCGACGTACTCCGGGAGGACCCGATCCTGCCCCAGCTCGACGATTTCGCCGCCGCCGCGGTCGCCTACCTCGGCGGCCGCCGCGGCCGGCGCGTGATCGCCGTCGGCAACTCGCTCGGCGGCTGCCTGGTCCTGCGCCTCGCCGAGCGCCACCGCGAGCGGTTGGCCGGCGTCGTTGGCGTCGCCCCGGCCGGACTCGAGATGTCGCGCATGCTGCAGCTGATCGAGCGCGACCCGATCCTGACGTCGATTCTCGCGCTACCGGTCCCGGTGCCTAGCGCCGTCGTCCGCGCGGCGGTTGCGCGCCTGTACCTCCAGCTCGCGTTCGCCGCTCCGGCCTCGGTCGACCCGCGGATCGTCGCGACGTTCACCCGCCACTTGCGCCACCGCGCCACGGCGGCGCGTTACCTCGCGACCGCGCACCGGCTGTTGCCCGAGCTCCATGACCCGTTCGAACTCGAGCGGATCACATGCCCGGTCCTGCTGGTGTGGGGCGATCGCGACCGCCTCGTGTTCGCGCGCGGTGCCCAGCAGCTACTCGAGGCGGTGCCGGACGCCCGGCTCGAAATGCTGAGCGGGGTCGGCCACTGCCCGCAGGTCGAGGCACCCGATCGATTCGCCCAGATCCTGCTCGACTTCTCCGGCGAGCCGGTAGCCGAAGCCGCCTGAACCGCGGTTCTCGTCGACTAGAGCCCTGGGGGGTGCCGGGCGACGAACGAACCGCCGTCGTCGGCACTGTGGTTGGTCCACCGCGAGCCGTACTCGGCGAGCGCGACTGTGTCGAACCGCAGGCCGGCCACGTACATGTACACGTGCCCATTGCTCGCGAAGATGGTCACCCATTTGCCTGGCCCCGGATCGCCGTAGCTCATGAACTGCCCAGACACCTCGGTGGTGTTCAGCAGATGGGCCGCCGCGAGCACGAAGCTGACCGAGCCGGAGCAGTCATACGCGTAATCCTCGAACGCGCCGTGACCGCCACCCCACAGATACTGGAGCCGCGCGATCTGGTTGCCGGCGTTGATGATCGCCTGAACCGCGGGCGGAGCGCCGATCGGGGCGACGGCCAACCCGTTCGGTGTCAAGGTCGCGACGTTCGGGTTGGCGGAGATGCCACTCGCGGAGAGCTCCTGCTCGACCTCGGTGTTCGACATCGGCCGCACCGAGCCGCTGTCGCTGCTCGAGCTAACGCTCACCTCGGCGGGCTGATCGGCTGCCGCCGGCGCGGGCGTCGCGCCGGCCACGGGCTCGACCACCTGCGGGTGCGCCTGCAGCGCCAGCTGGCTCTGACCTGAATCGCCGATACCCGAGCCCTGCTGGACCCCGCACCCGGCGACCGACGCAGCCACGATCCCAAGAATCATCAGACGATGGCGCACGGCCGGAATATTACGCGCGCGCACGCGACGTGCGCCGGCACTCCGGACGTTGCCGTAGCGAAGCAAGGAGCGCTAACGACGACGCAACGGCCGGGCAACGCCCGGCGCCGAGACTGCCGGCCATGCACTCGAGCCAAGTAAGGAACTTCCGGGGACCGGGAAATGGACGGCGCCGGCGGGGCGGCCGGCAAGGGTTCGGGCGCACCACGCGGCACGGATTCCAGGGGGCGGGGGCACCCTGGAATCCGGCCGCGTAAGAAGACTTAGGGCTGGGGCGGAGGGGCGGCCGGGTCCGGATCCGGGGGGAACCGGAACCGGCCGCCCCTCTAACCGGGTCGGGCTTTCAGGCAGCGCCGGCGTGGCGCAGGATCGCGCCGAGGCCGAGCGAGCGCGCCGAGTCGAGTGCCTCTTCGGTCAGTTCGGCAGCGCGTGCTGCGTCCGCATCGAGCCCGCGTTCGCGCAACGCGCGCGCGTACTCGAGCTTGGTCCGCGCGATCCAGGCACGCGATCCGAGCGCCCGTTGCGTGGTGAGCGCGTCGCGGAAGCACCCTTCCGCTTGCTCGAAGTCGCCCACGCAGGTGTGCAGCAGACCGAGGTAATGGGCGCCCGACCCGAGCCAGGATGACCCCATGTCCACGTAGCGGAGCCGGTACGGCGTCAGCTTCGCAGTGAGCGCCGCGGCCCGCGTACGATCGCCGAGCCTCGCGGCCACAGCGGCCCCGAGTGAGATCACGGGCAGCCAAGAGAAGTCCTGCGGGACATCCTCGAGATCGTCGGACATCAGACGCTCGTACGCTGCCCGCGCCTCCTCTTCACGCTCGAGCTCGGTGAAGATGGTCGCGAGAAATGCCTGTGTCAGCAGCGGGACTGTGCGACTGCGGCCGGCTCGCGGTGGCGCTGCCGCGAGCGCCTCGGCCAGCTCATCCAACCGCCCTTGGTGCATCCGGATCACGAACAGCTGCGCCGCGAACAGATGAAATGCGTCCGGCTGGCCCGCCTCCTGCCCGGCTTCGAACCCCTCCAGAGCAAGCCTGTCAGCCTCCGCCAGCGATCCGGCGATCAGCTCTCGCTTGGCGCGTGTGACCAGGTCGTACCAGCGTAGGATGGGCTGACGCAGCTTCGCCGCGAGCCGATGCTGGCGCTCCAGGTGCAGGTCGGCGCCGGCGAGATCACCGGCTTCGAGCGCCGCGTAGCCGCGGTAGGTCTCTCCGTAGTAGATCAGCAGCGGGTCATCGAGTTCGTTGGCGATCCGTGTCGCCTCGTCGGCGCTCGCGATCCGATCCTCGACGGTGCTCGCGTGCCACAGCGCAGCGATCCGCTGCGAGAGAACCACCGCGAGCGTTCCCGGATCCCCGAGCTCGCGCGCCATCGCCACGGCATCGTCGCTGTGACGGAGCCGGAGTTCCCAGTTGCCGCTGAAGGTCAACTCGACAGCGAGCTGGGCGAGCAGGCGGGCCCGAGTCGTGCTAGGCGCCGGGTCGTAGGCGTCGAGGGCGTCCTGCAGGCTGCGCACCCGTTCGTCGTCGACCTCTCCTGTCGAGCTGAAGAAGCCACGATTGTTGGCGAGCGCAGCACGCGCGAGCAGTTCCGGATCACCCAGCTCGCGCGCTCCCTGCGTGCCGTCGAGCAGAGTCGCGCGGAACGCCCGGTAGCCAGCGCGGCGCTGGGCCTCGCCGAGCGAGATCGTCAGCTCCACCCGACGGCGCATGTGGGCACCGTCGTGGAACGCCTCGAGCAGCTCGAGCGCCTGACGGTAATGAGTCAGCGCCTGGTCGTACGCCAGCTTGACCTGCGCCTGGTCACCGGCGTTGATCAGGTAACCGATCGCCTTGTCCTCGTCGCCGGCGGAGGCCTGCGCGAAGTGGTGGGCGAGCTCGTGCAGGTGCTCTTCTGGCTCCCCCGCATACAGCGCCTCCAGCGCTTCTCCCACCTGGCGGTGCAGTCGTCCCCGTCTCGCCGCCGTGAGGTCGGCGTAGACAGCCTGACGCACGAGCGCGTGCGCGAAGGCATACCTCCCGCGGAGCCGTTCGGACTCCACCAGAACCCGCGCTCTGACGCACTCATCGAGGGCGTCGAGCAGCGCGTCAGGGGTCACCCCCGCGTCCGGAACCCGCTCGAGCAGCGGCAGTGTCACCATCGGCCCGGCGACGGCCGCGACCGTCAGGACTCGCGTGGCATCCTCGGAGAGCCGCATCAACCGGCGGCTGACGACTTCACGCACACCGTCGGGAATGCCGAGCTGTGCCAGATCGATGTCGCCAGAAGCCGGCTGGTGGCCCGCCTCGGCGACATGACGGAGGATCTCGCCAACGAAGAACGGGTTGCCCTGGGTCTCCTCATGGACGGCGCGCGCAAGCGAGCGGCGCTTGGCGTCGAGCGTGCCGTCGACCGCACCGGACATCAGCGTCTCGACGTCCTGCTCGCTCAGGCCTTGGAGGGCGTGGCGCTCGATCCCCGGCTCCCGGCGCAGGTCCGCGAGCATCTCGGTCAGCGGGTGCGGCGCGCCGCGCGTCAGGCCGGCGCTCGGCAGCTCGGTGTCCCGGAAGGTGCCGACGACGCAGACGGCCATATCGGGCGGCGAGCGGACGAGATGGCGCAGCAGGTGTAGCGTCGGCCGCGCCGCCCAGTGCAGGTCGTCGAGGACCAGCAGCACCGGCGCGCGCTCGGCGACGGCGGCCAGGAATCCCACCACCGCTTCGAACATCAGGTACTGATCGAGCGCGGCGTCGGGCCGCGTCGGCGGCGTCACGTCCCCGAGCAGCTCCGCAAGCTCCGGAAGAACGCGAGCGAGCTCGGGCGCGCCGCGACCCGCCTGCTCGCGCAGCAGCGACGGAGGGGTGACCGACACGTAGGCACGCAGCGCCTCGACGAACGGCTGGAAGGCGAAGCCGACATCCTCGTCGCAGCGCCCGTAGAGCACCAGGCCACCGTCGGCGTCGGCGCGGCGCGCGAGCTCGCCCACGAGGCTCGTCTTACCGATTCCCGGCTCTCCCGCGATCAGCGTGACACGACGCGTTCCCGCGCGCGCCCGCAGCCACGCCTCCTCGATCGCCGCACGCTCAGCCTCACGACCGACGAAGCGCAACCCCTCGACCGGCGCGAGCGCAACCGGGAGCGGCAGCTGGGGAACATCGACCAGGCTCCCGTCGGCGGGTGGCGGAGCGGCGGACTCCGCGCCGGCCAGCAGTCGCGCGTGGAGATCGCTGACGGCATGCGAAGGGGTCGTACCCAGCTCATCGCGTAGGAGCAGGCGCAAGCGTTCATAGGCGAGTAGCGCCTCCGCCGTGTTCCCCTGCGCGGCGAGCGCCTCCATCAGTAGCGCGTGACCACCCTCGCGGTACGGTGCGCGCGTCACGAGCTCCCGTGCCGCCCGCTCGGCTTCCCTCGTGCGCCCGCGCTGGAGCTCCGCGCGGGCCTCGAGCTCGAGTGCACTGACCGCCAGGTCGTCGAGATCTCGACGCGTTTCCTCGATCCACGTCCCCGTCTCGCCGGCGAGGAACGGCTCGGCGACCAGCAGTGCCGCAGCCCGGGCTGAGGCAGCAGCGTCTGCGAGCCTCCCTTCGCGCAGCGCCCGCTCGGCAACTGCGACATCGGCGGCGGCCTGCTCCACATCGATCCACGTGTCGCTTGGTAGCTCGAGCCTCAGCTCAACGCGCCCGGTGAGGGCGTCGGCGCCGAACACCCGCCGGACCGCGCTCAGGAGCACGCGGAGCGCTCCGTCGTGCTGCCCCCAGCTCGCCTGCGGCCAGATCGCCTCGATCAGCTGTTCACGGCGCATCGGACGCTCGCGGCGCAGCACCAGCAGCGCTGCGAGGACCCGCGCCTGACGGCGCTCGAGCCGCTGTTCGAGCGATTCGCCGTCAAGACTGACGCGAAGGCGCCCGCATAGCCAGATGCGCGTCGACATTCCGCTGATTATGGGCGACCACGCCGAGGGCTGGTAGGCCACGCCCGACCCGCCAGCGCAGGTTGTAAGCTTCGAGCCCTCACGCCGGTCCCCGGACCGAGGCGTAATCCTGAGTTTAGGGGAGTTGCACAGCAATGAAAGTCCGTATGGTCTCCCTCGAGGACGGCATTACCTCATGCGGCTTTCGCAAGATGGCCGCGTTCGTCGCTGGCCTGAACGCTGATACTCAGGCGTGTTACGTCACGACCAACCGGTACCGGGGAATCCGGAACGCGCTGTTCGGCGGCCTCGGCTCAGGCGGCGATCTGAACGACGACGAGGTCGACGAGGTCGCGCAGGAGCTTGCGGGCGCTGATCTGCTCGGGTTCTCGTCGATGACGGGTTACGCGGACCTCACGCACCGGATCATCAGCCGCGTGCGTCTGCTGAACCCGTCGATTTACATGATCTGGGGCGGGATCCACCCGATCATCAACCCCGAGGATGCGATCACAGCCGATGTCGACGCGATCTGCACCGGCGAGGGCGAATTCGCGTTCGCGGAGCTGTTCGAATCGCTGCAGCGGGGACGCGACGACACCACCGTGAAGAACTTCTGGTTCAAGCACGGCGACGAGGTCATACGTAACCACTTCCTGCCGCTGATGACGGCCCAGGAGATGGAGACGCTTCCGTTTCCGCTCTACCGCGAGAAGGAGAAGATCTACCGGACCGGACAGGGGTTCGACGACATCGGCCTGGGTGACTACGTCGCCAATGACGGCCTCAGCTACACGACCCTGTGGTCAATCGGGTGCCCGTTCCACTGCACGTACTGCGGTAACACGAAGTTCATCGCCAACGATGCCAAATACAAGCGCATCCGTCACCCGAGCGCGCGCTACATCGTCGATCAGATCAAGGACGCGCGGCGGCGCTTCCCGCACCTGTCCCAGGTGAGCTTCCACGACGACAGCTTCATGGCAATCGGCTATGACCAGCTCGAGGAATTCGCCGTCCTTTGGAAGGAAGAGCTCGACATCCCGTTCGCCGTCTACGGGGTGATTCCGAACTACGTCAAGCAGGACAAGTTCGAACTGCTGACCTGGGCCGGGATGAACCGGATCCGGATGGGGATCCAGTCCGGCAGCGAGCACATCCTCGATTTCTACAAGCGCCCGTCGCCGCCGGAGAAGATTCGGGCCGCCGGCAAGGTGATCGGGAACTTCGCCCCCAAGTACCACCTGCCGCCCGCGTACGACCTGATCGTCGACAACCCGGTCGAGACGCGGCAGGACGTGATCGACACCCTCCAGGTGATCTACGACATGCCGCGCCCCTACACGCTGTTCATCTACTCGCTCAAGGTGATTCCGAACACCGAGCTCGAGCGGCTGATCAAGGAGAGGGGGATCGAGGTGGACAAGATCGACTCGAGCTTCTTCGTGATCCCGCCCCGGATCGGCAACCTGCTCCTGTATGTCCTGTGTCTGGTGAAGCCGCCGCCGTGGCTGTGGAAGCGGTTGCTGCGACACGTGCGCGCGAGCACGGAGCCACAGCGCCTGTACCCGAGGATCGGACTTGTGTTGCGGACCCTCTACCTGGCCAGGCGTGCGCTCGCCCACTTCCGCCGCATGGACTTCTCGATCTTTCCCGGCTGGACCGGCTACGTGTTCTGGCGTCTCGGGCTCGTCGGGCTCTGGCACCGCCGATTTAATCCGCGGCTGCCGCGACCCGAGCGTCCCGCCCGTCGATACCAGCCGGGCCGGCCGACGCTCACCGTGGTACCTGCCGGACCCATGCAGGCCGCAGACGAATCCCCGCGATCAGCCGTCGGGGACGAATCCGGGCGGTGAGCGATGAGGTCCGCGACCGCCTGCTGGATGCATGGCGCAACGAGATCGTCGCCGGCAACGTCTATGAACTGATCAGCCGCCGGATGCCCGAGCGCGAGCGGGACATCCTGCGGCGGATGGCAGAGGCGGAGAGCGGTCATCGAGGGCGGCTCGAGGAACGGATGCACGAGCTCGGCATCCCGGTCCCTGAGCGCAGTTCGGTCAGGCTCTCGCCATGGCTGCGGCTGCAGGCGCGTGTCGCGCCGGTCGATCGGCTGCTGGCGGCACGCGAGGCGGCCGAGAACGAGGAGGTCGACGACTTCTACAAGCGGTCGACCGGCGATTCGACCACCGACAGGCTCCTGCGCGAGATCCGCAAAGAGGAGCGCTCCCACTCGCTCGCGGTCCAGGAGATCCGCGGCGGCGCCGAGCCCACGCCCGACCCGGCGCCGGTCGGGGTCCCGGGCGCGCAGCGCCGGCTCGACAAGATCCTCAGTCGCGAGAAGTGGCACTCGTCGGGAACCAGCTGGATCTCGGGCGCGATCTACGGCGCCAACGACGGGCTTGCCGCCGTGTTCGGGATCGTGGCCGGCGTCTCCGGCGCCACCGGCGGGAGCAGCTTCGTCCTCACCGCCGGCCTCTCCGGTGCTGTCGCGTCCGCACTTTCGATGGCCACCGGCGCGTTCCTCGCCGAGCGGTCAGAGGTCGAGATGATGGAAGCGAACATCGAACGCGAGCGCCAGGAGATCGCCGAGCACCCCGAGGAGGAGAAGGAGGAGCTGTCGCTCTTCTACCAGCTCAAGGGGATCGACGAGAAGACCGCCGACGAGTTGGCCGAGCGCCTCTCCAAGCAGCCCGACGCGATGCTCCAGGCGCTCGCCGCCGAGGAGTTCGGCAGCGTCAAGAGCTCCGGCGACCCCAAGCAGGCCGCGATCGCCGCCGGGATCAGCACCGGGATCGGGGCGATCGTCCCCGTCATCCCGTTCATGATCACCACGGGGTCGGTCGCGATCATCGCCGCCGCGGTCGTATCCCTCATCGCCCACTTCCTCGTCGGCGCCGCGAAGTCACTCGTCACGCTTCGCTCATGGTGGTCGGCCGGCTTCGAGATGACGCTCGCGGGGGCGATCGTCGGGGGGGCTATGTATCTGATTGGGCAGGCCTTTCCGACGTAGCGGGGCGCGGGCCTATTCGCCGAGCGCCTCGCGAAGCTCGCTTAGCTCTGCTCGTAGCGTGTCCACTTCCGTTTCGAGCTTTGTCACTCGTTCGGCTAGGCCGTTGTCGGTGGGCTGGGGGGCGGGGGCGCTCCGGATCGGTCGTTCTTCGAATGCGGTGGTGGGTGTGCTGGTCTGGACTTCTTCGTCTTCGACCCTGAGCAGGTGGATGAAGCGGTCCTCCTTCAGGCCGGGTCGGCGGGGCAGGCGAGCAACGTAGCCGCGATCCGTCAGCTGATCGAGCAGCGCCTCGACGTCTGCCAGCGACTGGATCCTGGCCAGCCGCTCGGTGCGCGCCTTCAGCTCGCCCGGCGTCTGAGCGCCGCGCAGCAGCAGCACGCACAGAACCGCGAGCTCCGCGTCACCGAGACCGAGCCCCTCCTCGGCAAGGTGGCGGTACTTGATCGCCCTGCTCCCAGCCCCGCTCGCGAGCCGCGCGAGCCCCCGGCGGCTGAGCCGCTGCGCCGCCTCCCGCACCGTGTGCTCGTCGTAGTCGAGCACCGGGTCACGGTTGGTCGACTGATTACACGCGAGCCGGAGCGCATTGATCGACAGCGGATAAGCATCCGGCGTCGTCCGCCGTTTCTCGATCAGGCAGCCAAGCACCCGCTGTTCAGGAACCGTCAGCTCCGGAGGTCTCATACCGGGCGATGAGGATAGCGAGGCCCCTCCGGCCCGGCACCACCCAACGCTCCACGGAGCTTCAAAGCGCGCGGGCATAGATCGAGCCAGCCGGCGCACAGAGGCCGCCTCGTGCGTCGGCCCCGCGGCAATTGCGTGCCGTTCATCCCCCCACCACGCCACATAGCGCCATTAGCCCTTTGCCGCGGGGTCGACGCACGAGAGCGGACCCAACCGCAAGCAGCTGGCAAGATCCCATGCAGAACAGCGCTTTGCAAGATTTTTCCTGTTACCCTCGACGGCCACATAACGAGCCGAGTCGCCGATCCACCCGTGGCCGGCGAGCGGGGGACCCAGTGCGATCGATCAGGTCGCTGGGGCGAATTGCCGTTTCCAACCCGGCATAGCGCGATGCGCGAGCCCGTCAGCTAACTCCGCAGGCTTTCAAGTCGTAGGAAGGGAGCCGTTGTGGAGACCACGCGAGATCTCGGTTGCGCTGAGCTGTGGGCGTTATCCCTCGAGCGATCGCTCGCCCGTCGCGGCCGCCCAAGACGCGCCTCGGTAGAGCTGTATCGCCTGAAGCCCGAGCGCGATCTCTCGAGCCCGCGCCCGTTGCGCGAGTCATCCGCTTACTGGCAGATTCGCCGCACGGCGGCTGAGCGCGCCGAGATGCCGCTTTCTGCCGCTGGGAGCGGCGCCGCGCTGGTGCTGCTCGCCGCGACCGCGCTGCCGAGCCTGCTTGGCGGCCGCGGCGCCCGAGCCGCGGTCCACGCCCGGGCGGTCGACCCCACACCGGCAGCGGACAGACTCAGCGCAGCGATCGCGACGATAGCCCCCACCCCGGTGTCGAGCGCTGGCGAGGCGATCGGCGCCTCGACCGCTTCCCTCGCGCGTCAGGGCGGGACCGCGCTTGCCGCGGTCGAACGCCCGGTAACCCACCGTAGCGCCGTTCCCACCCGACACCCGGCACCGGCCGACGGCGCCGTCCGCTCGGGCTCGATCACAAGCGTGCAGCACGCCGTTGGCATCACAAGGACGGCGAAGCCGGCGACGGTGACCACCCCGGCGAACCCGGGCGCGGCGAAGCCGACCGCGACGCTGGTCGCCGACGCGGTGGTCCCGGCGCGCGCGACGGACGCAAGGATGAGCGCGACGAGGTCCGTGACCGCGTCACGCGCGGCTGTGCCGACCGCTGGGCCGACCCCTGGCCCGGTCTCCGTTACCCATGCGGCCAGCACCGTCACCCGCCTCGCCACGCACCAGCAGTCAGGTGGTGCCTCGCCACCCATCGCCGGCCCCGTTGCCGCAGCTACGCAGCCGTCTGCCCGACCGACGACGCGTCCCGCCGCACCAGCCCTCACCGGTGTCCAGGCGCTGCAACAGCGGCTCGGCGTCGCCGTCGACGGCGACTTCGGACCTCTGACGAAGGCCGCCGTCGAACGCTTTCAGCGAGCGCGCGGCCTGACCCCGAACGGTGTCGTCGACGCGGCCACGCGGGAGGCGCTCGGCCTCGGGCCCGGACCGGTGCTGCAAGAGCCGGCGGCCGCGGCTGCGCCTGCCCAGGCCCCGATCGGGACCCAGACCGCTACCAGCAGCGGTGGATCTTCGATCGGGAGCTCGACCCCTACAAGTGGCGCGGGCGCCGAGATCGCGGAGATGATCGCGGCCGCGAACCAGATCGCCACCGCGCCGTATGTGTACGGCGGCGGCCACGCATCATTCGAGTCCGTCGGCTATGACTGCTCGGGATCGGTCTCCTACGTGCTGCATGCGGCGGGGCTGCTCAGCTCGCCAGAGGACTCGACCGAGCTCGAGAGCTACGGCGCCCCCGGCCCGGGTCGCTACGTGACGATCTACGCCACGGACGGGCACGCCTGGATGACGATCGACGGCCGCCGCTTCGACACGGTCGCGCTCGCCGAGACGGGCACGCGCTGGTCTTCGGGCGGCGGCGAGTTTGCCGGTTACGTCGAGCGCCATCCGGTCGGCCTGTAGCACTAGCGCGCGGAGAAGCTGACCTCGCGGTCAGGGGTGACCGACCAGCGCCCGCGGCGCCAGCTCACACGCGTCCCGTCCGCGAGCACCGCGGTCGCGCTGCCGAGGCGCGGTTCTCCCCACAGGGTCGCCTCTAGCGGTCGTTCGTGCTCCGGCGTGTCGCCGAGCCCGTCGGCGACGTGCGCGGCCGGATAGGTGACGACGATCGAGCCGCTTCGCACCCACACCGGGATCATGTGCAGCGGCGCCGGGGCGACGATCTCCTCGCCGCCCCGCACCGTCCGGCCCGACCATGCTTCGATCCAATCGCCGCGAGGGAGGGCGACCTCACGCTCCCTCGCGCCCTCGTCGAGCACCGGGGCGATCCACAGCGCCGGCCCGTAGCCGTAGGCGTCGGCGAGCGTCCAGCCCCGCGGGTCACCGGGGTCGGTGAGACAAAGCGGTCGCACGATCGGCAGGCCCGTGCGAGCCGCCGTCGCAGCCGCGGCGCGCACGTACGGGACCAGCTGCTCGTGCAGCAGCACGTACGCGCGGTAGATGTCGAGGAGCGGATCGCCGTATCGCCACGGCTCCTGGGGCATCTTCGAGTGCGCCTGCATCAGCGGGGTGAAGCAGCCGAACTGCAGCCAGCGCGCGAGCAGCTCGGGTGGGCAGGGCTCGATCAGACGGTGCCCGAGATAGCCGCCGACGTCGTGCGACCAGTTGGAGATCCCGCTGCACGCAGCCGCGAGCGTCGCGACCACGAGCACCCGCAGCGACCAGAAGTCAGACGCCTGGTCGGCGCCCCAGGTGATCCCGGTCGCGTGCTGGCCTGTCCAGCCGCTGCGCCCGAACAGG
>Ga0302326_10020451_pt1 | contig 13620 bp, 9 predicted proteins | sample Palsa_T0_3_FD_202264 | JGI IMG/M metagenome (GOLD analysis project Ga0302326, IMG submission 202264) | Peat permafrost microbial communities from Stordalen Mire near Abisko, Sweden - Palsa_T0_3 | ecosystem: Environmental > Terrestrial > Soil > Palsa > Peat permafrost | place: Sweden: Abisko... | reverse complement strand
TGTCGTCTGCTTCCGGCTGGCAGCCCGAAGCCGTTCTACCACCGGTAATGCGCGAACGCCTTATTCGCTTCCGCCATGCGATGCACATCTTCTTTCTTCTTGATGGCGGCGCCTTTTCCGTTCGAGGCGTCGAGCAACTCATTGGTCAATTTCTCGATCATTCCTTTTTCGCCGCGGCCGCGCGCATAGCTTACGATCCAGCGGATGGCGAGCGACGTCCGGCGGTCGGGAGCCACTTCGATCGGCACCTGATAGTTCGCGCCGCCTACGCGCCGGGTCTTCACCTCAAGCAACGGCTTGGCGTTTTCGACCGCCTTGGTGAACAGCTTCAGGGCTTCGTCGCCACCTTTTTCCTGCAACTTCGCGAGCGACTTGTAGAAAATGCCCTCGGCAGTCGATTTCTTTCCCTGCCACATCATCGAGTTGATGAACTTGGTCACCAGATCCGAGCCGTACACCGGATCCGCCTCGGTCGTCCGTTTTGCGATATGTCCTTTTCTTGGCATTCAGCTTCTTGCTCCTGGCTGCTAGCTCCTGGCTAGAGCCGCAGACGCGGCAAGCCGCGTCCCCACTACCCTTTTCACTATGCTTTCTTGGCGCGTTTCGTGCCGTATTTCGAACGGCCCTGGTTCCGGCCGGCGACGCCGGTGGCGTCGAGCGTTCCGCGCACCACGTGATAACGCACGCCGGGCAGATCCTTCACACGGCCCCCGCGGATCAGCACAATCGAATGCTCCTGCAGGTTGTGGCCAACGCCTGGAATATAGGTCGTTACTTCGATTCCATTGGTCAAGCGAACGCGCGCCACTTTGCGCAGCGCCGAGTTCGGTTTCTTCGGCGTCTGGGTATACACGCGCGTGCACACTCCGCGTTTCTGCGGACACGATTGCAGAGCCGGACTCGCCGTCTTATATTTGGTCCGCTCGCGGCCGAATTTCACCAACTGATTAAAAGTAGGCACTCTCGCCACTCCCGGACGCGGCAAGCCGCGTCTCTACCGCCCATTTTTCGCAACCGCAAATGCCCCACAACCAGACATTCACACAACCACACGATCCCGTGGGGACAGGACTTGCCCCATCTCAGTTCTGGCACAGGCCTGCAGCGCCCAGCCATACTCTCCCGCGCGGCGTTTACTTGCGAAACGCACGACGGTGAGAAATTCGTTCAGTTCCCGCTCAGACTAATCGCCGACGACGGTGACGCCACGCCTGACCTCAGATTGAGGTTCGGAGGCGTTCCGTTTCGTCTGCTTCCTCCTGCATAGCCCCGCGTGTCTCCCCGGACTTCGACTCCACAACTTCCACTTCAAACACCGGGCGCGAAGGTTTTCGCAGGATGTTTCAGCGAGGGCGCACCCAGCTCAGTTCCAACCGGGCACGTATTTCTTCAAAGCTCAGCCAAGATTCCCCCGGAGCCTGCCGCCAGCACAAGTTGCGCATTCGACAGGACTGCCGTTACACCGGCAAGCCAGACCTAACTCGCGGAACTGTTTGATAATAACAACTCCCCTGCACATCGTCAACCACTGTTCGACGCATCGAAGAACAAGAAAGAGCGGGTTTCAAGGTTTTAAAGGTTCTGGGTGTCTCCAAGTAGTTCGACAACTCTCCTGTCCTTGGAACTTTCAGAACCTGAACCTTGAAACCTTGCACTTGACCTTCTACACTGGCAGTTTTCCGTTCAACAGTCGTTATCTCGCGCCCGGCAAACGGGCGCGAGGAGGGTTCATGCGTCGTTGTGCTTCCGGTCTTCTACTTACTTTGGTCATCCTCTTCGTTGGCGCCTTCACCGGCTGCCTAGGCAAAAGCAGTGGCAACTCCGGCAACGGGGGCATCTCAACCGTTTCGCTAAATCCGGGGGGGATCATCTCTCTGGACATCGGTACCACTCAACCCTTTACCGCCGCTGGTAAATATGCCGATGGCAAGCCGGTCATCGGCCTAGACATCCAATTTGTGGTTGGAGTTCCGGCGGGTGCGACCGGCCCCTCCCCGCTCTCGATCACCAACGGTGGCAACGCCTGCGCCGGCACATGGGATATTAGCGGAGCGATCTGCAGTCCGGGCGGCGCCGGCATCGCGACTGTAATGGCGGTCATCAATGGCACCAGCAGCGCGGTCACCACGGTCTACGTTCACCAACACATTGATAGCGTTCAGATTGTGAGCGCCGAGGCAGTTCCACCTCAATATGAATGCTTTTCCCAGGGCCAGACCTGGGTGTACCAGGCAATCGCCTACAGTGACCCGGGCAATGTCGATATCACCAACACTGTCGGCCCCATGAGCTGGTCGTCTAGCAACGCCGGCGTCGTCACCCTGACTCCGATCGTGGTCTACCCAAATCCCCAAAACCAGGAAAACCCGATCTTCCAGATTCAAACCACCGCCAAGGGCCCGGGCATCACCCAGTTGTCTGCCGGCGCAGCGGGGACCTCGAGCAACCCGTTTCCATACACCACCTGCCTGATTAAAGCCATCTACCTCCAAATCGGAGGCCAGGGCCAAGCAGGGAACTCAATCACCGTAGATAACGGCGGCAGCATAGCCATTACGGCGACCGCCGTGGATACTCTCTACGGCGTGGCCAATACCACCGCCCTGACCAGTCCGCCGCTCACCTGGAGCACGACCCATCCGGAAGTCGCGGCCTTCGGTACCACCACCACCAACACCACCGGAAACAACAGCGCCACAGCCCGCAACAACCTGGGCGGCGCCACGCTCACCGCTTCCTGCTCGCCTCCAACTTGCAATATCGGAGTGGTGCCGAGTCTCCCCGTCTACGCAAGCGATGGACTGCTACCGAACGGGACGCCGGGGTTTGGCGAGATTTCGGTGGATGTGACTTCGACCTCGGCGGTGCCGACCTACACGGCCTGGGTCGCGACCACCGACTGTCAGGATGCCCCCGGCTGCTCGAGTTCGTTGTTCAAGGTAACGCCTGGAACCAACCCCATCAGCTCGATCACCGGCCTGCCCCGCACGCCCAATTCCATGATGTTTAACCATTTGGTGTCGCCGCGCATCTACTTCGGCAGCGATCAGGGCCTGATGTACGTCAGTGTCTCCAACTCCACTCCTTCCGTTACACTGGTTTCCAACTCCTCGATACCATGCAACGTTTCCTTGTGCGGCAAAGTCCTAACAATTTCGAATGATGGCCAACTGGTGGTGGTTGCCGACACCGTCTCCACCCCCGGCCAGATCTACATTTACAACGGCAGCACCACCACCAGCTCAGCGCCGGTCGACCTCATCCTCCCTAACAGCGGCGAAATAGGCAAAGCCGCCGCTTTCTCTCCCGATCGGTCGAAGGTCTTTATCCTCACCAACCTGGGCAACATGTACATCTACTCGACCGTCGATGCCCTCACTTCGGTTTCGACCTTTGCACCGGCAACCGACGTCGAATTTTCGGCGGATGGCAGCTTCGCCTATGTGGCAGGAGCGCCGGACATGGCAGGAGCGCCGGCCAGTTCCGTGTCTGCTTTTTCGACCTGTTCGCTGCCCACGGTTGGAAGTGTGAACATCGGAAGCGTGGCAACCTCAGCCACACCCTTGAATCTGTTTCCGTCGCCTCTGGTCCAGGCTGACCTCGAAGGGTTAACGCAGACTGTTCTCGCGCTTGAACCGCCCAACGTTCAGTTCCTGACGGCGCAGTTCACGCAGGATCCGGTCCTGTACAAGGCCCCGCAGCTTCAGCTCACGTGCAATCCCCCGCAGATGCCGAGCTTCACCGCAGGCGCACCTGTCAACCTTGGCCAGGGCAATTTCGATCCGGTCTACTCGCAGCTGGTAAACGACGGCACGCAGCTCATCATCGTCGCCCGTCATCTCCCGGCGGTGCTCATCTTCAACGTGAGCGACGGGACCACCGTGTCGGTGCCGCTCGTCGACAACCCCGCCCCGCCCGATCCACTCTCTGCTTCGGCCTCGACCGACGGCAGCCAGGTTTATGTCGCCAGCTGCGATCAGTACCCTAATAACGATCCCACCCAACCCTGCGGCGCGGGCTCGGTGCATATCGTCAACACCATTTCCGGAGGCGACTTCCAGCAAGTCCCCTATACCAACATCAACGACAACAACAACCCCAACATGTGCAACAACCAGGGCGGATCGGCGCCGCTTTGCCTTCCGAATCTGATCGCGATTCGACCGCAGTGACAAAAACACGGGGCTGACGAACCAAGCTCGAACGCCCCAGCTTGAACGCCCCTCCCGGGGCTGGATTTCTTGAGCCGCCGGATGGGCACGGAAACCAGTTGCTACGCACACACTCACGTGCCGGGCTTTCCTTCGGTCGCCCGTTCGCGGCTGCGACACCTTTTTGAGCGACCCAGCTCCGAACGGCGGTCATGCTCGATCGATGAGCTGAGTCAACCGGTTCTTCAGCTCTGGCCACTCGGCAGCGACGATCGAATAGCGTGCTGAGTCGCGAGCGATGAAGTCGGCGGCCATCCGGTGAGAGCGGAGAATCCCCTCGAATTTTCCTCCGACGCGTTCGAGCGCAGCGCGTGAACGGTGATTCCGCGCGTCCGCGTGAAAGCAGACCCGGAGCGCCTGCCACGTTTCGAAGGCATGCGCCAGCATGAGCAGCTTGGCTTCGGTGTTGGCTGAGGTCCGAATGGCTGCACGGCTCAGCCATGTATAACCGATCTCACAGGCGTCGGGGAGGCTACGGCCGTGGCGCGCATGGCCGGGCGGCCACGACCACCGCTCCAGGTGAAAGAACCGCGTAGACCCGATTACGACGCCGTCATCCACGCGAATCGTCGCAAAGGGGACTGAGGTGCCCTCGTCCCTCCAGACCAGGGCGGTTTCAATGTAGCGGATGGCTTCGGCTTTGCCTTTCGGAACCGGACTCCACCGGTAGAGATCGGAATCGCCTGCCGAGGCGGCGGCCAGGCCGTCAGCGTGGTGGTGGTCGAGCGGTTCTAGACGAACGTGCCCGCCGGAGAGGACCGGAGTCTCGTCCATGGGTGCCAGTATGCGATGAGACGATACTCTGCGGCAACGGCACCGACAACATCGCAGCCAACACATCGCGGTTGACACATCTCGATTGACACATCTCGATGGACAAGGAGTCGACCCTCCATGCTCGGTCTCCGAAGCGTGGGCGTCGGAACTTGTTTTCCCTTCGACTTCGCGCAGGGCGGCTTCTCCGGGACTCGAATCCTTTGTTCCGCCTGTCATGCGCTGAAGTCACTCCTAGCGATGTCCTGGTAGGAAGCCCCCTGGTGCGAAACACGAGAGAAGTGAAATATGGGGGCGAGTGAGATCGCCCCCGGGGTGGTGTTTAGGCTGATCTCCTCGATCCGCCGGCGCGCGCTGATTTAGCTGCTCTTGCGGATGGAGTTGCGGTGAGCGCTTCTTCTAACGGCACTCCGTCGGGTGAGCCGAGCCCGGTGCATGGATCCCATCCCACGGCCGCGGTGAAGGCGCCGTTGTTGCCTTCGGTTATGTCGTGGAATCCGGAGGCTTCGACGGCCTGCGCGTAAATCAATGGGTTGAGGAAACCGATCGATTTCCCCATCTGTTGATTGATTCTTGCCACCAGCGCTGCCCATAGAGGAGCGACCGCGCTGGTGCCACCTTCAATGACACTCTCTCCATCGACGAGAATGTTATAGCCGGTGTTGGGATCGGCATCGCCCGAGACGTCGGGCACGCCTCGGCCGCCACCTTGGACCGTCGGCGCCGGGACATCGAAGCCATCCTGCCAGGTTGGAAGGGGGAAAACATCGCTTACCCCGCCGCCCGTCGCTCCTCCATTCGGCAGATCGTTCCAGACGGTTTCGCTGACCATTTGATCGTTCGAAGCTTGCAGTGAGCTGCCCCCACAGCCGAGTACGAACGGATCGGAAGCCGGAAAATCGACGTGGTTGTTGCCGTCGTTGACTCCATCGGAGGAACCGTTGTCGCCGGAAGCGACGCAGACGGTGACCCCAATCGCCGCGGCCGCTTGAAAGGCGTCGTCGAAGTTGGTGAAAGCCTGCGTTGTCCACGTCGACTCGGCGCCGCCCCAGCTTATCGAAATAACCGAGGGTTGATTGGTGCTATCGTGCACGGCGGTGGTGATCGCGTCGAGGAAGCCCTGATCGGTGTTCGGGGCAAAATAGACGACGATCTTGGCCGCCGGAGCGATCGCCCCTGCCACTTCAATGTCGAGCATTACTTCGCCGTCCGGACCGTTCGGATCGCCCGGACGATTGGTACCTCCATCGACGGACACGGAGATGACTTGCGGCGCTTGGAGATTGAGCGAGCTGAAATAGTTGCTCAGATCATCGAGCTGAAAGCCTCCGCCCAACTCGATGAGGCCGATACACTGGCCGGTTCCGTCTCCGGCTGGGTAGTCGTAGATTTCGGCCACTTCATTCGGATCGTACGAGGCGGTTGCGGCGTGCGCCTTAATGCCGGGAGTCTCGGGCAGACGCCGGAAATGCGGCTCCGCCTGGGGACGGTTGTCGAGACCAAACACTCCCTTGATGATGTCCGCATACTCGGACGGCACGCTGATGGCACCGACGCGGCCGCGGAAATTTCCCTTGGGGTGGCTGTACTCTTTGAGTTCGACGTTGAAGGCTTTTTGCAGATTGGTTACGCTTCCTGACAGCATCATGGTCCGGCGCACAAGTTCGGTGCCGGTTTCGTGAACTTTCAGGCCGGACTCATGGGCGAACTTCTTGATCTGGTTGACGTCGGCTGGGTCGGCGCCGTAGGCATTTTCGTACTCGGCGCGCGACATGTGCTTGAAACCGGGATTCTCGAGGGCGCTCCTTAACTCTTTGTGCTTGGCCTCTGATTTTGGGCGGAGTCGTAGGGAGACCTCAATGGTTTGGTCCGGGTGCGAATTGTGGATCAGGCGGGCACCACGGACGGGCTTACGTTCACTGCCTGAAATAACGGTGAGTTTTCGAGAGGACGTCACGGTTGCTCCTTCGTTTCGGGGGAACAGAGCGGCCGGGAACGAATCGCGACTGGGAGTCGCACGGGCAGGGACGTCCAGAGTCGTCCCGCCGTTCAGATGGGTCCCGAAACAGCTCGAGGATAGCAAGAAAAAATAAAAGGGATCAATATAGTTTGGGCACGAATTCTTGAGCGGGGGCGGCGCGTTTTCCCGTTTTAGGACGGTAAGGAAATCTGCGAAATCAGTGGATGGCGCTCTCAGGGCTAAAGCCCTGTCCCGGCTGAAGGTTCGGTCGCTCAAGAGGCCTTCCACTGCGCCGACACGATGCGTGGATCGCTGATCAGATCCCTGAGGAATGGCGGCGCATCCAAATTCTGCGGCACCCCTCGCCACTGCAATTTCAATTCGAGCTCACGCTGCTGGGTTTGGTTTAGGTAGGCAACCGAAGAGACACTGGTCTTGTATCCGGCCTTTTGTACGATGGCTCGGATTGCCTCCTGCTTGGGCTCATCGCGGTCGGTGGTCAGAAATAGCGTTCCGTGTTGCTCCTGTTTCATCCGGGAGTCGAACCAACGAAGACCTTCGAGCACCAACATGCCCAGCGCAAAAGCTGCGATCCCGAGGGCGATCTGGCCGCCACCGAAACAAAGACCGACCACGGTAACAAACCACAGAAGGGCAGCCGTGGTCACGCCGAGGACGAAGCCATCTCGGCGGAGGATCGCGCCGCCGCCGATAAATCCCATCCCGGTCAGAATGCCGAGAGGCAAGCGCATCAGATCGAGGGAGATGAACGAATCCCCTGCTTTGCCGGTGGTGTTGAGCAACAGGTTCGCTTGAATCATGGCGACGGAAGCCGCCAGACACACCAGCAAGGTGGTGCGGAGCCCCGCCGGGCGGCCGTGCTCGCCGCGATCCAGACCCATCCACCCTCCAGCCACAACGGTGAGGGCCAATCTGAGCGCGATATCGTGCCATGTCAATGTTAGGGGCATTGTTCCCTCCTTTGAAATTCAAGACGCCAAGATTCCTGCTACAGGCGACCACCTATCGTTTCGCATCGGACCGTTCTTGCTGACGATTATCCCTCCTGGCAACTCTTTACGGCTCTGAAGCGCCGGGCTATTCTCGAACGCCCCTCCCGGCCCGGCTTCCCGGAGACAAGAGGAAGTAGAGAACGGTCAGCGCAATCAGAAAAGTTAGGCCGACGATCAGGTTGATGCGGGAATCCCACCAGGTTTTGCCAGTCGATGCAAGCACTGCGAGCAAGCCAACGATCGAGCCCCACTTTCCTAGCGGCGAACGGGCGGGGATTTCGGCAGCCTGTGCGGCGGTGAGTCGGCGGCGGAAGTTGATGTGGGCGGCTAGCGAGACGATCCAGGAGAGCATCATGCCGAAGAAGGCGCCGCGAAGAATGTATTCAAAGGCTTTGGCGGGGGCCCAGCGTTCGAGCACGAGCGCGACCACGATGCCGTAGGAAGAGGCGAGCAGGGCCAGGGTCGGAGTGCCCTTTGCGCTGAGGCGGCCGAGGGCCCGGGGAGCCCATCCGGTGCGGGCCAGCGAGAACAGCATGCGGGAAGAGATGTAGAGGGCCGCGCTCGCTCCGGAGAGAGCGGCGGTCAGGACCACGAAATTCATCAAGTGGGCTGCGCCCGCGAGGCTGACGGAGCGAAAGACGGTGACGAAGGGGCTTTCGGTGACGCCGGCGCGGTTCCAAGGCATGATGCCTACCAAAATGACGATCGCTCCCAGATAAAGGAGAGTGAGCGTGAAAAAGGTTATGCGAAGGGCGCTTCCTACGGCTTGGGCGGAAACGGATTCTCCGGAAGCGACGGCTACAAATTCCACACCACCGAAGGTGTAGATGGCGAAGGTGAGTGCGAGGAGGGGAGCGGCGGGTCCGAGGGGGAAAAATCCGCCGTGGGAGGTGTATTGGGGAGCGGCTCGTCCGGTGAGGAGCAGGGCGCCGCCGAGCATGATGAAGGTGGCGACGACCGAGGCCTTGATCATCGCGAACCAGAATTCGAAGCGTCCATAATTGTGGACGGCGAGGAAGTTGATGGCGAGCAGGAACGCAGAAAAGACGACGACCCAGACGAGGGCGGGAACGCTCGCAAACCAGAATTGCATATAAGTGGCCGAGGCGACCATCTCGGCTCCGATCGAAACCGCGATGGCGAGCCAGTAACCGGCGCGCGAAATGAAGCCGGCCCAGCGGTTGAGGTAGAGATCTCCATAGACACCGAAAGAACCGGCCGCGGGATGCGTGCTGGCGAGTTCGCCCAAGGCGAGGGCGACAGTCCAACTGATGGAGGCGGCCAAAACGAAGCTGAGGATCACGGCGGGGCCGGCGAGTTCGATGGCGCGGGCGGTGCCGAGCAGAAGTCCGGTGCCGATCGAGCCGCCGACGGCGACCATGCTCATCTGTCCGGCGGTGAGTTGGCGGCGAAGGCCGGACTCCGGGTTCGACGAAGCTCGGTTCGACGATCGAGAGGGCATGAGGGCTCGTATTCGTATATCAGAAGTCGGGGTTTGGCCGCGGGAAACGGTTGGGGGCCGGGGGCCAAGCCGCGCTCGGCTTGGACCGCCGAGCGGGGCTGTCCCTAGGCAGGCCTTCGAGCGACGCAACCTCCCCGGTTTCTGCCGGCAACGGGGGAGCAACCGCATGACTTTCGTAATCGCGTTGCGGGGAAGCGCGTTGTTGGTGCCGGGGGCGGATCCTAAAATCAAGGCGGAACACGCTCTCGCAAGACCGCCCATGCCGGAAAATCCCAATAACCGTGCTGAAATCGCTCGCCGCGTGGAAAAGGCAGAAAAGCTTTTGCAAAAGGGGAAGACGGCCGACGCCCTGGCGGAATACCTGCTAATCCTCGAGGCCGATCCGCAAAACGACAATGTGCGGCAGATGACGGCGGACCTGTGTCTATCTCTAAACCGAGGGGCCGAGGCGGTGAAGTTGTTGGGAGAGTTGTTTGAGCGGCAGGTGGCGGCGGCGGATGCGACGCGAGCGAGTCTGACCTACAAGAAGCTGGCGCGGTATGCTCCCCCGACCTGGGAACAGAAAGTGCGCTTCGGGCAGCTCCTGGAACAGTCGAACAAGAAGCTGGCGATCGGAACCTATGAAAATGCGCTGGAAGACTTGCATCGGCATGGGCGGAAGGAAGAGGCGTTGCTCGTGTTGCAGCGGATTGTCAGTCTGGAGCCGTCGCAGTCGAACCACATGCGGGTAGCGGAATTGTCGGCGGCTTTGGGCGAGCACGGGATGGCGTCGCAGTCATTCTTGCAAGTGGCGGAACTGGCGGAATCATCGGGAGGAAACGGCAGCCCCTGGTTCGAACGGGCATACACGGAGAATCCGGTGGATGCGAAGATCGCCATGGCCTATGGCAAGAGCCTGCTGGCGCGGGGCGAGGCAGGGGCGGCGATTTTTGTTTTCGAGCCGCTGATGCAGACCGAAGATGCATCGTTTGAGCTGCGCGACCTGTATGCGCAGGGGCTGTTGCTGGCCGGCCGATTGGTCGAAAGCGAGCCGCTCGTCTGGCAGATTTTTGAGCATAACCCGGGGCGAATGCATCAGCTGGTGGATTTGATCGGGCAGATGATCGATTCCCAACTGGATGCGGAGGCGGTGGCCCTGGCGCGGAAGCTGGAGGCTTTCCAGCGGCGGCGTGGAGAACGACGATCGTTCATCACCACCATGCAGGAACTGCTGGCATCGCATCGCCCGTCGGCGGAAATGCTGGAGTTCCTGGCCGAGTTGTTCAACGCATCGAACCGCGAAGCGGACTATGCGCAGGTGCTGCTGAAGCTGTTCGATCTGTATTGTGAGAAGCACGATTACCAGAAAGCGGGCGAGTGTCTGGACCGGGCCGCGGAAGTGGATCCGTACGAGCCCGGACATCATACGCGGCTCGAAGCGTTGCGGGGCAAGATCAACGATGAGCGCTTCAATCTGATCGCGTCGCGGTTCACGCCCGTCCAGAAGGAAAAAGAACAAGAGCCGGCGGTCAAGATCCAGGAACCGACGTTGGGAGCGGCCGCCTTGCAGGATCTGATGTTGCAAGCCGAGATTCTGGTGCAGTATGGGATGCGATCGAAGGCGATCGAGCGTTTGCAGCGCATTCAGGAACTGTTTCCGCGGGAGGAAGAGCGCAATCAGGAGCTGCAGAAACTGTATCTGGCGGCAGGGATTCAACCGCAGTACGCAAAGTCGGCAACGCCGGTTGCGCCGGCCGCGCCGTCACCGGCGGCGACAACGGCCACGACTGGCGACCAGGCCGCACTCGCTGCAACGGCAGCGGCAGCGGCGGCCGCGGCGAGCGAGGCAACCGACGTCAGCAGTCTGGCGAGAGTGGCAGAAATCACGCGCAAACTTTACCAGCAGGGCAATGCGGAAGGAATTTTGAAAACAGCGGCGAGCGAAATCGGCGCGAACTGGCGGACGGCGCGCTGCATAGCGGCCTTGCGCAAACCCGGCCTGCCGCCCTCGAGCGTGCAGGAATATCACCGGGAGAGCCTGAACCCGGTGAGTTCGGCGGCGCTGGTCAGCCTGGTCGAAACGCTGCATGATCTGGCGGTGCCGCGAGGCGCGGTCATCATTGGCGATGCTAGGAACGCTCCGCAGTTGGTGGGAGTGCGCGACGCGGTCGCGGAGTTACAGATCGAATCGCTGCTGGCGATACCACTGACCGAAGGCAATGATCAGATCGGAGTGCTGATCCTTACCCAGAATACGAGCCGGGTGTGGCACGCTTCCGAGGTGCTGGTAATCCGGACCTTGAGCGACCAGGTGTTGATCGCGCTTAACAACGCCGGGCTGCGGCGGCTGGTGAAAAATCTTTCCGTGACGGACGAAAACTCGGGGCTGATGAAGCGAGCTTCGTATCTGGACCTTCTGCAGGCGGAAACTCGGCGCGGGTTGCAGCAAGGGGCGTCGGTGACGGTGTTGCTCATGCAGTTTGGGCGGCGCAGCGCGCTGCTCAAAGAGTATGGCGAGCCGGCGGTGACGGCGGTGATGGAGCAGATCGGGCAACTGGTTGCGGCCAACATCCGGACGAACGATCTGGCGTTTCGTTACGAGACGACGACGGTCGCTCTGGTGCTCGGCGATACCGGCGAAAAGGAAGCGCTGCTGGCGGTCGAGAAATTACGACGGCTTCTGTCGGAGGTACGCTTTCCGGGTAAGGACCAGAGAATCGAGTTCAGCGCCGGGCTGGCACAAGCGGTGATGCAGCAGCATTTTGATCCGGTGGACATTGTGACCGAAGTAGCCAACCGTGCCGATCATGCGCTGGAGTTGGCAATGTCCGAGAGCCCGGGGAGCATTGTGAGTCAGGCGCCACAGTTCGCGGCCTCGACGGCCGTGGCGTAGAGCAGCTCCGGGGATGCGGCTGCCCTGTCAGGACCTCACAGATGCTAATCACCGCGCGGCGAAACCTTCCGGGCAGAGGCCGTGCGACGACCGAGCGAATCCCACTGCCCACCGAAAGCGGCGATCGCTTGAATTCGGGACTTCCCATCCACCCACAACGTCGATCCACTCGCTCGGCTCGTATCGCGTGGATCACACCAGTGAGCGCCGGTGGATGGGAATCGCGCGGGGAGTTGATTTCACTCGATCCGCGGGCGACTCCTCTGTAGAGATGCCTGGTTCGCCTGTTAAACTCAAAAGTTGGCCGCAAGCCGGCAACTTTTCTAGCGCTGCAAGGACTCATGTTGAAACCTGGAGATATTGCGATTGTCAGCGGGGCGCGCACGCCCTTTGGACGTTATTGCGGGAAGATCAAGGACTACACCGCTCAGGAATTGGGCGCGGTCGCGGCTCGGGCTGCCATTGAGCGGGCTGGGGTCGAGGCGAAAGAATTCGATCATGCCGTGTTCGGAAACGCGCAGCAGACCTCGGGCGACGCGCTGTATGGAGCGCGGCACGCGGCGCTGCGGGCGGGATTGCCGATCGAGACTCCGGCGCTGACGGTGAATCGACTTTGCGGTTCGGGGATGCAGGCGATTGTCAGTGCGGCCCAGATGGTCCAGACCGAGGAAGCGAAAATGGTGCTGGCGGGCGGGATGGAATCGATGTCGCAGGCGCCGTTTTCGATTCGCGGGCGCGATGGGTTTACGCTCGCCCCGGGTGGAAAGCTCGAAGATTCGCTGATGATGGCGCTCTTCGATTCTTATTGCGGGCTCTACATGGCGAACACGGCAGAGCTGTACGGCGAGCGCCAGGGCATTACCCGGCAGGCGCAGGACGAATTCGCCTTGCGTTCACAGGCTACGGCGGACGCGGCTTACAAGGCGGGGCGCGTGGCCGAGGAGTTGACGCCGGTTCCGCTGCGGAATTCGAAGGGCGAAGCCACGGGAGAGATGCTGAGCGAAGACGATCACCGGCGTCCGCAGACCACGCTCGAGGGCCTGGCGAAGCTGCGGGCCGCGTTCGCATCTTCCTCCGGAAAGCCGGGGACGGTGACGGCGGGAAATGCCAGCGGAATTGTCGATGGTGCGGCGGCGGTGGTGGTGACCTCGCTCGAGCAGGCGCAGAAGAGAAATCTGAGTCCCCTGGGACGGATCGTGAATTGGGGGATTGCCGGTGTCGATCCGAAGATGATGGGGAGCGGTCCGGTTCCGGCGACCAAGATTGCGCTGCAGCGGGCGGGGCTCACTTTGGATTACATCGATTTGATCGAAGTGAACGAGGCGTTC
>Ga0302326_10020446_pt1 | contig 13622 bp, 14 predicted proteins | sample Palsa_T0_3_FD_202264 | JGI IMG/M metagenome (GOLD analysis project Ga0302326, IMG submission 202264) | Peat permafrost microbial communities from Stordalen Mire near Abisko, Sweden - Palsa_T0_3 | ecosystem: Environmental > Terrestrial > Soil > Palsa > Peat permafrost | place: Sweden: Abisko... | reverse complement strand
CGCTGCAGTATATCCGCTTCTCTGAGTTCGCTTCGGCGGAAGAATTGGTCGACAAAATCGCCACAAGTATTAAAACTTAGGTATTCTTTGTGGGTGACCATGCAAGACAGGTTTCGCACGCCAGACCGCTCGCACTATTGAGAAGAGGCAAACTTTAAATGTCATCCAATCTGCTGAAGTGCAAGCCCCTCGACATGCTGATGCATGAGGCATCCGAGACGGGGGAACATAGCCTCAAACGGGCCTTAGGTCCGATCAATCTGATCACCCTTGGTATCGGAGCCATAATCGGGGCGGGCATCTTTGTCCTGACCGGATCGGCCGCGGCTAAGTATGCCGGGCCTGCGATCGTGCTTTCCTTCATCCTGTCGGGCATTGCCTGTGTTTTTGCCGGACTTTGCTATGCGGAGTTCGCCTCGCTGATTCCCATCGCCGGCTCCGCGTACACCTATGGTTATGCCACGCTGGGCGAGATTTTCGCCTGGATCATCGGCTGGGACCTCATCCTGGAATATGCCTTCGGCGCCGCCACCGTAGCTTCCGGCTGGAGCGGCTATGTGCTCAGCTTCCTGGAGGACTTCGGTATTCGCATTCCTCCTCGACTGACTCTTGCGCCCAGCGAGAAGCTCGTCTTCTACGGTGGTCACTGGGAGCATCTGGAGCGCGTGAAGGACATGCTTCAGGCTCAGCACATCAATCCCAATACATTGCCGCAGCAGACCGGCCTATTCAACCTGGTAGCGTTTCTGGCGATCGTAGGCGTCACCATCCTGCTGGTGATTGGCATCAAAGAGTCAGCCAACTTTAATTCTGGAATCGTGATTGTGAAGCTGGCGATCGTGGTGATGTTTATCGTAATTGCCGGCCTGTTTGCCCTGAAGCATCCTGCCCTGGTGGCAGCGAATTGGCATCCGTTCATTCCGCCAAACGTCACCGGCAAGTTCGGGCAATACGGGTGGTCTGGAATTGCCCGCGGCGCCAGCGTCATCTTCTTTGCCTATATCGGATTCGATGCTGTTTCCACCGCAGCCCAGGAATCAAAAAATCCCCAGAAAGACATGCCATTCGGCATCCTTGGTTCTCTGGTCATCTGCACTGTCCTATACATCCTGGTTGCGGGCCTGCTGACTGGAATTGTTCCTTACACCGATCTGAACGTCTCCGATCCGGTGGCGTTGGGTATCGATGCAACCGGAGTGGTGTGGGCCAGGTTTCTGGTGAAGCTCGGCGCCATCTTCGGTCTGGCTACGGTGATGCTGGTCATGTTGCTGGGACAGTCGCGCGTTTTCTACTCCATGTCGCGCGATCGTTTGCTGCCGGCGTGGGCTGGCGCGGTGCATCCCCGCTTCCGCACGCCATGGATCTCCACCCTGCTGGTAGGAGGATTTGTCGCGATATTCGCGGCCGTGGTGCCCATCGATATTCTTGGCGAACTGGTGAGCATCGGCACCCTGCTGGCCTTCGTCATCGTGTGTGCCGGAGTCTGGGTATTGAGAAATCGCCGGCCGGACCTTCCCCGGCCTTTTAAAACGCCCTGGGTGCCTGTTGTGCCCATCCTTGGAATCCTGGTCTCGTTAGGCTTGATGGCCAGCTTGCCGCTGGGCACCTGGATTCGCCTGATCGTGTGGCTCGTCATCGGCATGTTCATCTACTTCGGCTATAGCCGCCGTCACAGCAAAGTGCAAAACATGGTATCGGATGAGGTGAAGGTCGCCGGAGACTAGTCCAGGCTTGCAACAGTCATCGGATAAGTGATTGGATTTGTGTCAGGGCACGACTTTCAGTCGTGCCGAACAAGGGATAAGAGTGAGAGGGCTTTAGCCCCTGCAGAAGCATCTTCAGGGGCCAAGACCCTTATTCTCTGGCCATCATGCGGCACGGCTGAAAGCCGTGCCCTGACACAGGCCGATCGGAGCAGGCAGGCGAAAGTCGTTCACGGAATCGCCCTTCTTTGCACGGAAGGGCTTTTTGTTTGCACTCGACATCCCGCCGCGACACAATGGCTTCAGTGAAGCCATATCTCAACCTGAAGATCGTGTTCGTGGCTCTGGTCGCGCTGGTCCTGATCGGCATGGCCGGTTTTCATTTCCTCGAGGGCTGGTCGTGGTTCGAAGGTTTTTACATGGTGCTGACCACCATCACTACCATCGGCTATGGAGAAGTTCATCCCCTCTCGCACACCGGCCGCATCTTTAACAGTTTCGTCATCATCGCAGGCGTTGGTCTGGTGCTGTTATTCTTCGGGGGCGCGACCCAGGCTTTGCTGGAATTCGAGCTACAATCGGTGTTCGGCAGGAGACGCATGGACCGCGAGATCGGACGATTGTCGGACCACTACATCATCTGCGGCGCAGGGCGCGTGGGCCGTAGCGTGGCGCGCGAGTTGGCGCGCAAACCTTGTCCTTTCGTCATCCTCGATAACAATGTCAACAAGCTGGCGCACTACTCCGACGAGGGCTGGCTCACCCTGACTGGAGATGCGACGCAAGCGGCGGTGCTGCGGCAGGCGCACATCGAACGGGCGCGTGGTCTGGTCGCCTCCACCACTACTGACGCGACCAACATCTATATCATCCTCACCGCGCGCAGCCTAAACCCCAAACTCCAGATCATCGCCCGCGCCAGCGAGGAAGAAGCGGAGGAGCACCTGCTGACCGCAGGCGCCGATCACGTGGTTTCACCTTACAATTTTGCCGGCTATCGCATCGCCCAGACCTTCATGCGACCGCACGTCGTCGACTTCTTCGACACCGCCATGAACCGGCGCTTCCCCTTGAGATCGAGGAGGTGCAGGTGCAAGCAGGTTCCCGTGTGGCTGGACAGACGTTGGAAGGTTCGCGCATCCGCCAGGAGATGGGAGTGATTGTGCTCGCCATCAAAGGAGAAGGTTCGCTCATGCGTTTCAATCCCTCGCCCGATGAGGTCATCCACCAGGGCGACCATCTCATCGCGATGGGCGAGCCCGACGGTTTGCGGCGGTTGGAGCAGTCGGCGGAGCGCGCATGAAGATCACTACCGCGGAAGAGATGCGCAACATCGATCGCGCGACTACGGAACGCTTCGGCGTGCCATCGCTCACGCTGATGGAAAATGCCGGCAGCGCGATTGCGCGATTCATCCTGCAACGCTATCCGGAAGCTAACCGCGTCACCGTGATCTGCGGCAAAGGCAACAATGGCGGCGACGGCTTCGTCGTCGCGCGCAAATTGCACCGTGCTGGACGCGTGGTCGAAGTGCTGCTGCTGGGGTCGCGGACGGAGTTGAAGGGCGACGCCCTGGCCATGTTCGAGCGTCTGCCGTTGCGTCCCGTCGAAGTGACCAGCCCACAAGAACTTGAAGCCGAGTCGTCCCGCAGCCTGGCCCATTGCGAACTGATCGTCGATGCGATCCTCGGCACCGGCTTTCGACCGCCAGTGGCGGGCCTGTACGCGAATGCGATTGCCGCAATGAATCGCAGCGACAAGCCTATCGTTGCCGTCGATATTCCCTCAGGCGCCAATTCCGACGCAATGACTCCGCAATCAGGAGTAGGAATTGTCCGGGCGGATGCGATTGTGACCTTCACTGCGCCGCGTCCGGCGCACGTTTTCGGCAATCTCACTCGCGGCCCGGTCCTGGTTGCGTCCATTGGCTCGCCTCCGGAAGCGATTGTCTCCAGTCTGAACCTTGAAGTCACGACCCCGCGCGATTTTTCTGCGCTGCTGGCGCCGCGTCCTCGCGACAGCAATAAAGGCATGTACGGGCACGTGCTGGTTGTCGGCGGATCGTTCGGCAAATCTGGTGCTGCGGGAATGGCAGGCATGGCTGCGCTGCGCGCGGGCGCAGGATTGAGCACGGTTGCGACTCCGGCGCGCGTGCTAACCAGCGTCGCCAGCTTCGCCCCCGAGTTGATGACCGAGCCTCTGGCTGAGACCGTAGCTGGCTCGATTGCACTGGCTGCCGCAGAGAGCGGCCGCTTCACTGATCTCACCAAGCCGATGACAGTCGTCGCCATCGGCCCGGGCCTTGGCCGCGATCCCGAGACGATCCAGTTTGTGCACGAAGCGGTGCGCCAGACGAAGGTCCCGCTCGTCCTCGACGCCGACGGGCTGAACGCGTTCGAGGGTAAGACCAATTTGCTGGACGGAAGCCGGCGGCCTCTGGTTCTCACGCCGCATCCTGGCGAGATGTCACGGCTGGCGGGCATTTCCATCAAGGCAATACAGGCCGACCGCGTCAATGTTGCGCGCAGCTTTGCGCGCTATCATCACCTGGTGCTGGTGTTGAAGGGCAACCGCACGATCATCGGTTTTCCTGATGGAAGCGCATGGGTCAATCCCACCGGCAACCCCGGAATGGCCACCGGGGGGACGGGCGACATCCTGACCGGGATGACGGCCGGAGTGATCGCGCAGATGCCAACCGATTATGCCCGCGCTGCGATCGCTGCGGTTTATCTGCATGGATTGGCCGGCGACGTGGCCGCGGAGCGGATGGGCGAGCACTCGCTGGTGGCTACCGATCTGCTGGACGGTTTGCCGGAAGCCTTTCGCCGTGCCTCGCAGTGGGCAACGGACGAGATGCCGCGCATCGGATGACACCGCACGAGCACATCACGCACTCGGCTGAAGAGACTATGGCGCTAGGTAGCAAGCTGGCGCCCACGCTGAAGAACGCGCGTATGGTCATCCTGCGCGGTGATCTCGGCACCGGCAAAACCACGCTGGTGAAAGGTATCGCCGAGGGTCTCCATGCCGGGTCACACGATGACGTTACCAGCCCCACCTTTACCCTGATCCACGAGTACCGCGGTTCCGAGGTCAACCTCTTCCACGTCGATCTCTACCGCATCGACACGCCGCGCGAACTCGACAGTCTCGGACTGGACGAACTCTTCGCCGAAGAAGGCAACCTGGTGTTGCTGGAGTGGGGCGAGAAGTTTCCCCGTTTCGAGAAAGAACGTGACGTGGAGATCTCAATCGAGTACCGTGGCGATCAGGAACGCAAGATCGTGGTGAAAAGAAAATTGGGACTATAGTTATTGAGAGGGGAAGATGGTTACTCGACGAAACCTCGGACGATCCAGTATCGCAGACCGATCCATGGGGGATAGCACGTACAGCAAGGATTTTGATGAGTACGTTAGACGTCAACAGGAAGCCTCATCTGAAGGGCCCCCAATTAATTGGGAGGAGCAGCGTGATGAATGGCTCGTTTACCTGAATAAACTCTACAAAGAGATCGAGTCTTTTATAGGCAAGTACTCCTCTCTGGGACAGATCCGCTGTAGATATCAGGCTATTGGACTCAACGAAGAGTACATCGGGTCGTACAACGCTAAGCAAATGGTTCTGAGGATCGGAAAGCAGGAAGTGAGGCTTGAGCCGATTGGAACCTTACTCATCGGTTCCAAGGGCCGTGTTGACGTGGTCGGATCATCCGGCAAGGCTCAGATCCTCTTAGTCGATAGCCGCGTGTCAGATCCCAGATCTCTGGTTCACGTAGACGTCGGCGTTGGGTGACCGCCCAGAAGAAGTATGAAAGCGCACAGCAACGTTTCTATGCGGCGAGCACAGAGTCTGATCAGCACACCAAGGCCGAGGTGCAAATGGGTTTAGCCGTCACGGAATGGGATGCGAAACAGCCGGAACTCGCATTGAGTCACTATCGCAGCGCAGTCATGGAACGAAAGGCGTGGGCGAATCCACAATGGACGGTCGCTCTATACGGCACGGCAGTTTCGGCAACCATCCGGTCGATCCAGCACGAAAACGACATTCGCGCTAGGGCCAGTGGCCCCAGTCGTTAATGCACATCAAGTCGAACAAACGCTGTCTCGCAAGCGGGCGCCGGCCCCTTCCAGCAGATCGTCTCGCAGCAACCATCTGGATTCTCCAGCACGGAGCAGAAGCAGGTCGGTTCCTGATCGAAGCGGCCCTCAAACCATCGCACCGGTAGCTGTTGAGAAATCACCGCTGGGTCCATCGATGGACGCAGTTAACGCAACGCCCTGTTATCGCCAAGTGACATTCCGAGGAAACCGCCTACCGACCAGAGCTCACAGATTCGTAGACACTGGCCGACCTCCCATTACCTATTTGGTGCGGGACCCGACGGGTTACCTCTGGCAGTTCTGCTCAAGTGACAGAATTTAGGATTTAGGATCGGTTTTTCTCATCTGCACCAGACCCACAGCGCTTACGAGGAGGACAATGATGGTCAGCAGCATCAGTTCCAGGGAGCCATCGGCACGGTCAGGTGCGACTCCGAATATTTGCTCGATAAAGTTCACCGGCATACCCTCTAGGGCAGAAGCATCTCGCTGCCTCTTGAATACAGTACTACCAGCGTATCGTTCTTGGTGGCACCCGCAATATGCTCCACGTTGTAAGGACCATTGGGGGTCTGATAAACGGTCAGGCCTTGCTGCAGATAGATGCGGCTGAGTTCAGTCGCATTGGTCACGCGCCAGTTTGTTTCCGGGGTCCAGAAAAAAATCTGTAGCTGGCTTTTATTGTCCACGGCGGCAAGGAACTCCACGTTATAAGGGCGGCCCCAATCCGTCTGCCAGCTTACCGGAGTCCCGGCAATCTTCTGGCCGGTCAAGCCGGACACGTTCACTACCTCCCAGTCGTGGCTCGGGGCCCAGTAGAAAACCAGCAAATCTCCATGCGGGCTGCGCGCCGCGACGTGATGTACCAACTCCGGGCCGTTGGGCGTGAGCCAACTGGTGGGAGACTCACTGGCGATCTTATAACCGGTTTTCTCGCTCAGGTTCACCACCTGCCAATCCTGGGCGGGTGACCACCAGAACACTAGAAGATTACCTTGCGGATCGCGCGCAGCCAGGTGCTCATAAATGTAAGCGCCGGTGGTCTGCCAGTTGGCGGGAGTGCCGACAACTTGCGCCCCCGTTTTTTGGGTGACGTTCACCGTCTTCCAATCATAGGAAGTCGAACGGTAGAAGACGATCAGCTGGGAGGAATCGTTGGCCGCGGCCAGATGCTCCACCGGTTCGCCGGCGCTTTCGATAATCCAGCTCGTCAGGCCGGTTTGCAGTGTTTCTCCAGTAAGGTCCGTCAGGTCTCTGGCCTGCCAGTCGTGTGCGGGAGACCACCAGAAGTCCACCATATGGCGACTGTGATCGACGCCTGCCAAGTGCTCTTCCTTGAACCCGAAACGCACGACCTGCCACGATGTCAGACCTCGGCGTAACTGTCGTCCCGCGATCCGCGACACGTTCACCGCCTGCCAATCGTGAAGTGGCGACCACCAGAAGACCTTCACGTCGTGTTCCGGCCCAATTCCGCCGATGTGATCGACCATGTAAGGCCCATTGGGAGTTCGCCAGCTGGCGAGTTGGTCGGTGCACTTCTGCTGGGTAATAGCGGTGACGTTGACCTGAAGGAGGGGAACCGGCAGCTGGCTTAACTTCAGTAGTCCCCGATAGGCAAACGCCATATACAGAGAACGCGTTACGGGATGCGATATGCGGTCATAGAACAATCCCATTGGCCGGGCACAGAGGGCGGTGCAGTTCACCAGCGTGTCCCAATGGACTCCGTCTACGCTGTAGAAGGTGCCCGCAGGCCCGGCCGCATACATCGTGTTCGGATCGTCAGGATCGAACTGCATGTCCTGGAGGAGAGCATCGTTGGGCGTGGCGTTAGCAGGAATTGTGAACGGGTATACGCCATTTTCGCTAAGCGCAGCTTCCAGCGCAGTCTCCTCCCACCAAAATTGGCCGCCATCACCCGATCGCCACATATTGGATCCGTCCAACACGAACAGCCGCTCCGGGCGATAAGGGTCAACGTAGTAACGCAGCGCAGCTTGCGGACCGGTTTGCGTGCTCGGCACAATGGATTGCCAGGCGGACATGCCGGATGTCCACTTCCAGAGACCGGAAAGGTTCCCGACATAAAAGACAGGCGCATCATGACCACCTGAGGCCTGCACCACATTCATGGACGGATCAGGCAGCATCGGGCCTTGGCGAAACACATGTGCTCCGGACCCCTCATCGGTTGCGGTCGAGTTCCAATCGTCGGGATCGGTGATGGACGCCATGGCAGTGGAGCGCACCAGCCACGCGCCATCCGTGGCGCCATAGATGGTAATGAAGTCGCCGCCAGGACGCGGAGCCTGACCCGACAACGTAAGAACCAGAGGCCGGTAGCCAACCTCGGTGTTGCTGCTTATACAGTTCCAAGCCCAGCGATGATTAGAAACCGGGCCCGGAGTCGTATGTCCCTGAGAAGTTCCTGTTCCGCCATCGGCCGCGGCATTGGCTGGCGCGGTGTACACAACCACTGCCCCATGATTGCCCGAGCGCGGAGCGAACACGAACAGCATTGAGGGCTGCACTGGATCGCTGAAGCAGGCGTCATTGTCGCCCTGCTGATAATCACCAGAAACATAATCAAAGCCGCCGTCCGGACTATAGAAACCTCCGTTGTCACCCGTGCCGAAGCAGATCGCCGGCTCCGTGCCTGGCGTCGGCATTACCGCAGCATTGATCAAGCTCAAGGTGGAGATTCCACGAGCGCGAGTCCAATTTGCCGCGCCGTCCGTGCTGAGATAGACTCCGCCGTCGTTCACCAGCCATATCCGTCCTTGCCCACCTCCATCGGAGGCCAGTTGAAAGTCGGGCGACACGGCGATTGCATGTGGATCGACATGGATTGTGCTGTCCAACCGCTGCCAGCCACCCAGGTCGCCCGCCAGAGTGACTTGGGTGCTGGCGCGATCCGATGCGAAGATGTACACATTTCCACTCGGCGCCGCGTGAGCGCAAACGTAGTTCGTTCCGCTCTCCGTGGTTCCCGGATACCCGGACGGCAGGTTGTTGTATTGCTGCCAAACCGGCATCGGCCCGCTATCGTCCCTGGACCAGACAACACCCACAGCGCCGTTCATACCCGTGGCATAGAGGATTGCCGGGTTGAGTGGATCAATTGCCAGCATTCTCGCACTGTCACCAACGGCGTTATCCGGGGCTCCGCTCTCGATTTCTGATGGGCAATTCAGATCCACTGCCCAGGTTGCTCCGCCATCCACCGACACCCACAGTTGAGAACCTAAGGCGTAGATACGACGGCCTGAGGGCTCCGCCGGTCCGGCTGCCACGTTCCACACCGAATCTGACCAGTCCATCGGCAGAGGGATGTTTGACCAACTCGTGCCACTGTCGTTGCTCTGTAACAGCTGCGCTCCGCAGGCAGCGTAGAAAAGCTCGGGCTCATCCGGTGCAGCGCTGATCTGTCCAACCGCGTCGAACCCGGTGGCGGAGAGGAAGGGCTGCACCAAGGCCCACGAATTTCCACCATCAACGGATCGATAGATGCCGCTCTGACTTTGAACGCGGACATCGTAGTTGGCCGCAACCATCACAATGTCGGGATCGGTTGCGGAGACGGCTACGTCATAAACATTGTTAACCAGCAGAGCACCAGGCACAGTGGTTGTATGCCGCGGGGGTTGCGGCCTCGTCATCTGCACCCAGTTGATACCGCCATCATCGGAACGCCAGACGCCCGCATTGGCGCCCATATAGACCCGCATTCCATCCGGCGAGGCCGCTATCGTCAGCCCTCTTCCGGCGGTCGACTGCCAACCGGAAGGAAACGGAAGCTGCGTCCGATCCAGATAAGGACTGGCATCATCAATCCGCAAAGGCATAAAACCTCACAACTCGAGGTCGCATAGCTACGGGTACTGCTCGCGTAAGAGATGGCGTCAGATTTTACCTTGATTCGATGCGATGGCCATAGCAAATACTTGACGGCCACCAGAATTCGCCGCGGGTCTGCTAACCGGCGGGAAACTTGACCAGTTCTTCGCGATCGACACGCTGGATAAAGGCAATGGCTTGGCGCTCGGCCCAGCGGCCGTCGTAGCCATGGGCGGCGGCGAGGAAGGCGCAATGTCCGCCACGCGCGGTTTCCATGAAGGTGATGTGCGAATTGCCGAGCAGTTTCACGCGCGTTTCCGGCAGCACCCGAATGAAGGGGTCGTCCTCGGCGTGAAGCACCAGCGTAGGAACAGCGATGCGGTCGATGACGCTGGCAGAGGCGGCGCGCGTGTAGTAATCCTGGGCATCGCGAAATCCGGAGTAGCGGGCGGTGATCTGATCGTCGAAATCGCGCATGCTGCGCATGCCACGCAGGTAGCGCACATCGTAACGATCAGGATAAAGCGCAGCTTTACGCAAGATGCGGCGGCGCAATCCCCGAAGGAACTTCCACTCGTAGACGCGATTGGCGCGGGCGTGCAGCGCGTCGGAGGACGGGGCTAGGTCCATCGCCGGAGAGACGCCGACACCCGCTTTGACTTGTGGCGGCGCACCTGTTCCCCACTCGCCAAGCAGCTTCAGTACCAGATTGCCGCCCATGGAATACCCGACGAACGCCAGCTTTTGCAGGCCATCTTCGGTGATCAGGGTTTGCGCAATCGCGCCGACATCGCCCGACATGGCGGAGTTGTACAAGGTGGGACCGAGATGCTCCGTGTCTCCGCAGTTGCGCATGTTCATGCGGACAACGTTCATCCCCGCTGTCCAGGCTTTGCTGCCGGTGCCTATCACATACTGCGATTCGCTGGAGCCTTCGAGTCCATGCACGATAACCAGCGTCGTCGCAGTCTTGCGCTGGGGCTGCCAATGGCAACGGCACAACACTTGGACTTCCGGTTCGACTTGAAACAACCGCTCCTCAGGCGGAGAAAGGAGGTTGCGCCGTGGCAGGAAGTTTCCGGCAATCGTCTGGGCGTGGCCACTGACGAAGGGCCGGCGCGGCCGAAAAGGCTCGCCAAAGAAGTCGTGTTGAGGCGTTGCTTCGGTGGGAGGCAGGCGAAGCTCCGACGCACGCCGAGCAGATTGGTTGTTAGAAAGGATAGATCGAGCTCCTGCATCTATAATGATGTCTTGATAGTGGTAGCCGATTCGCGATGAACCGCGATGGGCCGCGAATCACGCGGATTGGAGTAATTCATGCCTATCTTCGAATACCGCTGCGAAGCCTGTGGACACAAGTTCGAGGCCATCCTCTTCGGCCACCAGACGCCGGAATGTCCCAATTGTCATACCGAAAAGCTGGAGAAGCAGCTCTCGACCTTCGCCGTCAGCAAGGGCAGCGGTGCAGCATCGCCAGAGGCGGGCTGCGGACAGACCAATTGCTGCAGGATGAACAGCGGCTGCGACCTTGGTTGAGGCTATCCTGGCAAGCTACTACTAGGGCGTGTTAACACTATCTGAGGGCCTCGACAATCAGGGCGAAATTGAGGAAAGCAAGGAATACAACTGGTCGCAGGCGCTCAACACTGGCTGGGGCCGTTCATATCGGGCCAGCGCCCCGATCTCGATCGCTTCCACCGCCGGCTTCGCCAGTCGGCTGCCCACCAGCAGATAGCGGATGGCAGCTACGTCTTGGCAGCCGAACGACAGGGTCTGCTCCACAGCAGCACGCAGCTGATCCCAGCCTTCGGCCGTGCCCAGCGAAAGCAGATCGATCATCTGCCGCGTGCCTTCCTGCCGCCCATTACGTTCGTTCAGCGCTTGCCACAAGTGGTCAAAGCACTCGGGCCAGCGCCCTGCCTGGCGCCACTGCGCCAGCGGCGTCGAACCCGCCAGCGCACTCGGTTTCTTCCGCAACCGGCGGTAGCAGCGTTCATGGCGCGCCACGCACCTGCCCTCGTGCCAGACTTCGACATAATCCGCGCGAACTCGCGCCTCCACCCGCGTGTCCGGCGGCAACGGGGCGGAGTAGCGATCGGTTCGCACCTGCACGCAGCGCAGTCTATCCACCATCGGGAAGCTGCTCTCCGTCAAGATCGAACGGCTCGGCGCCGAGCGGCAGCAAATGCGACTGCTCGCGCAGCATCTGCGATGCGCTGTCCTATCTTGTCGGGATCCACCCAATGACATAAGATCTCCTGAAACTCGGCGCTCACGTTCGTACCTTCCAGAATGCGATGGGCATGCCTGGCCACGCTGAGTGAGTAGCCGGCATCGAGCGCGGCTCGCTCCTGGCTCTTAAGCTCGGCGATACCTTGGAGAAACTTCGCTTGCCGTGGCGTCAGTTTCGATTTTGCGGAGCTTTGCGGAGGTGCTTTCTTTGATTTCTTCAATGCGATTTCCCGCGCCGGTTTGGCCTTGCCTGGGGGCGCTAGAGCGGCGGTTGAGCGGCTGAGGAAGCTCGCCTTGCCGCACTCGACTCTATGCTGCATTGCGCAGTGCCGGCATACTGCGCCGGCGGCTGCCTCGCCTGCACCTCTTCCTGATTAGGCGCACTTCGCCAGATGACCCTGATCGCCCTGCACCAGATCAAAAGTCCGCGGCATGTCCTGCCCCTCGATGAAAACCTCGAGCCGCAAGCTCGACCCGCTGAGGGTCCCGGTATAGGCCGCCTTGACCCCTGAAGCAGTTAAGCCGCCATCAACCGAGGCAGGCGCCGGTGTCTCAGCGATATAGATACCCTGGACCTTGAGGCGTCCCTTATCGTCAAGCTCCAAGCGTTGCGAAATACTTCCCCTGGCGCAGTCGAATTCAATGTCTGCGCCGCTGTCGTTTACTACCATGCGGATGTGCTCACCGCCCCACACGCCGTTCGGAACCGCTTTGGTCGGAGCAGCGGGGCCGGATTGCGCCGGGCGCGGAGCCTTCATCTGGCCGGCACAGGATAGACCGACGCACGCGGTGATTAGTACTACGGCCACGAATCGCATTTCACCATCTCCTCGTAAGACTGCCCGCGTCACAACCACGGAGATCCCTTCCGCTTCTCGTCGGATCGGTTGGTGATTGCCAGCTCAAAATCGAAGGCCTCGCCGACTGCGAGTTGGCGTGGGTCAAGTAGGGTAAAGGTAAGTTGCAGCGCCTTTGCTCCTGCAGAAGTACTGCTCTCGCCGGTGCCGCCCGTTATGTGCACCGACGGAAAGCTCGGCGTAACACCACGGCTGTCAATGGTCGCAGCAACCTGTGCCGACGCAACTGAGCTTGCCAGCAGAAGAAAAGCGAGGCCGGCGAGAGTCGCCGTTCTCATGATACTGACCTCCAAGCAGCTCAATCATAGCTGATCTGGGAAAGCCGGACTCGTCCGCTGGAAGAAAAAGGAGGCACGCGAGCGTCTGCCGTGCGCGCAAGAAAGCCGCCTGCCGAAACTTTGGCAGCCGGCGATGGTTGAAATCCGGATCCGGCCGTCAATCACGCGTCCAGATCCGGAGTTAGCGCAAGATCAGTGGAATGCCGTGTAGGTGGCCGTGTCCTGCACCGTCCAGCCCCCCACTAAAGAGGCCTACAACCTGTTGCAGAAGTTGGTCCAGGGAAACAGCGCCTATGCGAGCGAGATGGCCCGGGTTGAGGCCAGCCTGCAAGAACTGGGAAAGTGGGTCCCCGCCCATTAGGGGTTGTTGTAACGGGAAGTGTATCCTGGGCAATTCATGGCGGCACGATTTGCCAGAGGGGCTTGCTATACGCGGCTCACAAGAAAGCAGGGCGGGATTTTCATCCGCGCCCTGCTAAAGCCGTCGCCGGTTAGCGGCGGTGAATCACTTCAAATCCTACGGGCCTGAGACGTAGTTGTATTGGTTGTAGAGCCACTGCCCTCCCACGTAGGAGTACAGGGTCGCATATACGTTGCTGCCGT
>Ga0302326_10020445_pt1 | contig 13622 bp, 7 predicted proteins | sample Palsa_T0_3_FD_202264 | JGI IMG/M metagenome (GOLD analysis project Ga0302326, IMG submission 202264) | Peat permafrost microbial communities from Stordalen Mire near Abisko, Sweden - Palsa_T0_3 | ecosystem: Environmental > Terrestrial > Soil > Palsa > Peat permafrost | place: Sweden: Abisko... | reverse complement strand
TGGTGGTGACCGAACTGTCATATTCAGGCCCGATGAATTCCAAAGTGCCGCCCGGCTCGTACGTGAACGTCGTTCCCAGGTTAACCGTGGAGTTCCCGGTGACGCTGATCACATCAAAACCGTTGTTCAATGTGGTGTTGGCAAAGGTTTTAGAGCCCCCTGAATTCAGGGTCAGCGTCCCGCCGCTAAGGACGAGCGCTGAGGACGGGCTGATTATATTGGTGGCTGGCGCACCGACGGCCCCGAAGTTGAGCGCCAGCGTGCTGCCGTTGGCTAGGGTAGTAGCGCCAGTGTAGCTGTTTGCGTTGTCGAGCGTGATGGTGCCTCCGCCACTGGCCGTGATGCCGGCGGAAGCCCCGGATATGACACCGCCGAAGGTCAGGTTGCCGCCGGAGGGGTTGCTTGTAAAGGTGTGGTTGGCGGACAGGGTGATAGGGTTATTGATCGTCTCGGTATTGGCGCTATTGTTGGTGATGGTGGCGCCGAGTTCGAACGGATTGCCAGTCAGCGTGTAAGCGACGGCGCCGGAATTGAATACGATGCCGTTGATCAGAAAGGTGGCGCTGGTAAGCGAGTCGGTGAGAGTGGTGGTGCTCTGCCCATTTGTGCTGGTAAAGACGAGCGAGTCGCCGCTGGCTGGCTGAGCGTCAGCAGCCCAGTTATCGGCGTTCACCCAATCCGTGGTGGGCGAGCCGCCGGTGTCGGCGCCGACCCAGGTATCGGTCGCGGCTAAAGCCTGAGGATTGAAACCGAAGAGTGCAAAGACCGTCAAAACAGCCGCTGCACCGCGCATGAAGATATCCGGAACCACGCGGACTGCGCGGCGGGCTATTTTGTTTATCATGAGCAAGCGGCGCTCTTGGGAGGACGCCGCTTGCGGGAACGATGTCAATGGGGATGGTTTCATTTGGGAGGAGTGAGCGAGTGTGGAAACGGGGAGGCACGAATCAGGGGTGGACCGCGTAATCCGGTTTCCGGCTTGCTTGAGTGGGGGAGCCATGAGCTGGGGAGCTTGGGTTTAGGATGTGAAAAAAATAATATTTTTTTCTTGATATGTCGCTTCGGAAGCGGGTAATTCCTTATGCGGGGAGCTAGTCTCTATTGTCGTAAAAACGAAGGCAAAAAATAATATTTTTTTTGAAGTCAGTGCTTCAATTGAGGGAAAATCACTCAACCGGAAGCGCTACTCCAGCCGCTCTGTCACCGGGTTCATGCGGTTCCAAGAGTCTGCATTGGACAGAAAAGCTCATCTACAGGACAATAGCACTCATTTTCCGAAGGTTTCTACCTGTGCCTTTCCGGATGGCATACTCACCCCGGTTCTTCTGCGGAAACGGGCGCCGGTTTGTTCGGCTCCCATGATAAGGTATGGTTCTGCGCAATCCCCCAGATGAATAAGAGAGCGAAACAGCAAGAGGACTCATGGCCGGGCATCTCGCGGCTCGCCGGCATCTGTGCTCTGCTGGTGGCACTGGGCTTCATCCCGCTCTCACTGCGGGTGGGCAATGCACTTGTGGCTTACGTCGTGTACTTGGGGAAACTGATTTGGCCCAGCGGGCTGGCTATCGAAAACAGCATGGCCTGGATGCTGGCCGCGGGTCCGCAGCCCTCCCTGAGGAATGGAGCAAGGGCGGTGCAATCGGCCACTCAAGCCAGCCGGGCAGCCGGAGGCAGCAATCCCGTCATCCTGCGCACCCTCGCCGCCGCGTATGCGCTGGCGGGCGAGTTTCCCGACGCGATCCAAACGGCGCAAAAGGCCCTGCAATTGGTCCAATCCAACGGTGCTCTTGCTGACACGCTCGAACGTGAGGTCACGCTTTACGAGGCTGGCCGGCCATTGCCGCCGGCACAGCGATGAAGAGCGCACCCCGCCAGGCGATTCAAGGGACCTGGTCCCGGAGGGACTGGGGTATCGCGCTTCTCTTAGTCGCGGCAATCTTCATTATCTATGAGCCGGTGTGGCGCGCCGGTTTCATCTGGGATGATGACGCCCACGTGACGGCCAATCCCTGCATTGTCGGCCCGCTTGGGTTTCGGGCGATCTGGGCCAGCACTGCGGCCGTTTACTATCCGCTGGTGCTGACGAGCTTTTGGCTGCAGCACGCATTGTGGGGGCTCAATCCCATTCCGTATCACTTGGTCAATATTGCGATGCACGCGGCCTGCGCCATCCTACTGTGGCGCGTGCTGCTGGCGCTCGGGGTGCGCGGCGCATGGCTGGGGGCGGCGCTCTGGGCGTTCCATCCGATCATGGTTGAATCGGTGGCGTGGATCACCGAGTTGAAGAACACGCAGTCCTGCTTCTTTTACCTGCTTGCGATTCTCTTTTTTCTGAACTGGAGGAAAGGATGCGGCACCGCTGGAGTTGGTGGGGTCTCTTACTGGTACTGGCTGGCTCTGCTGTGCGGGACGCTGTCGATATTAAGCAAATCCTCGACGGTAATGTTGCCTGTGGTGCTTGGGTTGTGCGTCTGGTACATGGAATGCAGGTGGTCGTGGGGAATGGTTTGGCGGCCAGTGCCGTTCCTACTGGTTTCGGTGGCGGCAAGCGGCTGGACGGTGTGGGAGCAGAAGTTTCATTCCGGAGCGTTGGGCCAGCCGTGGGAGCAAAACTGGCCCGAGCGGGTCGTGGCTGCGGGCAAAGCGATATGGTTCTACCTCGGGAAGCTGGCATGGCCCCATCCGTTGATCTTCATTTATCCGCGCTGGAAGATCGATGCCCGGCAACCGCTCGAGTGGTTGCCGGCGGTCGTGGCCGCGGTGGCCCTCTTGATGCTATGGCGGGGGAGGAACGGGCGAATGCGGCCGGTGTTCTTCGCGGCGGCTTACTTTGTCGTGTCCCTGTTCCCGGTGCTCGGTTTTTTCAGCGTCTATTTTTTCCGCTATTCCTTTGTGGCCGATCACTTTCAGTACCTTGCGAGCATGAGCCCGCTGGCGCTGCTGGGGGCAGGTATTGAAATGCTTCGGGAGCGGACGCTCAAAGGCTACGCTCCGGCTGCGACCGGGTTCTACGCAATCTTGCTCGGGGTGCTCGGCATCATAAGCTGGGCGCAAAGTCGCACTTACCATGATCTGGAGACCCTGTGGCGCACGACGATTGCCAGAAATCCCGAATGCTGGATGGCCTACACGAATCTTGGAATGGGGTCTTACAAGGCGGGGCGCACGGAGGAGGCGATCGGGCGGTTTCGTGAGGCCTTGCAGTTCGATCCGTCCGATGAGGAGGCTTACAACGACTTGGGCGCCGCCCTGGCCCGGCAGGGAAAAATCGAGGAGGCGATTGCGCAGTATCGCCAAGCGCTGCGGCTCGAACCGGCTTATGCGGAGGCGCATAATGATCTTGGAAATGCGCTTTCCGAGCAGGGCCGGGTCGATGACGCGATTGACCAGTATCGGCAAGCGTTGCGGATCAAACCGGATTATGCGGATGCCCACAGCGACCTTGGCGTTGCCTTAAGCAAACAGGGGCGCATGGATGAGGCCATTGCGGAATTTCACGAAGCATTGCGGCTAGACCCTGCGCTGGCGGATGCGCACGGGAATCTTGGGGTGGCGCTATATCAGACGGGGCGCACCGGGGAAGCTGTGGGCGAGTTCCGGGAAGCTTTGCGGTTCAACCCGGCATATGAGAAGGGCTACTACAGCCTTGGCAATGTATCGCTGCAGCAGGGGCGCCCGGCGGAAGCCGTGGCCGAGTATAGCGAAGCGCTGCGGATCGATCCTGGTTATGCGGATGCGCACAGCAACCTGGGCGTGGCCCTTTGCCAGCAGGGGCGCATTGAGGAGGGCATCGAGGAGTATCGCGAAGCGTTGCGCATCAAACCGTCGCTGGCCGATGCCCGTGGCAACCTTGGCGCCGCCTTGGTGCAGCAGGGGCGCGCCGAGGAGGCGGTCGCGGTTTTTGACGAAGCGTTGCGGCTGAATCCCGGGGATGCGAAATCGCACGGCAACCTTGGCGATATATTGCTGCGGCTCCGGCGGACCCAGGAGGCAATCGCCCAATACGGCGAGGCTCTGGCCATCAACCCTGCGGATTTCCAGATCCATTACAACCTCGGCAATGTGCTGTTTCAGCAGGGCCAGACCGGCGAGGCGATTGCGCACATGGAAAGAGCCATCGAACTGCAACCGGGCAGCCTGGCTATCGAAAATAGCATGGCCTGGATGCTGGCCGCGGGTCCGCAGCCCTCGCTGAGGAATGGAGCAAGGGCGGTGCAATTGGCCACTCAAGCCAGCCGGGCAACCGGAGGCAGCAATCCCGTCATCCTGCGCACCCTCGCCGCCGCGTATGCGCAGGCGGGCGAGTTTCCCGACGCGATCCAAACGGCGCAAAAGGCCCTGCAATTGGTCCAATCCAACGGTGCTCTTGCTGATGCGCTCGAACGTGAGGTCAAGCTTTACGAGGCCGGCCGGGCGTTGCCAGCGGCACAGCGATGAAGAGCGCATCCCGGCAGGCGATTCAAGGGAACTGGCCCCTCTGCAGAATCGAGGGCGCAAGCTTAAATTTCCAATCCCGGTTGATATTGATGATTTGCCGGAGCGTCCCGTCGGCAGAGGCGCTGGTACACGCCCACGCGATCAGGAGGAGACTAAAAAGGAGTTTCTTCATCGATGATCAGATCATGGATTACAGAATGGCTTCCGGCTATTACAACCCCGGGGATTCCGATTTGACTCACACCGGAAATTTCCTCTTTTCTTCATCTTTTATGAACAGTGGCGCGGTCTTCAGTTATTCGCGCAACCAGGCGATGACACTCAACCCAAATCAAGTCGTTTATGGCGATTTTAAGTTGCGCACACCGGCGCATATTGAAAGCGCCTCGTCACGGTCACGTCGCGAGCCGATTTAATTGATCGCAATTTTGAATACCGTAGCAATGTCCGACAGTTTTCCACGCGGTGCCTTGATGCTCAGTCCGTCCGAGGTTTGCGACCATTGCAGTTGTTCGGCGCTCCCAAGGAGTGCGACGCTCTTGACAGGGCCGGAGAGCAAATTCGCCGCGGTGCCCAGAGACTTGAGGTGTACATCCGCCGTCGGGGCTCCGAGCATGATGGCATAAAGAACGCCTCCCTTGAGCGTGTAGCGAACATCGTCCGCGGTAAACGGCCGCGCCTTGCTCTCATTTAATCCGGTTGGCGCCAATTGCGGCCCCTGCGTGGAAGGCCCTTCGCCATAAACTTTCCATGGGCGGGTGCCGAATATGCACTCCTTGTTCACGTCCATCCACGCGGCGATGCCGTTGAGCACCGCAATCTCCTGGTCATCGATGGTGCCGTTGCCACGCACCGGGATATTCAGCAGCAGGTCGCCGTTTTTGCTTACAATGTCTGCCAGGGCTTCGATGACATATTTGGCTGTCTTGTAATGAATTCCGGGCTTGTAATGCCAGACGCCGATACACGTATCGCTCTGCCACGGGAGCGGCTCGATGCGATTGGCAAAGCCGCGCTCGATGTCCCATACCATACATTGAGTTTGAAATGGGGTAAGTCGCTTGGCGAAAAGCACGCCTTCGTTTTGCCCGTGATGCTGGAGGGCGTTGAAGTTGTAAAAATCCGCCGCTATATCAAGGCCCGCATCACTTACAGGCCATAGCGGCAGCGCATCATCGTCAAAGTAGATCAAGTCGGGCTTGTACTGATGCACAAGGTCCAGCGTGCGATTGTAGAACTTGTCGCAATAAGCCTGGTCCGGGATGCTGGCGCCGTTGGTGTAATTCCACTGGGTGTTGATTGCGCCGGGCGTGTCATAGAGAGCCCCAGGTGTGTGGTGCTGGTCGTAAAGATCCTGCGGATCGAGCCCCTCCCACCATTTGCCTTTCCCATCCGCCTTGGTCAGCCTGCCGTCATAGGGAACGCCGGCCAGCGGGCCGGTCTTGTCGCTGCTTTGCGTGATCTCGTACCAGTTCCATGCGTGCGCCGCGTGGACACTGACGCCGAACGGCAGGCCCTGATCGTGCGCTGCTTTTGCGAAGAGGCCGATGATATCCTTCCTCGGCCCGAGGTTCACCGCATTCCACGGCTGATACTTGCTGTCCCACATATCGAAGTTGTCGTGGTGATTGGCCATGGCAAAGAAGTATTGGGCGCCCGCCCGCTTGTAGAGCGCCAAGAGCTTTTCCGGATCGAACTGGTCCGCCTTCCACGTGTGAATGACATCCTTGAACCCGAACTGTGACGGGGGACCGTAGTGGGCAAGGTGATATATGTTTTGCTTGCTCCCCTGCTCATACATGCCGCGCGCATACCAGTCGCCATCCTCGGCCTGGCTTTGCGGGCCGAAACAGGCCCAGATTCCAAACTTCGCATTCCGGAACCACTCCGGCGCCTGGTACTGCTTAAGGGAGGCCCATGTGGGCTTGAATTTACCGGGAGTAATCGGTTCCGTGCCTGTGTTGACTATCACCTTTGGCGTATCGGTCTCCGGAATCTCGTCCAGGACGGCAAAGCTGATTTGGGGCACAAGCAAAAGAAGGGCAATCCGTAAAAAAAGTGGGATTTTCATTTGAAATCGAATCGGCGGAATGATCCAGTCGGAGTATATAGTTACCTGAACTCAAGGCAGGTTCGTTGGGAATACCATAATAACACGATGTTCTAAGGCCCGACGCCAACCTTGTAGAACATGCTACTTGATGTCGCGCTGGAATCTGTCAGCACTAAAGGAGAGCCTGTTCCTGCCTGGGAAGAGCCGACGTTCTGCCAGCCACTGAGGTTGGAGGATTTTTCCAACTGATAGGTGTGGCCAGCATAGGACTGGAGGGTCACCGAGAAGGTTCCTCCGCTTAAATTGACGGACGTAACGGCCACAAGAGAGGAGGTTAGGATAATTCCATTATTAACATAGCCGGCGGGCAGGGCGGACTGGGGGCTGTCCATGATGTCGAGCAGCTTGTTGTTCGCAAATGAGCCAGAGCCATCCGACGGCATGTTGACAACGAGCACGGAACCCCCGTCCACCATGATTGTGCCGTTATTGACGAAGGAGCCGGAGTTATCAACCGGCACATTCACCACCAGATTGGTGCTGCCACTTACCGTTAACGTGCCGTCGTTTTCAAAATTGCCATTCACTGTCAAACTGCCGCCGCCGTTTACATAAGCAGTGCCCTGAGCCAGCAGCTCGCCATTGATAGTGCCATTGCCGGTGCAGAAGGCGCCGCTATCGATCTGCACCAGTTCGGTGGTGATGGTGCCGCCTTCCAGGTTCAGGGTGGCGCCGCTCTGGGTTTCGAATGGGAGGCCGTTGTTATTAACGGAGCCGGCGATGGAAAGTTCGCCGCCCTCGGTGAGCATATTTCCTGTATAACTGGAGGTGCCGCTGAGGGTCCAGTTGCCTGTGCCGACCTTGTCAATATTGAGGCCGCCGAGATCGCCGCCGGTGTAAATTGTCCCCGCAAAGGTATTATTCTGATTCAAAGCACCGATGACGTAAGTGGAGCTGGTTTCTCCGCTACCGGACTGCCGGCCGCCGAGGAACGTGCCGGGGCCCCCGGCGAGGCCGCCGAAATCGACGGTGACGCCGCCATTGCGGTTGGCGAAGGTGCCTGCGGAAGTGCCGATGTCAAATAAAGCCTGGCTGCTGCCATCGCCATTGAATCGGACCAAACCGGCGCTGGTTCCCATTTCGAAAGTCCCCTGGAAGCCGTCCATGGCGCCGGGAATCGTGAGTGCGCTTCCGTTGGCAACCACGACATTAAGAGTGACGGGGCCAGTGCTCGAAAGGTACGCCCCCACATTATTGGTAATCCAATCGCTTCCGCCGGTGGCATTGATGGTGCTGTTTGTTTCGACGACAATGGGATTGCCGAGATAGGTGCCGTTTTGAATCGTAAGGGTGCCGCCATCGAGGTAAATGATTCCGTTGCCCAACCATGCGGAGGTGTAAAAGTTGCCGCCATCGATATAAATGTTGCCATTCAAGTTATTCGGTCCGTCCGCGAACGTGACGGAGCCGCTACCGGTTTTCACAATCGAACCTGCGCCGCTAATTGAACCGGTGCCGGAGAAAGTATAGCTGGTGTTGTTGTTATTGATATAAAGGACATAGGGCTGGACGGTGCCGCTGACGACCACGGCGCCGTTTGTGTCCGTATCGTCGAAGGTAACAGTATCGAAATTATAGAAGGTGCTGGGTGAAGCGCCGGACCAATCGGATGAGGTGGTATTCAAATCCCACGTGGCGCCGTTGCTGCCCGTCCATTCCAGGGAAGCCGGGAGCGCTGACACCGAGAGAGCGACATAGCCAGGGTTTGTACCTGAAGCGGGGCGATAGATGTAAATATTGCCGCGGGTGGTGCCAGGAATATTGGTGTTCAGGGAGACGCCGCTTACGCCGATGGGGACATTGTTGCCATAGATAAGATAATAGGTGCCCGAGCCGAGCTCGCCATTGATCATGTTGATCTCGAAATTAACGCTCCCCGTGAGGCTGATGCTGCCCCCATTCACAAAGATCTCATTATTGGAGCCTGTGGCGGCGGGAGAACTCGACAGGTTGTAATATATTGTGGCTCCTGAGCCACCCATCGTGAAAGTGGTGCCCGTGGTCAATGTGCCAGGCGAACCAGCGATGGAGGAATTGCCGAGGTAAAGAGAGCCACCGGCATTTACGGTGACGGCGTTGTAGGTGCCGGTGATCAGGCCGACGAGCGAGGCGCCGGAGTTGACTACGAAGCTGGAATTGCCCTGTGGAGCGGTTATTTGCAGCGTACCGCCGCTTACCGTCGTGGTGCCGGTGTATCCACTGTTTGTCCCCGTGATGGTGAGCGTCCCGGTGCCGACTTTCGTAATACCCATGCCAGGTCCGGCGATAGTGCCGTTGAAGGACGTGCTTTGGTTGTTACCGCCGATGGACCACACCATGGCGCCCGAATCAGAAGCGCCGCCCAAATAGGTGCCGGTGCCACCGGTCAAGGAGCCGAGAGAATAGGTCCCGCTATTGCCATTGCGCGCGTATAACTGGTTGGGACCATTTCCCAAATTGAAGGTGGCACTGCTGCTGCCGTAAGCGCCGTAGAAACGGAGGTAAATATTGGCTCCGACATTCACAATGCCCGTAAATGGACCTGTGTTGCCCCTCAAATCGTAGCGAGGGGCGGAGGCTTGCGAAACAAGATCAAGGGTGCCACCGCCGGACCATGCCCCCAAGGAAATGCCATTGTTGCCGAAAACGGAGGCCGTGCCGGTTATATTGAGCGTATTCGAGCCAGTTCCAATACCGCCGAAATTGAGTGTCGAGTTGCCCGCCATGGTTATTGGCCCTGTGCCCACGCCCTGGCCCAGCACGAGAGTGCCGGAGTTCACAATGATGCCGCCGCCAAAGGTATTGTTGGTACTATTCTGGATCGTCAATGAGGTGGAGCTATTATCGATGATCGCGGCATTTCCCGCAAGATAACCTGTGCCTGAGAGGACGTAGTTATTCGAGGAACCGTTAAATTCGATCAAGCCCGGAGAAAGTGGGCCCGTAAGATTAACCGGAGGCGTGGCGGATCCGGTATCATCGAAGGTGACTGGATCACCTGAGACAAAGGTGGCAGGGCTACCGCTGGTAATAATGGTCCAATTCTGCGTCGTCGTATCCCATGCATTGGTCATGCCATCACCTTTCCAGAGCTCGCTTTGGGACGGTCCGTTCTGCGAAATGAGAACGCCACAGGTGCTGGTCATAGTGGTGATCCCGTTGTTCACCGTAAAGATGAATGAACCGAGACCGGAGGTATTAAGGTTGGGCGTGAAGGTGACGATGAAGTCGTTGCTGCTCGATTGGGTGCCAGACATTGGAGCCACAGTGCCGTTGGTTGTCCCGGCAATGGTGAAGGTTGAGCCGGCGCCGAAGGCATTGGTGTACTGGCTGAGATCGACGGTGACGGACGTCGGAGTGCCGCTGGTGTTTTTCGAGACCCAGGTATTCGGCTGGGATTTCCAGGCGAGATAATCCTCAAGATAGGTATAACCGGTGGTGGCATCTGTGGAGCCACTGATGGAGGCATTGGTCAGGCTGAGACCCTTGGCGGACTTCCAATCATCTGGCATGCCGGAGCCATCGGAGTCCGGCAAGCCCTGCCCGCCGACAATGACACCGTAACCGCTGTTACCGAGCAGGGTGTTGTGCTGGTCGGTCCAAAACCCGCCACTGGTACCCAGGGAGTTCACATTAGCTACCACCTGGCTGTCCACCGGGTCCCGCGGCACGGGACCAGCATTCGATACTACGTAATAAAACGCGTTCGTGGCGGTTAGCGTGGGCAGGGACGCCGTCGGCACGGGGGGGCCGCCGAAATAGTAGGTGGTCTCGACGGTTGCATCGTTGACGGTGTTATCCGAGGAACCGTCCAACACGCCGTTATAGTCTGAATCCAAATAATTGCCAATTGCGTAGGCCTTCTGATTTCCATCCACCTGGTAATAGGCGTCACTGGCATTCGTCGTGGCGGGACCGGCTATGAAAAAATTGTTAATTACATCCCAATAGAAGCCGCCTGCGGAATTGCCGGTATCCATGCCATAACCGTAATCGTAGACGATATTATTCACGAACTGCAGGTTCGCCTTGCCAAGCGGACTGCGGCCATGCGCATTTGCCCAGAGATTGCCGATGAAAGTGACCGGACCCGTCTCGAAATGGCAATTGAATTGCTGTTCCTTGATAGGATCGGCGAAGATACAGTTCTGAAATGTGATATTGACCGCGCCAGCGGAATCGATGTTGTTATAGGCCGCGAACTCAAAGGAGCAGTGGTCCATGATGATGTTATTGGAGTCGCCGAGGTTGCAGGCGTTTGTGCTCGAGTCGGTGCCGTTCTGGCCCGGATAGTTGGGATCAAGGGTGCCATCGCGAAAATGCACATAGCGACAGATGACGTTGCTCTTGCCGTAAAACGAGGTTTCAGACCCGAATATCTGGATGCCGCCGGGAGCGGTCTCACCCTCGATGCTGGTGTTGCTCGAGACAGAGACCGGCGAAAGGTTCTGGATGCTCCCCCCGACATCAAACACGATGATGTTTCCGCCTCCGCCCACACCAGTTCGGAACGACCCCGGCCCGGAGTCATTCAGATTCGTCACATGGTACACTGTGCCCCCAATGTGATTCGTCCCACTCAGCGACCACCCCCCGGTTGTCTGGTTGCCAAAACCAAGCGCCCCCGGAAAAGATGGAATATCCTGAGCGAGCAATCGCGTTGCGCAAAAACTCAGGATGAGAAGAAAAATGGCGGACTGTCTTGGGAGAAACATTGGCAGGGGGCAACTTCCAGGCGTTGATGCCGCATTTCCGCCCGCGACCGTCCCTAGCCACCGCTTTGGTGTTTTCTCATTAGGAGGGGAGCTGATCATCCGGGCAGACTTTGAAACGCGGGCATGAATATTCGGGGGCGGGGTTCCTCGTTTCAGGGCATCCCCCCCTCCGGATGAAGCAGGGTCGATTCCCTCATGTTCGACAGTCCCGGCCCGTTTGCCCTCGTCGACTGCCCGTACCATACCCACATAGGGCAAAACGGCGCGGGGCTCGTTCGGAGAAAGCCAAAATCGGGCCTCCCGGAAGCACCGGGATCAATCCTATCTGAATACTGACTTCGCAGGGGGGCGCGCATGATATCTGTCTCGAGTTCCTTCGGAACCAAACGCGGACATCATAAGTCGCAGACGAGGTGCTGTCGAATGGTTTAGAAATCCACTAAAGATGCGGCCCAGCGCACGTAAACAGGAACGCTTTTAGCTGCTGCCGTGGTTGCACCGCCCGGGGCACGAATCCATTGCAGCGCAATCGCTTTTCGAAATCCCCTCCACGGGGGTGGTCTCAAGGCCATCCCGCTTCAGCCGGAGCGGGAGAATTCAGAGACACTCCTATATTATTCGTTCCCTTCTCTCTTTCGCTACCCGCCTTTAGAAACATCAGTTCCGCGACGACTAGAGCTGCAAGCCGCAGTCACCGATCCGCTCCCGGGATTCAATTCGATTCGGTAGTGTAGTAATTCGCGACAGCCGATCAACCTTCTTGCCCGAGTTCACAATCAGATATCCCTGACCAAGATGGGCCTCACCATCGCCGGCCTCATGCTGGCCGCTTACGCCACGAGCCTGAGCACCCTCTCAGGCTTCATGATTTACCCTGGGGTATTCGCCTTCGGTCTCGTCGCCTTTGGCATGCTGGGCATGGGGCCGGTCACCATCGCCGTGGATAGCTATGGCCCGGTGGCTGACAATGCCCAATCGGTCTTCGAGCTTTCGATGATTGAGCAACTGCCGGACATCGAACGCGAGGTGGAAGAGCAATTCGGCTTCGTCCCCCAGTTTGAAAAGGGCAAGCGGATGCTCGAGGAAAACGACGGCGCCGGGAACACGTTCAAGGCCACGGCAAAGCCGATGCTGATCGGCACCGCCGTCGTCGGCGCGACCACCATGAGTTTCTCGCTCATCCTCATGCTCAAGCAGCATTTCGGCTGGGCCAATCTCGAGACCCTGAGCATCGTCGACCCCCGCATTATCCTCGGCTTCCTGATGGGAGGCTCGGTGGTTTACTGGTTCTGCGGCGCCTCGCGGCAGGCGGTTACCACGGGCGCATACCGCGCCGTGGATTACATCAAGCAACACATCAAACTGAGCGGGACGGAAAAGGCCTCGGCCAGCGATAGCAACGAGGTCGTGCGCATCTGCACCAAGTACGCCCAGTACGGCATGCTGAATATCTTTGTCGTGGTCTTCTCGCTCGCCCTCGCGTTTGCCTGTTTCGACGCGGTCTTCTTTGTCGGCTATCTCATTTCCATCGCGATGTTTGGGTTATTCATGGCCATTAACATGGCCAACGCCGGCGGCTGCTGGGATAATGCCAAGAAAATCGTGGAAGTGGAGTTGCGCCAGAAAGGAAGCGCCCTTCACGCGGCCACTGTCATTGGAGACATTGTGGGCGATCCCTTCAAGGATACCTCCTCCGTGGCCTTGAACCCGGTCATCAAGTTTACCACCTTGTTCGGCATCCTGGCGGTCGAGATCGCCGTGAATCTGCAAAGGCCCGTAGCCCTGGCCTCCGGGCTGTTCTTCCTGCTGATCGGCTTGATCTTTGTGTATCGCTCCTTTTACTGCATGCGCATTTCGAATCTCACCCCGGCGGCTCACATCGCCGAGAATGTTCGCAAAGAGGGAGTCCGGCTCGGGGCATTAAAGAAAGTGGCCCAGGCATTGATGCCCAAAGTAAAGTGAAAAAGCCTCTTCGCAAACGAGAGCGAAAAGCGGATGCCCATGCGCGCCCACGCTTCCGCAATGATCTCCCCGCAAAGCCGCCCGCTCCCGCCAGTGCCGGCAGCTAACGAGGATCGGGGCGCTGAACCCGCCGGCTCCCAACACCTGGCTGAACTTGCCCGGTTCGATCCGCGTATGCATCCGGGGCTGCTCCATGCGGTCGCTAAATATCCGCACACACCGGAAGGAATGAAACTAGGTATGCAAGATTATCTGGTTCAAAAAGCCGATCAGCCTATCGAAAATGGAGGGCAAGTTGAAGGACGTGTTGCCTAAAGATCGAAGACACCGAAGAAAGCGGGTGTTTTGATCATGACTGTAACGAGCAAAAGAGAATATTTGGGCAAAGTTCGAGAGCGCTACCGGCGAGCGGGCCG
>Ga0302326_10020443_pt1 | contig 13623 bp, 7 predicted proteins | sample Palsa_T0_3_FD_202264 | JGI IMG/M metagenome (GOLD analysis project Ga0302326, IMG submission 202264) | Peat permafrost microbial communities from Stordalen Mire near Abisko, Sweden - Palsa_T0_3 | ecosystem: Environmental > Terrestrial > Soil > Palsa > Peat permafrost | place: Sweden: Abisko... | reverse complement strand
TCGATGCTCAACACCTGGCCGCCGACTTCAGTCCACGCCAGGCCCGTGGCCATGCCGATTTCGTTACGGCGCTCCATCCACGGGTCGCGATGCTTGATGACGCCGAGATATTCGTCCAGATTGTCGCGTGAAACCTCGACGCGAGCGCCTTTTCCGGCCTTGCCGGCCGAAACCAGCTTGCGGGCAATTTTCCGGTTGACGTTGGCGATTTCGCGATCCAAGTTCCGGACGCCGGCCTCGGACGTATAGTTGCGAATGATTTTCATCACGGCCTCATCGCTAAAGGTAAGGCTGTTTTCGGGAATTCCCGTGGCCTTGCGCTGGCGCGGAATCAGGTAACATTTGGCAATTTGGGCCTTTTCCTGCTCGGTGTAACCGGGCAGGCGCAATACCTCCATGCGATCCTGCAACGGCTGCGGAATCGTGTGCATCACGTTGGCGGTGCAGACGAACATCACGCTGGACAAATTGTATTCCACGTCCAGATAGTGGTCCGTGAAGACATGGTTCAATTCCGGATCCAGCACTTCCATCAGAGCCGCGGAAGGATCGCCGCGAAAATCCATGGACATTTTGTCGACTTCATCGAGGACGAAAATGGGGTTGACCGTTCCGGCCTTGCGCATCATTTGAATGATCTGGCCGGGGAGCGCGCCGATATAGGTGCGGCGATGGCCGCGAATTTCCGCTTCATCGCGCACGCCGCCCAGAGACACGCGGACAAATTTCCGGCCCGTGGCGCGCCCGATGGACATCGCCAGGGAAGTTTTTCCCACACCCGGCGGCCCGACAAAACAGAGAATCGAACCCTTGGGATTGCTGACCAGCTGGCGCACGGCCAAAAATTCCAGGATGCGCTCCTTGACCTTTTCCAGTCCGAAATGATCTTCGTTCAGGATGCGCTCGGCGTGGCTGATATTGCGGATCTCGCGGGAGCGCTTCTTCCAGGGCACGGCCAGCAGCCAGTCCAGATAATTGCGTGATACCGTTGACTCGGCGGACATCGGCGGCATCATCTCCAGCCGCTTGAGTTCCTGCAGGGCCTTTTCCTGCGGATCCTTGGGCATTCCCGAGGCTTCGATTTTCTTCTTGAGTTGATCAATCTCTCCGGCTTCGCCGCGCCCAAGCTCTTTCTGGATGGCCTTCAATTTCTCGTTGAGGTAATACTCTTTCTGGGCGCGCTCCATCTGGCGCTTCACGCGCGTGTTGATGGTGCGATCCACATTGAGCTTTTCAATTTCCACATCGAGTATGTCAGCAATGCGGCTGAGGCGCTCCAGCGGGTCCGGAATTTCCAGCAGTTCCTGTTTGTCCTCGACGGAAACCTGCAAGTTGGCGGCGATGGCGTCGGAAAGCTTGCCGGGATCGTCCACGCGCATGGCGGCGATCATCGTGTCGTAGTTCAGATTCTGGGAGAGCTTTACGTATTGTTCGAAGAGCCCGGTGGCGCGGCTGACGGCCTGATCCATCTGCGGAGAAGGTTCCGAGCGGGAAGGCAGCACTCGCACCGTGGCGCGAAAGAATCCGTCCTCGCTGGTTACCTGCACCACGCGGGCGCGCTCCGTGCCCTCGACTAAAACCTTAATATTGCCGTCAGGCAGCTTCACGCTCTGCACAATATTGGCCAGCGTGCCTACCTGATAGATCTCCTCCGGCTTTGGATCGTCCACCGCGGCATCATGCTGCGTGGCCAGAAAAATTTTCTTTTCCGAGGCCAGTGCGTTTTCCAGCGCGCGCACGGACGCCTCGCGCCCCACGATGAACGGCGTCATCATTTGCGGGAATATCACCATATCCCGCACCGGCATCATCGGCACGCGTTTCAAATCCTGTTTTTCCCGGTTGAACATGAATTCCCCGGCCGGCTTATCCGGCTTTTTCGAGCAGGCTCCAGTTGATTTCGCGGCTGCGCACCATTTCCGCGGTTACGAGGAAATCGCGAAGGCGGCGTTGGACGGGCAGGTGGTACATCAACTCCAGCATCAAATCTTCCAGAATCATGCGCAGACCGCGCGCTCCCAATTTGCGCTGCATGGCCAGTTCGGCGACGGTTTGCAGCGCGTCGTCGGCAAACCGCAAACGAACGTTTTCAAATTCAAAGAGCTTCTGGTATTGGCGGATGAGGGCATTCTTGGGCTCGGTCAGGATGCGCACCAGCGCCGGCTGGTCCAGATCGGAAAGGACGCCCACGACGGGCAGCCGTCCGACAAACTCAGGGATCAGGCCGAAGCGGATCAAGTCCATGGGCTGCGCCTGCTCGAGCATTTCAATATTGCGCCGCGAGGGCGTGCCGGGGGCGGACTCCGCGTGAAAACCCATGGAGTGTTTCCCCACGCGCCGCTCGATAACCTTCTCGAGGCCGATAAAAGCGCCGCCGCAAATAAAAAGGATATTGGTAGTGTCCACCGGCGTGAATTCCTGATGGGGATGCTTGCGGCCGCCCTGTGGCGGCACATTGGCCACCGTGCCTTCCAGAATTTTCAGCAGCGCCTGCTGCACGCCTTCGCCGGAAACATCGCGCGTGATGGAGGGATTTTCGTCCTTTCGCGCGATCTTATCAATTTCGTCGATGTAGATGATGCCCTGCTGGGCCTTGGTCACGTCGCCATCGGCGCTCTGCAGCAACTTCAAAATGATGTTTTCGACGTCCTCGCCGACGTAACCCGCCTCGGTGAGCGTGGTGGCATCCACGATTGCAAAAGGCACTTCGAGCATGCGCGACAACGTCTGCGCCAGAAGCGTCTTGCCCGTTCCGGTCGGCCCGATCAGGAGAATGTTCGACTTGGTCAACTCCACGTCGCTGGGCTGGCGGTTCAGAAAGATTCGCTTGTAATGGTTATAAACCGCCACGGCCAGCTTCTTTTTGGTTTTTTCCTGGCCGATCACATAGCCGTCGAGAAATGACTTTATCTCCGGAGGCCGGGGCAAGCGGCGATTTGTGGAAGACGTATGCTCGCGTTTTTCGTCCTCGAGAATCTGCTGGCAGACGGTGACGCACTCATTGCAGATATAGGAGCGTTGAAACTCCGAAGGCGAGCTGATGAGCTTCTCCACCTGATCCTGCGTCTTATGGCAGAACGAACAGCGGAGTGCGTCGTCTGAAGTTACACGTTTCAAGATTTGGGCAGCCTTTGGCGTGAGCTGCAGGGTAAAGTCCCCGCGGAGCCGCAGTATCCATCCCGTGCCTGAATTTTCATTCTCTTCCCAAGGGCCTGAGGAGATCGAGCCCTAGCGGTGCTTGCTGACAATTTCATCCACGATGCCATATTCCCGAGCCTGCTCCGCGGACATAATAAAATCGCGCTCGACGTCCCGCTCTACCTTGTCCACGGGCTTTCCGGTATGGTGGGCCAGCAGGCCGTTCAACACCGACCGCATCCGCAGGATTTCCCGTGCATGAATGTCAATATCGGTAGCCTGGCCGGAAAGTCCCGAAAGCCACGGCTGATGAATCAGGATACGCGCGTTGGGCAGCGCATAGCGCTTTCCCGGCGCGCCCGCCGCCAGCAGAATGGCCGCGATGGACGCCGCCTGGCCGACGCAATAGGTGACCACGTCCGGCTTCACGAACTGCATTGTATCGTAAATGGCCATGCCCGCGGTGATGGAACCTCCGGGCGAGTTGATGTAAACGGAAATCTCCTTGTCCGGGTCTTCGGCAGCCAGGAAGAGCAATTGGGCCGTCAAAAGATTGGCCACATGGTCGTCAATGGGCGTGCCGATGAAAACAATGTTGTCTTTCAGCAGCCGGGAGTAAATGTCATAGGCCCTCTCTCCCCGGTTGGTCTGTTCGACCACCATGGGGATAAGGGTTGTGGCGCGCGGATTCTGGTTATCCATGCTGTTCAATGGGATTCTTCCGGAGGTTTGAGGGGCGAACCCGGAAACTACTTGTCTCGCCTAGCTGACTTCTGAATGCTAGCTTCGCGGTGAAGCCAGTCAATAGTCCGGTCACTGCGCAACTTCGATTTCATCCTATCGAGCGCTCCTTGCTTTGTCAAGCGGGCGCGGACGGCGGGTGCTGATTCGCCACTGCGTTCGGCAAGCCGCTCGACTTCCTTGTCAACATCCTGGTCCGTGGGATCAATGTGCTCGGCTTCGGCGATGCGATCCAGCAGCAACTCGGCCTTTACGTCCTCGACGGCGCGGTCGCGCTGGCGGCTGCGCAGCGCCACCCAATCCACATTCACGGCGCGAGGATCAACGCCCTGCCGGGCCATGGAGCGAACCACGGCCTCCAGGCGGACGTCCATTTGATGCTCGACCAATGCTTCCGGCACCGGAAAATCGTGCTGCTTGACCAGCAGTTCGAGGATTTTATCGCGTGCCTGGGATTCCATGCGTTCTTCGCGAGCCGCTTCGAGCCGCTCGGCGATCTTGGTACGCAAAGCGGCTAAGGTGGTGACGTCGTCGCCGGCGCCGACTTCGCGCGCGAATTCGTCGTTCAGCTCCGGCAGCCGCTTTTCCTTGATGGACTGCACTTCCACGGTATAACTGAAATTTTTGCCGGCCAATTTTGCGTCGGGACAGTCGGCGGGATAAGTCGCATCGAACCGCCGCGTTTCGCCGGCCGTCGCGCCGCGCAAATTCTCGTTGAACGCCGCCATCGTATCTTCCGCGCCCACGTGGCAGACCACATTCTCGGCCTGGACCTGTTCCCCGCCGCCCTGCGGCGTGCCCGTCACGCGCAGCATGGCAAAATCGCCGTCCTGGACGCCGCGCCCCTCGATGGAAACAAGAGTGCCCGCGCGTTCGCGCATTTCTTCGAGGGTCTTGTCCACATCTTCGTCGCCGATGGCGATGTCTTCGATTTCGACTTGCAGGCCCTTGTAATTTCCCAGCGTGAATTCGGGCAGAACTTCAAAAACCGCGCGAACCTTCAGCGGACCGTTTTCCTGGAAGTCCACCTGATCAACGCGGGGCTGCGTTACGGGAACGAGCTTCTTCTCGGTCAGTTCCTTCTCGAGAAATTCCGGGACGAGCGTCTGAACAACTTCGCCCTTGATGTCCTCCGCGAAGCGCCGCTGGATGAGAGTGGCGGGAGCCTTTCCGGGGCGAAATCCGGGAATGCGAGCCACGCGCGCGAGGTCCTTGACCACTTTGGCCACGGCCTTCTGCACGTTCTCCGCGGGAATTTCCAGCTCGATTTCGCGTTTACAGGTTGCTTCGGTTTCCGTCATGGGCCGATTACAAGCGATGCATTTGGGAATGGGGGTAAGGCAGGAAGAATCAACCGTCAATCCCCAAGTGAAATTCCAGTATAAGGAAAGCTCGCGGGCGCGTCAACCGATGGCGCGGTGATCCGTGCCCAAGCCGCGACGCGGAACGCTGAGCGCCGATGGAATCGGGCGGCGTCCTGATATCAAATTGAGGTCGCAAAAACGAAGCGGCTTGAGAGCCAACCACGGCGAAAAAATAGGGAAACCTTAACCAGTACACTTCATTTACAACACAACAGATAAGTCCTTATTAATCAATGACTTAATTTTTCTTACGCGGTACACTTTTGAGGTTTCGAAAACCGCAATTTGACAGATTTTGGAGGCTGGAATTTGCGCCGTCGAAGGTGGCGTGAATCGCACCTTTCGTCGTTACCCGGATTGGACTCGTTCGCACAGCGACATTATATCATCCCGGCTGTTTCCCTCACGGAACCTGATGCTGTGATTTAATCCAGCGTCTCATGCCGTCCGATGCGGGTTTGCAGAATCCAATTTTGGATACAGCCAGAAATTGGGATGGCTACGCAGATTCCCATCTTGGTCAGAATGGTCTCGGCGGCCAGGCCACGACGGACATGGCAAATGCGGTCGGATCGCCAATACTGAAGGGACTGTCCGGCGCTTCTTTCGTGCATCCGGTGGTTGAATTGATATGCAGTAGAGCTACGTCGTTAGGGCCCGCAGAGTTCGATTCCACAATGTAGAGCGCGCCTCCTGCCCCAGCTACTCCTGCCGCTGCCAAAGTATAGACAAGCGCGCCAAGAGGAGTCTTGAGATTGGTCGTGCAGCCGGCGTGATAGGTGACGTTGAGTGGACTTTCCGTGAATCCAAATGTAATTTCCTGCTGAATCTTCCCATCATCGGTCCAGCCGGTACTGTAAAGGAATCTTTCATCCGGGCTGAGGTGTAAATAGAAGGCCCGTTGGCTCCTGCCCAGGCTGCCATCGCCTCCAAATATTTTCTCAGAACCGGGATTCAAGGAGCCATCCGCATTAATTCCTACTACGTCCACGGCGGAATAGCACTCGAGTGAACGCACACAACCGGAGGAGCCGAAGAGCACATACTCACTGTCGGCCGTGATGTCCATTCCACTTTGTCCGCCGGTCCCGTCATAAGGCCCGTTTTCCGTCAGCGAGCCGTTCGGCCCAATCGTGTAGGAATCGGAATCTACGTCGCCGGAGGCGATAATCGCCTTTCCGTTGGGAGTCGCCACCGCGTCGTCTTCCCCCAGCTTCATCAGGGTTGTCTGCGCTAAGGTCAACGTGCAGCCCGACCCAATGCTCCAGCTCGCAACGTCCCCGGCGGAACTCAAGCCTTCGAAAAGATAATCACCCGAAACCACAATCCAGGTTGGTAATGTAGAATTCGGAACGTTGCTGTCGGTATAAGTTCCCACCGGCGTCTGGTTCGGATACTTGAATGAGCTGATTTGGTTGGCGCCGCTGCTGTCCGCGCCATCCGCCAGAAAAACGCAGATGTCCGAGCCGTGACGCACGACTTGCACCTCAGGGGAGCCGCCGCCACTGTCTTGGGACATGGTACCCGTGGCAAGCGATGCGGCCACATTCAGCGATGGATTGTCCTTCGGTCCGGCCAGCTTCAGCACCGTCCCGTAATTATATCCGTAGGACGGATAGTAAAAATCATTGTTATTGACGATGGCGAAATGCGCATCGCTGGCATCCGGCGAAGGCGCGAGCAGCGCAATAGCGGCGGCGATGACAACGAAACCCGCGAGTGCTCTTCCGAATCGGTTCATATTCGCTCCAAACGCAGCAATGCCTCCACTATACGCTGATTCGGCCGCGCCACACCTTCACAGGCAGCGCGCGCGCCATCGTAAATCCAGCCGCGCCATGATTCACAATACTCCGGCGGGCTACCTGCAATTCCGTGGGAGCATACGGCAATTCCCCGGCCCCGGTTTGCCGCGCAAGTGTGGGAGAATGGCGGAATGCGCAAACGCTGGTGGATATACGTACTGATTGCAATCGTGGTTGTGGTGGCGGCGGGAGCCATCCTAGCCGTCAAGCTGCGTCCCATCGTGCAGCAGAAAGTGATTACCATGATCGGCGACAGCTTCAACAGCGACGTGACGTTCACCGGCCTGAGCGTGATACCGGGGCGGACGATTTATGCGTCCGTGGACAACGTGGTGGCGAAGATGCGCGACCGCCAGGGCTATCCGCCGCTCCTGAAAGCCCGCACCATACGCGTGGAAATCAGGCTGACGGATTTATTCAAGGTGCCGGTGCACATTTCGCAGGTGCGCGTGGTGGGAATGGAGCTCCACGTTCCGCCCCGGAAGGACAAATCAACCGGAAACGCGCCGCCCGCCGACGCCAAACCCAAGAAGGCGCTGCCGCAGTTCGTGGTGGACCAGGTGAACGCCGACGGCAGTTCCCTGGAAGTGATCCCGCGGAAAGCCGGGAAGGTTCCGCTGGAATTCGATCTGGATCACATGCACATCCTCCACATGGGTTCGAAAGAGGCCGGAGAATACTACGCGGACCTGACCAACCCCAAGCCCCAGGGCCGAATTGTGGCCCACGGGAATTTCGGGCCGTGGGACCGCGACGAGCCGGGCGGAACGCCCGTGGACGGCAAATACACCTTCAGCGACGCGGATATGTCCACCATTCACGGCCTGGGTGGCACGCTTTCCTCGACGGGAGAGTACAGCGGGCAACTGGACACCATCAACATCACCGGCGAAACGGAAATACCCCATTTCGAGCTGACCATCGCGCACAATCCCGTGCCGCTGGAGACGCAATTTTCCGCCATTGTGGACGGCACCACGGGAGACACGTATCTGCAGGACGTCGAGGCCACGCTGATTTCATCGAAGCTGAAGGTGACCGGGCAGATCGTGGGCATACAGGCGGCGCATGGACATGCCATTGACGTGCAGGCGCAGTCGGAAGGCGCGCGCGTGCAGGACTTGATACGCGTGGCCGTGCCGGGCAAACAGGTGTTGCTGACCGGGGGCGTCACGCTGAAGACCAAGATTTACATTCCGCCGGGCCAGGAAAACATCGTGGACAAGCTAAGCTTGGATGGAACATTCGGCGTCTCCGGCGCGCGTTTCACGCAGAAGGAAGTTCAGACCAAGGTGGACACGCTCAGCAAAAAAGGCAGCGGCCGCCCGGGCGACGCGGATTTCGGCAGCGTTCTGTCCGACCTTCGGGGCAGCTTTCGGATGCGCAATGGAGTGATGACCTTCTCGCAGCTTTCCTTCAATGTTCCCGGCGCGGCGGTGAACCTGAGCGGAACCTACGCGCTGAACTCCGGCCAAATGGATTTTCACGGCACGCTGCGGATGGACGCCAAGCTTTCCCAGACCATGACCGGAGTCAAGTCCGTGCTGGTGAAGCCGTTCAATTCGTTTTTCTCGAAGAAAGGCGCGGGGACGGAACTGCCCATCAAGATTACCGGCACGCGAGACAATCCTCAGTTCGGGCTGGATTTCGGGAATAAGAAAAACAAGAGCGACAAACAAGGCAAATAACCGCGTATCAACGATCAATCTCGCCAACTCTGTGCTAACAACAGATCCCTCGCTACCAGCGCGCACACACCGCGCGCTGGCTCGGGATGACCTGTTAAAGCAATTTCAATGACCGCTAGAAGCTGAACGTGCTCTGCACGTAAATGATGCGGTTCGCGGAAGCGGATGAAAACGGGCCGCCCGCCAGCGCGTTGGGCACTCCAAAAAATGTCGAATAGGACGCCGGCGAAGTGGCCGTTGGCGGATTCAAGACCGCCGTTGGAGTGGCCGGGTTGACGTTGTTGAAGACGTTGCGCGCATTGACACTCAAAGTAATGTTGTAGCGCCAGGCTGGGGGAGTGCCGCCGCCCATTCCCCCACCCCCTCCTCCAAATGGCCCACCCGGGCCACGTCCCCCGCCGCCGCCACCGCCGCCGCGTCCACCGCCACCACCGCCGCCCCCGCCAGTTGCTCCCGTGCCGGGAGCCACCTTGCCGAATCCAAATGTTTTGCTCAACCGCAGGTTCAGCGTGAAGCGGCCGGGGCTGGTGAGGTAGTTGGAAGGCACCAGGGTTTCGCCGGGTTGCGGGACAGTGTCGAAGGCGCCGAAACCCGGAACAGTGACAATGTCCGCAGGCTTGGACATACTACTCGCAAACGTCGGGCGCTGGTTAAACTGGGCGCTGCCAATCAAGTCCTGGCTCAGGGTGATGTTGTAGGGCGTTCCGGACTGGGCGATCATGAACGGACTAAGGCTGAAATGGTAGGGCAGTGAAATATTGCCGCCCAGAAAGTATCGGTTGCGAATGTCGAACGATGCGCGTCCATAGTCCTGGTGAATGTTGAAAGGATTCGAGGGGAAACTGGTGGCGCCGGAGGTGTCGCTATTGGCGTAGTTCAGCGTGTAGTAGCTGAAGAGAGTCAACCTCGATGCGGCGCGCACGTTGACTTGCAGAATTAGCTGGTTCTGGCGAAAGATCGCGCCGGATTCATATTCATAGATGTTGCCAAAGTTGGGATTGGGCCGGACGCCGGGGACGGGGCTGGTATAGAACGGATAGCCGTAGGTTCCCGGGAGCGGAGTATTGGCGTTGTTGAGATAGAGCTGGTCATTGCCGATAGAGTTAAGGTAAGTAGCCGTAAAGTTGGAAACCTTCGTTAGTTGGCGTTCCAGGCTTACGGCTGTCTGGATCGTATAGGGCGCGTGAATGTTGGGCGACAATTGATAAATTGTCGGCAGGGGAGTAAGCGGCGGAGTAATGCTGGGATAGAAATCGGGATTGGTGAAGACGTACTGCGACTGAATGATGCCGTTCTGGCGTTCAGCCTGGAGCACATAGTTGGAGCTGAAACGGTCGTAGAAAATGCCGAAGCCGGCGCGCAGGACCGTCTTGGGCGCGCTTTTTCCACCGCCGATGCCCCAGGCAAATCCAACGCGGGGAGCCCAATCCGCGTGGTTGCTGATTTCGTTCTGCGATTCGAAGCGCAGGCCGTAACTAAGCGTCATGTTGGGACGAAAGCGCCAGTCATCCTCGACATAAAGACCAACATCCACCTGCCCAACGCTCGCGTAAGGCGTACCCACTGTTTGGAGAAATTGCGTGGCGCCTTGAGTCAGACCTTCCAGGGTCATCTGGTACGCCTGAATCGAAGGGAAAATGTACATTCCATTGAAGCCGGCACTTGACGAATTGGCGTCGGTGAGGCCGCGCAGGCGCCCGCCGAACTTCAGGGAGTGCTTGGAGAGCAGCATGGATGTGTAGTTTTGCAGTTCGTAGTGGTTGGTGCTGTCGAAGATTTGCCCTTGATTGCTGCCGCCCCCCGTGAAAGCTCCGCCCACCTGGACGGTGAACGCGGTGGACTGGGGAGACTGATTGTTTTCGTCGCGAAGATATTGGAAGTGAGTCTCGTTCACAATTTTGGGACCAAAGACCTGCGTGTCGCTGACCTGCAGGGTTTGCTCGGTGTTCAGCAGGTTGTAAGCCACCGAGGGGAGTGAGAAGGCGCCAACTCCGTCGTTGGTTTCACTGTCCCGATAATACTGATACCGCGCTGTCAGGGTGTTGTTCTTGGACACCTGATAGTCGAGACGCGGGCTGATGTTGTCACGCGTGCGGGGGTTGGGCACGGCGGCGCTAAACGGCACGATTTGGAACTGGGGATTGACCGTCTGGGCGTTGACGATGGAAAGGTCGTTGATATCCCGGATGTCGGCATTCAGAAAAAACGAGGCTTTCTTGCTGAGCGGACCACTGAGAGTTCCACTGTATTGCGTGGAGTAGTAGCCGGGGTATTCCGAACTGCCTCCGGTGCCGGAGGTGAAGTACGGATTCCGGGAATTGAACGCCGAATCATTGGCGTTGACGGAAAATGACCCATGCCACTTATCGGTGCCCGGCTTGGTGAAAATCTCGACGCGGCCGTAGCCGACCTTGTCATACTCCGCCGAAAAGGGATTTTGATTGATGCGAATTTCGCGGATCGAGGATTTGGGCGGAAGCTGGCCGGCCGTAAAACCGTCTATATAAAACTGTCCGCCATTCGGCCCGGCCGAAGGGCCTGCAAGGGCTTCGAGGTCGGTCTGCAACTCGTCGGGGTCGTCGGGAAGAGCGTCGAGCTCCTTCCCCGAGATGATGATGGCGCCGGCGTTATTCTCCGGAGCCACGTCCACGGTGGGCGTCTCCGCAGTCACTACCACGTTTTGCTGCTCTTCTTCGATGGTCAGGGAGATTGTGAGCTTTTGCGGCGGCCCGGCATTGATCTGCACGCTTTCATTTTTATAGAGCGCGAAGCCCTTGGCGGAAACTTCGACCACATATTTGCCCGGCGCCAGGCCGCCTTTGTCGAATACTCCGTCGCGATCCGTGGTGGCGGCGAGCGCATCTCCCTGCGGCGTGGTGATCAGCACGGTGGCTCCAGCCACCGCCGCGCCGGAAGGATCCAAAACCTGGCCATGAAGTCCGCCGCTGCCCGTTTGGGCGAACAGAGGATCGGCGCAGGAAAAACCAAGCAGAAACACGATGGCAATCCAAATATAATAGCGCTCGCGTACAAACTTCATTTTGTCTCCTGACAAAAAAACGTGCTTCGCCGCACTTTAGGGGTTGCTATCCGCGCCGGCTCCCGCCGGCTCGCCACCGAGACTCCAGGGAGATAGCGTCATCGTCCGGACGCCACTGGGAGCGGCAGCCAGAATCTGCTCGACGCCGCCAAGCACGGTAATCGCAGTCACCTGGCTGGAAGCGAGGCCCGACGTGGCCACAATCATCACGACGTCACCTTTCTGCAAATCGCTCAATTTGGACGCAGGCATCCGGCTCAATATCTGCTGAAAATCAAACTGGCCCGCGCCGGAGTGGGAGCTTCCGGGCGTTCCGCCGGCTTGTGCATGGCTTGCGCCTGAATCGCCGGCGCCCGGTGGAGTGCCGGCAGGGGCCGTCCCCGCCTTAGATGCCGCCCCCGGGGCGCCGCCCGCCGATGCATCCGCGGCACGCTTCATTCGCAAGGCGATGCCCTGAGCAACCATCGGTGACAGCTTGCGTATCTGCGATTGATCGCTGATTTTGACGAGAACTGGAGCTTTGGCAATCAAATCCTGCACGGTGATTGTGCCGGCTGCGGAATCAACGGATTCGATTGTCCCGGCGATATTCCGAAAAGAGCCGGAAACGATCTCTTCGGCGGCAAATTCCGTTCCATCGGCGTTGCGGGTGCCTCGCGCGCGAAGTTGATCTCCTTGCTGGATCCGGTCCAGCGGCGCGGGCTTGGCGTCGTCAAACTTCACTGACCCGGGGGCATAGCGGCGCAATATGGTTTTGTTGGTGGTGTGAATAACGAGGCTCTTTTTTCCGCTCAAGGACACCACCGAGATTGTGATGGCGCCCGCGGCAGGATCAACGGACTCCACCATGCCGCCGATGCCGCGCTTCTGCCAGTCATCGCGATCCTGCTGTTGCTTGGCGTCGACGTCGGAACGCTTCATCACGATAATGCCGGCGGCAGTCATGGATTTGGCGTCAGCCGAGGCAACTCCTCGAACGAAAACTCTGTCTCCCACCTGAAGGTCCGGCAGCTGAATGGGTGTGGCGCTCTTCAGATCGGTCTGGCCAGGAGCCACGCGCACGATTTTGGTGTTGTCCTGCACAATGACGCTAAGATCTCCGCCGGAATCCGGGGTGAGCGTAATCGTGTGGCCGCTAATCGCTTTGATGACCCCCGCTTGTTTGGCAACTGAAGGTTGTTGTGCCTGCTGCTGGGCCTGTGGGATTGCAGCGCTGGTTGAACCACACAGTAGCGCCATGGAGAGAACCGCTATGATCGCCGCCATCCCAAGCGTCATGGAGAAAGTGAATTTTTTCCCAGTCATCAATTGCCTCCCGGAGACTTTTCAACCTATGAGGTTAATCCGGGTATGCGCGGCCATGCAATTCCGTGGCCGGGCCAACACTTTCCGTCGGCTCTAACTTAGACGCACCGGCATTCGGTAAACGTTTCTGGATTTTTTCCATGCCGGCGTGGCTCGCGCCATCGGCCAGCGACTCCGTTGGGCATAAGGCTCCGTACAGTCTTCTCCTTCTTCACAACCACGGAAATCTCGCTTACCATGCATGAACGCCCCTAGAACGGGCGCGCCCCCAGCAACATTCGCTGCAAGGGCGGAACAGTGAGGAGCTGAAGATATGCGAACGGCAAGAAGTTTTCGGACTTTTGGGCGACTTTTTATGTGGGTGCTGCCATTGCTGCTGGCGATGCCGCTGGCAGCCCAGGACAATTCAGCACCAGATCAGGATAATTCCGTCCAGCAAACGCCGGCCCCGGACGATTCCACGGTGCAATCGGCGACGCAGGAAAATCCTCCGTCGCGCGCCGGGCGGCTCAGTTATATGGATGGCAGCGTGTCATTCCAGG
>Ga0302326_10020441_pt1 | contig 13624 bp, 15 predicted proteins | sample Palsa_T0_3_FD_202264 | JGI IMG/M metagenome (GOLD analysis project Ga0302326, IMG submission 202264) | Peat permafrost microbial communities from Stordalen Mire near Abisko, Sweden - Palsa_T0_3 | ecosystem: Environmental > Terrestrial > Soil > Palsa > Peat permafrost | place: Sweden: Abisko... | reverse complement strand
CCTCGATCGTGGCGCTCTTGATCGTCGCCTTGGCGTTGTTCAGCACCAGCTCGGAGCTGGCGGCGCCCGCCGCGCCCGCCGCGCCGCCATAGCTGTAGCCGCCGCCGCCGCCGTTCGCCGTCTGAATGAGCGAGAGGCTCGCGCCGGTCGTCGAGCCGACCGCCGCGTTGTAGGCGCTGACGCTGGCGCCCGCGCCGCCGGCGGCGTCGCCGTCGCCGTATCCGCCCAGGCCGCCGGTCTCGACCGCAGTGACGGTTTCGGTCCCGGAGGTCACGCCGCTGGCGGTGGCGCTGGCGACGCCGGCCGCGCCCGCGCCGCCCGTCTTGCCGGCGCCGTCGCCAAAGCCGCCCTGGCCGCCGATGCCGTCCGCCTCGACGCTTCCCCCGATCGGAGACTTGGCGGTGGCGCTGGCGGTTCCGGTCGCCCCCGCGCCGCCGTCGGCGACCGATGGCGCGGATGGATTGTCGACGGAGCTCGCCCCGCCGCCGCCGCCGCCGGCGGCGTAGGCCCGGGCCTGGGAGTCGCCCGCCTCGCCCTCGGTGCTGGTGACGCTCACGGTGGCGCTCGCCGCGCCGCCCTTGGCGCCGCCCTCGGCGCCGCTACCGCCCAGCCCGCCGGTGACGTCCGCCAGCGCGTCGGCGTACGTCCTGGCGGTCAGAGTCGCGCTACCCGTCGCCGCGCCGCCGACGGTTCCGACCTGGCCCGATCCGCCGACGCCGCCGTTGGCCGTCGAGGCGAGAAGGACCTCCGCGCTCTGCGTCGCGCTATCGAGGTCGTCGAAGGTCAGGCTGGACGTGCCTGAGCCCGCGGCCCCTGCGGTCCCCTCGGTGCTCCATCCACCCGCGCCGCCGGTGGCGGTCTGGAAGAGGTTGAGGGTGGCGCCCTTGGTGGAGGAGTCGATCACCAGGTTCGTCGCCGAGATGCTGGCGCCGGCGCCCCCGGTGGCTTCGTCGTAGCCCGTCCCGCCCGCGCCGCCGACTTCGTCGGCGCTGACGCCGGTCGTGCCAGAGGTCGAGCCGGTGGCCGAACCGCTGGACGTGGCCGCCCCGCCCGCGCCGGCGACCTTGCCGGCGCCGTTGCCGAATCCGCCCGCGCCGCCGGTCGCATCGGCGATGAGGTCGGTCCCGGTGAGGGAGATCGACTTCGCCGTCGCGGTCGCGGCGGCGCCCGCCCCGCCCTCGACCGTCACCGTCGTCGACGGCGCGCCGAGCCCGGTGTTCTGGTCGCCCGCGCCGCCGGTGGCGGTGGCGAAGACCTGGGTATTGCCGAGGCTGCTGGTCGCGTTGGCCGTCGACTTCGCCGTCCCGCCGCCCGCGCCGGTCCCGGTGCTCGAATCGCCGCCCGCGCCGCCGGTCGAGGCGGCCGAGGCCTCGATGAAGGTCTTGTTGAGGGTGTTGGTGTTGGTCGCGGTCGCGATGGCCTGGCCGCCGACGCCGCCGAGCGCGCCCGCGCCGTCCGGAGAACCGGTCCCCGGGACCCCCGCGCCGCCGCCGCCGCCGCCGTGCGCCGTCGCCGACGCCGAGGTCGCCGACGTGGTGTTCACGCTCTCCGTTGTCGTCGCCTCGCCCTCGCCGCCGGCCGCACCGGCGCCGGCCGCGCCCCCGGCGCCCGACCCGGAACCGGCCGCGCCATTGCCGCCGAAGCCGCCGGCGCCGCCCGTGCCCTGCGCCGAGTTGGAGTTGGTCGCGCCGCCGGTGTTGCTCGCATCGCCCAGGCCGCCGGCGCCGCCGGCCTTGCCCGCCGCGCCGGCCGTCGATCCGGCGGCGCCATCGGCGCCCGCCGCGCCGGTCTTGATAACGTCGGTCATCTCAGAATCTCCGGCGGCAGGGGCCAAGCAGCGCCGCGCACCGCCGGAAGATTCGGTCCGGCGCGGGCCGGACGCATCGTGCAAATGCAGTAAGGACGGCGGACGTCCGCCGGCGTCGCGCGGCAGACCTAGCTCGGCCGCTTGCCCGGGTGTTGCGGCAGGTCGTCGGTGATCGGCATCCAGCTTGCCTTCGAGGCGACGTGGAAGTGGAACGCCAGCCGTGCGTCCACCGGCTCGTCCAGGGCGCCGGCGCGGATCCGGACCATGCCGGGATCGCCGGCGCTGCGGCTGATGATCGGCGAGCCGCACTCGGCGCAGAACAACCGCTGCTTGCCGGGCCGGCTTTCGTAGCTTTTCAGGCTGGCCTCGCCGGCGACGATGCGGAAATCGGCGGCGCGCACCGGCATGTTGGACGCGAACGCCGTGCCCGACGCGCGGCGGCACATCGAGCAGTGGCAGAGCTGGATCGCCGCCAGCTCGCCCGAGACCTCGTAGCGCACCGCGCCGCAGAGACATGATCCGGTGTGCATCATGAGCCTCCTATCCGAACAGCGCCGGCCGCCGCACGTCTGCGCCGACCGAGTGCGCTTGCCATTTCTCAAACGCTTGTTAGTCAGGCGCATGCCCGACGACCAGAGCTTGAACCCGGCGCCGTCAGACGAGAAGCGCGACGTCGACGAACCCGTTCCTCTGCAGGACGGGCTGCCGCCCGAGATCGCCTCGCCGCTGGCCCCGTTCGCCGGCGCCAAGCCGAGCGCGCCGGCTTGGTTCGACGAGGCCCTCGCCCACGAGCCCGAACGGCGGATGGTGCCGGTGCTGGGCGCGAACATCGAGCTCTTGACCTGGGGCGAGGTCGGCCAGCCCGGCCTGATCCTCGTGCACGGCAACAGCGCCCACGCCGACTGGTGGAGCTTCATCGCGCCGTTCCTGGCCGATCACCACCGCGTCGCGGCGCTGTCGCTCTCCGGCATGGGCGACTCCGACTGGCGCGAGACCTACACCTTCGAGACCTTCGCCGCCGAGATCCACGCCTGCGCCGAGGCCGCCGGGCTCTATGAGGCGCCGGTGAAGCCGATCTATATCGGCCACTCGTTCGGCGGCTCGCAGGTGTTCTATTCGGCCGCCAGATACCCCGAGCGGATGCGCGCCGCGGTGCTGGTCGACACCGGCTTCGGCGGCCCGCCGACGGCCGAGCAGGAGGAGCAGTGGCGCAAGGAGGCGGAGAAATCCGGCGATGCGCGCTGGCGCGGCCCGCCGCAGCGCCGCACCCGCCCCAACCGGGTCTATGCGACGCTGGAGGAGGCGCTGACCCGCTTCCGATTCATGCCGCCGCAGGTCCCGGGCAACCTCTATGTCGCCGACTTCATCGCCCGCCGCTCGCTGAAGCGCGCGCCGATGGCGGACGGCTCTGGCGAAGGCTGGACCTGGAAGTTCGACCCCTACCTCTGGGGCAAGCTCGACCGCGGAAACATGGCCGACCTCGATCCGGCCTCGGCGCTGCCGATGGCGCAGATCTTCGGCGACCGCTCGGCGATCATGAAGCGGATGGGGGCCGGTGAGCGGCCGGACTTCCTGCCGGGCGACGTGCCCTCGATCACCATCCCCGATTCCGAGCACCACATCATGGTCGACCAGCCGCTGGCGCTGGTGGCGGCCTTGCGGGCGCTGCTGGCCGTCTGGCCGGGTTGAGCGCGGCCGCGCCTTCGTGTAGCACCGCCCCGACATTCCGATCCGCCAGGAGAACGCCTTTCCGATGAGCGACGCCGTCCACGAGTATCACTCCGGCGACCAGGACATCCGCGAACAGGTCGCCACCTTCGAAGCCTTCGGCAAGATGGTGAAGTGGGGCTGTCTCGCGCTCGCGGCGTTGCTGCTGGCGCTGGTGTTGTGGTTCTGCATCGGCGCCGGCTTTTTTGGCGGCCTCATCCCGCCGGTGATCCTCGTCATCGTCGGAATTTTCTTCCTGCGCGAAAAGCCGGACTCGGGGCACTAGCCCAGCGTATGGACAGGGCCTGAGTCGCGGGCCAACGTCCCGCCGCGCTGGGTCCAGCGTCTGTCGCCCAAAGGGGCTTTGAGCTTCATGCCCGTCCTCGCCGTCACCAAGGAGCGCCGCGCCGCCGAGACGCGGGTCGCGGTGACCCCCGACGCGGCCAAGAAGCTGATCGCGCTCGGGTTCGAGGTGGTGATCGAGGCTGGCGCCGGCTTGGCGGCCTCCGCCCCCGACGCGGACTACGAGGCCGCCGGCGCCCGCGTCGTCCCCACCGCCGCGGCGGCGCTGGACGGCGCCGACCTGGTGCTCAAGGTCCGTGGCCCCGCCGACGACGAGATCGCGATGCTGAAGCCCGGCGCGATCGTCGTGGGCCTGCTCAATCCGTTCCAGGACCGCGAGGTGGTCGTCGCCCTGACCTCGCGCGGCGCCACCGTGTTCGCCATGGAGCTGGTGCCGCGCATCACCCGCGCCCAGGTGATGGACGCGCTCTCCAGCCAGGCCAACCTCGCCGGCTACCGCGCGGTGATCGAGGCGGCCGAGGTCTACGGCCGCGCCATGCCGATGATGATGACCGCGGCCGGCACCGTCGCGGCGGCCAAGGTGTTCGTCATGGGCGCCGGCGTCGCCGGTCTGCAGGCGATCGCCACCGCCCGGCGGCTCGGCGCGGTGGTCACGGCCACCGACGTGCGGCCGGCCGCCAAGGAGCAGGTCGAGAGCCTCGGCGCCAAGTTCGTCGCGGTCGAGGACGAGGAGTTCAAGGCCGCCGAGACCGCCGCCGGCTACGCCAAGCCGATGAGCGAGGCCTATCAGGAGAAGCAGGCCGCGCTGGTGGGCGAGCACATCAAGAAGCAGGACATCGTCGTCACCACCGCGCTGATCCCCGGCCGCATGGCGCCCAAGCTGGTCAGCGCCGAGCACGTCGCCTCGATGAAGCCCGGCTCGGTGCTGATCGACCTGGCGGTGGAGCAGGGCGGCAATGTGGTCGGCTCCAAGACCGGCGAGATCGTCGAGACCGGCGGGGTGAAGATCGTCGGCATCCCCAACCTGCCCGGACGCATCGCCGCCGACTCATCGGCCCTGTATGCCCGCAACCTCACCGCCTTCGTCGGCCTGCTGATCAAGGACGGCGCGCTGGCGCCCGACCTCGAGGACGAGATCCTGAAGGCGGCGCTGGTAAGCCAGGGCGGCGCGATCGTGCACCCGCTGCTGAAACCGGTCTGAAGGAGGCAAGCGCCCATGGACGCCGTCGACCCTACCGTCTTTCGCCTGGCGATCTTCGTGCTGGCGATCTTCGTCGGCTATTACGTGGTCTGGAGCGTCACGCCGGCGCTACACACGCCGCTGATGAGCGTCACCAACGCCGTCTCCTCGGTGATCATCGTCGGCGCGCTGCTGGCCGCCGCGGCCCAGGTCGCGCCGGGGGACCACCGGGTCTGGATCTCCAAGGGCGCGGGCGCGGTGGCGGCGGGCCTCGCCTCGGTGAACATCTTCGGCGGCTTCCTGGTCACCCAGCGGATGCTGGCGATGTACCGCAAGAAGGACCGCGCCAAATGAGCCGCGACGCGCTGGGTTGGGCCGCGCTCGCCTTCGGCGCGGCGGCCGTGGTGATCTATTTCGTCGTGCTGGCGATGCGGCCGCGCATCGTGCGCCTGCTCAACGGCTCGGGCCTGTTCTTCACCGGGCTGGGACTGGTCCAGGCCTCGATCTGGGTGCGCGACGCCCAGCCGGGCGCCGCCTGGTTCAACGCCGAGCTTACCATCGCCGCGCTCTGCCTCGCCGTCGTCGCCCAGAGCGCCTCGGCGCTGCGCAACCGCAAGGCCTGGGACGGCGTCGACCGCCGCACGCCGGCCGGGGAGGGCGCATGACGGACTCTCTCGACGTGCTGCCAGCCGCGCTGGACGCGATCAGGGCGAGGCGGGCCGGCGCCCGCGAACGCGGTCTGGTCCTTGTTGGTGTCGTCGGCTCAGTGGCGCGGCGGGAAGCCGGCCCCGAGAGCGATGTGGATGTCGTTTATGAAGTCGCGGGACGGCCCACGCTATTCGATGTGGGTGAGATTTCGATGGACCTGCAGGATGACCTTGGCCGTCCGATCGACATGATCGATCTTAAGACCGTTAAGCCGCGCCTTCGCGCCGCCATGGAGCGTGATCTGGTGCGGGCATGAGCGACCGCGATCAGAGCTACCTTGAAGACATGCTTTCCTATGCCCTCGACGCTATCGAATTGCTCGGCGCTACCAGCGTCGAAGAGCTGGCGACCGACAAGATGCGCCGATATGCGGTCACCCGCGCCACTGAGATCGTGGGCGAGGCCGCGACGAACATCTCTGTTGAAGGCCGCGCGGCGCTGTCGACCATTCCATGGCGATCGGTCATCGGTATGCGCAACGTCTTGATTCATGGCTACGTCGGTCTCGACCTTACGATTCTGGCCGATACGGTTCGCAACCATTTCCCGCCGCTGGTCGAGATGTTGCGCCAAGCGTTGGGGGACAGTCAGCCATGAACGCCAACGTCGCGGCGATCGCCTATCTGGTTTCCGGCGTCCTGTTCATCCTGACGCTGCGCGGGCTCTCCAGCCCGGTGACCAGCCGGCGCGGCAACATGCTGGGCATGATCGGCATGGCCCTGGCCATCGCCGTGACGCTGGGCGCGCTCCTCGCCCAGGGCCTGCTGGACCCGGTGACCATCGGCCTGATGCTGGGCGGCGTGATCGTCGGCGGTTCGATCGGCGCGGTGATCGCGCGGCGGGTGGCGATGACCTCGATGCCGCAGCTGGTGGCCTTCTTCCACTCGCTCGTTGGCCTGGCGGCGTGCCTGGTGGCGACGGCGGCGATCTACGCCCCCTCGGCCTACGGCATCGCCGAGGGCGCCGGGATCAAGCTGGAGAGCCTGATCGAGCTGTCGCTCGGCGTCGCCATCGGCGCGGTCACCTTCACCGGCTCGCTGATCGCCTTCGCCAAGCTGAACGGCAACATGTCCGGCGCGTCGATCCTGCTGCCGGGGCGGCACCTGATCAACATCGCCATCGGCCTCGCCATCGTCGCCCTGATCGTGGTGCTGGTGATGAGCGGCGGCTCGGCGACCTGGGCGTTCTGGGCGGCTTTCGGCCTGGCGCTGGTCGCCGGCGTCACCCTGATCATCCCGATCGGCGGCGCCGACATGCCCGTGGTGATCTCGATGCTGAACAGCTATTCGGGCTGGGCGGCGGCGGCGCTGGGCTTCACGCTCGCCAACACCACCCTGATCATCACCGGCGCCCTGGTCGGCTCGTCCGGCGCCATCCTCAGCTACATCATGTGCAAGGGGATGAACCGGTCCTTCATCTCGGTGATCCTCGGCGGCTTCGGCGGCGAGACCGCGGTCGCCGCCGGCCACGTCGAGACCCGTCCGGTGAAGCAGGGCTCGGCCGACGACGCCGCCTTCATCATGAAGAACGCCTCCAAGGTGATCATCGTGCCCGGCTACGGCATGGCCGTCGCCCAGGCCCAGCACGCGCTGCGCGAGATGGCCGACCGGCTGAAGGCCGAGGGCGTCGAGATCAAATACGCCATCCACCCGGTGGCCGGCCGGATGCCGGGGCACATGAACGTGCTCTTGGCCGAGGCCAACGTGCCCTACGACGAGGTGTTCGAGCTCGACGACATCAACGCCGAGTTCCCCACCGCCGACGTCGCCTTCGTCATCGGCGCCAACGACGTCACCAACCCGGCCGCCAAGACCGACCCGCAGAGCCCGATCTTCGGCATGCCGATCCTCGACGTCGAGAAGGCGCGCACGGTGCTGTTCGTGAAGCGCGGCATGGGCTCGGGCTACGCCGGGGTCGAGAACGAACTCTTCTTCCGCGACAACACCATGATGCTGTTCGGCGACGCCAAGAAGATGGTCGAGAACATCCTGAAGGCGCTTTGAGGCGGCCGCACGCCTGGCTTCGACCGCGCCGGACTGTGTCCTCCCCGTCACGCCGCGGCCCTTGTCGCGCCACGCGAGCCCCATACATCCAGCATTCATCCGCCCCGGCGCCAAGTCGGCGGTCTGGATTTGCAAGGATCGTGGGCCGATGAGTGTGGCGGAGGCGATCACGGGGCCGCGCGGGCGGCAGGTGGAGATCGCCGGCGGGCGGCGGCTGCGGGCGGTTCCCGCCGGGCCCGACACCTCGGCGCGTCCGCTGGTGGTGCTGGAGGCCGGCTCGTTCGGCTTCTCCGCCGACTGGGCCGCGGCGCAGGCGCTGCTGGCGGCGGAAGGGCTGCGCTCGCTGGCCTACGACCGCGCCGGCCTCGGCCTGTCCGGCCCGGGTCCCGCGCCGCGCGACAGCCAGACCATCGCCCACGATCTCGAGACGCTGCTGGCCGCCCTTGGCGAGACCGGCCCCTGCATCGTCTGCGGCCATTCGATGGCCGGGCTGCATATCCGATTGTTCGCCGCCCGCAACGCCGCCAAGGTGCGCGGGCTGGTGCTGGTGGACGCGGTGATGCCCGAGGCGATGGATCACCCCGTCGCCTCGCACCTGGTGGACCAGTTCAACAACCTCAGCAAGCTTGCCGCCTGGGGCGCCAGCTTCGGCCTGCAGCGGCCGCTGGCCGGCGCGCTCGGCGACGCCATCGGCCTGCCGGCGACGGCCAAGGCGGAGAAGCGGGCGGCCTTCGCCGATCCGGCGCACAACCAATGGGCCGCCGCCGAGGTCGACGCCTGGCACGCCAGCGCCGCCCAGGCGCGCGCCGCCCGATTCGATCCCGACTGGCCGATCGCGGTGGTGCTGACCGGCGACGGACGCGCGCCCGGCGCACGCCATGCCCTGCAGACCGCGCCGGTGGCCGCCTCGCGCCACGGCGTCGTGATCTACGCGCCCGGCGCCCACCACGCCTCGCTGCTGGGCGAGCGGCACGCCGGCCACATCGTGCGCGCCGTGCTCGCCGTCGAGGGCGCGGCAAAGCCCTGATAAGGATTGGCGCCCTATGGAGGCGCCATGGACACGGCGCTGAGGCTGGAGGGGGTGACCAAGCGCTACGGCGCGTTCACCGCCGTGCGCGATCTTTCGTTCCAGACCAGGCCCGGCGCGATCCTCGGGTTCCTCGGGCCGAACGGCGCCGGCAAGACCACCACCCTGCGGATGATCCTCGGCCTGGTCACGCCCACGGCGGGGCGGCTCGAGGTGCTGGGCGAGACCGACGGGCGGGCGCTGCGCGGCCGCCTCGGCTTCCTGCCCGAGGAGCGCGGCCTCTACCGCCGCATGACCGCCACCGCCGCCATCGCCTTCTTCGCCCGGCTGAAAGGCGTCCCGGGCGGCGAGGCCAAGCGCCGGGCGCGCAAGCTGCTGGAGGACAACGGGCTCGGCGAGGCCGCCAACCGGCAGATCCGCATGCTCTCGAAGGGCATGGCGCAGAAGGTGCAGCTGCTCTCGGCCATCGCCCATGAGCCGGAGCTGGTGATCCTCGACGAGCCGTTCTCGGGCCTCGATCCGGTCAATCAGCAGGGCCTGGAAGGCATCATCCGCGGCCTCGCCGCGCGCGGCTCGACGGTGATCTTTTCCACCCACGTGATGCAGCACGCCGAGCGGCTGTGCGACCAGGTCGTGCTGGTGGCGGGGGGGCGCAAGGTGTTCGACGGCACCGTCGCCGAGGCCTGCGCCGCCGCGCCGCGCCGGCTGGTGGTGGAGGGGCCGTTCGGGCCGGATGCGCTGGCCTGCGCGCCGGGCCTGGAGGCGATCGTCGCCGAAGGCCTGAGCGACGGCCGCATGCGGCTCACCGCGGCGCTGGCGCCCGGCGCGCCGGTGCAGACCGCGCTGAAGGCCGTGTTCGACCGCGACCTCACCCTCAGCCGCCTGGAGCTGCAGGAGCCGCACCTGCACGACGCCTTCATCGTGCTGACCCAGAGGGCCGACGCCGCATGAGCCGCCTCATCGCCATCGCCGTGCGCGAATACCTGGCCTTCGTCCGCACGGTCGGGTTCTGGCTGTCGATGTGCCTGATGCCCGCCGGCCTCTTGATCGCCATCTACGCCACCAGCGTCACCAACAAGGTCGCGCCGCCGCCGCAGGTCGCCGTCGTCGATTTGAGCGGCGGCGGCTTCACCCCGGCGCTCGTGCAGGCGCTGCAGTCGCCCACCGACCCCTCGCAGCGGCCGGCGGTGATCGTCGCCGCGCCCGGCGCCCCGTTCGCCAGCGCCGACGCCGCGGCCGCCGCGCTGCGGCCCTATCTGGCCGGCGAGACCCGCACGCCGGGCGGCGCGCGGCTGGACGCGGTGGCGATCGTCAGCGGCGACCCGGCCGATCCGGCGCTGAACCTCTGGACCCGCGACATCGTCGAGCCGGGCCTGAAAGGCCGGCTCACCGGCGCGCTCGCCGACGCCGTCCGGCACGCGCGCCTCGCCGCTTCGGGCCTGACGCCGGCGCAGATCGCCGCCATCGACGCCTACCAGCCGCAGGTGGCGCAGTTCTCGCCCAAGAGCGAGGCCGGCCGCGTCTCGGCGCGTGACAACCTGCCGGCCTTCGTCGGCCTGGCCATGGGCTTCGTGCTTTATGCCCTCACCCTCACCGGCGCCGGCATCCTGCTCAACAGCGTCATCGAGGAGAAGTCGAACCGCATCCTCGAGGTGCTGCTCACCTCCGCCTCTGTGCCCGAGATCATCGGCGGCAAGATCCTCGGCGCGGCGGCGGTGACCGCCTCGGCGCTGACCGTGTGGGCGAGCGTGGCCGGCTTCGGCTTCTTCGGCCGCGACCCGCGCATGCTGGGCGAGATCGCCGGGGTGCTGATGCATAACGGCCTGATCTTCTACTTCGCGCTCTATTTCGTCGGCGGCTACCTGATGTACGCCACGCTCTTCACCACCATCGGGGCCTTCTGCGAGACGCCGCGCGACGCCCAGACGCTGCTCGGCCCGCTGATGATCCTGCTCACGGTGCCGATCGTGTTCATGGGCCAGGCGGTGACCCATCCGGACGCGCCGATCCTGCGGCTGCTCTCCTGGATCCCGCCGTTCACGCCGTTCCTGATGGCCGCCCGCGCCGCAAGCGGGCCGCCGCTGTGGGAGATCGCCGGGACCGCCACGATGATGTTCGCCGTCACCGCGCTGGAGCTCTGGGTCGCCGGCCGCGCCTTCCGCACCGGCGCCCTGGCCAGCGGCCGGCTCGACCTGCGGCTGCTGGTGGCCGGCGCCATGGGGCGCGGCGAGCGATAGCGGCGCGCGCTTGACTCCCGGGCGTGCGCGCCCCGATGCTCAACGCGTTCAAGACTCACCGCATCTTCAGGAGCCCGCCCATGGCCCAGGTCGCCAAGCTCGAACGCACGCGTGGCGGCGGCGAAGAGGAGCTGCTGGAGATGATCCGCGCCCGCTCGATGCGGCTGGGCAAGTTCACCCTGGCGTCGGGCCGCGAGAGCGACCTCTACCTCAACCTCAAGCCCACGATGATGGACCCGCGCGGCGCCCGGCTCTGCGCCGAGGCGTTCCTGGCCCGCGTGCCGGCTGGCGTCGACTACGTCGGCGGGATCGAGATGGGCGCGGTGCCGATCATCGCGGCGATGGCGGCGGTGAGCGACGTCGTCGGCCGGCCGGTGAAGACCTTCTTCGTGCGCAAGGCGCCGAAGGACCACGGCACCCGCGAGGTGATCGAGGGCCTGACTAGCGGCGAAAGCCTCGCCGGCAAACATGTGCTTGTCACCGACGACGTCGCCACCACCGGCGGCTCGGTGCTGCAGGCGATCGAGGCGGCGCGGGCGGCCGGCGCGATCGTCACCGACGCCCTGGTGATCGTCGACCGCCAGGAGGGCGGCGCCGAGGCGCTGGCCGCCAAGGGCGTCAAACTGGCCTCGGTGTTCGTGGGCGACGATTTCCGCTGACCCAGCCCGGATGGCGCCGACGCCGCTGACCCGCTCGCCGCTGCGGGCGGTCGTGCTCGTCTGGCTGGGCTGGGCGGTGCTGCTCCTCGGCTACCAGGCCTTCGTCCAGGCCCGGTACGACCTCGTGCGGCCCGACCGGGTGCTCGACTGGACCGCCTCCTGGACCAACGCCGACGCCGCCAAGCGCCATCCCTACCTGCAAGGCGACGTGCTGAAGGGCCACGCGGCGTGGGACTCCGAGTTCTACATCTCGATCGCCCTGCACGGCTACGAAGACCCGGCCATGCGCGCCGCGAGCCCGGCCTCGACCCCGGACGCCGAGGTGGCCGGCGCCAAGCAGGGCCATCCGACCTGGGTCTCGCTCAACCACGCCTTCTTCCCCGGCTACCCGTTCGCCATGGGCCTCGTCGCCATGCCGCTGAAGGCGTTCGGCCTGGAGCCGGTGAGCGCCGCGACGCTGGCGGGGGTGATCGTCTCGCTGCTGGGGGCGCTGGGCGCGATGCTGGCCATCGCCGACCTGGCGCGCCGCGACGCCGAGCCCGATGCGGCGGGCGATCCCTTACGCGCCGCCTTCTATCTCGCCGTCTGGCCGGCGGCGGTGTTCCTCGCCCAGGTCTACAGCGAGAGCCTGTTCCTGGGGCTCTCGTTCGGCGCCCTGGCGCTGCTCAGGCGTGGGGCGTGGCGATGGGCGGCGGCGCTGGCGGTGGGCGCGGTCTTCACCCGCGCCACCGGCGTCCTGCTGGCAGTCCCCTTCGGCCTCGCCTGGCTCTGGGGCGGCGAGCGCCGCACCGCCGGACGCGCACTGCTGGCCGCCGCGCCGCTCGCGGCCTACCTGGTCTGGCGCGCGCTGCTGGGCGCCGACTTCGACTTCGTCGAGACCAAGTATTTCGGCCGCTGGCCCTTCGCCCTCGGCGCCTCCTGGGACGCCTGGAGCGACGCCTGGGACAATCTGATGACCGGCGATCCGCCGACCCGGGCCTATGAGCTGGTCGAGTTCGCCGGCGCCGCGATCGGCCTTGCCACCACGATCGCGCTCTGGCCGCGCGACAAGGCGCTCAGCCTCTATGGCCTGGCGACCTTCGCGGTGGTGCTCACCTCGGGCGCCGAGCTCGGCATGCACCGCTATGTGCTGGCCATGCCGTCGCTGTTCCTGGTCCCGGCGTGGCTGGGCCGCGCGGCGGTGTTCGACCGGCTGTGGACGCTGGGCTCGTGCCTCGGCCTGGCCGCCCTGGCGCTGGCCTTCAGCTTCGGCTTCTGGGCCGGGTGACCTTGGCGTCGGGGTAGTGTCTCAGTTCCGAAAATCCCGCCGTTGACAAGCTTGGCGCACAGCCGAGCGCGGGGCTATCTTCGGCGAATGGCGTTCTTCGTCAAAGTCCATCCACCGCACAGCCGGGCTCGCATTCACGATGGCGAGTGCAAGCACTGTCGTGACGGGCGCGGACAAGCGACCCAGGACAAGGGGACCGGCCCGACCCATTGGCGCCCCGCCTACCCAGCGCCGGGCTACAGCTCTGTCGCAGAGGCTTTAGCGTTCATGAGCGGTCTAGGGCCGCGCTACACCGACGCGGGCTTTTGTCCTTACTGCATGAAGGAGCAAACTCGTGCCTAGAGGCCCGCGCAAAGCCGTAGGGCTAGTGATCTTTGGATTTGGCTTAGCCCTGCTGATTTTGCCCACCACTTTCGTCATGTGGGCACATCACATGTACAACGTCGGGGTCGGTGCGGCGCTAGTCGCGCTTGTGGCCATTCCGGGCATCGTCGTCAGCGGACTGGGCGCGCTGCTCGCTTGGATTGGCTCTCGGCGCACAAATTAAACTGAGGCAGCACCCGGCGGCGGGTAGTGCCTCAGTTTCCGAAATCGGAGATCAGAGAATGAGACCCGCCGTTCGTCGGGTGAACGAGACCCCTCAAAGGGGGGGATTCGCAGGAGGTAGAATGTTCCCCTCGGCAGGGCCATATGAGGGTCGGGTAGGGACCGGGGTCCCTAACCCAC
>Ga0302326_10020438_pt1 | contig 13625 bp, 10 predicted proteins | sample Palsa_T0_3_FD_202264 | JGI IMG/M metagenome (GOLD analysis project Ga0302326, IMG submission 202264) | Peat permafrost microbial communities from Stordalen Mire near Abisko, Sweden - Palsa_T0_3 | ecosystem: Environmental > Terrestrial > Soil > Palsa > Peat permafrost | place: Sweden: Abisko... | reverse complement strand
TCGACTTCTTCGACTCGCTGAAATCGCGCACCCGCGGTTACGCCAGCCTCGATTACGAAGAAGCCGGCGAGCAGGAGGGTGCACTGGTCAAGGTCGACATCCTGCTGCAGGGTGAGGCCGTCGACGCCTTCAGCGCCATCGTGCACAAGGACGCGGCCGGCGCATACGGAAACAAGATGACCGTCAGGCTCAAAGAGCTCATCCCACGTCAGCAGTTCGAGGTGCCCATCCAAGCCGCGATCGGCGCCAAAATTATTGCGCGGGAAAATATCCGGGCGATCCGCAAGGACGTGCTGTCCAAATGCTACGGCGGTGACATCACCCGCAAGCGCAAACTGCTCGAGAAGCAGAAAGAGGGCAAGAAGCGGATGAAGACCATCGGACGGGTCGAGGTGCCGCAGGAGGCGTTCGTAGCCGCGCTGTCCACGGACGCCGCGGGGGACAAGGGTAAGAAGTAACAAGGCAGCGCTGACGAAACGAAGGCCTCTGGTGACGACGGAAAGCCGCACGCGCACTCGGGCAGACATGTGCCCGGGGGTATGGCGGCCATGGCAGGCCGACGACGGGCTGCTCGTGCGCATCCGCCTGGTGGGCGGTCGACTAGCCACCGACGCGCTGCAACGCCTGTCCGAGGTCAGCCAACGTCACGCAGACGGCCTTCTTTATCTGACCGGGCGGGCAAATCTGCAACTGCGCGGACTAGTCAGCGACGGCGGCCGGCTGACCGAGACCGCGTTGTCGGCGATCGAGTCGACCGGCCTCCTGCCGTCGCGCACCCATGAGCTCGCACGGAATGTTCTCATGTCGCCGCAGACGGGCCTGGCCGGTGGCCGCGCCGATCTTCGCACTCTGGCAACGCAACTCGATACATTGATACGTGCAGACGCCACCCTCGCCCAGCTTCCGGGTCGTTTCCTGTTCACCCTGGACGACGGCAGGGGCGACCTGCTCGACCGCCTGACCGGATCCGGGAAGCGCGGAACTGACCTGGGTTGCGTGGCGCTCGGCGACGACGTGGCCCAACTGCGCGTCGGCGATCATTGGGGAGCCGTCACGACATTGGGTGACGCCGCCGAGCGCATGATCGATCTGGCGGCGCAATTCCTGCGCGCTCGGGGGACCGGCGCGAATGCGCCGTGGCACATCCGCGAGTTGACCCGGCCGCTGCAACCACCCGTCCCCGCTGACCCTCGGCTCCCCGCTGCGGCGCCACCGCTTGCCTACGGCACGGTTCCCGGTGGAACCCACGTGCCCGCCGACGACGGCGTGCTGACACGTCAGCTGGTGGAGTCGCTGCTCGGGCGCGCCGCACACGTCACGCACGTCGTCGTGACGCCGTGGCGCGGCATCCTGGTCCCTGACGCTCCGGAGGCGACTCGGTGATCCGTCCCCAGGCCCACGATGCCCGGCGGCCAACGCGACGCTACGACTACATCGCCGACGGCCCCGCCATCTACGCTGACTCGTTCGCCACCATCCGCCGCGAAGCCGATCTCTCCCGTGTTCCGCTCGAAGCCGAGAAATTGGCCGTACGGATGATCCACGGCACCGGCCAGCCGAGCCTCATCGACGACCTGGTGATCCATCCTGAGCTGGTGCCCGCCGCGCGCGCCGCTCTGCAATCCGGAGCACCCATTCTGTGCGATGCACACATGGTCGCCACCGGTATCACCGCGGGCCGACTCCCCGCTGCCAACGACGTGCACTGCTTCCTGCGCGACCCGCGTGTGCCGGCCCTGGCCCGACAGTGGAACACCACCCGCACCGCGGCCGCCGTCTCGCTATGGGAGCCCGTCTTGAACGGCGCGGTCATCGCTATCGGCAATGCGCCGACCGCTCTGTTCCATCTGCTGGAGATGCTGCTGGACGGCGCCCCCCGGCCCGCTGCGATCGTCGGCTGCCCGGTGGGGTTCGTCGGCGCCCCGGAATCCAAGGATGCACTCATATCGCTGTTCAGCGAGTACGCAATCGACATCCCGTTCGTGACCGTGCGGGGGCGGCGCGGGGGATCGGCGATGACGTCGTCGGCGATCAACGCGCTGGCCTCGGAGCAAGAGTGACGACAGCCCAGACCGCCGGCCGGTTCTACGGGGTAGGGCTGGGCCCGGGGGACCCGGAGTTGATCACCCGCAAGGCGGCCCGGATCATCGGCGAGGCCGACGTCGTCGCCTACCACGCGGGCGTCAACAAGCTCTCCTACGCGCGGACCATCGCGGCGGACCTCATTCCCGCGGGTGCCATCGAAGAGGAGCTGCGCTACCCCATCACCACCGGGACGACGAACCATCCCGGCGGATACGCCGGAGCGCTGGCCGATTTCTACGAGCAGTCCGCCGCCAGACTGGCCGCCCATCTGGACTCCGGTCGCACGGTTGCGCTGCTCGCCGAAGGGGACCCGCTGTTCTACGGCTCCTTCATGTACATGCACGACCGGCTCAGTCCCCGCTTCGCCACCGAGGTGATCCCCGGCATACCGGCGTTCACCGCCGCGACGGCGGCCACCGCCTCCCCGCTGGTCCGCCAGACCGACGTGCTGACCGTACTGCCGGGCACGTTGCCCGAAGCCGAACTCGCCCGGCGCCTGGCCGACACCGACGGTGCCATCATCATGAAGCTCGGCCGCACCTTCCCGGCTGTCCGTCGTGCGCTGGCGTCTGCGGGACGTCTGGAGCATGCGCTCTACGTGGAGCGGGCCAGTCACCCGCAGCAGCGCTGGATGCCGGTTGCCGATGTCGACGAAGCAGACGTCCCGTACCTGTCCCTGATCGTGGTCAACGGCGACTCGGTCAACGGTCAGCGTTCCCGCGTCAGGGTCGAAAAGGCAGCCGCGGCAACCCCGCTCACCGAGACCGGCGTCGCCGAACTCCTCGTCGTCGGCCTGGGGCCCGGCCCGGCACGTTGGACGACACCGGAGGCGGCGGCTGCGCTTGCCGAGGTACAGCACGTCGTCGGCTACGGTCCGTACGTCGCGCGCGTGCCTCAGCGGGACGGATTGCAGCGGCATCCATCTGGCAACACCGTCGAGGTCGACCGTGCGCGTTTTGCGCTCGAGTTGGCTCTTCGCGGCGAGAAGGTCGCCGTTGTCTCCGGCGGCGACGCAGGGGTATTCGGCATGGCGTCGGCGGTGTTCGAGGCCGCCGCCGACGAACGCTTCGCTGCCGTTCCGATCCGGGTGCTACCCGCGGTCTCGGCGGTTCACGCCGTCGCGGCACGCGCCGGCGCCCCCATCGGGGCGGACTTCGCGGTGCTGAGCCTGTCCGATCGGCTCAAGCCGTGGTCGGTGATCGAGGAAAGACTGCGTGCCGTCGCCCGCGCCGATCTCGTCCTGGCGATCTACAATCCGGCGTCGCGTTCCCGGTCCGACCAGATCGCTATGGCGCGCAAGGTCCTGCTCGAACACCGTTGCGCCGAAACCGTTGTCGTCGTCGGACGTGACGTCGGACGAGCAGAGGAGTCGCTGACCGTCACGACGCTGGGTGACCTCGACACCGACACCATTGATATGAAATGCCTTCTGCTGGTGGGAGCGTCGACGACCCGAACCACTCCGGACGGTCGAGCGTGGACGCCGCGGTGGGTACGGTGAGCGCCGCCCGGTTCGCGGTGCAGTTCGTCGGCGCCGGACCGGGCGCCGCCGATCTGCTGACCGTGCGCGCGGCGCGGATGCTCGCCGTGGCCGACACGGTCCTTTACCCGGGAAGCTATCTAGATCCCGCTGTGCTCGAAGGGTGCTCTCCGACAGCGGATCTGATCGATACCCAAGATCTTGATCTCGACGACATCGTCGCCCGCATCATCGATGCGCACCGCGCTGGCCGACGGGTGGTCCGCCTGGTGTCGGGTGACCCAACCCTCTACAGCGCCGTATCGGAACAGACGCGGCGACTCGACTGCGCCGGGGTGGAGTGGGACATCACACCCGGGGTGCCGGCATACGCCGCCGCAGCGGCGCGAGTCGGCCGCGAACTCACCGTTCCACTGGTCGCGCAATCCGTGGTGCTGACGCGGACGCATGCGCAGTCCACCGCCATGCCGGATACCGAGTCGCTCGCCGCGTTCGCAGCCACCCGGGCAACTCTGGTGCTGCACTTGGCGATTACCCGCACTCGCGCTCTGATGGACGAACTCGTGGCGGCGTACGGCGCAGGCTGCCCCGTCGTCGTGGTGTACCGAGCCTCCCAGCCGGACGAGCACGTCCTTCGCGGCACCGTCGCGGACATCGCCGACCAGGTCGAGGCGGCCGGGCTGCGTCAAGCCGCCGTGATTCTGGTCGGCGCTGCACTCGGCGAGCAGCCGGATCCGTGCGCGGGAGAAAGCCATCTGTACGACCCGCAACGTGATCGATCGGCCACCGGCTCATGCTGATATCAAAGCGCTTTGGTGAACGCCCACTGGGTCACCGCGCGTGCCGGCGTCCAGCCGGTGAAAGAACCGACCGGAGCGGCATGTTCGACGTGGATGCGGGTGAGTTCACCGCCGTGCTCGCCGTACGCCGCGGCCAGCAGCGCCTCGGTCTCGACCGTAACCCCGTGCGCCACAATTCGACCGCCGGCGCGCAGCGCCTCGAGGCAGCGCCGGAGTACGCCGGATCGAGTTGCGCCGCCGCCGACGAAGATGGCGTCGGGAGTGGTCAGCTCGTGCAGCGCGTCTGGAGCTGTACCCTGGATGACCTGCAGCGCAGGCACTCCCAGCGTTCGTGCATTGCGGCCGATCCGTTCGGCGCGACCGGCGTCGGCCTCGACTGCGATCGTTTGACAGGTGGGGTGGCTGCGCATCCACTCGATGCCCACCGAACCCGCGCCTGCGCCGACGTCCCACAGCAGCTGCCCCGGGGCGGGCAGCAGCCGAGCCAGCGCGGCCGCGCGCACATCGCGCTTGGTGAGTTGGCCGTCGTGCTCGAACGCGGCATCGGGCAACCCGGTCGCCCAGCCCGCGAGCAGCGGTCCAGCCAATTGCAGCGCAACGATGTTCAGCCGCGGCGCTTCACCCGCGAATTGTTCGGCCGTCGTCTCCGCGATCGTCTCGTGGCGGCCGCCGAGGTCGCCCAGAACCACGAAGCGACTGGGCCCATACCCCCGTGCCGTGAGCAAAGCGGCAAGGGTCGCAGGGGTGTTCTCGTCAGACGACAGCACCAGCACACGGCGTGCGGGCGCCAGTTCGCGCAGGACCGCATGCACGTCCCGGCCCACGACACTGACCACCGCGGTGGACTCCGCAGACCAGCGGAGCCGAGAGCGCGCCAGCGCAGCCGACGACACATGCGGGATGACGGTCACCCGGTCGGCGCCCAACGTATCGACCAGCGTGGTGCCGATACCGCTCAGCATCGGGTCGCCGGAGGCCAGCGCGACCACCCGCCGACCAGCAAGTGGCCGCAACACGTCGGACAGCGCCGTCCGCAGCCCGGACGGCCATGGTTGCCGGACCTGACCATCCGCGGCGGGGAGCAGCGCAAGCTGACGCGACCCGCCCACGACGACCTCTGCCGATACGATCACGGCTCGCGTCGCCGCCGTCAGCCCGTGCCAGCCATCGGCGCCGACACCCACCACAACCACATGCAGGTCAGGGGGCGGCACGTCGGCGATGCTAGCGGATACGGCTTGGCGCCCCTCAACCTCAGTTGGCAAACCAGAGCGGAGCCGCACTGTGATCCCGACTGATCAGCTGTACCCGTTTCCCGCCGTCCTCGGCGGTGATCCGGACGCGCCCGGCGGACTCGACGACATGGCGTTGGCGCTGGTTCTCTGCGTGGTGGATCCCGGTATCGGCGGCGTGCTGGTGCGCGGCGAGAAGGGCACCGCGAAGTCGACGCTGGTGCGCGCACTCACCCGGATATTGCCGCCCATCGACGTGATCGCCGGCGACCGGTTTGCCACCGACCCGGCCGAGCCGAACCCGCTCTCGCCGGACGGCCCGTTCGGTGCCGACGCGCCCGTACAGACCCGGCCCGTGCGACTGGTCGAGCTCCCCGTCGGCGCCACGGAGGACCGGGTTGCCGGTTCGATCGATCTGCAACAGGCGCTGAGCGACGGCGCCGTGCGCTTCGAGCCGGGTCTGCTGGCCAAGGCGCATCGCGGCATCCTGTACGTCGACGAAGTCAACCTCCTGCACGACCACTTGGTCGACCTACTGCTCGACGCAGCCGCCATGGGCGCCGTCACCGTTGAGCGGGACGGGATATCCGTCACCCATTCCGCGAAGTTCGTGCTCGTCGGGACGATGAATCCCGAGGAGGGCGAGCTGCGGCCCCAGCTCCTGGACCGCTTCGGCCTGACCGTCGAAGTCGCCGCACCGCGGGACCCGGCACAGCGCGCCGAGGTGGTGCGCCGACGACTGTCGTTCGACGCGGACCCGCACGCTTTCCGAACGCACTACGCGAATTCCGAAGACCGGCTTCGCAACCGAATTCAACACGCCCAGTCGATCCTGGCCCGAGTCCGGCTCAGCGACGCACTACTGCTCAAGATCGCCGAAGTCTGCTCAGCGGCCGGAGTGGACGGCATGCGAGCCGACATCGTGATGGCACGGGCAGCTGCCGCCCACGCCGCGTGGCACGACCGGCAGGAGCCCAACGTCGACGATCTGCGGGCCGCCGCCAGGCTCGCGCTCCCGCACCGCCGGCGGCGCAATCCGTTCGACGCTCCCGGCCTCGACGACAACGAACTCGACGAGCTGTTGCCTCCTGACACCACCGGTGGGCCAGATCTCGACACGGATCCCGACACCGATCCCGACGATCCCGGTGGCGGTGCCGACACCGACGACGGGGACACCCCGCCGCAGCCCGGTGGGCAGCCGAATCCGACCTCTGCACCAGCAGACCGCGCACCGACCGCCGCCGGCGAGCCGTACAAGACACGTCTATTCACCGTCCGAGGAGTGGGGGACGGACATGCCGGTCGGCGCAGCCGCGCCCGCACGACGACCGGTCGCCGCACCGGGGCCAGTCCGCTGACGAGCATTGGTTCCGGTATTCATCTCGTCGAGACCGTGCGTGCTGCCGCGCCACACCAGGCCACCCGCGGCCGCAGCGGCGGTCGGCTGCTGTTGCAGGCAGCCGACCTCCGTCGAGCCCTCCGCGAGGGACGCGAGGCCAACCTGGTGGTGTTCGTCGTCGACACCTCGGGGTCGATGGCTGCCCGCGAACGGATGCATCAGGTCAAGACGGCGATCCTGTCGCTGCTGCTCGACGCATACCGGCGACGCGACCGGGTCGGCGTGGTCACCTTCCGGAACCGCGCTGCCGAGATCGCGCTTCCCCCAACAGGTTCGGTTGACATTGTGGCCAAACGGCTGGACGGGCTGCCCTTCGGCGGGCGGACTCCGCTCGCTGAAGGTCTGATGAAGGCCGCCGAGGTGGTGCGGCGCGAACGGCTGCGCGACCCTAGCCGACGGCCACTCCTCGTCATCGTCACCGACGGTCGCGCGACGGCGGGACCAGACGCCGTCGAACGGTCCTGGCAGGCTGCGGCTTATCTGGCAAACGAGGGAATCGGCTGCATCGTCGTCGACTGCGAAAGCGGACGGATGCGGATGGGTCTGGCCGCGACGTTGTCCCGACATCTGCATGCCGAGCACGTGCCACTCGGTCGTGTCGACGCCCAAGCGCTGGCCGACATCGTCCGCAGCGCAACTCCCGGGGCGGCCTGATGCCCCAAGGCCGGGTTCTCGTCGAGCCTGACGACCAGCTGACGACGCGCCAGCGCCGCAACCGACCCCTGCTGCTCGTGCACACCGGCGACGGCAAGGGAAAGTCAACCGCCGCTTTCGGGTTGGCGCTGCGCGGGTGGAATCAAGGGTTCCGTATCGGAGTGTTCCAGTTCGTCAAGTCGGCCAAATGGCGCATCGGCGAGCAGACCGTGCTGGAACGCCTCGGTGCGCTGCACGACGAGACGGGTGAGGGCGGCCCGGTCGAGTGGCACAAGATGGGGTCGGGTTGGTCGTGGAGCCGTAAAGCGGGCAGCGACGTCGACCACGCGCGGGAAGCAGCAGCCGGCTGGTCCGAGATCAAGCGGCGTCTGGCCGCGCAAACCCACGACCTCTACGTACTTGACGAGTTCACCTACCCGATCAACTGGGGCTGGGTCGACATCGCCGAAGTCGTCGACACTCTCGCGGCCCGACCCGGCCATCAGCACGTCGTAGTGACGGGCCGCAAGGCCGATCCGCGGCTGATCGACATCGCCGACCTGGTCACCGAGATGACCAACGTCAAGCATCCGATGGACGCCGGTCAGAAGGGCCAGCGAGGGATCGAGTGGTAGCCACCGAGCTTCCTCGCTTCGTCGTCGCCGCACCGGCGTCCGGGCATGGAAAGACCACTGTCGCAACCGGATTGATGGCCGCGTTGGCCGCACGCGGCTTGACGGTTTCCGGTCACAAGGTGGGACCGGATTTCATCGACCCCGGCTATCACGCCCTGGCCACCGGGCGCCCGGGCCGCAACCTCGACCCGTTCCTCCTCGGCGAACACCGGATTGTCCCGTTGTTGCTGCACGGCGCGAGATCGGCGGACGTCGCCGTCATCGAAGGCGTGATGGGCCTGTACGACGGCCGACTCGGCACCGCCGGAGAAGCGTCCACTGCTCACGTCGCCGCGCTCACGGCGTCCCCGGTGCTGCTCGTCGTCGACATCTCGCACGCGTCGCGGACCCACGCGGCGGTGATCGCCGGTCTGGCCGCGTTCGATGATTCGGTTCGCATCGCGGGGGTGATCCTCAACAAGGCGCGCAGCTCGCGGCACGCCGACGAGGTCCGCGAGGCGCTCGCCCCGACCGGCATTCCGGTGCTCGGCGTGCTGCCCCGCGACGAGGGCGTGCAGACTCCGTCACGTCACCTGGGCCTGGTCCCCGCCGCCGAACGCACCGAGTCGGCCGGCACCATCGCACGCATGGCGGACGTGATCGCCGCGCATGTCGACCTCGAGGCCGTGCTCCGCCTCGCTGGCGGTGCCGCGCCGCTGCACGGAACTGCGTGGGACCCGACGCGGGAAGTCCAAACCCCGTCCCGGGCCCGGGCGGTCATCGCGATGGCGGGCGGTCGCGCGTTCACTTTTCGATACGCCGAAACCGAAGAGCTGCTGCGGGCCGCCGGATGCGACGTGGTCGAATTCGACCCGCTCGCCGACCCGGCTCTACCTGCGGGGACCGCCGGCATCTACCTCGGCGGCGGCTTCCCCGAAGTGCACGCCGCCGAACTCGCCGAAAACCGTTCCCTGATCGCCGAATTGCGTGCCGCGGTGACCGCGGGCGTCCCGACGGTCGCCGAATGTGCGGGGCTGCTCTACCTGTGCCGCACCCTCGACGGCATCTCCCTGGTCGGGGCGGTGCCTGCCGACGCGGCGATGACCACGCAGTTGACTCTCGGCTACCGAACGGCCACCAGCCCCGCCGACTCCTTGCTCGCCGAGGCAGGCACCCAGGTCACCGGACACGAATTCCACCGTACGAAGGTCAGCCCATTAGAAGGCCGGGCAGCGTGGACTCTGCCCGCGGGCCCGGAGGGTTTCGCCACGCGCACGCTGCACGCCGCCTACCTGCACACGCATTGGGCCGGCCACCCCGCCCTCGCTCAGCGGTTCACCCAGGCCGTCCACCGGCACGCAGCGGCTTAGGGAAGTGCGCGAAGCCATTCGAGAGCATCGTCGACGGCTGACACCACCGGCACGTCAGGTGGAACGGCGGGCCGACGCACAATGACCACCGGAACTCCCAACTCCTCGGCGGCCTGCATCTTCGGCCAGGTGTACTGACCACCGGAGTCCTTGGTGACGAGCACGTCGGCCCGGTGCTCGCGCAGCAGCGCCAACTCCCCGGGCAGGCCGTAGGGTCCGCGATCGTTGATCAGCCGCCACGCTGGTGGCAGCAGGAACTCCGGCTCATCGACGACGCGGGCGAGCACCGCCAGCTCACCGACCGCTCCGACGAACGCCTCCAGCTGTTGGCGGCCCACAGTGAGTAGCGGTCGGCTGCCCAGACTTCGCGTCTGCTCGGCCGCCTCGCGGTGGGAGCTCACCCAATGCCACGACGGCCTGCTCCGCTCGGCCCAGCCGGGACGCTGCACGCGCAATAGCGGCCGCGCTTCGTCGGCGCAGGCGGCTGCGGCGTTGGCGGAGATCGTTGCCGAGAAGGGGTGGGTGGCATCGACCACGGCGTCGAAGTCGACTAGGGCCCGTCGCAGCCCTGCGATTCCGCCGAATCCGCCGATTCGCACCGACCCCGCCGGCATTCGCGGCCGGGCGACCCGGCCGGCCAGTGAGCTCGTCACGTCGACTCCGTCGTGCACCAGCATCGCGGCGAGCGTGCGGGCTTCCGACGTCCCGCCCAACAGCAGCACCCGCAGCGGCGTCGCCCGTCCGCCGGCTCCGGCCATCAACACCGCCTTAGCAGGAAGAGATCCATCACCCAGCCTGCCTCGGCGCGAGCATTCGCGCGCGCGTCGGCGATATGCCCGACGACGTCACCGAGTCGCCCCGCGACCAGTCGCTCACCGGTGGCGCCGAGATTGGCGCCCCACCACACCGCCCAGTCGTCCAGGCCGGTGAGGTCGAGGCGATGCGGCGGTGGGTTGAGCATGGCGACGATATTGTCCTGCCCGGCGGCGACGGCCTCTTGCAGCCTGCGACCTGTGGTGACGTGGACGGGGCAACCAACCTCGTGCAGGACGATGCGATGTCGTGCGGCGAGCAGTTGCGGAGCGCTGATCCCCGGCAGCACGTCGAATTGGAGTGGCACGCCGAGTTCCTTGATCTTCTCCACCACGCGGATGGTCGAGTCGTAGAGCGATGGGTCGCCCAGGACCAGGAACGCCGCAATGCCACCGCGCTCGCCCAGCACCTTGGCGTAGGCAGTGGCGCGGGCGTCGTGCCAGTCGGCGACCGCGGCTTGGTAGCCCTCGGCAGTCAGCCCCGACGCGCGGTCGCGTTGCGGGTCGGCGACCTCAACAACCTGTACCGCGCCGTCGGTATGCGCATCGACGATCGCGCGCCGCAACGCCAGCAATCCGTCGTCGCCGTAGTCGGCGCCGTTGTCGGCAGCCTTGTCGGCAGCCAGCACATAGTCGACCGACCGCAGGGCGTCGGCCACTTCCGGTGTCACGTGCTGAGGTCCCATGCCGACGCCCAGGATGAGCACCCGGACCGGCTCAGTCACCCGGCGCGACCCTCGATGTCGCCCTCCACCTCGAGGTAGGCCTGCCGCAACGCGGCCATCGTCTCCGGTGACGGGTCGGCCCAGAGGCCGCGGTCGGCCGCCTCCTGCAGGCGCTCGACCATGCCATGCAGCGCCCACGGATTGGATTGATTGAGGAATTCTCGCGTCTCTGGGTCGAGCACGTAGGACTCCGCGAGCTTCTCGTACATCCAGTCGTGCACGACACCCGCGGTGGCGTCGAAGCCGAAGAGGTAATCGACGGTCGCGGCGAGTTCGAAGGCGCCCTTGTACCCATGCCTGCGCATCGCCGAGATCCAGCGCGGGTTGATCACCCGGGCGCGAAAGACCCGTGCGGTCTCCTCGGCCAGGGTGCGGGTGCGCACCGCGTCGGGCGTGGTCGAGTCGCCGACATAGGCCTTGGGGTCGGTTCCGGTCAACGCGCGCACCGTCGCGATCATGCCGCCGTGGTACTGGAAGTAGTCATCGCTGTCGGCGATGTCGTGTTCGCGGGTGTCGATGTTCTTGGCCGCCACCTTGATTCGCCGGTAGTTTGTGCGCATGTCGTCCGCGGCGGCGGCGCCGTCGAGTCCGCGACCGTAGGCGAACCCACCCCACGCGGTGTAGACCTCAGCGAGGTCCTTGTCGTCGCGCCAGGTGCCCGCTTCGACGACCTGCAGGATTCCCGCGCCATAGGAACCCGGCTTGGATCCGAAAACGCGTGTGGTGGCCCGCCTTTCGTCACCATGGTCGGCGAGGTCGGCGCGGGCGTGCGCGGCCACGTAGTTCTGCTCGTCCGGCTCGTCGAGCAGCGCCACCAGCCGCACCGCGTCGTCGAGCATCATCACCACGTGCGGGAAGGCGTCGCGGAAGAATCCCGAGATGCGGACGGTCACGTCGACGCGGGGCCGGCCGAGCTCCTCGAGCGGGACTATTACCAGCCGACTCACGCGGCGGGACGCCTCGTCCCACTCCGGCCGTACGCCGAGCAGCGCCAGCACCTCGGCCACGTCGTCACCGGAGGTGCGCATCGCGCTGGTGCCCCACACCGACAACCCGACCGACTCGGGGTAGGTCCCGGTGTCGTCGAGATAGCGTTGCACCAGCGACTCAGCCATCGCCTGCCCGGTTTGCCAGGCCAGCCGCGACGGCACCGCCCGCGGGTCCACCGTGTAGAAGTTGCGGCCCGTCGGCAGCACGTTGACCAGCCCCCGCAGCGGCGACCCCGAGGGACCCGGACGCACGAAACCGCCTGCGAGCGCCTGCATCACGGCGTCGAGTTCGCCCGCGGTGCCTGCCAGGCGCGGCACCACCTCCGTCGCCGCGAACCGCAGGCACGCGCGCACGTCGGGCGCTTCGTGCAGGGCATCGATGGTGTCGGCACCGGCATCCCATCCGATGGCCTCCATCGCTTCGACGAGCGCGCGTGCGCGGGTCTCGATCTCGTCGACCGCGGCGAGCTCGGCGCCCTCCTTCAATCCGAGGGCGGTGCGTAACCCGGGCACGGCATGGTCCTGCCCACCCCACACCTGGGCGGCGCGCAGGATCGCGAGGACCAGGTTGACTCGCGCCGCCCCGTCGGGCGCCGCACCCAGCACGTGTAACCCGTCGCGGATCTGGGCGTCCTTGATCTCGCACAGCCAGCCGTCGACGTGGAGCAGGAAGTCGTCGAACTCTTCGTCACCGGGCCGATCGTCGAGTCCGAGATCGCGGTGCATCTCCGCGGCGCGCATCAGGTTCCAGATCTCGCCCCGGATGGCCGGCAGCTTGGCCGGGTCCATCGCCGCGATGTTGCCGTACTCGTCGAGTAGTTGCTCGAGCCGCGCGATGTCGCCGTAGCTCTCGGCGCGCGCCATCGGCGGGATCAGGTGGTCGACGATGGTGGCGTGCGCGCGCCGTTTGGCTTGCGCACCTTCGCCGGGATCGTTGACCAGGAACGGGTAGATCAGCGGCAGGTTTTGCAGCACGGCGTCGGTGGCACACGCCGCCGATAACGCGGCGTTCTTGCCCGGCAGCCATTCCATCGAGCCGTGCTTGCCCAGATGCACCACCGCGTGGGCGCCGAAACCGTGCTCCAGCCACCGGTACGCCGCGAGATAGTGGTGGCTGGGCGGCAGGTCGGGGTCGTGGTAGATCGCGACCGGGTTTTCGCCGAATCCGCGCGGTGGCTGGATCATCAGCACGACGTTGCCCGATCGCAGGGCGGCGAGCACGAGCTCGCCGTCGTCGTTGACGAACAGCCGTCCCGGCGCCGGACCCCAGGCGTCGGCCATCGCATCACGCAGTTGCGCGGGAAGATCGGCGGTCCATGTCGCGTACTCCTCCGGAGCCACCTTCACCTGCGCATCGGCGACCTGCTCGGTGGTAAGCCACTGTTCATCCTGGCCGCCCGCGTCGATCAGGGTATGTATCAGCCGGTCGCCGGCTCGGGTCTCATCCTCGATCCCGAACACACCGAAGCCGTCGCCAACGTCG
>Ga0302326_10020437_pt1 | contig 13626 bp, 15 predicted proteins | sample Palsa_T0_3_FD_202264 | JGI IMG/M metagenome (GOLD analysis project Ga0302326, IMG submission 202264) | Peat permafrost microbial communities from Stordalen Mire near Abisko, Sweden - Palsa_T0_3 | ecosystem: Environmental > Terrestrial > Soil > Palsa > Peat permafrost | place: Sweden: Abisko... | reverse complement strand
GCCAGCTGTTCGCCTCTTTCCCACAGCGTCAGCGACGCATCGAGGCCGAGGCCGCCCTGCTCCAGCAGCCGCACGACCTCGATCAGTTCGTCACGGCATTTTTCATAGTCGAGTTCACTAATAGGTGTAGCTTTTTCACTCGCCATCGGCAGGTCCTTCGCTTACCGCCGCGATCGCGCCGTCCCCGACGCGCACCCGCAATGCCGTCCCGGCCGGTGCATCAGCGGTGCTGCGCAGCACCGCTGACCGACCCTCGGGCGTCACCGCCTGCACCACGGCGTAACCGCGGGCGAGGGTGGCCGCCGGGCCCAACGTAGCCAGTCGGGCCGACAAATGTCCGACGCGTTCGGTTTGCACGTCGATGATTCGGCTGATGTCGCGGCGAACCGCGGACCGGGCCCGGTGGACGTCCTCGGCGCGTGCCGTCAGCGCCGCCAGTGGTTCGGCCAACACCGGGCGGTTGCGCAACTGGGCGAGCGCCCGCTCTTCGCGGGTCACCCAGTTACGCAGTGCCTGCGCGCTGCGCCGGCACAAGTCGTCGAGCAAGCGCTGCTCGGCCGCAGTGTCCGGGACGATCCGCTTGGCGGCGTCGGTGGGCGTGGCCGCGCGGACGTCGGCGACCAGATCGCACAGCGGGTTGTCGGGCTCGTGACCGACGGCACTGACCAACGGAGTGCGGCACGCGGCGATAGCCCGGCACAAGGTCTCGTCGGAGAACGGCAGCAGGTCTTCCACGCTGCCGCCGCCGCGGGCCAATACGATCACATCGACCTCTGGGTCGGTGTCCAATTCCTTGAGCGCCGTGACGATCTGGGACACCGCGGTCGGCCCCTGGACAGCGGTGTTCCGGATGGCGAAGCACACCCCGGGCCACCGTGCGGCCGCCACTGTCGTCACGTCATGCTCGGCGGCACTGGCCCGGCCGGTGATCAAGCCAACGGTGTTGGGCAGGAACGGGATCGGTCGCTTGAGCCGCGGATCGAACAGGCCTTCGGCGTCCAGCAGCCGGCGTAACCGTTCGATGCGGGCCAGCAGTTCGCCGATGCCGACGGCGCGAATCTCGCTGAGCCGCAAGGTGAATGTACCGCGACCGGTGAAGAAGTTCGGCTTGCCGTACACCACCACCTGCACGCCTTCGGCCAGTTTGACCGGAGCATTCTCCACCAGATCGCGAGAAGCGGTCACGGTCAGCGACATGTCGGCGGCCGGGTCACGCAGCACCATGAACACGGTTCTAGCGCCGGGCCGGATGTTGATCTGGGTCAGCTGGCCTTCCACCCAGACCGTGCCCAGCCTGTCGATCCAACCGGCGATCCGAATCGCAACCGCGCGAACGGGATACGGCCTCTCGGCCGAGTTGTCGGTGTTGGCGGCGTTGGCGGTCACTTCGCCGTCGCGCGCGTGATCCTGTTGGCGAGCAGCGTCTGGAACGGCGCACGACCCTTGGTGGCCTCTTCGTAGGCCAGCAGGGCTTCGAGCTCGTCGAGGTCGAGGGTTTGCAGCCGGGCCCGCAGCTGGGCCAGGGTCAGCAGGTCGTAGTCCAGTTCCTCGACCACGGCCGGCGTAGAGGCCGACTGCTTGGCCGGTGTGGCGGCAGATCGCGCCCAGGAGTCAGACGGGCCCGTGGCGGCGTCAGCCGAGCTGTACAGCGCGAACCGTCCTTCGCCGCGGCGCTCGAGATCGGGGAGCGGGCCGTCATCCGAGTCGCCGTCGTCGTCCGACACGTCCTCGTCGAAGGTTGCCCACTCCGGCTGCTCGTCCTTGGGCGGAAAGATGTGCTCCAGGGTGGAGTCGCCCTTGATCACCAGCTCGGCCAGGTTTTGCTGGAACCGCATCACGACATGCGCGGCCGTACTGGCCAGCGTCATCGGATACATCAGGATCGTTTTCGGCAGCCTGATGGTCTCTTCGACGGCGATTGTCGCCGCGCCCACCAGCAGCCGGACCCCATACGGTGCAGTAGCCATGCCGTCCAGCCTGCCTTAACCGGCGGTCAACGCCAAGCTGAACCGCGCGAGCTGGCGAGGCCGTGTCGGCAGACCGTAACCTGGTTGCTATGCCGCCAACCGTGAACATGGGCCCGGACATTGGAATCAGGGCGGGCGCAACCAGCTCGGTGCGCTCGGTTACCGAGCCGGTGGCCGGCAAGCGTGTGCTGCTGGCCGAGCCACGCGGATACTGCGCCGGCGTGGACCGCGCCGTCGAGACAGTCGAGCGTGCGCTGGAAAAACACGGCGCACCCGTCTATGTCCGGCATGAGATCGTGCACAACCGCTACGTGGTGGAGACCCTGGCTAAGGCGGGCGCGGTGTTCGTCGAACAGACGGACGAGGTTCCCGAGGGTGCCATCGTGGTGTTCTCCGCGCACGGCGTCGCGCCGACGGTGCACGTCACGGCCGCCGAGCGGCGGCTGAAGGTCATCGACGCCACCTGCCCGCTGGTCACCAAGGTGCACAACGAAGCCAAGCGCTTCGCCCGCGACGACTACGACATCCTGCTGATCGGCCACGAGGGCCACGAGGAGGTCGTCGGAACCGCCGGTGAAGCCCCCGACCACGTGCAGCTGGTCGACGGGCCGGGCGGCGTGGACGGCGTGACGGTACGCGACGAGAACAAGGTGATCTGGTTGTCGCAGACCACGCTGTCCGTCGACGAGACCATGGAGACCGTGCAGCGGCTGCGGGCGCGTTTCCCCAAGCTGCAGGACCCGCCCAGCGATGACATCTGCTACGCGACGCAGAACCGCCAGGTCGCGGTCAAGGCGATGGCGCCCGAGTGCGAACTGGTGATCGTCGTCGGGTCGCGCAATTCGTCGAACTCGGTGCGGTTGGTCGAGGTCGCGCTGGGCGCCGGGTCGGCCGCCTCGCACCTGGTCGACTACGCCGACGACGTCGACCCGGCGTGGCTGGACGGAGTCACCACGGTCGGGGTCACCTCGGGTGCATCGGTGCCGGAGGTGCTGGTGCGTGGCGTACTGGACCGGTTGGCCGAGTACGGCTACGGCATGGTGCAGCCGGTGACGACGGCTAACGAGACGCTGGTGTTCGCGCTGCCGCGTGAGATCCGGCCGCCGCGCGGCGACAATGCGGTCCGCGCAGCGGAGTGAGGTGGGGGTACCTCCCTGCCGCGCAGGCGGCTAGGGGGAAAGCCGCGCAGTCCTGCTCCGCAGTCAATCCCCGCAGCTCTGGCTAGCGGTCGTAATCCCAGTTGTCGCCGGCGGCCTTGCGTGGCCGCTGCGGGCGCGACGTGGGTTCGTCGGTCGATTCGTCGCTGCGGTACCGGACCTGCGAGATCGGGTGATGGCTCGCGGTCGCGCGGGATGATCCGTTCGGCCCCGGCCGACGGCGTGGCGGCGGCGGGGCCGATTCATAGGGCTCTGCGGGCTCACGTCCGTCGAAGCGGCTGGTGCGGCTCGTCGGCCGACCCCGGCGGGCCTGAGCATCGCGGCGGACTTCCCAGGGCGGTCGGCCACGCTGCTCCAGATCGCGCGGTGACCTGCCGCCACGTGGTGGCTCCGGCTCGTCGTACTCGCCGGTGCGGGTGGGCCGCCGCGGCCGCCGGGCGCGTTCGCGGGCCGGGTCGGCTGCCTCGTCCAGCGGGGGTCGCGGACGGCGGGTACGCGCTGCTACCGGACGGTCGCCCGTCCTTCTTGGCGACGCGGACGTGGTTGACCGCTCCACGGCGTGCGTCCGCCGCGTGCGGGGCCGGGCGGGCTTGTCTACCTTCTCGTCCCCGGCGGGCTGCCGATCGAAGATCGACGTCAGCTTGGCGACCAGGGCGGATGCCGCGCCGCTGCTCGCGGCCTCAGACGCGTCGGCCTCGGCCGCGTCGTCCCCTGCAAGCCCACGGGCGCGCCGGACCATCACGCCGAGATACCAACGGACCAGACCGATCGCCAGCACTGCGGCCGAAGTGAACAACATCAACGGGAAACGCTCGATCAGCGGATAGCCGCAGTTGATCAGCAGGTCTTTGAGGCCGGTGAATTTGGCGCCCTTGAACAGGAAGTAGGCGCCGGGCGCCGCGCAGAACAAGATCAGCGGGGGCTGGATCACCGCGGTGAAGATGCCCGACTGGCGCACGGCGAGCACCGCAGCCAAGCAGCCGACCACGTAAAGCCCGGAGAAGACGCTGGTCAGCTCCTTGCCGGAGCCTGCGTCGAACGCGAAGCCGACAGCGGCTCCGGTCACGGCGACCACGACTGCGGCCCACCACGGCACACCAGGAACCGACGGAACGATCGAGCGGTGATCTGCTGCTACCGCCGACCGCGTCTGCTCTGCTGACACACGTCGACCGTACCGGCTCAGCGCCGAAAGACGCGTAACGACCTTGTTAGGTCCGCGTGGGCGTGCCTCACCTCCCCGTTCTCCTACACTTGACTCCCTGTGAGCCTCAGCCTCGGGATCGTCGGTCTGCCCAATGTCGGCAAATCGACCCTGTTTAACGCGCTGACCAGTAACAACGTGGTCGCCGCCAACTACCCCTTCGCGACCATCGAACCGAACGAGGGCGTGGTGGCGCTGCCCGATCCGCGGCTGAACAAGCTCGCCGAGATGTTCGACTCCGAGAAGATCGTCCCGGCGCCGGTGACATTCGTCGATATCGCCGGAATCGTGAAGGGCGCCTCCGAGGGCGCCGGTCTGGGCAACAAGTTCCTGGCCAACATCCGCGAGTGCGACGCCATCTGTCAGGTGGTCCGGGTGTTCGCCGACGACGACGTGGTGCACGTCGACGGAAAGGTGGACCCCAAGTCCGACATCGAGATCATTGAGACCGAGCTGATCCTCGCCGACATGCAGACCTTGGAGAAGGCCGTCCCGCGGCTGGAGAAGGAAGCCCGTAACAATAAGGAGCGCAAGGCTCTCCTCGATGCCGCCGTCGCCGCGCAACAGACTCTCGACGGTGGGACAACGCTTTTCGCGGCCGGTGCCGACGCATCGCTGCTGCGTGAGCTGAACCTGATGACCACCAAGCCGTTCCTCTATGTGTTCAACGCCGACGAGTCGGTGCTGACCGACGACGCCCGTAAGGCCGAGCTACGCGCGATGGTCGCACCCGCGGACGCGGTGTTCCTGGACGCCAAGATCGAGTCCGAGCTCATCGAGCTCGACGAGGAGTCGGCCGCCGAGTTGTTGGAGTCGATCGGCCAGACCGAACGCGGCCTGGATGCGTTGGCGCGGGCCGGTTTTCACACCTTGAAGCTGCAGGCCTACCTGACCGCCGGGCCCAAGGAGTCGCGGGCGTGGACGATCCACCAGGGCGACACCGCGCCCAAGGCCGCCGGGGTGATCCACACGGACTTCGAAAAAGGCTTCATCAAGGCCGAGATCGTCTCCTACGACGACCTGGTCGCCGCCGGATCGATGGCCGCGGCGAAGTCCGCCGGCAAAGTGCGCATGGAGGGTAAGGACTACGTGATGGCCGACGGCGATGTCGTCGAATTCCGGTTCAACGTGTAGTTCATTGGTGGCTGCGCTGGTCAGAGCCAGTTTTTGCTGCCTCGGTCCGCGCAGAGTCCGCAACTCTAATCATCCGTGCGGCGTTGTACGTCTTCCCAGATTGAGACCGGGCCTCGGTCGCGGATACGGCAATCAACCCAGGCTGAGGCGCGTAGATGAATTTGCCGCACCAGCAGCGCCACGCCATGTGTCGGTCGTTGCACGACACCGAACTAACTGACCAGCCCGGCTCGCTATAGGCGTGGCCGTCCGGGCAGCGTGTCGGCGGCACCACGACCCAGGCCCGCCCACGAAGTGGTTGGGAAACGCGTCGCCATGCGGCTCGGGCACCTTTACGTCATACCTCAGCCCTCCGACAGATGCAGTCTGGGTACTGCTGACTTTTGTTAGTCGGTATGGACTGCGAGCGCGCATCTGGCCTCGTTGCTAACGTGATGCCCGACCATCCCGGAGTCCGCGGCGCAAAGAAAATTATTTCGGCAATGACTGATTGCGATGCCTATCGCACCCAAGGTTGGGTTACGCGGGTGGGAAAACCTTTGTGCGCCCAGCCGTTAGGTGGCGTTGTCGACGCCAGGCAGGGGCATGGCTCGCCCGACAGCGCGGCTGCCGAGCGGCTGGCTGCCGACTTATCAGGTCGATATGGACCGTTTGCATTGCAGTTCATCGGTGAGGATGCCGGCACGGTAAAGCTTGAAGGAACGATCTACGACTGCATGTCGACCGAAAGCGCTGATACCAGCAAGAAGGCCGGGGGCCTCGTCCGCAGGTTTTGCCGCGATCCAGAGACATCCGAAGTCGTGGCTCACCACGACCTGCTGTATCTCCACAAATGGGCGCGTAGGCGCAACTTCTCGACAGCATTCTGGGATGAAATCAGGCCGTATTACCAGAAGTCTGGCGTGGCTAGGATCGAGCTTTTTGCGAGCCTGGACGACGGTGGCTTTGTCTGGGCGAGGGCAGGGTACAGCTGGGACCCCGAGGGGTCGAGGCTTGAGGAGTCGCTGGCGAACGTGCGCGGAGCGGCAGAGCGGATGGAAGCTGCCGCCTCCACAACACCCGCTGACCGGATGCTACTTCGGGCTGTGATCGACTCGCTCCACCCCTATGTCGACGACTTGCCGTCGCCACAGCAACTGGCGATGCTGTCGACTGACGACTCGCCCAATCTGGGCAGAACCCTCATGCGTCAGGCAGAATGGTACGGAGTGATGTATCTGTGAACGGGAGGTGGCTGCAGTGAGCATCTATCAGCACTCTCGCGTGGTTGCACTCCGGAAGAAGCAGAGCCGCGAGGCAGCGGAGTTGTATGACCAGTTTCTACGGCTTCATCCTGATTTGGACGGGTACGTCAATCACGATGATTGGACCCCGGAGGAAAATCTGGCTTTCCGGGAATTCACAAGCATGGTATCGCAGAGGCACAAAGAAGAGCAGCGTGCGCTGGTCGACGAGCTAGGCGGGAAACTTTCGCCGCTCTCTCGCTTCGAGCTCGCTGAATTTATGCACTGATCGGTGATCTAGGGCTTCGCGCCCGACCGCTGCGGTTTCCGGCCCTACATGGGCGTCGCGTCACGAACTTCCATCTCGAGGAAGCGCGATTGATTGGCCGCGGCAAACCGGGGCCACCGCGTGTCGGTTGACATGTCCGGTAGGTGCGAGGGTCGAGCAGCGCCTGCAGGCAGGGACTCGCTAGCGGAGGTAGTTGAGCCTGAAAGGCGGGAATCATTCACCGGTGCCGGGGCCGAACCGACTTGCACAGCGAATCAGGCCACCGTACCGCGCGGCACATCACTACCACCGCCATGCCCCAACTCAATACACCCCAACCTCAATCAGTTTGGCGGCAACGAATCGGCCGGAATCCCGCAGGCAACAAGGGGACTGGGATCGGTCACATCTGCGACCCTCTGTCAGGCAGTAGGTGAGTGTGACCGTATCGTTAAGAACCTAGCGGTAGCCCCTATTGCCGCTTCAGGTCTGACTGATCCTGTTGATTCGCAACAACTTACGTCAAGATGCTGCGAAAGATTGGGCCACCGCCCACGTCGAAGACTACAGCGAGACCTAGCGTTCGCTGCGCGGCAACGGCACTGGGGCGGCCTGGGAATGCCTTGGATCGAGTCTTAGGGTTGCTGCGCCTCGGGAGGGTGTTCCACCGTTGCCGGTGCCCCACCATGCTGCGATCCGCCGCTGTGTGGGGTGACCATGCCGTCCGTGGGGGGAGTCGGCTCATCGACCGCCCCAGGGCCGCCCGGAATCGGTGGGCTAGGAGGCGGTTGCAGCGGGACCGCGTTGACAGGCCCTACCCCGATCAACAGTGTTGCTATGCCGATGCTGGCAGCGGTGACCGCTGCCCCGGCTGTGCGCTTAACGTACATAGTGATTCGTCCTTTGCGAGTTTCTACCGTTTAGCGCGCAAATGCCACGCAGTCACGGTGTTGGGAGTGATTACCCAGTTTGCGGGCGAAACCCACCTGGGACCGCGAGGCGAAAGCTTTGTCCAACAGCGACGGACGTTCGGCTCAAGAAGGTCCGCCCCCGAGGAGAGAGTTGGGCGGCACTACCTGTGGTCGGTTTCCAACTTCTCGGCCCGCTTCTTAGCGGCTTCTTCAGAAGGGAACGGCGACGCCAGAGTGGTGATCTGGCCGTCGATTTCCAGGGCGAGCCACCAGCCTTCTTTGAGTGCTCCAATCAGATATTCCCGGTTGTCGCTCCAGGCATGCTCGATAGGACTCAACGAGGCCGCGATAGAGCCTGTCTCTTTCGTGACGACTAGCGACCAACGGCCTTCGGTAAGTGCGGTCCACTTCAACGCCTGTAGCGGCGGCGCCGGTTCTGTCCCGGGCGGTGGCCCGGTGCCTTCCGGACCTGGAGATTGAGTCATGTCGATCATTAAACGCCGCCGCCAGCGACATCACGTCCCCACTATCTTGCTGTGCAGATTTGAGTTACGAGGTTAGTCAGTCTTCGGGATCTCCGCGGTTCCCAGGCGTCGCGGTCGTCGTAGTGCCAGGCGTAGGTGGGGTTGCCGTTCTCGATGAAGCCGCAGAGGTGCGGCTCGTCCAGGTCGGTGGCGGCGAATTCGTAGAGTGACTGCGCTCGCGGTAGCAGGATGCCGTAGTCGATGAGTCGCCCGGCGAAGTTCTCGGCATCACGGATCTCGGTGATCGATTGTCCCGCAATCGGATAGGTGTTGGGCAGGATATTGCGCAGGGAGAGGTAGATATCGACGCCGCGCGAGCGTGGGTCGGCGAGGATGCGCCCGATGGGCCAGAAGACGGGGCCCAAGGCTGAACGAGGGTTCATCAGAATGCTGTGTATGAACAGGACCCGTGCGAGCGTGACGTCCATGAAAAACTTTTCGATGGGAAGTTCGGTTTCGCTGAGATCGCGATACTCGATGTACCCGGACGCAATGCTGGTGTTGTGCGCTCGATACCAGGACTGCGGCGTGGATTTACCGAGGAACTCCATCCACCGAAAGACCGCTGGCCGGCTAGCTGTTCCAGGTGCACCCGCTGCGAGATGATGCGCCTCCCACGAGTCGCACAACAAACGAGCGTTGATTGCTCGCCACCAACCACTGCCGGGTCGTGGCCCAGTTGTCGGCGCGAGGGCTCCTCGGCGCACCTGCCACTGCATGAAGGACAGCTCGGCGCTCCGGTAACTTCGGACGGAGACGCGGTGTGGTCGGTCGTCGTAGAACGCGGAGGCCAAGTTGAGTCGTCGAGCGGGATCGTCTTGAACGTCCTCGACCATCCGCAGGGCTAACTCAGCGGCCTGATCGGTCACTGTGGTGCAGGTAGCAGCCGGCTCACCAGCCGCCCAGTTTCTTCTCCCATCCTGTGACACTAAAGGCAAGGGAGGACAGTACCGCGTTCTGCCCGCCCCGAGGAGAAACTAGGGTGGGCCGACAACTATTTCAGACGTGACTAAGGCGAGCCGGTTCCAGCCGACGGGCCAGGCCTAGGCCCCCCGCACGTTCGACGTCCAGATCAGCTGTTCTTGCAGTTGGTCGTCCTTGTAGGTGACGCACATCGGCGGCGCGCCGGTCACGTCGAAGTACAGGGTGCCCCTTGATTCGCTGCCCTGGGGGATAGACGCCGGGTCAAGGCCATTCGGCGCCTCAACCTTGTCCATCAGCTTGTAGGTCTGACCGTTTGGCCCGCGGGCGCTGAAGTCCTTAACCGTGGGGGTAACGGTTCCGCCGTCCGACGTGGCGGTGATGTCTGCCTGGTAAAGCGTTCCTTTAGGGGTGTAGCCGGGAATCGCGATGGTGCTCGGCTGCAGGTTGCTCACCGTGTAGGCGGTAACCATTGCCCCGTCGATCAGTGATTCGCTGGTGCCGAATTCCTGGATGTTTGGTGGTGCGGCGGAGGCAGTTGCTGTGGCGAAAACGCCTGCCGCAGTTATTCCCGCGGCACAGATAGCCGTCTGGACAGTAGTCGCCGTGAACTTCACGATGGTCTCCTTTATCTTCCCGTGCCGTTCGAGCGGTACCCAAATGTTGGGGCCCAAACTGCACTCATCGGGCATAGCCGAGCGACGGCACCTCAAACGTGAACATTGCGCTACCACTCAGTTGATATCCGCAACCTGGGCCGGTTCACCATCAACCAAATACTTTGAAGGGAAAACATGTCATGTAGGCAGAGTCGCAGCAGGTCGCGGAAGCGGTGCGGCATGCCGACTGCTCGGGCGACGTCGAGAAGCGGCGCGGGACACCGTGATAATCCCCGAGGTAACCCCGCTGGTTTGTCGATGTCGCCACCGCTCCGCAGGACAGCCCAGTGCAAAGAGCCTCAGTGCCGACTAGATCGAGAACACCCTCCATTCTTTGCTGACATGTTCCTGTTCAACGTCTAGGCGAACAATACGATCCGATCATGCAGACGCTCCTCTTCGCGCTGGGGCCGATCCTCTTCCTTCTCGGGCTCATCACGGAGTGGCGATCCCGGCCGTCAAGAATCCGCGAATGGGACTGGCCAGTGACCTCCAAGGCATGACGAACGGTCCGTTCCTCGTTGTTATCGGTCTGCTGTGGCCGCATCTCAATCTGGCTCACGTTTGGCAGGTTGTCTCCGTGGCACTGCTGGCGTACGGGCCGTACGCAGACTGGTTGGCGACTCAACTCGCAGCGATCTGGGGTGCCGGCCGGAAGTTCGCGCCGGGCGCGGAGGGTGATCACGTGGCTTCTGCCGCCAAGGGGCGCCTCGTTAACATCCTTTTGTTGTCGCTGGCGCCGGCGACTCGCTAGCGCGGCGTGAGCCGGAAGACCGGAATCTGGCGACCCACCGGTGCTGTCTTGACGCTGTAATCGCCGTACCCGGCGTAGATCTGCTCGGCCAACTTGTACAGCCTTGCGTATTCGTCTGCGTCAGTGACCTGCGAGGCTGAAAAGCGTTCTCCGCCAAACTCGCAGTCCGGATGCGCTTTGAGGTTGTACGACCACTGCGGGTGTTTGGTTCCCCCGAAGTTAGAGGCGATCAGGATGACGTCGGGTCCGTCGTGGAAGTAGGTCAGCTGCACCTGGCGCGGCTGACCCGACTTCGCGCCGGTGGAGACGAGCGGTGCGTTGATGATTGCGCCCATATTCACTCGGCCGCCGGTCAGCCGGAACAAGTACGGATCGGTATGGCGCGCGACATGGCGTGCCATGAACTGGCCTGCGCGCGAGCGCCCAAATTGGACAGAGGCCCGGTACACGCGGCCACGCTTCTTGTGGGGATCTACGTACCGCAGCGGCATGGAACGGACGGTACCGAACAATGTGTGGCGAGCACACTCGTAGGTGGCGCTCGGCGCCCAGTTGCCGTGGAAGCCGGCGGGCATCCGGTGCGGCAGTTTGACGCTCGCGGTGTCCTGCAGCGTTCGCGCATCCACGATCGCCAACTCGCTGCGCTCCATTGTGCGGTCGTGGACGTAACCCATTAACACGCCGTCGTCCCTCGGCCGCATCAGGCGATGAGGGATGAAAGACGAACTCGCCCAACGCCTTGTGCCCGCCAAAGGACCGCGACTCAATGCTGCCGCGCTCAAAGTCATGCTTAGGCAGAGAATCTCCGCCCTCGATGCCTTCGAGCACCGTAACGGTGTATCCGTACCGATGGCGTTTGGCGACCAGGCCCTCATCGATGCGCGGGAACTCCTGCGCGTGATCGTCAAAGCGGGATTCGCGGACCTTTCCGTCGGCGAGATCGACCGTCCAACGGTCCAGGGTGGGCGGCCCCTCGTTGGGACCCGTGCGGTCGCGATCGAACATCTTCCGGTTTCGCACCACGTCGAGCACGATCGTGTCGCCCTCGTCATAGGCGTTCATCGGATGAAACACGTAGCACGGTTCGACGTCGAACCAGCGAAGATCCGCGCCGGTGCTTTGTGTGGCATAACGCCCACACGCGCAGTGCTCGGTCAACTCCTTGAGCGCACATCGCGGATCGAAGCCGAAGACCGCGGGCAGTGGTTGCCGAGCCTGCTCGTGCGCCGCCTCGAACGCCTGCAACTCATCTGCCAGTAAAGCGTCGTATCTACTGCGTATCTTCCGCCGAGAAGACGTCGATCGGCCGCGCCGGGGTGAACATCACCAGCGGGATCTGACGGCTGGTCGACTGCTGGTAGGTGAGGTACGGCGGGTAAAGGTGGGCCATGTAGGCCCACACCTGATGGCGTTCCTCGTCCTGCGGTTCCCGCCACGTGGCCTCAAACGCTTGGGTCGCGATCTGCACGCCGATCGTGTTGCTCTCCAAGACATTCAAGTACCACCCCGGATGCGTGTCAGCGCCGCCCTTCGATGCGACGACGACGATCTCGCCTCCGACATTGCCGTAGATCAGCGGCGTGATGTAGACCTTCGCCGACTTGCGACCCGCACACTTGATCAGGCAGTGCGTGGTCAGCGCACGACCCCCGACCTCACTCAGGTCCAGGATGTGGCCCCGCGTGCCGCCGGAGGCCAGGTAGGTGTCGAGGTGCTCGCCGACCCAGTCACCTCGCGCCGCCCTGATCGCTGCGGCATCGGCATCGCCCATCGGTGACTCCTGAACGTAGAAGGGAGAAGGCCATGTAACCATGCGCCCGTCCGACTGGTGAGGACGACCGTCGTCGGCGACGTCCGCGAACAGGCTGCGCACAAGACGGCAGATCGAATTGTGGCTGCCGGCGGTTTTTCGCTAGTCGTCTCAGCAGAAGGTTGCGCGGCGGCGTCAGCCCCGAATCGCGTCGAGGGTCCAGGTTGGCAAAATCGGTGCCCGCGTGAGGAAATGATCGCCCTGCCCGATGCTTCGCAAGAGTTCCTGCGTTCGCAGGATGCAACAGGCCATTCGGACCATGGCGAACACCTCGTACCAGTGCAGGTCGACCAGCGGTCGCCCGATCATTTCCTCGTAGCGGCGGATCACCTGCTCGCGACTGTCGAACCCCGGTAGCTCCGGATCCAGGTCAATGCCGTTGACCTCCAGGGTCTGCCTGCGGGTGGCGAGCCACCACGCAAAGTCGGTCTCTGCCGGGCACAGGCACGCCTGCTCCCAGTCCAGAGCGCCGACGATCTGCCCTGCGTCGTCGAAGATCGCATTGGACAGCCGCGCGTCGTTCCAGCAGATGCTCAATTCGTTTGTCTGCGTGGGTATGTGGCAGGTCAACCAGTCGAAGGCCAGGGACATGACATCGGGAATCTGGTTGTCGGTTCCCCATCCCGCGTACTCGTGCCACCAGCTGATTTCGGCGACGACGCCGGAGCCAGCGGGTCGTTGCAGCCACGACGCCTCGCCGGCCGGAATCCGGTGCAGCGTTGCGAGCGTCTCGAGGAAGGAGTCATGCACGCGTCGTTGCACACCGGGACCTGCGTCGTGCAGCCAGCCGCGCGTCACGTACGAGGTGTCCGACGGGGTGTGGCCGACAATCCTTGGCATCACAAGGAATTGCGAGCCGATCCATTCGCTGTCCGGTTCGTACCAGATGGGCGCCGGAGTGGGGACTCCGTGCTCGCGCAAGAACTCTTGCGTCCGGGTCTGCATGCCCAGGTCGTAGTGCGGATAGATGCCGCCGCCCGCAGGCGGAATCCGGATGACGTAGTCGTCGGCCGTGCCGCCGACGTCGGCTGTGACGATCAAGCTTTCGCTGGACCAGCCCGCAGCCTTGTTGGCCGGGCGCAAATCTGACAGCA
>Ga0302326_10020435_pt1 | contig 13628 bp, 15 predicted proteins | sample Palsa_T0_3_FD_202264 | JGI IMG/M metagenome (GOLD analysis project Ga0302326, IMG submission 202264) | Peat permafrost microbial communities from Stordalen Mire near Abisko, Sweden - Palsa_T0_3 | ecosystem: Environmental > Terrestrial > Soil > Palsa > Peat permafrost | place: Sweden: Abisko... | reverse complement strand
CTACGCACAGCTACTATGAGCATAGCAATATATGTTAAAAAGGCTGCTGGTGGCGCTGGTTGGCATGGCTATGGGTGGACTTGCCGGCTTGTTGGTTGCATTGATGGGTGCGGGAAACATCGCGATCGTCCTGGGCGCGGCCCTGGGAGGGTTGGTGTTTTCCATCGCCGCCCCGCGTGTGGGACGAGCCGCATGACCGTATAAGGTGAAACGGAGGAACTATGGCTGTCTGTCCGAGTTGTGGCGCAGCAGTCGAAGGGCGCTATTGCGCGAAGTGCGGGACGGCGGTGGATGCCGCCGCGCCCCCGGCGGTAAATTTGCCGCCGGTATCGGCCGCCGGGTTACCGGAGAATACAGCGGCGGCTCTTTGTTACCTGGGCTGGTTCGTGACAGGCATCATTTTTCTGGTTCTGGAGCCCTACAGTAAGAACAAGCTGATTCGCTTTCATGCTTTCCAGTCGATCTTCTTGACTGTCGTAGCAGTTGTGTTCTGGGAGGTGCTGAGGATCGTTCTTCCCTGGGATTTTTTTTGGCGCATGAGCGGCCTGATCGACTTGGCCTTCTTCATCCTGTGGATCTACATGCTTCTGCAGACTTATCAAGGGAAAAAGGTCGTCTTGCCGGTCATCGGCGATCTCGCGGCCAAGCAGGCGTAGGGGCCGGCGCGGGCGCTGCCGCTGCCGGTATACGTCCCTGTCGGGAGAATGCCTAGTCGGCTCTTGGCATTTTGTGCAGGTCACGCAGAAATCAAGCGATTTGGCTTGGCTCGTTCATGCTGTAATTTTTCCGGTTTCGTCAAACTCTCAGGAGGAAGAGCATGGCATTTTGTGGTAGCTGCGGCGCAAGCCTTGACGAGGGAGTCAAGTTCTGCTCGGCGTGCGGGTCAGGCACCAAACCTTCAACGGGAAACCGCGTAAAGCCATTCGGCATCCTTATGCTGGTGGTCGGTGGCTTCTATCTTTTCATGGCCATCGAGAGGTACAACTCCCCACAGCACCAGCTTCTGGCTGCGTTTAGCGGCAGCGACTCGGCACTCGCATGGACGACCCTCTACGGCCTCGCCGGGGGCATTGTGGGCATCCTCCTGTTCACCTCCGAGCCAAGCGTTTTTCTGAAACTCAGCCGCACAGGCCTGATTATTTTCGTCATTCTGATGGCGCTACTGCCGATCCTCTGCTGGATACCTTGGGTAGTGCCGGGTCTGAGGGAGAAGCCGGGACAGCCGACAGGCTGAGGGGTTATTTGCGTCCGAGCCCGGAGCATCTCCGCCTCGTAGCTGAATTCGTCTTAGAGAGGTGGCGCGCCGCTCTTGACCGCCTTCTGTGCGGCGTACACAATGTCCCGAAACACCGCTGCCTCATAGCAGGATTTTGCGCTACGCTTCTTGAGGAGCTCCGGCAGAACAGTCTTGACGTCGCGATAGACGGCCAGCAACTGTCTTATGTCGGGCTGGCGACGTTCAGCGACGAGCGCGTTCGCTATTTCCCTCAGGACGCCTATGGGCCCCCCGCCGTGGCAATAGACATCCGAGCCCGCCAAGTCGCCTAGAGATTTTAGAACGCGCCGGTAATCGTTCTCGAAAATACACCACGTATGCCGCTGCGGGTTCCGATACGCGGCCATAACGGTGAGGCCCAGTTCAAAGGGCATGTTCATACGGGGAGTGGGCGGGCGGCGGAGGTCCAGCTCCACGCGGGAAAGATCGTGAAACGAATACCGGCAACTGAGGATCAACTCGATGATGCGATCCAAGCGCCGCCCTCCTCCGGGCAGGTCGAGCGCAACTCGGGGAGTCAGCCCGAACGTGCAAACTCCGGAGATGTAAGCAAGGTACAGCGGGACAAATTGCCGGTCGTACGGAAAGTTGAGAAAAACCGATGGCGGCCGCTGTTCACCGCGCGCGGGGTCGTTTGCGATCATTTCGCCCATTTCTTGGCGTGCTCGCCTTGCTCAGCCGCAGGCGCTTCCGACGGAAGTACTCTTCCATCATGCGATCCAGCTCTTTTTGCCGCCGAGGCGAGATACCCAACAGCGCTGCAACGGCGTCGTCACTCGGCAATTCACCGCTCACGACGATGGGTTGACGCTTTGGCATGATCGCTCCTCTTTCTACAGCATACCTCAGCGATGCAGTACCGATCGCGACGCGAGCCGCGCAGCGGACGGCTGTGCGTTACGCGCCGCTCTACAGTCTACCCCAGCGATCCATCGCCTCATCCATCTCTTCCCTCGTTGCGCGCGGGCCGCGCGCTCCCGGCCGCTCATCAGCAACTCGTCGTAGCGTGTGTGGCGATGCCGCACATACGCGGCTACCGCCAGCCCGATTGCATGGTCGTCGAGCGCCCTGCCCGCCGCCGAACGGCCCACGCGCCCGCTGCCGCATACGGCCGTGTGCTTGGCAATCAGGCGCGCTTCCGCGGGCGGGCAGCCCGGGTACAACTCGCGAATCTTCTCCGCCATCCGCGCGGCTAGTTCCACATCTTCGACTCCCGCCGCTCCGCATCGCGCGCCTGGCGGGCGGCACGCAGATCGGCATCCGCCAGGCATTCCTCCTCGGCCTTTTCGAGAGCTTCCGGCTGCACCAGTACGCCCTGGCGCTCATAGCGTCCGCGCGACCGGCTGAACCGCACCACCACCGCCCACAGGCTGCTGAGCTTGGTCGAGCGCCGAGTCAGCGCCGCATCGCCGCTCTCCAAGTAAACGAGGTGGTCGAGGTCCGCGCATTCCATGCACCACGGCTGGTTGCCCTGCATGGTCAGCAATTCTCCCTTCGACAGTTCCCGCTGGCACTGCGAACATTTGGAATCTTTCACGATGGAGAACACCGTGGGCGGCGCCGCCGCACTGACTTTCTCCCGCAGCTTGTCCAGCTTCTTCTCCGGCAGTTGCGGTGAGACGAAATGCAGCCGGAAAACCGGCTCCAACTGCGGAAACTGGCTCGCCTTGAGGCATTTCGGGGTATTTGATTGCCATCGATTTGGGTTTTTTCATTCTGTGGATCTACATGCTTCTGCAGACCTATCAGGGGAAGAAGGTGGTCTTGCCCGTCATCGGGGATCTGGCGGCGAAGCAGGCGTAGGGGGACGATCTCCTCAAGAGATGCCCAGCCGGCCGATGGCCGCCCTTTGCGCGGTGTAAACCAAATCGCGGAAGACCGCTGCTTCATAGCAGGACTTTGCGCCGCGTCTCTCAAGAATGCTCGGAAGGCCTGTCTCGACGTCGCCGTAGACCGCCTGCAAGTTTCGCATTTCAGGTTGACGACGTTCGAGTATGAGCGCGTTGGCGATTTCCCGGAGCACACCGCTGGGCGTCCCATCGTGGCCGTAGACATCAGTGCCAGCCAAGTCTCCCAAGGACTTCAGGACGCGCCTGTAATCCTTTTCAAAGACACACCACGTGTGTTGCTTTGGATTAAGGTACGAAGCCATCACCGTTAGGCCCAGTTCAAAGGGCATATTCATACGGGGCGTGCGGGGACGGCGAAGATCCAGTTCCACCCGGGACAGATCGTGGAACGAATAACGGCAGCCGAGGATCAGTTCGACGATTCGATCCAGACGCCGTTCTCCTCCAGGCAATTCAAGCGAACGCGCGGGGTCAATCCGAACGAGCACACTCCAGCGATGTAGGCAAGATATAGCCGTACGAACTGCCGGTCGTAGGGGAAATTGAGGAAGACCGCCCTAGCCTGCGGTTCAACGGACAGCGACGCGGCTGGGGCCATTCTGCCTCTTCTTGGACGCACTCTTCTTTGCCAGGCGAAGACGATCCTGGCGTTGTATATCCTCCACCAGGCGATCGAGCTCCTTCGCTCGCCTGGCCGATATTCCCAACATTTTCGCCAGTTCCGCGCTGGGCATGAATTTGCCGCTAACGACGATGGGTTGACGCTTTGGGATGACGGTTTGACGTTTCGGCATGATTGCTCCGCTCTTTACAGTTTACCCCAGCGATCCAGCACCTCATCTTGCTCTTCCCGGATCTCGCTGCGCGCGGCCGCGCGCTCCTTGCCGCTCATCAGCATCTCGTCGTAGCGCGTGTGACGATGCCGCACATACGCGGCGACCGCCAGCGCGATGGCATGGTCGTCGAGCGCCCTCCCGGCGGCCGAACGGCCCACGCGCCCGCTGCCGCGCACGGCGGTGTGCCTGGCAATCAGACGCGCTTCCGCGGGCGGGCAGCCGGGGTACAACTCGCGAATCTTCTCCGCCATCTGCCCGGCCAATTCCACGTCTTCGACTTCCCGCCGCTCCGCATCGCGCGCCTGGCGGGCGGCCCGCAGATCGGCATCGGCCAGGCATTCTTCCTCAGCCTTTTCGAGAGCTTCCGGCTGTACCAGTACGCCCTGACGCTCGTAGCGCCCGCGCGACCGGCTGAACCGCACTACCACCGCCCACAGGCTGCTGTGCTTGGTCGAGCGCCGGGTCAGCGCCGCATCGCCACTCCCTAGGTAAACCAGGTGGTCGAGGTCCGCGCATTCCATGCACCACGGCTGGTTGCCCTGCATGGTTAGCAGATCGCCCTTCCACAGTTCCCGCTGGCACTGCGAACATTTGGAATCTTTCACGATGGAGAATACCGTGGGCGGCGCCGCCGCACTGACTTTTTCGCGCAGCTTCTCCAGCTTCTTCTCGGCGAGTTGCGGTGAGACGAAATGCAGCCGGAAAACCGGCTCCAACTGCGGAAACTGGCTGGCCGTGTGATATTTCGGCGGCCTGGGGATGAAGGCAGCGTGCGGCGGCAGGTCCTCGCGGCGAAGGCCGCGTTCGGCAGCCCATCGCTGAAATATATCGATCACTTTCTGCAGCTTCTCCGGGCTGCCCTGCAACATTTCATCCAGGTATTGGACGCGCCCGTTGTGCCACGCTCCCACGTTGGGCAACAGGCCCATGCCGCTGACAATATCGATGAAGCTGGCATATTGGTGATCGGCCAGCGCCGCCTCCGCGGCGGTAGTCACTCGTGTCTCCAGGTCCATTGAACTATTATGCAAAACCAGTCAACCGCCCTTTCCAAGAGGGAACTCCCGAGGGCCGTTTCTCGTTTGACCCTTAGAGAGCCGCGACCGTAAGGGAGCGGTTTCGGAACGCCGGGGGAGAACACATTGCGACTAGTCATCGACAAAGCCGGCAAGCTGTATCACGGCCGGCAGGGCAAAGTCTGGGCGCTGCGGAATTTCAGCTTGGAACTGCGCCCGGGCGTGCTAGGCCTGCTCGGCCCGAACGGCGCGGGCAAGACCACCCTGATGAACATCGTCGCCACCATCACCCGCGCCACCGAAGGCACGATTACCTGGAACGGCGCCGACCTTCAGCGCGACCCGGACGCGGTGCGCGCCGTGCTCGGCTATCTGCCGCAAGACTTCGGCGTATATCCCAACCTGAACGCGGTCGAATTCCTGGAATACTTCGCCGCCGTGAAGGGACTGGACGCCGCCGCCGCCCGCCGCCGCATTGACGAGCTGCTGCCACTGGTCAACCTGGCCGACGTGCGCAAGCGGCCCTTGGGCGGCTATTCGGGTGGCATGCGCCAGCGCATCGGCATCGCGCAGGCCTTGCTGAACGATCCGCAACTGCTCATCGTGGACGAGCCGACCGCGGGACTCGATCCCGAGGAGCGCGTGCGTTTCCGCAACCTCCTCTCGGACCTTTCCGGCGACCGCATCGTGATCCTATCCACGCACATCGTGTCCGACGTGGAAGCTACCGCCACGGACATCGCCCTCATCTCGGGCGGCACGCTGGTCGCGCACGCGCCGCCCGAAGATTTGCTTCGCGCGGCCGAGGGCAAGGTTTGGGAGTGGGTCGTTCCCAGCGTCGAGCTGAGCGCCGCCAAACAACGCTATCTGATCTCCGGCACCGTGCGGCGGGCGGATGGCGTCCACGTGCGCCTGTTGGCGGAATCCGCGCCGGCGGGCGCCGTGCCGGTGGCCGCCACACTGGAGGATGCCTACCTGCACTGTCTCTCGACTCACCGGGCGCATCTCGCGGCGGAGGCGAACGCGCGATGATGCGCGACCGCGTGCTGTATCACCTGGCCCGCGCCGACTTCCTGGAGCGCGTCCGCCGTTATAGCTTCCTGCTCACTCTGGCTTTCGCCGCCGGCCTCGCCTATCTGATATTTGCGGGGATCATCTCTCTACAGTTGGGCGAATACCGCGGCGTTTACAACTCCGCGTGGGCGGGCAGCATGTTGACCCTGGTCGGCACTACCTACATTTCCCTGGCAGGCTTCTATATGGTGAAAAACACCATCCAGCGCGACCAGCAAACGCGCGTGGGCCTGGTGCTGGCCACTACGCCGATGAGCAAGAGCCTCTACACACTTGGCAAAGCGCTCAGCAACTTCGCGGTGCTGGCGGCGATGGTTTCCGTGCTGGCGGCGGCGGCCGTGATTTTGGAACTGGTTCGCGCGGAGGCAGGCGGCCTGGAGCCGGGCAAGCTGCTGGCGCCTTTCGTTTGGGTGGGGTTGCCGGCGATGGCGATGACCGCGGCGGTCGCCGTTTTGTTCGAGACTCTGCCGGTGCTGCGCGGCGGCGCGGGCAATGTGATTTACTTCTTTGCCTGGACTACCTATGTGGGAGTGAGCGGCCTTACCGGCGTGAACGACTACATCGGACTCGGTTTTTTCATGCGTCGGATGGGGGACGCGCTGAAACGCATCGACCCATCCTACCAAGGCGGCTTCGCGTTCGGCCACCCTAACGCCCAAGCCGCCAAAACATTTCTCTGGAACGGCGTCGATTGGACCCCGCAAGTGCTGTTAGGACGCCTGCAATGGGTCGCCATCGCCATCGGAATCGCCTGGCTGTCCGCGCTGTTTTTCCACCGCTTCGATCCCGCGCGCGAGCGTTCGCGCCGAAAAATGGAAGCGCCGGAGCCCTCTGAAGAACAGCGTGCGCCCGCCACCCCGATAGCGGAAATCCATTTGACGCCTCTAGCGCGGACGGCGCGCAGCAGCCAGCTTCCGCGGCTGGTCGCCGCCGAACTCCGCCTGATGCTGAAGGGGCAGCGCTGGTGGTGGTACCTGGTTGCTACCGGCCTGTTCGTGGCCAGTCTGGCCGTGCCGGACACTCAGGCCCGCCAGGCTCTGGCCGCATTCGCGTGGCTTTGGCCCGTGCTGATCTGGTCGCAAATGGGTGCGCGCGAGGCCCGTTACGACACGCAGAAGCTGGTATTTTCGTGCGCCCACGCGCTCGACCGGCAACTGCCGGCTGTCTGGGCCGCAGGCGTGGTCGTGGCGATTTCGACCGGCGGCGGGTCGGGCATCCGCCTCCTCATCGCGGGCGACTGGCCGGGCTTTGCCGCATGGCTCGCGGGAGCGCTCTTCGTCCCCACTTTCGCGCTGGCGCTGGGCGTCTGGAGCGGATCGAGCAGGCTCTTCGAGGCGCTATACACGCTCTGGTGGTATGTGGGTCCGATGAATCACATCCCGGTGCTGGACTTCACGGGAATGGCGTCCATGCGGCTGGGAACACCGTTCTACCTGCTCTCGACGCTGGCGCTGCTGACGATAGCGTACGTAGGGAGACACGGCAAATTGGGCTATGCGTAAGCCGGGCTACGCCGCAGCCGCGACAGTCTGCGCCTTAGCCCCCGCGCGCGCCGCCATCCACAGCCACCCGAGCGACACGGCCTGAAACGCGACTACGGAAATCACCACCCGCGCATCGCGCACGCCGCCGAACCACGCGCCGCTCACCAGCACGGCCAACGCAGTCGCCGTGAGCCGCGCGCCTTCAGCGATCAGGAACGCGCGCCGGTTCTCCAGCACGCCGCCCAGGCACACCAGCGATCCCAGGATGAACAGGAAATACGCCACGTTCAACCCGGCCGCCTGCTTCGGCAGCAGCGCCAGGAATTGGCTGTTGGCCGCGATCAACGCCACGAACTGCACCAGGCCGTAAACGGTGAGCGCCACATTCCGCGGCGGATCGAACTTCACGAAATCCACGCGCGGATCGTAAGCGCGCTTCGGGAAACGCGCCGCCACATCCGCCGGACGCCATCCGGGCGGGGCGATCCACACCTTCACTTTGTCGGACCACGACGCCGTGTGCCACGCGTCCTTGGTCATCGCCACGTAGTAATGCAGGTTCGCCCACACCGGGTTCCAACTATTCAATTGCCCGCGGATGCCGAAGATGCACGGCTCCTCGTCCAACTCCTCCTGGAAGCTCCCGAACACACGATCCCAGATCAAGAACACGCCCACATAGTTCTTATCCAGGTAGATATCGTTCTGCGCGTGATGTACGCGATGGTTCGAGGGCGTCTGTATCCAGCGGTCCAGGAAACCCAGCCGGCCGATAAGCTGCGTGTGCGGCCAGAACTGGTAGAAGAGTTGTACCAGGCCGACCATCAGCATCACGCCCAGGGGGATGCCGCACAGCGCCATAGGCAGATAGAAAATCCAGCCCAGGAAGGAACTGGTGCCGGGCTGCCGCAGCGCGGTAGTCAGGTTGAATTCCTCGCTCTGGTGATGCACCACGTGCGATGCCCAGAACAGTCCCACGGTATGCCCCCAGCGGTGGTTCCAGTAGTAGCAGAGATCGAAAAAGACGAAGGCGAAGACCCAGGTGCCCCAATGCTTGGCGGGCAAGTGAAACGGCGCCCAGTGCAGCAGCACCCATTCGTAGAAGAAGATGCCCAGAAAACCGAAGAACACGCGCACGCCCGTCGACACGACGCCGCAACTGAGACTGTTGATGGCGTCTGCCAGGTGATAGTAGCGGGTGCGCTTGACGCGGTCTACGGTCAATTCCAGGGCGATCAGCGCCAGAAAAACGGGCACTGCCAGCGCCACGGCCTGCGAGTAGGTGGTGTCCATAAGCCTTCGAGTGGTTGCCTCGAACAGATTTTACCGCATCCGGCGGCGCACGGCGCCGCCCCACCCTATCGAACCTTCCAAGCGACCCCAACCAAGACGTCCACCTGGTTCTGTGTGGATTGAATCGTTGGTCCGTTGGGAACGATCAGCACGACGCCGCCGTTGTTCCAATGCGTGAACCGCGCCACCGGCGACAGTTGCAGCCGGCCGATTCCAAACTGCACTCCGCCGCCGATGACGATTCCGTGGCTTTCGGAGGCGTATTCGCCGATGGATCCGTTGATCACGCGCGGCGTATACCCCACCTCCGCAAACGGTTTGACTAGCGGAAATGGGAATCTGTATTTGACCAGCAAGGGAAACTCCCATGAATTTCCGCTCTCGTTGAGCGACAGACCAGGGGCTTGAAATCCTTCGGGCCGATACAGCGCATCGGCCTCGAAACCCAGCCCCAGCGGTAGACCGATATCCAATTGTGGGCCTACCACGTAGCGCTTTGACACACTGGTGACGAAATCGCTGGGGTATTCGCCGGTGGCCATCCCGCCGCCGATACCGCCGATCCAAATCGATTGTCCGAAGCAAACACAAGAGGTTAATACACCGGCTGCCGTCAGGACCAAAGATCGCATGACTCACCACCGTGCAATTACCGGGCCAGATCGGCTGAAAGCTGACGGCTGAGAACTGAGCGCCGCGGCGCAGCCGCGCTGTGCGAGACTCAAGAGAGCTTGCCACTGCGCCTGCCATTACTGTTCCGCCGGGCCATGTACAACCTGCGTGGCGGCTTCCTGGTGCGCCCGCTGCTGATCGCGTTGTTACTCGGCTGCGTGGGCGCCGCGTTATCGGAATTGGAAGAATCCGTTCCCGCGCTGAGCGCCTGGACGCCGGGCTTGTGGTTCCCCTCGCACGGCGATCCTCAGGTGGCCCAAATCATCCTGGGAGGCATCGCGGCCTCCATCATGACCGTGGTCTCCATCGTCTTCGCCATCATGTTGATGACCCTGACGTTGGCCTCCATGCAATTCTCGCCGCGCATCATCGTCAGCTTCGTGCAGGACCGCGTGACGCAATGGACCCTCGGCATCTTCCTCGGCACCTTCCTCTACTGCATGGCGGCGCTGCCCGCGGCGCGCTCGCTGCCGCATCCCTTCGCGCCGGTCTTTGCCGTGATGGGAGCCATGCTGCTGGCGGTGGCCTGCGTGGGATGGCTGCTGTTCTTCATTCACCACATCTCGCGCGCCATTAGCGTCAACCATATCGTCGCCAGGATCGCCGCCGACACCATCTCCATGATTGACGAGACGATGCCGTGGCCGCACCGCCACGAACGCCTGGAAGGCGCGCCAGCCGCGGCTTCCAACTGGGAAACCACCGTGCCGAGCGATGTCTCCGGCTACATCCGCTTCGTCGATCGCAGGCGTCTGGTGCGAGCCGCGAAGGCCTATCGCGTGAAGATCGGCGTGCTGCGCCGCGTCGGCCACTTCGTGCCGGCGGGAGTTCCGCTGCTGGCTGTGTCGAAGGCCGACCGGCTCACTCCCGAAGCCATCGAGGACCTCCGCGGCGCATTCGATCTCGGCCCCACCCGCACCCTGCAGCAGGATGTCGAGTTCGGTGTTTTGCAGATCGTGGACATTGCGCTGAAGGCCATCTCGCCGGCCGTGAACGATCCCTCGACGGCCATCAACTGTGTGGACCAGTTGAGCGCCATCATGATCCGCTTCGCCTCGCGCGAGCCGCCCGAAGCGGCGCTCTACGATCCGCCCGGCACGGTACGCGTCGTGATTACATGGATCGCCTTCGACCGGCTACTGGAAGCCGCTTTCGAGCAGATACGCATGTACTCAAAATCGGATGTGGCGGTCAGCCTGCGCCTGTTGCGCGCGCTGGGGGATATCGCCGCGACTACGCCGGACCCGCACTACCGCCGCACGCTGGCCGAGCGCGGACGCCAAGTGGTCGCCGGCTGCGCCGAAAAGCTGGGCGAAGAAGAACTAAAGGTTCTGCGCGCCCGCCAAGACGCGCTTCTGACTTTCTAACTTCTGACTTCTTTCTGTCTTCTGCGTTAAGATAGTCCCAACCGGCATGCCGATTCTCAACTTCCTCTTCGGATCCCCCCTGCCCACGTCCGACGAAAGAGCCGAGCGGATCGGCCCCACGGCGGGCATCCCCATCTTCGGTCTGGACGCCCTCAGTTCCGCCGCCTACGGGCCCGAGGCCGCCCTCACGTTGCTCATCCCTCTGGGAGCTGCCGGAGTCGCCTACATCCTGCCGATCAGCATCAGCATCATCGTTCTGCTGACCATCGTCTTCTTCTCCTACCGGCAGACCATCGAAACCTATCCGGGCGGCGGCGGATCCTACACTGTCGCGCGCCACAATCTGGGAGTCTTTCCCGGCCTGCTGGCCGCTGCGGCGTTGATGATCGATTACATCCTGGTAGTGGCGGTGGGCATCTCGGCGGGCGTGGGCGCGCTGGTTTCGGCCGTGCCCAGCCTGGAGCCGCACACGCTGCTGTTGTGTCTCGGGATTCTCGCCGTCGTTACCATGATCAACTTACGGGGCGTGCGCGAAACCGGCGTGGTCTTCTTAGTCCCGACTTACTTATTCGTCGGAACTCTGCTGATTTCGATCGCCATCGGTGTGGTCAAGACGCTCTTGAGCGGCGGCCATCCCGCCCCCGTGGTGACGCTGCCGCCAGCCCCCAAGGCCATGGCCGCCGTGAGTCTTTGGTTGCTGCTCAAAGCGTTCGCCAGCGGCTGCACCGCCATGACCGGCGTGGAGGCCGTCTCGAACGGCGTGAAAGCGTTTCGCGAGCCCACCGCCGAAAATGCGCGCCGCACGCTGGGGGTCATCATCGCGTTGCTCATCGTGATGCTGGCGGGCATCGCCTATCTGGTGAAGGTCTACGGAATCGCCGCCACCGACCCCGGCGCGCCCGGATATCAAAGCGTGCTCTCCATGCTGGTGGCGGCGGTGGCCGGCAAGGGACTGTTTTATTACGCGACCATAGGCTCCATTCTGCTGGTGCTGGCGCTCTCGGCCAATACCGCGTTCGCGGATTTTCCGCGCCTGTGCAAAATCGTCGCGCAGGATGGATTTCTGCCGCGCTCGTTCGGCGCGCGCGGCCGGCGGCTCATTTACTCGCAGGGCGTGTACGTGCTGGTAGCGCTTTCCGCCGTGCTGTTGATCGTATTCAGCGGCGTCACGGACCGCCTGATTCCGCTCTTCGCGGTGGGCGCATTTCTGGCGTTCACGCTCTCCCAGACGGGCATGGTCTTCCACTGGAAGCGGCACGGCGGTCCCGGCGCGTGGCACAGCATGCTGGTGAATGGGTTGGGCGCGGTGGCTACCGCCGTCACCGTGGTGGTGGTGTTGGTGGCCAAATTCCTGGATGGCGCCTGGATCACGCTGCTGTTGATTCCCAGCTTGTTGGCCGTGATGATCGCGGTGCGCCGCCAGTATCATCGGGTGGGCATGTCGGTCCAAAGCCAGTCGCCGCTGGCGCTGACCAGTATGCTGGCGCCGCTGGTGGTGGTGCCGCTGGATCGCTGGAGCAAGATCGCGCAGCGGGCACTGACCCTAGCCTTGACGGTCTCGCCCGATGTTACGGCGCTGCACATCGATTCCGGAGAGCACACCACATTCCTGCAACAGGAGTGGTGCGGCTTCGTGGAGCGGCCCGCACAGCAGCTTGGCATGGCCCCGCCAAAGCTGGTGATTCTCCCCTCACCCTACCGCTTCGTCATCACCCCGATCGTGGATTACGTCCTGGAACTCGCCAAAAAGAACCCTACCCGCCAGATCGCCGTGATCGTCCCGGAAATCGTGGAGCGGCACTGGTATTACCACCTGCTGCACAACCAGCGCGGCACGGCACTGAAATCCATGCTGTATTTCAAGGGGAACGGGAGAATTATAGTAGTAAACGTGCCATGGTATGTGGAAGAGTAAGAAGTCAGGAGTAAGAAGTCAGGAGTCAGAAAACGGAAGTCGATTGTAAATAGAGGAGTTACGCGTTCAAGGTGCTCTTTTCTGGTCAGGAAAGTCTTCTGTTTTCAATGATGGTTTTTCGGGAGCCGCCTTGATTGAGGTAATCAAGGTTTTAACGGACCCTCCCAGACTGGCGACGTGACGGGCCAGGAGGGGGTTGCACCTTGCCACGCACGGTCGAGCTATACAGGATATGTTGTCCTCCACAGGGCAAGTCGTGGTTCTATTCCGGCAAGCCGTTTGACATCCAAACCGACGCGAGGCTGAAGTCCGGGAGAAGAACTGTTTCTCGAATCCCATCCCCGAGCTTCCAATCGAAGAACCTCTCGAACTCGGCAACCGTAACAGAACACGGGCAATCGGACAAGTCAGACCCTCACTTGGAAACTGAACGACCTCAAATCGAACCGGATGACTAGGCCGCTCCGAAGGCATCTCTCCAGCGTCTTGGCGGCCTCTTGCGCTCCTGTGCCTCCGGTCATTCTACCGCGCGCTGTCCCCGCCGCCGGACGGGTTTTTAGTATCCAGTGATGCCCTGTAGGCAAGCCTTCTGTCTGTGAAGTACCCTTTCGCGAGATCCTGTTCGAGCCTGGGGTCCCGATCAGTTCCGATGTATTCGTCGAGAAAGTCCAGCAGAACCTGGACTTTAGGTGTCAGGCGCGATGGACCAGAGAACAGCGCGCACAGGGTGATCGGTTCAGGGGTCCACTGGGGCAGAACGGGTATCAAACCGTTGCGAACGTCTGGGCGTTTCGCCATCCATAGGGGCAGAACGGAGATACCAAACCCGCTGATGGCGAGCTTTA